>Ga0209403_10000052_pt1 | contig 159599 bp, 152 predicted proteins | sample ArcticOcean_MG_C_8_FD_187440 | JGI IMG/M metagenome (GOLD analysis project Ga0209403, IMG submission 187440) | Marine microbial communities from western Arctic Ocean - ArcticOcean_MG_CB11_86 (SPAdes) (version 2) | ecosystem: Environmental > Aquatic > Marine > Oceanic | place: Arctic Ocean... | reverse complement strand
TGGTGGCCAGGGGCGGAATCGAACCACCGACACGCGGATTTTCAGTATTCGGTTATGATTGTCTGCTGAGTTCCCGATTGATCTAGGTGGGTTGATTTAACTTGAGTTTTGGACCGTGACAGGTCTGCGTATGTTCTGAATTTATCGTTCTGGTTCTGCTTTTTTCTAGGCTTATTTACACGGAAACTACACACGAAAAATAGCAGGGGGTGGGGGGTACTCCCCTGGCACGACACCCGGCGAGAAACGGCGAGAAACGGCGAGAAACGGCGAGCAGAAAATCGCAAATGAGATTCAGGATCATTTATAGTTCCACGCCATGATGAGCATGAATCAAATAGACCTTTTCCCATATTTAATTGACCAACTGATGGTCGATAACTATCGGGTTGCACTAAGTGAACTAAAGCGACTTAGAGAAGCAAAGGCCGAACGGATTGAGGACCGAAAAGCTTACAAAAGAACGCAACGAGACCAAAAAAGGATAATTGATGCATCAACAGAAAGACAGTTTGAACGCCGAAGGCTTCTCAAAAAATTTGAAGCTAATGAAAACGACATACAGCAAGAATTCAAAGATATAGATTTATATATAAACAAATGGGAAGAAAGACTGGATTCAGCAAAGTCTGCAATCAATGATTCACGGCGTTGCAATAAAAAACCACTTCGATTCTTTACCGGCATAAAAAGCTGAGTAAACTGCCGGCAATTCTGATTGTTCTCTACGGCGAGTTTTTCTTTGCCTCGCACGGGACAGATATGGCGACATGTATTAGCATGGCAATGTCCGCATGATTTGCGCGAATCGGTTCCTGTCCGCCACTGGGGAATGAATGACGTCATGAACATGACCGGCTATTTCCATCATCGCGACCGCGTGTTTGCACTGGTCGTAATCGTGCTGGCGACAATCTTCTATTCCATGATCGGCGGTATGGACGAACCCTATTCTTCCGGAGCGCTTGCGGCCTCCACTTACCCCCGGCTGATCCTGGCATGCATCATTGTACTGTCCTGCCTGCTGATCATTAGGCCCGTATCCGGTGAGCCACGAATCAATAGCATCTCCATGCGTGGCCTGGCTGTAATCCTGCTAGTCGCGGGCTATGTCTTCGTGATTGAATCAGTCGGTTTTTTCGTGCTCACACCCGTGTTCCTGTTCATTGTTCCACTGGTGGTTGGGTATCGGCATCATGTAGCGAACGCGGCCTGTGCCGTCCTCGTCACGGTGGCGCTTTACGTTGTGTTCATCCTTGTCCTGAACATTCCCCTGCCTGCCGGTTTACTCGGAGACTAGACCTTGCTCGACAACCTGTTACTCGGGTTTTCTACCATCGCACACCTGCCCGTTATGGCGGCGATCTTTGCCGGCGTGCTGATCGGTATTCTGTGCGGAATCCTGCCGGGATTGAGCGCCTCCACGGCAGTGGCGCTGATGGTGCCTTTTACCTTTGGCATGGACCCAGTGGTCGCGATACTCCTGCTGGTCTCTGTCTACATGGCCGGGGAATACGGCGGTTCGATTACAGCAATTGCCATCGGCACACCCGGCACACCAGCGGCCGCGGCAACCATGTTGGATGGTTATGAACTGACCAAACAGGGCAAGCCCGGCCTGGCCCTGACCACGTCAGTGGTGGCCTCCAGTATCGGCGGCATGTTTGGCGTCATCGTGCTCTTTGCGTTTTCCGAACCGCTGGCTCGTGTCGCCCTGTCATTCGGGGCGCCGGAGTATTTCTCGCTCGCTGTATTTGGTCTGACAATCATCGCCAGCCTGTCTAGCGACAACCTACTCAAAGGCTTTCTGATCATGTTCCTAGGTCTGTTTCTGAAGACCATCGGTCTGGACGGCTTCACCGGCGAGGAAAGGTATACCTTTGGTGTCGATAAACTCGCGGACGGCCTCAGCCTCATCCCTGCCCTGATTGGACTGTTTGCGATGGCTTCCGTTTTCTACGGCGTCGAGGAAGACCTGCGTAAATCAGAGCGAGTATCACTTTCTTTCGCTATGCCCCGGCTGCGGAAGCTGTTCGGCATGTGGAAGGTTTATCTGCATGCTTCAGTACTGGGTTCCATCATAGGGGTGCTGCCGGGAGCCGGGGCCACAATTACATCGTTTATCTGCTACAACGAAGTGCGGCGTTTCTCCCCTAACAAAGACCAATTCGGCAAAGGGTGCCTGGAGGGCGTCGCTGCCCCGGAGGCGGGCAACAACGCTGTGGTCGGGGGTTCCTTGGTTCCGCTGCTGACGTTAGGGATTCCGGGTTCGGCCACCGCCGCCGTTTTGCTCGGGGCGCTGATGCTGCACAATATTCAGCCCGGGCCCCTGCTGTTCCAGACTAATGGCGAAATCGTGTATGGCATTTTCGCCGGGCTGTTCGTGGCCTGCTTTGCACAACTTCTGTTCGGGCTTATCGGTGTACCGCTGTGGATCAAAGTGATATCCGCCCCGCGGCCACTGCTACTCTCGATCATCGCGGTCATCTCAGTGGTGGGCTCGTACGGTTACAACAACAGCATTGTAGACGTGTGGGTGATGTTTGGTTTCGGGTTGCTGGGTTATCTCCTAAGGAAACTGGATTTTCCGGTCACTCCCATCATCTTGGCCTTGGTCCTAGGCGGAATCCTCGAGGAAAACTTCCGTCGTGCCCTGATCGTATCCCGCGGCGACTACGTGATATTCGTGAAGCAACCCATTAGCGCCATTCTGCTGGTGATGGCGGCACTATCGCTAACGAGTCCGTATATAATGAACAAGTTGTCCCGCTCCGGGACCGAGAAATAAGCAATACAATAACTCCATTGCCGCGCGGCGATTGCGAACGAGGTTTAGGAAAAGTATGGCCATTCAGAACAACCGTTACGCGGACGTGCCCGCCGACTCGCAAATAACGACCGCCGCAGCGGAGTTTATTGAGCAATCCCGGTATGACAATATCCCTTCCGCGGCGCTGGTCATCGGACGCCGCTGCGTGCTGGACGGGATGGGATTACTGGCGGCAGGTCTGAATCATGAGACCACTATTCTGCTAGCTCAGTTAGCTGCCGATCAGGGCGGAAGGGAAGATGCACTGCTGCTGGGACACGGTGACGAAAAGGTACCGGCAGCAATGGCAGCCCGGGTGCTGGGTACCGCAGGACACGCCCATGACTGGGACGATTCCCAGGTGAGCACGGACCCCGATCACGTATACGGCTTACTAACACACCCGACTATCCCAGCACTGACATCTGCCTTGGTTGTCGCCCAGGCCCGCGGCGCTATGTCGGGAAAAGACTTCATGCTGGCATTCCTCACAGGCTTTGAGGTGGAAAGCAAGATTTCTGAATGGATGTTTTCCCAGCACTACAAACGCGGTTTTCATTCCAGCGGTACCGTCGGGACTTTCGGTGCCTTCGCTGCAGCCGCCAAACTCCTGCGGCTTGAAGGCGATGTGTTACGGCACGGGCTGGGGCTCACCGCGAGTTTTGCCGCCGGAATTCGTTGTAATTTCGGAACCATGACGAAACCGCTGCACGTCGGGCGGGCCGCCGAGAATGGCGTCACCGCCGCCCTGTTGGCAGAGCAGGGCTATACGGCCGACAAGCAGAGCCTGGACGGCCCATGGGGTTACTTTGCCGTACATGGTGGCGGCATCAGTGTGGACAAACTAGCCCGACAAAGTTTCGGCACCCCCTGGTCAATAATTGACCCTGGCGTGAGCATAAAACCATATCCGTGTGGCGTGCTCACCCATCCGACTATCGACCTGATGCTGCGGTTGGTCACTGAGAATGACATTCAGCCGGATGATATCGAACACATAGTGGTCGATGCCGGCTCCAACATCTTGAATCCCATTCGTTATCCCATTGCCGGGAATCACCTGGAAGCGAAGTTCTCTCTGCAAGCGGTCCTTGCCATGGTGGCACTGCAACGCAAGGCGGGGAAAGTCGAATTCAGGGACGAGTTTGTTCAGGCTTTGCCCATGCAGGATATGCAGAAACGCGTAGAAACCCGTTTTGATTCGGATATCGAGTCGCTGGGCTTTGATAAAATGCGCTCCCGAATTCACATCCGACTTAAAGGTGGTGAAATTGTCAGTGGTGACGCTGATGAGCGCTACCGCGGCGGCCCCGAAAACCCACTGACGAATGACGAACTCAAAGACAAAGTCCGCAGTTGTTGCGAGGGTGTGCTCGCGGTTGGGGATACCGAAAGACTAATAGATGCGGCACTCGGCGTTACCGAAATGGAAGATTCCGCGGCGCTGGCCGGCTATCTGCGTGTCAGGCTATGAACTGGAGGTCACCATGAGTTGGAGGACACGGCTACTCGGTATCGTATTCGTTGCCAGCGCGACAATAACCAGTCCTGTATTGGCCGACTATCCGGAAAAGCCCGTGACCCTGATCTGCTGGTCCAGTGCCGGTTCGGGTCATGACCTGATGGCACGAATGATCGCCAAGGTGGGTGAGAAATATCTGGGCGAACCCATTGTGGTTGTCAACAAACAGGGAGGCTCCGGCAGGGTGGCGATGAGCTACGTGCTCAATCAGAAGCCGGACGGCCACGTGCTCTTGACCAACACTCGCAGCATGATCCTGCGGTTCCGAGAAGCCAACGCGCGTCTCTCCATCGATGATTTCAAATATATTAGCCGCGTTGTCAGGGACCCGTTCGTCATCATTGTCAATGAGGACAGCCCGTTCCGAACCATCGATGAACTGATCGAGCATGCCCGGAACAACCCCGGAAAGGTCAATATTGGCGGCTACAGCATCCAGTCGGTTGATGAAAGCCTGGTCCGGGACGTGGAGGCCGCCGTCGGTATCGAACTGAACTACATTCCCTATCGCGGCGGCAAAGAACCGGTAGTAGCCGTGCTGGGCGGGCACATCGACGTAGCGATCGCGAACCCTAGCGAAATGATTACCAGTTACCAGGCCGGCAACCTGCGCGCCCTGGCCGTGGCGACGGAAGAGCGCTTTCCGCCATTCGAAGACGTGCCGACCCTAACTGAACGCGGCTACCCTGTTGCCCCCGACTACTGGCGAGGAATCATGGCAGCTAAAGACGTGCCAGATGCCGTTGTCGAAAAATGGAGCGAGGTCTTGGGACAGGTGGTTGCAGACCCAGAGTTCATGGAATTCCTCGAGAACGCCAACATGTACGATGGCTACCTGCCCAGCGATGAGTTTACGAAACTGGTCATGCGTCAAACCGGACAGTAACCCGGTTCCCTGCGAACACAACCTGAGTGCTTAATGTCCGGGATTCACGTGGTCGTAAGTTTGGACTTCCCACGGAATTGATGACACAGCGGACCTTCAAAATGAGGCCTTTTCAAAAGCCTCAGGGCTGACGCCGCCGAGGTGGCTGTGGCACAAATCTGGCACACTGCAAAAAAGAACAGCCAGATACCTAATCGCTAAGTGTCTGACCGTGTTTGAATAAGTTGGTGGCCAGGGGCGGAATCGAACCACCGACACGCGGATTTTCAGTCCGCTGCTCTACCAACTGAGCTACCTGGCCACAATGTGGTGCTTTATCTTTGCAAAATGACTGGTGTGCTTCGTCGCTTTGCTCCTCGCAATGACGGGGATAGAGAAATCCCTCTGTTCGCGAGCCGCGTATTAGACCGAGGCCGGACCGGTCAGTCAAGCCTGCCTTAACGTAGCAACGAACCATATTAGCAGAGCGAGTTGTGATTCGCAGCTGGAAGCCACTCCTACGGTTACCTATTTTCTGCCTTGCGATGAGAAAATTCGGTCTTATGTATGGTGCTTGCTCACTCGCTTGGTTGCTAGACTACACCCATGTTTATTGTATTCATTGGCGCCATGATCGGCGCAGGCATCGGCGGGCTGCCCGGGGCCCTAATTGGCGGTGTCGGCGGCTATTACGCAGGGCACGCCCTGCGGCGCTCCATCATTGGTGGTTTGCGGGTCGTCCAGTCGCAGTTTTTCGATTCCATTTTTTCCATCATGGGGGCGCTCTGCAAGGCAGATGACGTCGTATCGCGCGACGAAATCGACGCTGTCGAGCAGATATTCAAAATGATGAATTTGCACGGTGAGCAGCGCGATCAGGCAAAAGCCGCTTTCAGCCGCGGTAAACAGTCAGATTTCGATCTGGATGCTGCCGTCGACGAGTTCGCCAAAGTAAGTCGCGGCCGCGCACCCTTGGTCCAGTTATTCCTGCAATTACAGGTGATGGCCGTTGTTGCAGATGGCCGGGTCGATCCTGCCGAACACGTCATGTTGGTACGCATTGCGCGGCGTTTAGGGTTGAACGAGACGGATGTTTCTCAGCTCGAGGCGCTGTTACGTGCCACCACTGGGAGGCGTTCAGGACCAGGTGGTCGACCGACGAAAGACTTACTTGCTGACGCCTACACGGCGCTTGGCGTCACGCCCGATTCCACCAATGCCGAGATCAAACGGGCGTATCGAAAACTCATCAGTCAAAACCATCCCGACAAACTCGCCGGTCGCGGATTACCTGAAAGCATGCGGCCGGTTGCTGAAGAGCGTTCGCGCGAGCTTAACGCGGCATACGATCTATTAAAGGATGCTCGAAACATCAAGTAGTCTGGTAACTCTTGATGAACAATAGAGATTCAACAGTGACTTCATGAGCCGTGTTTTTAACTCCGCAACCGAGCTCGTCGACGCGATTATTGCAACGGTCGGCAAAAAAGTTGTGCTCGGTTTGCCCATTGGAATTGGCAAAGCCGTAAACGTTGTAGATGCTTTATATGCGCGTGCGAAATCCGACACCTCAATATCTCTCGATATTTTTACGGGCCTAACGCTCGAAGTGCCGTCTGGACGCAGCGATCTTGAAAATCGTTTCCTCGCCCCGTTAGTAGAGAGACTGTATTCACGTTGGCAGACGCCTGCTTATGCGAGCGACGTCCGACGACGAACCCTGCCAACGAATGTGACCGTACGTGAATTTTATCTGCGGCCCGGGGCCTATCTCAGCAACACATTGGCGCAACAAAACTATGCCAGCATCAATTACAGCCAGGTTGCATCAGAACTGTTGGCGCTTGGGGTAAACGTCATTGCCAACTTGGTTGCAAGTCGCGAGCAAAGTGCAGATCAATACAGCCTGGCCAGCAACCCAGAGGTAACCCTCGACCTGTTGCCACCATTTAAAGCATTGCGCGAGCAAGGCAAGCAAGTCGCCGTTGTTGGTGAAGTGAATAGCAACATGCCCTATATGCTCGGTGACGCCGAGCTGGCCGCCGACCAGTTCGACTTTATTCTCGATAAGGAAGGCGACGACTTTCCCTTGTTTCCATTACCCAATCGACGTGTCCTCCCCGGCGACTATGCTGCCGCAATGCACGTCGCTAGTTTGATACGTGACGGTGGCACGTTACAGGTGGGCATTGGTTCGCTTAGCGACGCCGTCGCACATTGTTTGATTCTGCGACACCGAAATCCAAAGGTCTTCACAGAAGTTCTTGAACGCTTACCCGGCGGCACCGCATCGAAACGACGTCAGGAACTGCCCATTGAGACCGCGCCATTCGAGAAAGGCCTGTTTGCGTCCACGGAATTAATGAGTGACGCGCTTTTTACGCTTTTTGAAGCGGGCTTAATCAAACGTCCGGCTGATAGCCAAGACGATGCTGTTATTCATGCCGGTTTTTTAATTGGTTCGAATAATCTGTACTCGAAACTCCGTGCACTCAGTGAGAAGCAAAGGGCGCGTATCAATATGACGCGCATTTCATCCGTCAACACTTTGTTCGGCGACGAGCATAGAAAACGACAGCAAAGACGAATGCCGAGTTTCGTTAACGAAACGATGATGGTGACTTTACTCGGCGCTGCGGTTTCGGATGCATTAGAAGACGGACGAGTGGTAAGCGGCGTTGGTGGCCAATTTGATTTCGTGTCAATGGCGCAGTCGCTTGACGATGCGCAATCTATTTTGATGTTACGCGCGACGCGTTCTCAGCAGGGCAAGATGCAATCCAATGTACGTTGGGCTTACGGGCACACTACTGTGCCCCGACATCATCGGGACCTGTATGTATCGGAGTTCGGTATAGCGGCGACGCATGGCAAGACTGACAGCGATGTTATTGAAGCAATGCTTGGCATTACCGATGCTGCCTTTCAGAAGGAATTGCGCGACCAGGCCGTGAGCGCCGGCAAGCTCGACGGAGATCGCCCGTTGAACGGTGACGAAAATACGCTTGAGAACGTGCGCAGCGTTTTTCGCGACGAGCATATTCGCCCCTACTTCCCGCACTACCCGCTGGACACCGACCTGAGCCAGACAGAGCAGGATCTCGCATTGGCGCTGGAGTGGTTGAAGGCGGCAACCATGAGTCCGACGGGGAAACTCAAGACGGTTTGTAGAGCAATGCTCGCGTCGTCGGGATCAGACCACTCAACGGCTATTGACCACATGGCCTTGAGTGAGCCGCAAAACATGAAGCAACGAATCACAAGAAACTTACTGCAATACGCAATGGAGCAAACAAGCAATGCCAACATCGGGTAAAGCGCCTTCCGCATCGTCAGTCGATCAGAACGTATACAAAGTCTTCCCGAATGACCTGAATTCTGAATATACGGTGTTCGGCGGCCTGGTCATGAGCCTGTGTGATCGAACCGCGCTTATTGTCGCGGAACGCCACAGTGGGCCAGCGTGTGTGACCGCTGCGGTCGACAGTTTGAATTTTCTCGCACCGGCGCGAGCGGACGACACGCTGCTGGTAAAAGTTGCAGTCAACCGTAGCTGGCGCAGCTCAATGGAAATCGGCGTACACGTGGCTGCGGAAGACAGCTACACCGGCAACACCCGTCACGTAGTAAGCGCGTATCTGACCTTTGTCGCCTTAGATAAGACTGGCAAGACGCGTAGCGTACCCGCTGTATTGCCTGACACTGACATCGAAAAACGCCGCTATGAGCAGGCTCAGGCGCGTCGCGATGGCCGCCTTTCTAGTCGTCAATGAATAGCGGGTTGAGTTGAGGACTCCGACCAGTTCCTCGCGCTACAACTCGAACACCGGGGCTTCGTCTTCGCGAGCGCAGCGACGCGATCCACACTTTGTCAGGGTAATGGATTGCTTCGTCGCGTCGCTTTTCGCAAAGACAGGATAAGTCAGCCGTCGAAAGGGCATTGACGCAGTTAAATCGAGAAGCGTCGCTATGACGTAACTCAAGTGTGTAGCGACGAGCGTCTGTCAAACCATCAATGATTTAGCCTGATCCGGTGCTCGTCCAGGCGGTCGAATGAATGTGGCTAATTTTCTCCGGCAGCTGCAAGCGATAAAACGCACGCAACTCATTGAGTGCACTGTCGCCGTCCTGCGTTAGTTTGTTACGCAAATTTCGGCAGAAACGCGCGGCGTATTCATTAGCGCTTCGATAGCGCTCTTGTTGTTCTTCATCGAGGTTTTCCCGAAACGTTACACGGTCGAACAAGCGTCGATAGAGCCCGTTCAACAAATCAGAATCACCCTGGTCTCTGGCGAGTTGCATCGTGCTCACGAACTTGTCGATCTCTGCCTGCAGTTCTAACTCGAGAAGCGAAACGGTTCGGTCTTGCCCTGCTTTCCACACCATGTAATTGAAATGACTCAAACCCTCAATCACCTTGCACAGGTCGTCCAACTGATTGGTTTGGAGATCGTTAATAGCGTCAGATGATTCCAAACGGTCTAGTACTCCGCGTTCGAGATACAGAGACATTGCAAGACCGTCGGCTTCTTCCTTCAGGAGTAATGTTTCACCAACACCCTCAAGCATTGTGTTGTTACTTAAGCACTGCGCGACGGCTTCGTCGGTAATTAGAAATTCTCGAACATCCACGCCAGCATCCGTTCGGTAAATTTCATTCAGTTGCTGTTGGAGTTTTTCCAGCATATTAGTGACTGGGCATACCTGCGTGGCCAATGGGCACAACGCCGTTCTGTTTCAGAATATTCATTGCGCGGCGGCTGCCTGTTTTCAACCAGACGTCATAGGTCCGCAATAAGTTTGCATCCTTTTGTCCGGGCCCTTCCTTAATTTCATTTAGAACATCAACCAGAACTTGAAACTTCGATGCGAGCTCGCCGTAAATTGAAGAAAATGCGTTACCGTGAAACGTGCCGCGAACTTCGTCTGATAAAGATCCGTATGCATTGCCGCCCATATGGATGTAGTAGTCGATGTCGACCCCTTTAGTCGCCCAGCTGTCAGCGAAAAAGCCAGACACAAAAAGTGCGACATCACCGATCCGTTGCAATATCGTGTTGCGTTGTTCGACGATCTCCGCTTCGGTTGCGTCGACCATCATCAACGCTAAAGGGCGAATGCCATAACAGTCACCATCATCTTCATAGAGTTCGTCTGAGCGGGAATACAGTGTGAGGGTCAACGTCGACACGTTGTCGCAAGAGAACTTCATCAATCGTGGAACGAAAGTAGCCCTGCAGGTTGCAAACCTGCAGGACCTGTTCCCTACTTCCTGGATCGACCATAGGCATTCACCTCGTTGAAATCGATACTGTCATCCTATAATGAATTAGAACAAGTAGCGATGATGAGGTTCACGGTAAAGTATGCGAATTGGTAGATTTTACTTTGGAAAAAATTGAACTTAAGCGTGCGGTTAGGACTGCGCGACGGTGACAGCCAGCGATAATTTGCAACAGGTGATTTCCACGGTTGCCGCAGCAGAATACGGGACCAGTACACGGCGTCTCGCAGAAGTCGAAGGCGATCAACGCACTGAGTTACTAAACACGTGGTTGCTGGGCAGCCTGTAGACCCAACTGAACTGGATAATCCCGCGCGCACAGCGAATGATATCGACGCTTGATGACGTCACAACGTCACTACCCGTACGAAAGCTTTTCGGCATTCCTGACAACGTTGTTATCGCAATTTTTTCTGAAACACGACGCGTATCCGGATGGACCGTTGCTAAGACGACACTCGCAGAACGGGTACGACCCGCCTTGTTAAAAATGGGACCAGCGGTGTTGTTAGGTATGAGCACCGATCAGCCGTCGACGTCTCACATTCCGCGCGCGTTAGAGGAGTCCCGACTCGCTTTGGATTTTGCGACTGTTGCTGAACGTGTTGTGCCGTACTCGGAAATTCCTATTCGTCAAATCATGTTGCGCGCTATCAAGCAGCAAGGTGACATTTCTCTTCCTGCGTGGATCGCTAGCGGCAACGTTGCGTGCATATGCAGATACTGACATGAATGTTTTACAGGCCGAGAAAGCGTTGTCGGTGCATTTGAATACGATTTATTCACGAGTGCAACGCATTCGGGATATGACAGGACAAAACGCTTTTTCTTTTCATGACTTGAATGAATTGTTATTGGCGATTGATTGCGTGGAAGGTTAGAGCAGCATTTAGGGAAAATGGATTGCTTGACCGACAACATCCTGCTGCCGTCCCCGCGTTGTAGACTTGTTACATCCTGCATCTCGGCCGTCGGGCGAACTCATTTCATTCGTTCGTCCGAATCGGCTGTCGTGCCGATTCGTCGTTCGTTCAAAATAGCTCCGGAACATTTCGGCGCCCCTTCACGACTCACGAAGACCAGGCCATCGGATTCTGACTCATCGCAACGACGGGTGCTTACAAACAACCACCGCGCTCGCCCATCCAAGAGCTCCGCGGCATAAATACATCCCTGCATAAAAAAGCCGGGCTTAACGCCCGGCTAAGTAAAGCCGTCCTGGTCAGGGGGAAGTCGATCAGGCTGCTTTCAACGCATCTTCAGCTGACTGGTAGTCGTATCCCAACTCGCTAGCCACCGCTTCGTAATTCACTTGTCCTGCATGCACGTTCAAACCATTTGCCAAATGTGCATCCTTTCTTAAGGCTTCACGCCATCCGTCATTCGCCAGCGCTTTAACGAAAGGCAATGTGACGTTTGTTAAAGCAAACGTCGATGTTCTTGGCACCGCGCCCGGCATGTTCGTAACACAATAGTGGACCACATCATCAACGGTATAAGTTGGTTCTGCATGCGTAGTCGGACGACTGGTTTCGAAACAACCCCCTTGATCGATGGAGATGTCTACCAAAACTGCACCAGGTCGCATCCTGCTAACTTGCTCTGCTGATACCAATTTCGGTGCTGCGGCACCTGCAACCAGAACAGCGCCAATGAACAAGTCCGCATCTGGAATCAATGTGTCGACAGCCTGAATCGTCGAGTACTGCGTTCTGATTCGCACGCCGTAACGATTTTCGATTTCTCGTAAACGTGGCACCGATCGATCCAAGATCGTCACTTCCGCACCAAGTCCAACCGCCATATCTGCTGCATTTAATCCGGCAACGCCGCCGCCAATAACAACAACCTTGCCGGGCGCAACACCAGGTACACCACCCAACAAAACACCGCGCCCGCCATTCGCCTTCTGCAACGCAAATGCGCCCGCTTGAATGGACAAGCGACCTGCTACTTCACTCATCGGCGTTAGCAAAGGCAAAGAACCATCATTTGCCGTAACCGTCTCGTAAGCGATCGCAGTCGAACCTGATTTAACTAATGCTTCTGCTTGCGCCGGATCTGCAGCGAGATGCAGATAGGTAAACAGGACCTGGCCCTCTCGCAACATGCCGCATTCACTGAGCTGCGGTTCTTTAACTTTTACGATTAGATCCGCTAAGTCATATACTTCTTTTGCGGTAGCCACGACTTTCGCGCCTGCTGCTTCATAATCCGCATCCGTCATGCCGATACCAGCACCCGCATTGGTTTCGACGATGACCTCATGACCATCGTTGCTAAGTTCACGTACACCCGCCGGCACCATGCCTACGCGATACTCCAAAATCTTGATTTCCTTAGGTACTCCGACCTTCATCTCGATTCTCCCCAAATCTTGTTTTTTTATTTATCTGCACAGGATAACGTCTGTTCTGCGCAATTCTCTTGCCGTTTCAGTGCGGAATAGATCGATTTATGGCATATTCTGCTAATAAATTTATTATTATTAGAAGATTCCTCCATGAAGCTAGACAGATTCGATCGAATCATACTGACCGCCCTGCAGCGCGACGGTCGGGTCAGCAATGTGCAGCTTGCCAATCTGGTGAACCTCTCTGAATCCGCCTGCTTACGACGAGTCCGCGCGCTGGAGCAGGCAGGACTGATTGAAAAGTACGTGGCGCTGCTGGATCAGAAAGCAGCGGGTTTATCCGGAACCGTTTTTGTACACATTGCCCTGCGACGTGAGGAACAAAGCGAGCTCGCCGCATTTGAGATCGCAGTTAAAAACATTCCAGAAATTATGGAGTGCTATTTGATGACAGGAGAGTTCGATTATCTACTGCGAGTAGTCGTATCGGACATGGCCGACTTCGAGAGATTGCACAACGAGGGGTTAACACGCTTGCCTGGCGTTTCCCGAGTGAATTCGAGTGTTGCGATTAGGACGGTGACGAAATCCACGGAATTACCGTTGCCATAAGGCGAAACTCTACGGACGGCCCCCGATATGGATTGAGGTGAACAAATGGTCGCAGTAGCGAGAGATAGCTTTAACACCAAATGGTGTTGGGAAATCGGGGGCGAATCAGTGCTCTTCGGAAAAACAATCTCCGACTCGCCTTTGGCAAATCAAGAAACCGTCATGAGAATCACGCACGGAAATGTTTACGGTCCGATCGATCACGTGAAACTATTCGTGCGCATGGAAAACCCAGATCAACCAACAGAGTTTGCAGACCTTCATTCGGCGAACGACTGGGTGGAAGCTCGAGTTATTGAGGAAATTGTCAACGTTAACGATGTAGATATGCATCGTGCAGATGCGACAGAACCCTTTGGGCGCGAAGAAGAAGTGCCGTGGGATGGAAGGTTCGAAGCAATGCTTATATTTCCACCTGGCAAGCAAAGCATCGAAATAAAAGTTTTGTCGAAACTCGACCATCCCGGATCGGGCGTCTTTTCTGATTGGTTTGTCGACGTTGGCTAGTACGCGGGAAACGAAATATCCTGTTTCATCATTGCGAGCGGGTTGGCGTTAAAAGAAAAATGAATTGCTTCGTCGGCTACTCCTCCTCGCAAAGACGGAGTTGGGGTGGATCCCTCAGGTGAGCGTCCTTTCCGTGACGAGGTTGGGACGGATTGCTCATGTGCGCGTGCTTTCCCTGACGGGGTTGGCGTGGGTTCCTCAACTGCGCCTTCTCGCAAAGACGGGGTCGGGATGGGCTCCTCAACTACGTTCTCGTATTGGCCGAGTTGGGAGCGCGCGAGGCCGCTCGGGTTCTCGCTGCCGTCATCCCGGAGCGCGAATCCGTTACGCTACTCGGGCACGTACCCAGTCGGAGCTGCCGATCCCTCGCCGAAGAAATACTTATCCATTTCGGTTTCAAGAAACTTTCGGGCCTCGGGCTCAATGGGTGTAAGCCTATTCTCATTGATAAGCGTCGTCTGGTGAGCCAGCCAGCGCTGCCACGCTTCTTTTGATACGCCGTCGTATATCTTTTGTCCCAGTTCGCCGGGATAAGGCGCGTAGTCGAGCCCTTCCGCTTCAGCTTTCAGGATGATGCAATTAACCATTCGGGACATAACTACTCTGCTCTTTCAGTTTATCAATTAGATCGCTCACCGGCGCTGCAATACCAAGCTGCTGTGGTGAGTTAACGTTGTACCAAACCTCTTCGCCGCTGTCTTGAACTTTGCATGCACCATGGCTCAGCGTCACCACAGTCGGTTCAATATCCAGATCAAAGTGCGTAAATCTATGACGCACAGTATCCCATCGTTCAACATCAACGGGAAGAGTACCGATCACTCGATCGCACCATGCTTCAATCTCGTTTTCATCGTCCAGCTCGGGAAAGCTCCACAGGCCGCCCCAAATTCCAGCTGCTGGTCGTCGCTCCAGGTAGACTTCGTTGCCATTCTGAACCATTAGCATATGTTTTTGCTTCAACGGTTTTACTTTCTTGGGTCGTTTGCCGGGAAATTCAAGTTCCTTTCCCAAAGCGTGTGCTTCGCAACTATCCACAACCGGGCACTCGGGACATCTCGGCTTGGTACGAGTACACACGGTTGCCCCAAGATCCATCATCGCCTGTGTGTACTTGGCGATGTCTTTAGTCGGGGTTTTTTCCTCAGCAATTTCCCAAAGTGCACGGGCAACAGCCGGTTTTCCTGCCCATCCATCGATCGCATTGTGCCGCGCCAGGACCCGTTTTACATTCCCGTCCAGAATAGCGTGCCGTTCATTTCCCGAAAGCGCGAGAATCGCGCCCGCAGTTGATCGTCCTACGCCCGGCAACGCCAGTGCATCGTCGAAATCGCTTGGAAATTGATTATCGAACTCGGCGCGGATTCGTTGAGCTGACTTGTGCAGGTTTCTGGCACGCGCGTAATAGCCAAGGCCTGACCAGTGATGGAGCACATCGTCGATCGCCGCATCGGCAAGCGCTTCGACGCTTGGAAACGAAATCATAAATCGTTCGAAGTAAGGGATTACCGTCGCGACCTGTGTTTGTTGCAACATTACTTCGGAGATCCATACCCGATACGGCGTTGGCTGGACCTGCCAGGGCAAATCTTTACGTCCGTGAAGACTAAACCAACGGACAACCTTGTCCGCAAATTTCTTATTGCTCAACGGCCGCTTCTTGATTCTGCTCAACGGCCACTTTAGGGCCTTGCTCGAGAGCCGCTTCCAGCTCCCAGATTAATGCCTCAACTCGGTCGATGGCTTTCTCACCGCCTGTTTTTAATGCGCGCTTGATATAGAACGGACCAATAACAGGCGGCACCCAAAAATCTGGTTCCATGTCGAACGTATATTCCATGATCGTGCCGCTGTCTTCCTCGGTGAGCGACCACGTTTCAACGCTGCGTTTAAAGTCACTACGATCGGGATCAACGATAGCGACCAGGTTCGTATGCGGCATCAACTCAAGATAGCCATTGCGAATGAATGATTTGCAATACCCGATAACGCAGCCTTCAAAGCGAGAATAAAACTGCGGCCGACCTTCCCCATCAGCTTCCGTATTGCGAGATTCGACCACCGCGCTCGTAAAGTGCGTAAAAAGATCGTGATTCTTCAACACCGCGTAGAGCACTTTGGATTCGACGTCCAACCAACTCACTGACGTCATGGTGTAGTGATTGTCGTCGCGCTCGACCTCAATGCTGCGCAGCTCAGCCGCATTGAGACAAAATGAGCTAAGCAGCAGAATAGCCAGCGTTAAACTGGCACGAATTTCTGGAGTTTGCCTCAAAATTGATTTACTGAAATAGCTTCTTGAGTAAATCTTTCTTAAGTTGATCCTCGAAGTCTTCTTCTTGCTCTTCCTCTGGCGCAACATCGTCGACTGCGCCTTCCACAGGCGCATCGTTACTACCACCAAGCAGTCTGTTCAGCAGTTGATCTTTGAGTTCTTCCTTCTTCTCCTCGATCGCCTCTTCGACCCGACCCCGGTAGATTCCCTCGATATCAGGCCGTACTTTTGGCGCACTGAGTAGTCCGGTAATCTTAAGCGGCACCACCGTCTCAGAGAAATCGGCAAGCTCGGCTTCTGTTGCGCCCGACATAAACTCGGGTCGATCAAAAACACTCACTTGTAAACCGTAATCAACCTCGGTGGAGACCAAATCGACCATGCCCGCACCCGTCAAGCGCAAGAACGGCAGCTCTGCCAGAAAATCGTCGTTCTGAAATACGCCATCCGTGATAACACCAGTTGCCGTTACGGCGGAAAACTTCGTACGCGCTGGCAGTATGGGTTCCGGCGGCACTTGCTGGCGAAACAAGGCGCGCGCTTTGCGCAGCTGATACCAGACGTCCGTGCCTTCGAGAGCACCGTCAGCAAGTTCGAAAGACATGGTGCCATCCAGATCACGTTGTATGGCGGAAAGCCGCTGTCCTGAGCCGCTGACGACGAATTGTCCGTTGATAGAGCCGCTAATGTTGTCTGTATCGAATAACGCTTTAGCCATCGCCGCCAAGTTGACGCCATTGATCGTCTCGTTCGCCGATATAGTAGGTACATCGTTTGATGCGTCAATGCTAACGTCACCACGGTACGTGCCGTCGTAAAAGTCAGCCGCCAACGGATGTAGGCGCAAATTGCCGCCCGATGCATTCACACCTAATTCGAGATTTTGAAACTCCATACCGGACAGAAACGCACGACTGATTTCGAAACTACCGTTAGCATTCAAGGTGCGAATCAGATCAACCGGAATCTCAACGTCGCTACTACTCTCGTCAGTCGACGCAGCACGACCTTCATCAACAGGAGCCATATAGGCGTCCAATCCAATTTCATCGACGTCGAGATCAAACACCAATACGCCTGTGTTGGTGGTCGGCACCGATAACGAACCTGTCATCGTTGCGTCATCCAACTCTAACGTCATGCCAGAAAGAGCGAGCGCTGTACTCGTCATCGCGGCATTCGCGCTAAAAGAAACCCGCGTTAACGCGTCGGGATCAGCAGTGACTGGTGGTGCTATATCCAGCACTTGCATCAGTTCTTTCAGCGAAAATTCAGCAACCCGCAATGCGGCTTTCGGTTGTGGAGAATCAGCGTAGGAAAACGGTTCGACAACCGCTGCCATCGACAACCCGAGCAGCATTAGATCCAGCTCGCCGGCGTCGATACTTTGCTCTGCAGTATCAACGCTGATGGCGCGCGCATCGAAGTTGAAATCTGTGGGTTCGTTGACAATGCCGCGCAATGTTCCAGCAACATTCAGTCCACTTACATCAAGCATCGAACCGCCATCCGACATTTTCGCAACACCTCGGATCGCAAGATGCCCACCGAGTTCGCCTGGAGAAGACGAAAAGTCGAATTCAGCTGATAGGTCAATCGGCCTGTCGGCGACAATACGTCCCGTTTGCATCGATAAATTGCGCAACGCAAAAGACGAACCTGCCTGGCCATCCATGTAAGAGACGTTGGCATTATTTATGTCGATATTGGCCACGTCGATCACGGCACCGCCGGCCACTGCCGTTGACTCCGATTCCGTGACCTCGCCATCTGACCCCGCTAAATCGTCCCAATTGGTGTTGCCGTTGCGATCTACTTCGAGATTGACGACCAGGCCGTCCAGCGAAGCAGTGCCCACGGTTAGCCGCCGACTGAGAATAAGAGGCAACAAACGAACACTCAATTTCGCCTGGTCGAACTGTAAGAAGGTATTGGCGCTAAAACCGTCAGCGTTACCTAGCTCCGTACGGCCGATTTCGACTGCAATCCATGGAAATAGCGTCAGGCTCAGGTCGCCCTCGATGACGAGCTCACGCCCGGTTTCATCTTTTACAGCGGTGGCAATCTGCGTTTTGAATTCATTCGGGTCGAAAAACATGAGTGCCGAAATAATGGCGACCAATACGAAGCCAATACAAACGGCAGCAATGATTAGAGTTACTTTAAGAAGACGAGCCATGATGCCTCTATTCGAGCCTAAATTTGGTCTCGATCAATAGCGATAATGTGAATGCAAGGATAACAAAGCGGCGCTCATCAGTCTGTGACTTTTGACCGCAAAAATAAGGTCTCAATCAAAACTAAAACCGCTGCAATGGTCATCGCGACCGCAGTGACGCGATCCAATCTGGGCCGGAGGAACTGGATTGCTTCGTCACTTCGTTCCTCGCAAAGACGGGGCTTGGGGTGTGCTGGCTCCTCACAACGCCGCTACTGTCTTCGCGAGCGCAGCGACGCGATCCAATCAGTGCTGAAAGAAATGAATTGCTTGACCGGTAACATCCTGTTGCCGTCCCTGCGCGCGCTTTAGACTCGATGCATCCTGCAACTCGCCCCGCTGGGCGGCCGAGTTGCTTGCCGGCCCTACCTATTTACACAAACGCACACTGCCATTCAGCGTCCTTATTTTTACCCGACCGTTACCGCTGCCTTCCGTGAAGTCCAGCTCACGGCCGGGTGTGTACTTGCTCGTTTTGACCGCATCCGGGCCGAAACAGTTCCGAATACTGACGTTAAAGGTTTCAATATTGATCTCAGCGGAAACGTCGCCGTTGAAATCGACATCAACACTGCCATTAACGCATCGTACGCGCGGCAATCGCCATGGCGCGTAGCCTGGATATAGAAGTTGCTGCCGAGGGTGTGGAAACAATATCGCAGCTTGAATTCTTGCGTAGCTGCAACTGTGATCTCGCACAGGGCTTTCTCATAAGCCGTCCAATTCAGGCCGACAAAGTTTCGAGAATTCTACGCAGTGAAATTGCGGGGACGCGATTGCTTTCCCGCGGCATGACCTAGAACGCCAGGGTCAGAGTTGTACTCTGACCCTGATATCAGCTAGCAAGATATCGCGCTGCAATTCCAGCAAGCTGCAAATTGCCCTTCATTTTCGGTATCGCATTGACCACACTTCCAAGGTTCAGAGGGGCTTTCATCCGCCAGCTTTTGTTGATCGAGTAATTCTATCGCTCGGTTAAGATCCAGATCGTTGCGCACCCAGAGTTGTGGCCACACTTCCTGAAACGGCATCTCACCGACGATTGAACCCAAATGTTCATTCTTAATAAATGTCGGGATCCCCTCGCTCTCCAGGAGATTTTTGTAATGACTGATGGTTACCAGCGAATCATCCGCCGTTACTTTCTTCAACGTAAACCCTGCAGAAAGACTTCCGGATCGTCGCCACGCTCAAGAACCTCCACCAACGCAGAGCCAACGATCGCGCCAGCTGCGTGCTTGCCCACGTTAACGACATCATCAGCCGAGCGAATGCCAAAGCCTGCACACACAGGTATTGCGGAGACCGCGGTGACCGCATCGAGATAGCTCGCCAGCGTATCGGGTAGTCCGGCATCTCCACCCGTTATGCCGGTAATCGTGACGGCGTAAAGAAATCCTCGCGACGCATCCGCTAATTTCTTAAGTCGCTCTGGCGGTGTCGCCGGAGTCACTAACTGAATCAGACCTACGCCTTCGGCATCCAATGCCGCACGCAGATCGTCGCTTTCTTCAAGGGGTAAATCCGGGACAATAAACGCACACACACCTGTCTCGCGGGCTCTGCGTGCCAAATCAGAATAGCCGAATGCTAGAAGTGGATTTAGATATGACATCATCACCAGCGGCGTATCGATTTCTCCAACTGCCGAGTCAAGCTGTTCGAAGATCCAGCGCAGCGTCACGCCGTTTTCAATCGCGACGAAGCTTGAACGCTGAATGGTCATCCCATCAGCCATCGGGTCTGAAAACGGAATACCCAACTCGACCACGTCGCCGTTATTGGCAACAGACTTTAGTGTTTCAATGAAACGCTTGGGGTCCGGATAGCCCGCGGTTATAAAGGGTACCAAGCCCGTTCGTCCTGCATCATTTGCCGCGCGAATTGCAGTTGCTATACGCTCATGTGGCTGCATTGGGTTTGTTCCTTATCGGGTGCTGCTTCAATGTCGGCATATCTTTGTCGCCTCGACCAGAATTCCCGATCAGTATGCGCTTGCCTGGATTCTTGGCTGCCCATTCACTCGCCGCAGCGTAGGCGTGTGCCGTTTCAAGTGCAGTCAATATGCCTTCGGTTTCGCATAGGTCTTCAAGCGCTGCCAATGCCGCCTCATCTCCTGCGGCGACATAGGTCACCCGACCGATGGCTTGCAGTAAAGCATGTTCCGGACCAACGCCAGAGTAGTCGAGACCTGCGGAGATTGAATGCGTTTCCCGCACATTACCGTTCTCATCCTGCAAGATGATGGAATAGCTGCCTTGTAAAACGCCGGGCGTACCTGTCGCGAGCGTCGCCGCGTTTTGCCCCAACCCATCGCCAGTGCCACCCGCTTCAACACCGATTAATTCGATTTCGGCATCACCCAACAGAGGATAAAAGAGCCCAATAGCGTTGGATCCACCCCCTACACAGGCGAATGCGGCATCAGGCAACCCGCCCGCTTGAGCAATAATCTGTTCGCGCGCCTCTTGTCCGATAACAGATTGCAGTTCGCGTACGAGGTAGGGATAGGGATGTGCGCCGACAGCCGAACCAATAAGGTAGTAAATTCCTTCGGGATCGGTCACCCATTCACGCAACGCTTCATCGATCGCGGCACGTAGGGTTTTGTCACCCGTTTCTACCGGAAAAACCTCGGCGCCCAAGCGAAGCATACGATCAACATTCGGTGCTTGACGCTCGATGTCGACGGCACCCATGTAAACCCGACACGGCAATCCAACACGAGCGCATGCGGCGGCAGAAGCGACGCCATGTTGCCCAGCGCCTGTTTCAGCAATGATTCTTTTCGCACCGAGCCGTTTCGCCAACAACGCTTGTCCGATAGCGTTGTTAATTTTGTGTGCACCCGTATGAGCGAGATCTTCACGCTTTAGCCAAACCTCAGCGCCCCAGCGTTCCGATAATCTTGGCGCGAACGTCAGTGCCGTTGGGCGACCCACCCAATTTTTTAGCTCAGAGCGAAACTCTTTCTGAAAGTCATCCGTGTGCAGATGATCAGCGATTCCCTGTTCCAGACGCTCAAAGGCCGGCACCAGCGTTTCTGGAACATATCGACCGCCGTACGGACCGAATCGACCTCTAGCGTCGGGCAGTTTGCCTGCGATCGATGCTTTTAGAAGTTCGCTGGCTTCATCAGCGCTTAAAACCACACTCATTGTTTATTCCTTGGTAATCTCTGATCAACTATTAGCAGCGGCGTGCCGCAGCGGTAAAAGCCGCGATCTTAGCGGCATCCTTCTTCCCCGGTGATGACTCAACAGCACTCGACACGTCCACCCCGAAAGGTCGCACCTGTAAAATCGCATCGCCTACATTTTCGATACTTAAGCCCCCGGCCAATATCATTTGGCCACGTTTGGCAATGTTTGCCGCCCGACTCCAGTCGACCGTTTGACCGTGTCCGCTTTTTCGTCCTTCGTATACATACGTCTCCGGCAATGCCGTTTCATCATCCACTGAACCCTCGCGATACACCGGCCATTGCTCGACTCCTTGTGCGACTGACAAATAGGCAAAATCGTCACTGTCTGTCTGCAACACATCAGGCTGGAACACTTCCTCCACTTCCTGCCACAACGAAGCCTCAGGGTGCAGCATGACTGCAATGCGGCGAATATGTTTTGGAATGTCGCTGGCAAGCGTCCTGGCTTCCGCGGGAGTAACATTGCGTGGAGACTTTTCAAAGAATACGAAGCCAATTGCATCGACATTGGCCGCAACGGCGGCTTCCACGGCTGCGGAATCCGTCATGCCGCAAACTTTCACCATCACCGTCATGCCGCGTGCGCTCGTCCGGCCTGCAGCATGTCGCTCACTAACTTTCCCGGATCTTCGGCGCGCATCAAAGCCGTGCCAACCAATGCTGCAGCGTAACCCCACTGCGTGACGCGAGAAGCATCCTCAGCAGTGTGTTGCCCGCTCTCGGCGACGCACACGACTCCGTCCGGAAGTTTCTTCGCAAACTGCTCAAGCCGGTTCGCATCAACTTTCAAGGTGCGCAGATTGCGAGTATTAACGCCCAGCAACAACTTGTGTTTTTCTGCTTGTTCGCGATAGTCCGAGCGATTCAACAACACAACTGATCGATCCAGATCGTCTTCATCGAACGCTTCAAGTAATACGAATAAATTGTGTTCAAAAGCGCAGTCCAACATGCTCGCGAGCGCTGTGTCGCTGAGCATTGCAGCGATCAGTAACACGCCACTCGCACCCGCTACCTTCGCTTCAATAATTTGGACAACGTCAACCAAAAAATCTTTGCGCATAACCGGCGTTGAGGTCGCGGAAATTGCTTCAACAACTTCTTCGAGATGCCAAAGCTCACCGTCAAACTTGTCCGGTTCGGTCAGCACGGAAATTGCCGCGGCACCCGCTTCCGCATAGGTGAGCGCGCGCAACACGCGACTGCCCGCGTTCGCCGCCAGTTCACCCTCAGCCGGCGAGCGGTTTTTTATTTCGGCAATAAGATCAAAGGTGCTGAGCCTTAAAGCGTACACAGGTTTATCGAGATCTTTCGCAGTCACCGTTCGCGATGTCGCGGCGGCCCGAGCCGCACTGCTTACCGCCATTTCTTTCAGAAAATCGCCCATCAGGCTGAAAAATGCTGCCGAAAGTCATCGAGAAATTTCGCTGCGTTGCCATTGTCTAGTGCTGCAGTCGCCTGTGCGACACCATCATGCAGATCACTCGCAATGCCCACGACTTCTAGCACCAGCGAAGTGCCCATTACCAATGCATCTCGGTGCGCGCCCTGATCTTCGCCGGTTAAAACACGCGCTAATTCCTTTGCATTATGAGCAGCATCCGCACCCCGCAGTGCATCCGGTTTACAGCGTTGTAATCCGTAGTCTTCGGGAGATCGGCTAGATTCTACAACGGACCCCGGGCGAACATCGTAAAGCACGAAATCTCCAGCAGGCGTTGCCTCATCCCAGCCTGGTTCGCCGTGCACAACAAACGCGCGTTCAATCGGCATTCCTGCCAGGGTATCAGCCATCAATTTGGCCGCATCGGGACTAAATGCACCGATCAATTGATACGGTGGTGCCGCTGGATTGGTCAACGGACCAAGGACGTTGAACACTGTCCTGACGCCGAGCGCGCCGCGAACCGGCATGATGGCCTTCATAGCCGGGTGATAGGCGGGCGCGAACAGAAATGTAAAATTAAGTGCTGCCAGACAATCAATGCTGGCCGCCTCATTGAGCGGCAACGGCATGCCGAGACATTCCAACAAGTCGGCGCTGCCGGACTTGCTGGAAATGGAACGATTGCCATGTTTGACGACGCGGGCACCCGCTGCTGCTGCCAGCAATCCGGTTCCGGTAGAAAGATTGAGGCTGCCTGAGCCATCCCCGCCGGTACCAACGGTATCGACTGTTGGCGGACCGTCGGGAATAGCCGGGTGTATCGCAAGTTCGCGCATGGCCGTAGCAAAACCTCGAATTTCGTCCGCAGTCTCTCCTTTGGCACGCAATGCCGCGAGCAATGCGCCTGCCAACGCCGGCACAAGATCACCGCCCGCCAGATCATGCATTAGCGCCGCCGACTCCGATTCGCTCAGTGAGTTACCGTTGAGCAGGTCATCAAGGACTTTCGAATAGTTTCTAGGCATTAATCTTCATCCGCATGAAGTTATCCATCAACATGTCACCTTCCGGCGTTAGGATACTTTCCGGGTGAAACTGCACACCCTCAAGCGCGAACGCCTGATGACGTACCCCCATAATTTCGCCGCGCGCTGTTTGTGCTGTAACGATAAGCTCTGCCGGCAATGTTGCATCGTCCACACATAATGAATGGTACCGACCGGCTTCAAAAGGGCTGGGCAATCGCTCGAATAACGCACCCCCGTCGTGGGTGACCGCAGAGGTCTTGCCATGCATCAATCGCTCCGCGCGAACAATGTTCCCGCCAAACGATTGCACCAAACATTGATGTCCAAGACAAACCCCCAGAACCGGCGTTTTGTCCGCGAACGCATCGATCATGGCCACTGACACTCCCGCATTATCTGGCTTCCCAGGGCCGGGCGATATAACCAGGTGCGTGGCATCAAGCGTTAGCGCCGTCGCAACATCAAGCATGTCGTTACGATAAACCATAACGTCTGCGCCGAGCGCCGCGAATGCCTGTACGAGGTTATAGGTAAAGGAGTCGTAGTTATCAATCAGGAGAATGCGTGCCTGACTCACAGCCCTTCTCCAGCGATTTCCAGCGCGTTTCTCAAAACCGCACTCTTCGCGAGTACTTCTTTGTATTCCTTAACGGGCTGACTATCGGCAACGATGCCGGCGCCTGCCTGAAAACTATACTCATCGCCATTGAATACCAACGTTCGAATAGTAATTGCCTGATCCATATCGCCGTTGACACCAAAATAGCCAGCGGTACCGGCATAGAGTCCTCGCCCGGTCGCTTCCATTTCTTCAATAATTTCCATCGCGCGCACCTTGGGTGCGCCAACTAAAGTGCCGGCCGGAAAACTCGCGGCAAATAAATCGAAAGCGTCGTGTTGAGGCGCAAGCTCACCCTGCACACCGCTGACGATATGCATTACATGACTGTAACGCTCAATCGCGCGGTACGGATCGACGTTGATTGTTCCGGGCACCGCGACTCTTCCCAGATCATTGCGCGCGAGATCGACCAACATCACATGCTCCGCGGACTCTTTGGGATCGGCAAGAAGATCTTCTTCATTTTTAAGATCTTCGCGAATGTTCGCACCACGCGGAACCGTACCGGCAATTGGACGCAGCGACGCTTGGCCGCCGTGTAGTCGAACCAGCGCTTCAGGCGAAGATCCTGCAACCTTCAAATCACCGAAATCGAAAAAGAACATGTAGGGCGACGGATTCAGCAACCGTAGTGCGCGGTACACCTCAAACGGCGAGGCATTGCTGCGGCCTTTGAACAACACAGATAAAACAATTTGGTAAATGTCACCTGACGAAATGTACTCTTTGCAGGCCTGTACACGATCTCCATAGTCATCTTGGGACATACCCGCCGCTGCCGCTGAGATTGAAATCTCCGCTGCTGAAACCGGTACTACACCCCTCAACAGACACATGACCTCTTTTCGTAAACTCGCGCGTTCTGCTTCGGACCCGTCATGGAGCAACGCGACTCGGCGCGTCAGGTGGTCAAACACCAGCACAGACGACGTCGCATAAAATGCTGCGTCAGGAATGCTTGCTTGCGGTTGTGTCGCATGGGGAAGTCTTTCGAACAATCGCACAACGTCGTAGCCGGAAACACCGACAAGTCCGCCCGCAAATGGCAACCCTTCTACCTCCGGTTTTGGTCGAGGGGCTAAAGCCAACCCCTGTCTAAGCGCGTCGAGGTATTCGTGTTGGTTCTTTGGCCGCGGTAGGATTTGTGTACCGATGCTCAGACCCTTCTGATCAAGCGTTAGCTCTAACGCATCGCCAAACCCCAAAAACGAATAACGTGCCAGGCGCTCACCGCCTTCGACACTCTCCAACAGATAGCGAGGCTGAAGCGCGGCAAGCTTCAACCAGGCCGATACCGGTGTGTCCAGATCTGCCGCAATGTCAAAAGGTGGTTTCATTTTTTTGCTAATTGACCCATATTTTGTCTATTTCGATCTAAGCACGTACGTCCATGCATAAGCGCCGCTCTCGGACGTCCTGTCCTTCGCGACATAAATGCGTCCATGCATAAAAAAACCCGTCTGCACTGCTGAGGTGGAGACGGGTTTTTGGTGTCTGTGTTTTTTTAAACGCTAGTCAGCCGCCCGTTCCTTGTGGGGAAGCCACCACCAGTTTTGATTGACAATGAGGTTTGCGTTCATTGCCTGAGTATCCCTGCGCAGTATGCGATCGTCAAGCTAAAAGCACGAATTCCATTCAACCCAAATCGTATAAAAGAGGCAAGAGTAATGAGAACCCAAGCCACATAATGATTGTGAGTGGAATTCCGACGCGCAAGAAGTCCGAAAATTTGTAGCCACCAGCACTCATAATGAGCAAATTGGTCTGATAGCCATAAGGTGTAGCAAAACTCATGTTGGCGCCCAAGAGCACTGCGAGGACGAAAGGAACTGGATCGACTCCCAGTTGCCCGGCGATGGCAACTGCAATTGGCGTACCAATGACAGCGGCGGCGTTGTTCGACACAACATTCGTCAACAAGGTCATGAGCAATATGAAAGCGCTTAATATGATCGGTACGGGAAAATCGGCCACTACGCTGACGAAGCCGATCGCGATGTAGTCGGCCATGCCAGTGCCCATAAGTGCCTTGCCCAAGGCCAGGCTGGTGACGATGATCATAATGACTTGCGTTGATAGCGCGGTGCCGGCGTCTCGCCACGTCAGGCAACCCAGCGATATCATGAGCCCGACGCCAATTAGCGCGCTAACAGAAATCGGCATGATGCCGAATGCAGCGGCGCCGATGACCAGGCCCATTACGGCCAGCGCACGTTTTGCAAGATGCGTGTGGGGTAGGTCCGTCGTCCCATCAAGGACCAGCATCGTGCCGCTGGATTTTAAGGTATCAATCGAATCCCTCGTCCCTTGCACGAGCAGCACGTCTCCGGCGCGCAAGCGAATGGTATTTAGATCGCCCGTTACTTGTGAGCTAGGCGCACGAGCTCGGTGTATCGCCAATGGCAACAAGCCATAGCTCGAACTGAAGCGTGCCGCAGCAAGACTGCGCAAGTGCAACGGCGATCCGCGAGTGACAACAACTTCAGCCAATTGCTGACCTTCGGCTTTTAACGGCGTGTCTTCATCAATGGGATGTTCGCTATCGGAAATATTGTATAGCGTTGCGCCCAACAGATTTTCAAAGTGTTTGAGATTTTCCGGAGAGTCCTTAACGAAGAGGCGATCACCCGGTTGCAACGTGACGGACGGCAATTTTGCGAGAAAAAGTGATTCGCTACGCTGAATCTTCTCCACGCGCATACTGCCATTGGTTTTTGCCAATACGGCGGATAAGGTCTGGCCGGCGGCAAAACCGCCTTCTTTAATGAATAGCTGACTATTGAACACGCGCGGCGATGTATCCGCCAGAGGCGGAACTCGATCTGGAATTAGTTTTGGTGCAATCCACCAAAGGAATATGATTGCGACACCGCCTACGATTGCGACCGGAAGTGCGAATTCGAACATACCGAAACTTTTCAGACCAAGGTCCTGGGATATTCCAACTACCAACAAGTTAGTCGACGTCCCAATTGTTGTGGCCATACCGCCGACAATGGTCGCCAACCCCATTGGCATCATGACGCCGGATACCGGAAACTTAACGCGCATCGAGACACCGACAAGAATCGGCATCAACAACACAACAATAGGGGTGTTGTTCATGAACGCGCTAAGTATTGCACCGGCAATCAAAGTGACCAGCAATGCCAACACGGGTCGCGTCGACCAGGCATGAGCGACCACCGATGCCAAGGGTTGCAAGGCGCCCGTTGTTTCCAAAGCCTTACCAACCATCATCAATGCACAAATGGCGACCAGCGCCTCATTGCCGAATCCTGCGAAAAATTCCGCCGGGCCCAGTGGTGCGCCGCCAGACTCATAGGGGAAAAGTTGAAAACCAGCGACGAGGAGGATCAGTATTGCCAAACTTGATGTTTCAAGTGGCAAGCGGTCGCGGGTGAAAAGAAACAGCGCTAATGCCGTAAGCAGAAGAACCGCGACTCCATGTATGTCAGGTGTTACAGGCTGCAATCGATTCTCAGAGAATGCGCTTTTCGGTCTTTGGAAGACGTTGAAGCCAGCCTCAAACCGTATCTCAGTTCATACCCTGGCTGCAACGAAAGAAGAGTGTTGTGACGCCTGGATCGTCGCGCAAGCGCGGCGATGAAAGTCTTTGAATTGAGCCAATGTCCAATCTGGCGTAGGCGTATTGCAGGCGAAACTCCAGGCATCTGCCAACGCGAGCAAGGGCAGTAGATCCGTAAATGCAGCGCTATTGACCCCATTACTCGGCAATACCGACGCTGGAGATAAGACCAACAGATTACGATTTCGTAGCGCCGCTTGATTGACCGCTGTTCGCCAATGGCGCTGCCAACGATCTCGTTGTGTGCCCTCTTGCCAATGACCGACAAGATTGGTATCCAGCAACGCTGGCAGCGCACCGCGTTGGGCGGCGAGCTTTGCGGACGTTGCAAGCAGCTCATTTCTTATAGCGCGAACCAGATGCGTCAACCACTCGAGACTCTCAAGCGAACTCGGAGGGTGCCCGCGCTTTTGCAGTAGATCGCCGAGCCCCGAAATGTGAACCGCGAGGCGTCGGTTCGTTGCAGAGCACCATGCCAACTAGATTCATCAATCAATTGATCGGCGAGTAGGACCAGCGCTCGCAGTGCGTCTTCGAGGCGTTTCTGGTCAATTCTTCCAGCGTCCGTGCAAAACCTGGTAATGGGTAAGCCGATGGACATCCAGGCGGTCCCTCTTGGCACCAGCATTGACGCCGCCGGTTCGATCGTTGTCGCGGTTTCATCAGCAAGGAGTTTGCATGCGCTACGAACAAAACCGCCGTACACCGGAATCACGGGATAATCCACGTTTCTTTGTCGCCATAGAAAAATCCAATTCGCGCTGGTACGAGTCTCGATGCGGGGGTCGCGATGAACAGCCATCTGCAGACCATCGAGAAATACGTAGCGACGCCCTCGCCCAAATATTGAATCCGCAATAAGACAATAGGCCGGGAGCGGCATTCGATGCGAATGCATACAAGTCGCGATCTGTCGTTTGGGCAACTTCTTTTGCGACAAGTGATCTGCTACCGCTTCACAGAGCAGCCGCCACGCGTCGATCGGTGTGTAAGCATCGGGAAAGTCTTCGGGTTGTAGACAAATGGGGATTTTCTTCGCGATCAAGCACGCCAGGTTTTCGAGAAACGCCTCTGCCACAAATTTGTCCGCGATTATCTTGCTGACGGACACTGGAATCGACAACCCTCCAGCCACAGAAGGATGGGTGCTACTCAGTTTCGGCAGGTCGAAACCCAAAGCAGTAATTTCGGCATGCGTCGTATCAACATGGGCGTCAACCGCCGGCCACCAGCGAGACTCTTTCGTTTGTGTGTGATCGAACATTAGGGTCCTTCCTTGGACAAGGAAGAATTCTGCGTCGTTTGAAGCCTAGGGGGACCGGCAATATGTGGGCAACACGTTAAGATTTTCCGCTTGCACGGCCCCGGCATGAGACGGTCTGCGTTACACTTACCCCATGTTAGCAATTCAGCTGCGTGCAGGTACTGAATATGGGAGGGCAGCGTCAATGAGCGGCAAATTGTTCCGCAGAACGCTATTCGTTGTTCTCACTACAGCGTCGCTTTACGGTTGCCAGAAACCGACAGATTCATCGCTGGTCGCCGAATTGAATGACGGCTATTGGCAAGCACATATCACGCTTCCCGGTGGTAATGTCGAAACCGGCTTCGAAATTAGTCGAAACGGAGATTCTCATCGAGCGAGCCTGATCAATGGTCAGGAACGCGTGCAAGTTGACGAAGTCCGCTTCACCGACGGTGAATTAACACTTCGTTTTCCCGGCTTCAATACGACAATCAAGGCACAACTACTGAATGATGAACTCCGCGGCGATCTCACTTTAGTAAAACAATTTGGAAGTACACAATTGATGCCGTTCGTCGCAACGCTTGGTAGCGAGGCCACACCGGAAAGCGGCATTTCACCTAACAGGGATTTATCCGGACGCTGGGCCGTTACCTTCCATGGGGCGGAAAGCGACGATTCGACCTACATCGGCGAGTTCGCGCAGCGTGGCGCACGCCTGCTTGGCACCTTTTTGCATCCGAATGGCGACTATCGGTTTCTTGCCGGACATGTTCGCGGCAATAATTTCCACTTATCCACCTTTGATGGCGCACACGTGTATATCTTCTCGGGTCAGGTTAATGAAGAGGGAAAGATCGTCAACGCAGATTTTTGGTCCGGTACTTCCTGGCACCAAAACTGGTCGGGGATTCGCAACGAACGTGCAGCGCTTCCCGACGCATTTCAGCGAACCTTTCTAAATCCCAGCTATGACCGCTTCGAGTTTGAGTTTCCGAACGAAGACGGTGTCATGATCTCCATAGACGACGAAAAGTATCGCGATAAAGTTGTGATCGTCACCGTCGCTGGCACCTGGCGCCCCAACTGCAACGATGAGGCGCGTTTTTTGGCACCGTTTCACAAGAAGTATCGGGACGATGGGCTTGAGATCGTCGCCCTACTATTCGAACATTTTGACGACGCAGATCTCGCGGCACAGCAAGCGCGCAATTTTAAGCAAAAGTTCGATATTGAATATGACACGCTGATCGCCGGCATCTCTGATAAGACGGAAGCAGCAAAAACGTTGCCCGCGTTGAGTGCTGTCCTCGCATTTCCTACAACGATATTCATTGATCGGGCCGGACAAGTTCGACAAATCCACACTGGATTCGTCGGTCCCGGAGCGGGCGAACACTATGTCAGTCTACAGAACAGTTTTACCGAACTCACCACCACGTTACTTGCCGAATCCAGCGAAGAAGCAACGACGGACATGACGCCGGCCGATTCTGAAACAGCAGAGAATAACTGAGCCTACTCGGGCCGGGAGGAAGTAATGCCATCTTTTGATGTCGTGAGCGAATTTGATGCTCATGAGGCAAGCAACGCCGTCGATCAGGCAAATCGCGAAGTTACGACGCGCTTTGACTTTAAAGGCACTGAGTCGAAGTACGAATTCGAGAACAACATCATCACGATGACCAGCCAAACTGATTTTCAGCTCCAGCAAATGCTGGGCATTCTGCATCAGAAACTAGCAAAACGAGGCATCGATATTGCTTGTCTAAAAGCAGAGCAAACAGAATTGGCCGGGAGTGTTGCACGAAAAAAAATCATCATGCGCCAAGGTCTCGAGGCCGCACTTTCCAGAGAGTTGGTAAAGAAAATCAAAAGCAGCAAGATTAAGGTTCAGTCGTCGATTCAAGGCGAGAAATTGCGGATCTCTGGTAAGAAGCGCGACGATCTTCAAGCCGTGATCGCACTACTGAAAGAAGAAGATACCGACCTACCCTTACAGTACGACAACTTTCGCGACTGAGTCAGGACGAGAATTTACAGTGCACAAAGAATTACGACGACAGGACATCACCTTCGAGGAGAAGGATCAGCCACTTCGCGATGATGTTCGAACGCTCGGCACGCTGGTTGGAGACCTGCTTAGGGATCAGGGGGGCGACGAGCTGTTCGAGTTGGTAGAAAGTGCTCGCCAACGCGCCATCCGCCACCGTGAGAATAATGAACGGTCTGGTGAATGCCTGGCGGACCTTGTAAGCGACCTTGATACGCCAGTGGCAATGGAGGTAATACGGGCATTTTCGACCTACTTTCAGATGGTTAATACCGCCGAAAAAGTCCATCGCATTCGGCGCAGACGAAAATACCTGCAAGAAACCGGGCAATTCCAGCCGGGGGGACTTGAGGAAACATTCGTCAAACTCAAAGCGGCTGGTTTAGGCCGGGCAGAGCTGCAAGACCTGGTCAACCGTCTCCGTATTGAACCCGTTTTTACCGCACACCCCACCGAACCGACCCGGCGCACCATTCTTCGCAAAGAACAAAATATCGTGCGGCGCTTGATTGATATGTTGAACCCGACCATGACGGCGCAGGAAATTCAAGTTTGCCTCGAAAACATCAAGATGGAAATGACGACCGGCTGGCAAACTGACGAGCACCCTTCCGAACAGATGTCGGTCGCCGATGAGCTTGAGCACGTATTGTTTTTTATGACCGATGTGCTTTATAAGGCGATGCCTCCTTTTTATGAAGACATAGAGAGCGCCGTTGCCAGAGTTTACGGAGAAGACGGTGAACCATTTTCTGTTCCCAGCATGGTTCGATTCGGATCATGGGTTGGCGGCGATATGGATGGCAACCCTAACGTCAATGCGAAGACCATTCGCTCCACTCTCGCGCGGCAACGATCATTGATCCTCGATCTGTACTTTCGAGAGTGTGCTGCTATTTCAGCCAAATTATCTCAATCGACTGACCGTGTTGCGATCGATAAACGCATTCTCGATAAGATTGAACACTACCGCAGAATGTTTCAGCCGGCCTACCACGCCGTACCGGCCCGCCATCGCGAAATGCCCTACCGAGTGTATCTGCGTCTTGTGCAGGCGCGCCTGCAGGCGACTTACGACGATGATGCCTATCCTTATGAATCTGCGAAACAACTCATTGAAGACGTTCGTATCCTTGCGGATAGTCTCGCAGACAATAATGGAGAGAACGCGGGGCTCTTTACCGTTCGCAGACTGCAGCGACGAATTGATACCTTTGGCTTTCACTTTCTCACGCTTGATGTACGCCAGGACGCCTTGGTGCTGCGGCAAGTCGTTGGCGAATTGCTGGGGGAAAACGACTGGCTGGAATGGAATCCGAATGATCGGCTGGCTCGCGTCGTCGAGGCAATCGAGTCACGTGATTCTCTCCCCGATCACCAAAGCGTAGTCGCACGAAAAACGCTCGCCGTTTTTCAGGCGATTGCTTTTTGCCGTCGCAAATACGGTAAGCAATCAATTGGTCCATTTATCGTCAGCATGACGCAAGGGGCCGATGACGTTTTGTCGGTATTGCTGCTGGCTAATTGGAGTGAACTGCACAATCGACGTAACCAAGTCCCATTGGACATTGCTCCGTTGCTGGAAACCGTGGATGACCTACAACGCGGCAATGCCATTCTGGAAGATATGCTCGACAACGATTTGTATCGTGCGCATTTGAGCCAAAGAGAAAATCGTCAAACGATCATGATCGGTTACTCCGATAGCAACAAAGACTCGGGGCTTGCGTCGGCACGCTGGGCGTTGCAGAACGCTCAGGTTGAATTGGTAGAAGTACTATCCAAGCGGAACATTGAGCTACACCTCTTTCACGGCCGTGGCGGAACCATTAGTCGCGGCGGTGGAAAAACACACACTGCAGTACTCGGCGCACCGCCGGGAACGGTTAATGGCCGTCTGCGCGTGACCGAGCAAGGCGAAATTATTAATGAAAAATACGGCCTGCGCGGAATTGCACTGCGGACCTTGGAGCAAGTAACGGGATCTGTAGCGCTTGCGACCGCTATGCCGGAGCACCGTGGCAACGACATGCCCGAATGGCATGACATGATGCAAGTCATCGCCGATGTCAGCCGTCAAACCTACCGCGATCTAATATTCGAAACGCCAGCGTTCTACGACTACTTTCGCCTCGCCACGCCAATCGATTTGATTGAACGTATGCGCATCGGGTCGCGACCAGCATCGCGCCGAGGGGGTAAGGGTGCGGAGAACCTGCGTGCCATTCCATGGGTGTTTTCATGGACCCAAAGCCGCTTGATGTTGCCGGGATGGTTCGGCCTGGGCAGTGGACTGGCTGCCGCAGCCGAGCAGTTCGATGATACGGCATTCAGAGATATGTTCCGGGAGTGGTATTTCATGCGGGCGCTGACGTCGGACGCAGAAATGGTGTTGGCAAAAGCAGATTTGGGCATTGCCCGACTCTATTCGGAACTTGCCGGAGATTTACACGAAGAGTTTTTTCCACATATCGAAAAAGAATTCAAATTAACGCGTGATTTGATTCTTGAATATTCGGATCACGATTCACTGCTGCAAGGCGATTTCACCTTACAGCGCGCCATCATGCTGCGAAATCCATACGTCGATCCAATGAGTTTGCTGCAAGTAGATCTGCTGCGTCGCTGGCGCGATACAAATCGAGAAGACTCCGCCCTGTTCAACACGTTGCTCGCAAGCGTCAATGGGATTGCACAGGGATTGCAGAATACGGGCTAGCTCAGTTTTCTCAATACTGTCCAGTCGCTAGCATCTTTTCCGGCTGTCGTTTTTCCCTTAGCGGAGATGCCAGCTGCATGTACTGATTCCGGATCGCCGGTTAGCAATGGATGCCATTCCGGCAGATCACCGCCATCCGCCAGGCGTCGGTAGGCACACGTCGTTGGCAACCATTTAAATGCCGCAACATCATCGGCTGCCAACACCATACAATCTGAAACTCTCTTCGCTCGCGCGGCATAATCACCACACCGACAGCTAGATACATCCAATAGCTTGCACGCAATGTCCGTATAGAAAACCTCGCCGGTTTCCTCATCTTCGATTTTCTGCAAACAACAGAGCGCGCAGCCATCACATAATGACTCCCACTCATCGTGGGACATTTCGCCTAAACGTTTGCGTTTCCAGAATTCATCATTCATCTTGGCCACTCGTGACTAAGCCGATCGTAACGGAACGAACCATACACTATGTCTGCAGTCTTTCTTGATATCGCAACCGTTGGTCCTGACGAAGTTGACGTTTCTCCTTTGCGAATGGCCGTTCCGTCATTAGCTGTGCACAATTTCACACGCCCTGAAGACGTGCGTGACAGAGTCAAAGACGCGGAATATATTTTCGTTAACAAAGTCCGCGTGACTCGCGAAGTTATCGAGGCGGCGGAACGATTACGCTATATCGGTCTCATCGCAACTGGGACCGATAACATTGATTTAGTCGCGGCAAAGGAAAGACAGGTCGCCGTCACCAATATTCGCGCCTATTGCACCGCTTCACTAGTCGAACATACTTTTGGCGTATTGCTATACATGGCAAGAAATATCGGCCGTTATACCGCATCGGTCCGCGCCGGGAATTGGCAACAGGCCAGCGACTTTTGCATGTTAGATTTTCCAATTCGCAGCCTCTCTGCTATGACGCTTGGCATAGTCGGTCACGGAAACCTGGGAAAGGGTGTGGCGCGCATGGCCAAAGCATTCGATATGCAGGTATTGATTGCGAGACGCGGAGGAACAAGTGCGACGAACGGCGATGGACGAGTTGACGTTGACGAACTGCTGGCACGCAGCGACGTCATTTCACTGCACTGTCCGTTAACTGCAGAAACGGAAAATCTTATCGGTTCGCGCGAACTCGCATTAATGAAGCAGGACGCGATGCTAATTAATACTGCTCGTGGTGGGTTGGTAGATTCAACGGCATTGGTGGCAGCACTCAAAAGTGGTCGAATTGGAGCCGCTGCTATTGATGTACTACGACAAGAGCCACCAGCGGATGGCGATCCGCTTCTTGAGTACACCGGTGAGAATCTCATTGTGACGCCACACAATGCCTGGGGTGCGATAGAAGATCGACAGAATGCGATTAACGAAGTGGCGGCGAATGTCGGCGCTTTCATCTCTGGTGAAACACGTAATCGGGTGGTCTAAAATCCTCCAGGAAAACAGCGGCACCGGTAGCAACGTTTTGCATTTGGTGGATGCGTGCGCCGCATAACAAACCGCGTAAGCGATCACTTATTGGCGACGATAGATAATCTGTCCATCGAATACCGTCAGGTCGGTGTTAACCGAATGAATTTCGAGCGCCGGTATCTCAAAGAGATTTTCTTCCAGCACGACAAGGTCAGCGAACTTGCCTACTTCAATTGAGCCGGTTTTGTCCTCCATATGCATCAGATACGCACCCTGAATGGTGTAGGCGGCGATGGCCTGCTCGAGATTCAGCGTCTGATCTGGCATCCAGGTTTTGTCTGTTTGCATGTTCCCCGGGTTTACACCGCCCAAATGCCGGCGGGTGACCGCCGTTTCTATTCCCTCGAGCGGCGCGAGACTGGTGACTGACCAGTCTGTGCCCCAAACGAGATTGCCACCATGTCGCAGGTAATCTTGCGCATTAAACAGTTGTGCGCCTCGTTCTGGTCCAATGGCATCGATCGCCATCTGCTCCCAGAAATCCAGCCGCATCCATATGGGTGAAATATTGGGAATGACGCCCAGCGCGCGAAATCGCGGAATGTCCGCAGGATTGACCAACTGCAAATGCGCCTGGGTCGGTCGAGCATCGCGGAAACCATTCACCCGAATCGCATTCTCGAACGCGTCCAATGCAACTCGAGTCGAGCGATCGGCAATGCTATGTATGTGAATCTGAAATCCCAACGCATCGAGTTTCTCAACCACGCGATTGACGCGGTCCGGCTGCATGAAAATCATGCCGCGAGATTCGGGTTTGTCCGCATAGGGCTCGAGCAAGGCCGACGTGTGGTGTTCAACAATGCCATCCAACATCAATTTCACGCAGGTCGCGCGTAAAAACTCATGATCTAACTGTTGTCGTCGCACGAGCATTGCCGCGATTTGTGTTTCGTCGTCGATTTCCGCATGGAAACGTTGGCACAAGACTGCCCGTGCCGTCACCGCACCTTGATTGTGCAAGGTGGAGAACGCACGTTCCGATTCGGGACTGGACCCGGCATCCATGAATGCTGTGATGCCATAGCGAGCCATGGTGTCCAAGGCTCGCCCCACCGAAGCCAAGCGATCCTGATCAGTCGTCTCGGGTACATGCGTTCGTACCAGATCCATGGCCGATTCGTGTAATGAACCGCTCGGCGTTCCATCCTCTTCGCGATCAATGACCCCGTTCTCTGGGTCTGGCGTGGCAGCCGTGATGCCAGCAATTTCCAGCGCTTTGGAATTGGCCCACGCCTGATGATGTGATGCGTTGTAAAAGAATGCGGGACGGTCCGGGACCAGTCGGTCCAACATTTGTCTGTTGGGAACGCCCGCCGGTAGAAACGGGGCTTCTATCCAACCTTGTCCGAGCACCCACGGTAATTCAGGATTTGCTTCCGCGTAGGTCTGGATACGCGAAAATAGATCTTCGCGATCGTACACGCCGTCGAGCGCGAGTTTGGACAATGCTTCGCCACCGCCCATCGGGTGAAGATGTCCATCGTGGAATCCAGGCAACAGCATGCGCCCATCAAGATCGATAACGTCTGTGTCTTCATTGATAAAGGACTGAACGCCCTCTTCTCCGCCTACGTATACGATCTGGTTGCCTTCGATCGCGACGGCGCTTGCCCAGCTTCGTGTCGCATCGACGGTGTATACATCTCCGTTGCGAAAGACGAGGTCGGCTGCCGAAGCGCTCAACGACGGCAGGGCGAGCAAAACAGAAAATACTAGTTTCCACATCTTCTTATGAATCCTCTTGCTGGCCTGGCCGACGAGAAATGATTCGGCAACGACGTTTCGGGAACACCGGATTAATTATTTCATGATTGATCGGGGAGCGGAGTGGAAAGGAAGGTCGATTTGCTCAATATCGACGGGGTTTGCAAGCCTCGATTGAAGTCGGTGACGTTAAGCCCCGATGATTTGCCGCGCCCAGGTGACAACGCCCCTTACCCGGGGCGCAGACAGGTCATGCGCTTCGTCAAAACTCACCCAGCGATACTCGTGGTGTTCTGGGCGCCCGAGTTCCGGCGATATTCCCATAATCACTTTCTCTTCAATCGTATTTGCCAGGTAATACCGGGCGGTCTTGCCGCGATGATAAGGTCCAGTTTCCATGTAACGGTCACCCCAATCAAAATTCAGTTCGGAAATTCCCGATTCCTCATCAACTTCGCGGAGCGTCGTCTCCATAGGTTGTTCGCCGTGCTCGCACATGCCTTTTGGGAAATCCCAATTCTTGTATGCACGTAACATTAGTGTGAGCCAACCCGTATCTGTCCGACGCACGACAACCGCACCGCAAGATAATATGCTTCCGGCTTCATGCGGCCCGCAACACGTCAACGGGTGGCGCATTGATAGCACCGCGTGCTGCAATAAATCCGCTCACGCACACCAAAGCAATGCCACCAAGCAAACCCGCCAGCCAGAGCAGAGGATTGAACGCATAGTCGAGTTCAAACAACTGTATTGTCACGATGGCAGCGAGAATTGAGGCACCCGCCGCTGCGAGGAGGCCGGCCGCAAACCCAAGGGCCGCGAATTCAGTTAGCACGCCCGACAGCACCGTTCGTCGCCGCACGCCGAGCGCTCTTAGCATCGCGCTTTCGAAACGACGCTCATCAATAGTGGATTGTACCGCCGCAAATAAGACTGCGATTCCTCCCGCGAGCGTGAAGACAAATACTGCCTGTACAGCAAGACTGACCTTGTCGAGGATGCCGGTAATCTGAACCAGAATGGCATCGATGTCGATGACCGAAACGGTGGGGTGACTGCGCACCAATTCAACTAAAGTGCCCTTCCCCTCTTCCGGGATGCGCGCGCCGGAGATAAAGGTCGACGGGTAGTTATCTAATGATCCCGGTGACATTACCAAGAAAAAATTAGGCTGAAACGAATCCCAATTGACTTTGCGTGTACTGGCAACCTTCGCTTCAATCTCCCGACCGGCGATGATGAAGTTAAGCCGATCGCCGAGCTCGACGCCAAGTTCTCTTGCAGCGTCTTCCTCCAATGACACCAGTGGATCGCCGACATAGTCAGCACGCCACCATTCGCCGTCGACCAGTTCGTTGCTTTCACTAATGTGCGTCGCCCACGTCAAATTTTGTTCTCGATTGGCCATCCATTTGCCGCCTTCCTCCGGATACTCGCGCTCCTTAACGTCTTCGCCATTAATGGTTTTCATACGCGCCCGCACCATCGGCACGAAATTCGGTGCAGCGACTCCATTTGCGGCAAATATGGCCTCTATTGACGATCGTTCTTGAGGTTGAATATTGATCAGGAAGTGATTGGGCGCATTCGCGTCCAATGTTTGCTGCCACTCCTCCAGCAAATCGGTACGTACAAAGGTCAGTAGCAACAACACGGTTAAACCGAGGCCGAAAGCGACCACTTGAATCGCACTGTCTCGTCCACGTCGGGCAACGTTCGCGAGACCATAGCGCCAGGCAATGCCGACGCCACCACGTGAACGACCCATTAGAATCACGAGGCCGCGACCCGCGACGTACAAAACGGCAGAAACGATCAACATGCCGCCCAGGACAATCAACAACATGAGGCCGTCGCCGATTGCCTGATACAACATCACGGCAACCGCAAGCAGCGACGTTCCCACCACCAACAGGCGCGATGGTGCCGGCGGCATTTCATCGTGGCGTAAGACTCGCAATGGCGGCGTGTCGCGTAGCTGTAATAATGAAGGTAGTGCGAAACCGATGAGAAGAATAAGGGCGCTTCCACAGGCCAGGAAAACGGGTGTAAAACCAACGGGCGGCAGATCACCCTGAATAACGTCAGCGAGCATGTTGGTCACTAACGCTTCCACGACAAATCCCATAACACTGCCAAGCAAGACACCCAATATGCCTAGTAACACGAGCTGGACAAAAGCTGCCGAGATCACAAACTGCTGGCTTGCCCCGAGACTCTTCATCAGAGCAACCGTATCCATACGACGATGTGCAAAGCGTCGCGCCGACATGGCAATCGCTACCGCACTGAGTAACAGGCTAATCACTGCTGTCAGCGAAAGAAACCGTTGTGCACGATCGGCTGCGTTGCTGGCTCGATCACTACCCTCTTCACGGTTGCGGCTACGCACGGACTCGGGCAAGAGAACCTCAATTTCTTCATAAAAATCGTCAACTGCATTTGTATCGCCAGCGACGAGCAGCGCATAGCTAACACGACTCCCTTCATTAATGAGCGCGGTCGCGGGAAGGTCCAATGCATTGATAACCAACGAGGGTGCGAGCGATGCAAATCCGATTGATTGATCCGGGCGATACATAAGCACCGCATCAATAACCATTTCCGCCTCACCGACGGAAACCCGGTCGCCAACAGCAACGTCTAAGCGCGCCATTAGAGCCCCGTCGGCCCAGATCGTGCCACTAGCAGGCACCCCTTCGGCAACTCGCTGCTCACCGAACAACTGGCTCGCGATGCGAACATTGCCACGCAGAGGGTAGCCTTCGGTAACGCCTTTTATCGTTGCAAGACTGCTGAAATCGCCGGCGAATACGACACTCGGGAAGGTCTGTGTTTCTGCCGAGCGTAAACCGTGGTCGGATGCCGTCGCATGCCAGGCGGCAGGAATCGGGTCAGGCGTACGTAAGCGAAGATCCGCCGCCAACACTTCATTTGCTTGTCTTTCGACAGCGCGACCAATGCGGTCAGTCAGAAATCCCACGGCAGTCAGAGCAGCAACCGCCAAAGCGACTGCCGCCAAAAGAACGACAACTTCGCCGGAACGAATTTCCCTGCCGAACGTTCTTATTGCATATAAGACCGCTTTCACGCGCGATTTTCCTCGTCACTCACTAAAAGACCGGCATCGAGGCTAATCACTCGATCACAACGAGCCGCGAGAGATTTGTCATGTGTAACCAATACGAGTGTCGTGGATGAATTTCGATTGAGCGTAAACATCAGATCAATGATGCGATCGCCAGTGTTGCTGTCGAGATTGCCGGTCGGTTCATCAGCAAACAACACGGCAGGTTCCGTCGCAAATGATCGTGCGATTGCGACGCGCTGTTTTTCTCCGCCGGAAAGTTGCGCCGGGTAATGACTCCAGCGCTCTCCGAGTCCAACCTGTTCGAGGATCTGCATGGCTGTACGCCGCGGATCACTTTTGCTCGCCAATTCCAGCGGCAACATGACGTTTTCTAACGCATTGAGTGAGGGCACCAGGTGAAAAGACTGAAACACGAAACCAACGCTTGCAGCCCGGACCGCTGCTCTGCCATCTTCGTCAAGATTTGTCAGGGTTTGGCCGTCGAGCCCGATTTCGCCGGAAGTCGGGAGATCGAGGCCCGCCAATAGCGCAAGCAATGTTGACTTACCAGCGCCAGACGCGCCGACGATGGCAACCGAATCTCCCTTGTCAATTGCGAAACTGACGTCTGAAAGTATGGTCAGAGTACCTTCAGGACTGCTAACCTGCTTGGTCACATTGCTGGCTGTTAGGACAGCGCTTCCGTTATTTAATTGATCTGACATGTTACGACTACTTGCCTTTTTCTTGTTTTCATCAGTGGGTACGGCACTCGCCGCCAACGCACTGACCGTGGTGGTATTCGGCGACAGCTTAAGCGCCGGCTATGGCATAGATGTTGACCAATCCTGGACCGCTTTGTTGCAGACCAGATTGGAGTCACAAGGGTACGAACATCGTGTCGTTAACGCCAGCATCAGCGGCGAAACAACTGAAGGGGGTAAAACCCGTATCAGTGCAGCCCTGGAAAACTTCCATCCGGATCTCGTCATTCTGGAACTCGGCGGAAACGACGGTTTGCGTGGTTTTCCACCGAACGTCATGAAAGACAACATGCGCACGATCATTCAAACGACGCAGCATCACGGTGCCAAAATCGTGATTTTAGGGATTCGCATCCCCACCAATTACGGTCCGCGTTATACACAGGCCTTCGAAGGCGTTTATCGCGAACTTGCAGCAGAGCTCGACATTCCGTGGATCGAATTTTTCATGGAAGGCGTGGCACTTAATGATGATTTAATGCAGGACGATGGCATTCATCCGAATGCGGAGGCGCAACCGCTACTGCTGGACAATGCGTGGCCCATCATTCATGACGCACTGAATATAGCCGGTCGCCGCATAGTCGAAGACTAATGCTCAGATAAGTCCGGCCACAGTCTTATCCGGATAACATCCTCGCGAATATCAATTCACCCACGCCCCAATAACTGGGTCAGAGCCCAATTACGGGCTCTGACCCAGTTATTGGGGGGCGTTAGTTGTGGTACTGCGGGCTTAGTCGATGCACAGCGTCGACTAAAACACCGAGATTATCCGGATCAATGTCAGGGGTTATGCCGTGCCCGAGATTGAAAACGTGTCCCGATCCATGACCGTAACTCGCCAATGCGTCAGCCACACCCTGCTCAATGACCTCAGGCGATTCACGTAACGTCGCGGGATTCAGGTTTCCCTGCAATGCGACCTTGCCATCCGTCAGCGTGCGCGCATCCTGCAGACTTGTCGTCCAGTCAACACCCAACGCATCGCAACCGGTAGCGGCCATATCAGTTAGCAGTGATCCGGCACCTTTTGTGAAAAGGATAATCGGAATTTTCTGTCCATCCTTTTCTCGCTGCAGACCATCCATGATGGATTGCATGCTCGCCAACGAGAAACGGCGATACTCATCTCCATCCAGGGCCGCGCCCCACGTGTCGAAGATCATGATGGCCTGCGCGCCCGCGTCGATCTGCGCATTCAGATAGTTTGTTGTGGTTTCCGCAACGGTGGTAAGCATTCGTTGTAGCGCAGCAGGGTTCTCTCGCGCGAGCCCGAGTATGTTGGGAAATTCGCGACTCGAACCACCTTCAACCATGTACGTCCCAACCGTCCAGGGGCTACCGGCAAAGCCAATCAACGGTACGTCGCCATCGAGTTCGCGCCTAATGCGGGAAACCGCCTCGAAAACATAACCGAGCTTGTCCGCAACATCCGGCACGGCGAGCGCATCTATCTCGCGCTCCGTCCTGACGGGTCTTTTGAATTTTGGCCCTTCTCCGGTTTCAAACCAAAGTCCGAGACCCATCGCATCGGGAATGGTCAGGATGTCGGAAAATAGAATCGCCGCATCCAGTTTGAAGCGCCGCAACGGCTGCAGCGTCACCTCGCATGCGAGCTCAGGATTGGCACAGAGACTCATGAAGTCGCCAGCCTCTGCGCGGAGCGCCCGATATTCTGGTAGATAACGGCCGGCTTGCCGCATGATCCAAACGGGCGTGCGCGGCACCGATTCTCGCATCAATGCACGCAGCAGAAGATCATTCTTGAGAGGCGCCGGCATCAGAACTGCGCCGCGATGGTGGATTGAATTGCTTCAGCGGCAGCGCGCGGACTATCCGCATCTCTGATCGGGCGACCGACAACAATTTGGTCGGCACCGTTGGTGAATGCCTGTTCAACACTCACCACACGTTTTTGATCGCCTGTGGGTTTGTTGTCGACGGGGCGAATCCCTGGCGTGATCACCAATAATTTATTGTCGATAAACTCGCGCAATTTCGGTGCTTCGAGGCCAGACGATATAACACCGTCACAACCTGATTCGAGAGCGCGTTTCGCTCGACTCAAGACGAGAGCGCCTACGTCGCATTCGAAACCTAAATCATCCAGGTCACCCCGATCGAGACTCGTCAGGACGGTAACGGCCAATACTTTCAGATTGTCGCCTTTATTTTCAGCAGCAGCTTCCATTATTGACTGATTTCCATGCACCGTGACGTAGCTAGCGCCGCGATCTTTGAGTTGTCTAACCGCGGATCCAACCGTCGCTGGAATATCAAAAAATTTAAGATCAGCAAAAATCTTTTTATCGCGCGCCAACAGCCAATCAAGCAGCTCGAAATAGCCACCGCTCATCATTAACTCAAGACCAATCTTATAGAAAGTGACCGAATCACCAAGCTCATCGGCCAATGCGCGTGCGCGATCGCAATCCGGCACGTCCATTGCAAAAATCAGGCGGTCTTTAACTGGAATATTTTTGTTGTTCACGCTTCTTCCGATTGCAGAGAGATCGCGCGGGATTGTAACTTGAATGTGAACAAATTGGGGTCAGAGCGTCACTCCAACACCGATTTTTTACGCTGTCAGCCGTTCATGCTCGGCAATTGCGAAACGATCAGTCATACCGGCGATGTAATCAGCCACCACCCGAGCTTGAACATCTTCGCCTCCGGAACTGGCCCTTGCTGCAAACGATTCCGGCAGCGCTATCGGATCAGACATATACCGGGCAAACAATACTTCAACGATATCCTGTGTATCTTCGTTCATTGCTCGCACCTGATCGTGTCGATACAAATTGTCACGCAAGAATTTTTTAAACGATGAGTGCTGCTCCAAGACAGCATCACTGAAATGAATCATTGCGTGCGGCGCGCTTCTCACAGCATCGATTGTATCTGGCATGTGTGTATGAATTTCTGCCACCGAAGTCGTAACAAGATCATCCACCAGGTAGCCGATCATGCGCCGAATGACTTCGTAGATAACTCTACGGTCATCCAGATCCGGGTATCGATTCTGTACGTCGTCACAGTGGTCACCGAACAAAGTCTGTTCGCGTAATTGCTCGATGCTTATCAGTCCCGCTCGAAAACCATCATCGACATCATGATTATTGTAGGCGATCGCATCTGCAAGATTGACCAACTGTGCTTCGAGACCCGCTTGGGTTCGATCCAAAAATCGCTTTCCGACGTCGCCCAACTGACGAGCATTCTTTGACGAGCAATGCTTGAGAATCCCTTCTCGTGTTTCGAAGGTTAAGTTCAGGCCAAGAAATTCCGGATACCTTTCTTCTAATTCGTCCACGACACGTAGTGACTGCAAATTATGTTCGAACCCACCGAAATCACGCATACAAGTATTGAGCGCATCCTGTCCCGCGTGGCCGAACGGGGTGTGTCCCAAATCATGCGCAAGACTGATTGCCTCGACCAGCGGTTCGTTGATACCCAAGGCGCCCGCGATCGTGCGCGCGATCTGAGCCACCTCCAGTGAATGCGTCAAGCGCGTCCGGTAGAGGTCTCCTTCATGATTAACGAACACCTGAGTCTTATAAACCAAGCGGCGAAAAGCGGTCGAATGGATAACTCGATCCCGGTCGCGTTCGTATTCGCCCCGATGAGTAGGGGGCGCTTCTTTATGTCGGCGACCCTGGCTGTTCCCTTCGTTCGCCGCGTATGGCGCCAAAGCGGTCAGGGCTTCTGCCATCAGGTTTCCGCACCCGCCAGCACAGTCGCTAACGTTGTCGCATCGTAGTCATCAGTGACATAGGCTTCGCCCAATTCGCGCAGCAGAACAAAGCGCAGTTTTCCAGCGAGTATTTTCTTGTCGAGTTGCATCGCATCTTGCAGTTGGCCGGCCCGAGTCAGTGGCGGGGAAACCGGTAACCCGGCGGCACTGATGAGTGACTTCAAACGAGATTGATCTGTGGCCGAGATACCGCTGAGTTCAGCGGCCATCACCATGCCTGCCGCTACAGCCTCGCCATGCAACCATTCTCCATAACCAACGGAATTTTCGATCGCATGACTGAAGGTATGACCAAAATTTAGCAACGCCCGAACACCGGCTTCTTTTTCATCTTCCGCCACCACTCGCGCTTTTATTTCACAGCATCGTTGAATGGCGTAGGCAAGTTTATCGGCGTCGCGTGCGAGCAGGGCTTCCATATTTTCTTCCAGCCAATCCAAGAATTCCGAATCTATGCTCGCACCGTACTTAATTACCTCTGCAAGACCCGCGCGTAGCTCTCGATCGGAAAGCGTTGTCAGGGTATCGGTATCGATCAGGACGATTTCGGGTTGGTGGAATGCGCCGACCAAATTCTTGCCACCCGGATGATTGACGCCCGTTTTTCCTCCGACAGATGAATCCACTTGCGCAAGCAGCGTTGTCGGCACTTGCACAAATGACACGCCTCGCATGTAACACGCTGCTGCGAATCCGGCGATATCACCAACCACACCGCCGCCAAGTGCGACAACCGTAATATCCCGCCCGGCCCTACAACAGACCAGTTCGTCGAGAATGGTTTGCGCGGTCGCTACCGTTTTGAATGCTTCTCCATCAGGGAGCGAAATAGAAGGCGTATCAAGCCCCGGCAAACACTCGATCAATTTATCCAGATAGAGCGGCGCGACCGTATCGTTACTAACCACTAGGCAGGACTGACTACCGATGTGCGACGACAAGTCATAACCGCCCCCGAGCAAGCCGCTTCCAATGACGATTGGATAGCTGCGCTCACCGAGATCAACATTCAGCGTGTGCGTTTTCATCAGGCGGAGAAGACTACCTCAAATGAGTAGATCTAAGTAGCCGAGGGTCAGATCGAGATCGTGATCCGACGCTGTATTGATCCTGTGACTTAACATGCACCGTTGTGAGCTTCTTTACTGCGCGCGAGGCGAGGAAAAGACAGAGCGCACACGGCACATGGTTATTTTGAATACATTTTTGACGACATACCACGCCATCGGGGGCGCGCAGCTTAGCCGAGAGCGTCGACGATGTCTCTGGCCACTGCCTGAACTCGGCGCCCATCGGTCTCGACCGTAAGATCAGCAATCTCGCGATACAGGGGATCGCGTGCGGTCATGAGTTCTTCCAGGATTTTTTCTCTGTCGCCACCTTCCAGCAACGGCCGGTTTCGCCCGCGTTTCGTTCGATCAAGTTGTTGCTGGACCGTAGTGTGAAGATAAACAACGAATCCTCGCGCTCCTAATCGGCTACGACTTTCGGCATCAAGCACGGCACCGCCACCTGTCGCCAATACGATTCCCTGCCTTTGTGACAGCTCATCGATTACCTTCACTTCGCGCGTGCGAAATCCTTCTTCGCCTTCCTTCTCAAAGATAAAAGGAATATCAACGCCGGTACGCTCTTCGATTTCTTCGTCACTGTCCACGAAGTTCAAATGCATAAGACGGCCTAGCTGGCGGCCGACTGCCGACTTTCCTGCCCCCATGGGGCCAATTAGAAAAAGATTCTTAGGGTTTGCCATTTGTTTTTATTGAGCCGGAAAAAGCCTACCCGAAGGTTGGCTTTTTCCTATTTCCTATAGTCCAATAACCTTTATGAGCGAGCAACTATTAGTAAATGCTGGATCCTTCGTTCAGAATCCGTGGCGTTACAAATATCAGCAATTCTGCTTTGTTCGACACATCCGATGTTGAGCGGAACAGAACGCCAACGCCCGGTATATCACCCAGGAACGGTACCTTGCTGATTGTCTCACGAGTCTCGGTTTCGTAAATACCGCCAAGAACGACTGTTTGACCATCACGAACCAGTACTTGTGTTTCCACAGACCGGGTATCGATACTTGGGACAAAGCCGCCATTTGTCCTAACGGATCTCCCACTTCGGTCGGGATACCCACTCTGCTAGAAATTACGTCAGCTATTCCTGGAATATTTGCACAGCCTCCGCAGACTAAAATCATGTCCGGCTGTTCGCGACCACCGCCTGATGCAAGGTAAAACTGCAACGACCGACTGACCTGCTGCGTCATGTCGTCGACAAACGGCTCCAGAACTTCGGGCTGGTAGTTGCTTGGCAATCCGCCTTGCTTTTTAGCCCGGCCTGCATCTTCCATCGACAGACCATAGGTCCGCATGATTTCTTCAGTGAGCTGTTGCCCTCCAAAAGCGAAATCGCGCGTATAGACGACTTTAAGGTCCTGCAACACACTGAACGTCGTGCTGCTGGCACCAATATCGACAATAGCGACCGTTTGGTTGGTGCCATTATCTGGAATTTGATGACTTAGAAGCTGGCACGCGTTTTCAAGCGCAAAGGCCTCTACATCGACAATGTGTGTATTAAGACCGGCGGCCTGCACCGAGGATTCTCTCTGATCAACGTTTTCTGTACGAGTCGCGACCAGAAGTACGTCCATAAGCTCGGGGTCATTTTCGTTCGGTCCGACAATTTCATAGTCGAAACTCACTTCTTCCATCGGGAACGGAATGTATTGATCAGCCTGGATCTCAACCTGTCCCTCAAGATCTCGTTCTGAAAGGGAGGATGGCATCTGGATGACTTTGGTAATGGCGGCATCACCACGAATCGCTATCGCAACATCGGTCGCTTTAGCGCCAGCGCGTTTGACTGCGCGGCGAATGGCCTCACCGACAGCTTTCGCGTCTACAATCGCCTTTTCGTTTACCGAACTTGGCGGAGTTGGCTCTGCTGAATAGGCTTCGACCCGATAGCGTTTTCCACTCCTAGAAAGCTCAATCAACTTGACCGACGAGGTGGTGATGTCGAGGCCCAAAAGAGGTTGTGATTTTTTTCCAAAAAGCACGTATTTTTCCTTCTAAGTCGGTAGGTTGCGAGGCACTTTTAATCTGGGCCTCAACAAATCGATTTAACTATATATCAATAAAATGTTAAATAAAACGTAACTTTGTTCACGATCCAGCGATCCATATGTTACTGATGTACAAGGAGGCTTTCCGTGAACTGGTTGTCGGCTCGTATCGTCTCAGGATTTTTGTTGCGGACCTGTGATGGAGGTCTAGTTTCGCCCCGTTAGCAGGGGCTATTTGTCGACCGGAAATACCACGCTAACCGCAAAAACGGACCATTCGAGGCTCGATTATCCATACAGGACGCCAAATATCCGCTGATAATGCACCCATTGCAGCAAACGAGCAGAGGTCGCTATCATTCAGCCTACCCGTTGCCACCGAAATGCCACAATTGGAGGCCAGCATGCGATTTGGCTCACTGGCCCTGCCCAAAATGAATCCTACCTGCGATGACCCGCATGGCGTCACCTCGCATTTATTAACCGAACCGCCGGAAAACACGCATACAGATGCAAAAAGTACGCTTTAAAAGAATTTCGCCCGCTCGCCGTGTGTTGCGTTGGCTCACGCTACTTGCTGGACTGGGCACAATGACTGTCATCGGTGTTGCCGCTGGCGTGATCGGCGCATATTCCTACGTCGCACCAAGCTTGCCGCAAGCAGAAACCATTAAGGAAATACCGCTGCAAATCCCGTTGCGGATTTTCAGTCGAGACGGACGGCTTATTGAGGAAGTTGGAGAGCGGCGACGTTTTTTGGTCGATTACGACGATCTACCGTCCTACGTTGTAGATGCCTTTATCGCAGCTGAAGATGATCGATTTTTTGAACATCCGGGCATCGACTATCAAGGTATTCTTCGCGCCGGCTTACAATTGGTCAGCACAGGTGAAATCAGAAGTGGTGGCAGCACCATTACGCAACAGCTTGCTCGTGATTATTTTCTTACTCGTGAAGAACTATTTACTCGTAAGCTGCGTGAAGCGTTCCTCGCGTACCAGATAGAAAAACAATTCAGCAAAGAAGAGATCATGGCGCTCTTCTTAAACAAGATGTTTTTTGGCCAACGTGCTTACGGCGTTGCTGCAGCGGCACAAGTGTTTTACGGCAAGAGCCTGCAGGACATCAATATCGCAGAAGCGGCAACCCTGGCTGGCGTACTGCCTTCTCCATCTTTTTATAATCCGGTGCGCAGCCCGGAAAATGCTGCCATGCGGCGCAGCTATGTTCTAGGTCGTATGCGTGCGCTGGATTTCATTGATGCGGCGCAGTTGAAAGAGGCGATGAACTACCCCGTCCAGTCGAAATTGCACGGCACAGCGAATGAACTCTCGGCACCGTACGTAGCAGAAATGGTGAGACAGGAAATGCTGTCCCGCTACGGCGAATCAACTTACTCCGCAGGATATCGGGTCATCACAACACTCGATTCCCGCCTGCAAGATGCGGGCAACTACGCGGTCCGAAATGGTTTATTCGAATTTACTCGCAGACGCGGCTATCGCGGTCCGTTGGCGCAACTGGAAACTGACACACAAATTCTCACTCAGGATTTTGCGGATTGGCCGATCGAAATTCAGCAGGCATTGCAGGATTACGGTAACCCCGCGGGCCTATCGGTCGCGATGGTCGTTGGTCTGAACGAAGACAACACCGCAGATATTGTTTTCCAAGATGGGGTTGCCGCCACGCTGCCCTGGCATGGCATTTCATGGGCGAATCCATTTTTTGATCGTGAGTCATTTGGCCCGGCACCGCAATCGGTTGATGAGGTGTTGACGCCCGGTGACATCATATATGTCATGCCGATTACGATCGGCGATTGGGCGCTCGCCCAACTGCCTGATGCGCAATCCGCATTAGTGTCCGTCGATCCACATGATGCAGCAATCACCAGCTTGGTCGGAGGACTCGACTTTTCGTTGAGTAAATTCAATCGGGCCAGTCAGGCCGCCAGGCAGCCGGGCTCTTCATTTAAGCCGTTTATTTATTCCGCCGCATTGGATGCTGGCAACACACTCGCGACCATCGTGCTTGATGCGCCCGTCGTTATAAATTCATCGGCATTAGAGCGGCTATGGCGTCCTGTTAACTACAGCGGTCGTTTTTATGGCGAGCAGCGCGTGCGTGAAGCGATGGTGCGATCGATGAATCTCGCTTCAGTCCGATTGTTGTTGAACAACACCGGGGTCGGTTTTGCAGTCAATCATTTGCGGCCGTTTGGTTTCAACGATTCGGCGCTGCCTCGGAATGGCTCTCTTGCGCTTGGCGGCGGCAATGCATCGCCCCTCGATATGGCACAGGCCTATGCGACGTTTGCTAACGGCGGCTATGCGGTGAAACCTTATGTTATTGGCACCATAATCGGCCCGGACGATGCAGTCCTCTATCGCGCGAATCCCGTCGTTGTGTGCGAAGAATGTGAGCCGGAAGAAGAGCGTCGTCCAGCGATGTCTGAAGCACTTTATCCAATGCCAAATGTTAGCTCGTCGAATACCGCCACGGTTGTTGTGGGTGCCAATTCCGTTGATACGGCACCCGACGTGCCGACCGAGGAATCGATTGCTGAGGTCGAGGTGCTCGCAAGAATGGAGAACAGGGAAGCACTGGAACAAATGGCTGAATTTGCCGAAACCTTTCGCCCGGATGCGACAACCGCGCCAGAACTATTCGCAGATATCAATAAGGCCGAACGAATTATCTCGTCACAAAACGCTTTTCTCATTCAGGATGCGATGCGCGACGTTGTCAAACGTGGCACAGCGGTGCGCGCGCGGGTGCTCGGCCGTACCGACTTGTCGGGAAAAACTGGCACCTCTAACGATCGTCGTGATGCGTGGTTTGCAGGTTTCAACGCCGACTTAGTCGCCGTCGTATGGGTAGGTTACGATGATGACCTTCCGCTGGGTCCACGCGAAGAGGGTTCGCGAACTGCCCTGCCAATCTGGATCGAGTTTGCACGACTGGCATTGGCTGGTGTGCCTAACCATCAATTGGCCGCTCCAGAAGGCATCGTTACCGTTAGAATTTCCAAAACCACAGGTTGCCCGGCAAAGGTGGGGCATCCATTTGCGGATGTCCTTTTTGAGAAGTTCCGCGAGGATCATGTGCCGGTGTGTGAAGGCTCGGGGGCCATAAATGATATTTTTAATTCTGCCGAAGAAGACGAAGAGTTGTTTTAAGACGGCCTTTATAGACCTTCATCAAAGACAGGCGCATGACTAAAAAAAGCGCAGTAGGCAGTGATCGTGCACGACAGGTTTTAGCGCAGGAAGCAGCGCGCATTATTGTTGAGCAGGGCATTGCCGATTTTCGTGTGGCCAAAACGAAAGCGGCGGAACGTCTCGGCATGAGCACGCAAGGTGTGTTACCTAACAACAGCGAAATTGAGGCGGCAATCAGTAATCACTTGCTCTTATTCGGTGGAGAGTCGCACATTGATCTGCTGCAAAACCTGCGCCGTTCTGCGATCGCAGCGATGGAAGTTCTTTCGCAATTTGAACCACGCCTGGTTGGCCCGGTTCTTCAAGGTACTGCTGGCGCAAACACAACAATAAATTTACATGTTTTTACCGATACGCCCGAACGGGTCGCGTTTCGATTCGATGAACTCGTGCTGAGCTACAAACCATTTGAACGCCGCCTTAAAAGCCGCCGCGATCAAGTGGAAACATATGCAGGTTTTCGTTTCCTGCAAGAAGACTGGACAGTTGAGGCAACCGTGTTTCCGGTCGACGGCATGCGGCAAGCACCAATCAGTCCGGTAGATGGCAGACCGATGAAGCGGGCAGACCAATCGTCCGTCGAACGCTTACTCTAGAAAGAGTGTGCTCTTTTACGGTCCGCCGTAGGAACCGCATCTTGCGGCGGATTCAAAATTCATCGCACCTGGCAGGCGCTCCTGCGAATCCTTCTAGCCGCGTTCTGCGACAGGAACGTAATCTCGAGCAGCCGCGCCTGAATATATCTGCCGGGGTCGACTTATGCGGCCGGCCGGATCCGTAATCATCTCGCGCCAATGTGCGACCCAACCCACTGTTCGGCCAATGGCAAACATAACCGTGAACATTGAAGTCGGAATTCCGAGCGCGCGATAAATGATTCCAGAATAAAAATCGACGTTAGGATACAAATTTTTCTCGATGAAATATTCATCCTTCAAAGCGACCTGTTCGAGCTCAAGTGCCAATTCGAACAACGGAGAATCGGTGCGTCCCATTTGCTCAAGCACTTTGTGGCACATGTCACGAATAATGGTCGCGCGTGGATCAAAATTCTTATAAACACGATGTCCGAAACCCATAAGACGAAACGGATCGGATTTGTCTTTAGCCTTCGCGACAAATTTTGGAATATTTTTCGCATCGCCAATTTCTTTAAGCATGCGCAGTACAGCTTCGTTCGCGCCACCGTGAGCGGGCCCCCATAGGGCGGATATACCCGCGGCAATTGCTGAGTATGGATTCGCGCCGGAGCTTCCTGCCATGCGAACAGTAGATGTCGAACAATTCTGCTCGTGGTCAGCATGCAAAATGAACAAAAGGTCCAATGCTTCAGCAGCGACCTGGTTGATCTCATACTCTTCTGCGGGAACCGCGAACAACATGTGCAAAAGATTCTCTGAATAGTTGAGATCGTTGCGCGGATAAATGTAAGGCTGCCCAGCGGTCAATTTATGCGCAGCGGCGGCAATGGTCGGTAATTTCGCTAATATCCGATGCGTAAAGACTTCACGGACAGCCGGATTGTTCACATCCATCGTATCGTGGTAATACGCTGACATAGATCCCACCACCGCGGACAACACGGCCATCGGATGAGCGTTATGACGAAAGCCGTTAAAGAAGCGCAACATGCCTTCGTTGAGCATTGTATGCCGGCGAATAGAGGTATCAAATTTCTCAAGTTCCGTACTGGTCGGTAATTCCCCGTATAAGAGAAGGTGAGCGACTTCGATGAAATTGGAATGCTTGGCGAGTTGCTCTACCGGATAGCCCCGGTACATCAAAATACCCTTCTCGCCGTCGATAAAGGTAATTTCGCTGTCGCAGCTTCCAGTGGAAACAAAGCCCGGGTCATAGGTAAAGACGCCTTGATTCGCATACAGCCCGTCTATCTCGATAACGTCGGGCCCGGTTGTGCCACTACGTATTGGCAGCTCCATTGTTCTGCCGTCTGGGCTTGTAAGCGTATACGCGTCTTTAGTCATAGCGTCCTCAGTCTTGCGCTGGGAAAATCCAGCAATCATCCATGGCCGCAAGAACACGGCATTAACAATCCCCAGAAGTTAAGCCGCGGCAATGCCCCGGCAGCGACCTACTATGGTGCCGGATGCCAGAAATCAGAGCAACTTATAGGCCACTTGGCTAAAGACCCTCGAGACTTTCGCGACAATTTTAGGCGCTGTATCGATCGACGCGACCCTTTAAGAGTCGTTTGGAGCTCTTTAGCCGTCAGCGAGCGCAGAAAAGACGCTGCAGATCGTTAGCCCATGCCGTATTTGCGACGGAACTTATCAACACGGCCGCCAGAATCTATCGTTTTCTGTTTGCCGGTGTAGAAAGGGTGACAGGCCGAGCAAACCTCAATCGCTAGATCATCGCTTAAGGTGCTACGGGTATTGAATTCGTTGCCACAACTACAAGTGACTTTGATGTCGCTGTAATTTGGGTGGATCTCGGCTTTCATTTCAAGGACGTCCTTAATTGTACAAGCGATTGAAAAAGGGCGCGTAGGATATAGCTAAGATCCGGCCGCCGCAAGTAAGCTGCGCCGGCGCGCTATTTTATCCACAATTCCTGTGGATAACTCTGTGGAAGAAAATTGGACAACAGTGCTAAGTGAGGATTTTTAAAGCAGAGTTTCCAATATGTCTATTTTGTGTCCAATTTCGAATTATTATATATATCAATCATTTACACGTGACTCTGAATGACTGAACTTAGTTAAGCGGCTTATGGTGCGGGAAAAACAGGGCCCGGCAGACTGTTGTGTATAAACCCAGCTCAATGGCAGGCGTCAAATATCCGGAATTACCGCTTCAAATCAGTTTAGAAAACGCGCTTGAAGATCATTCAAAAAGCGAAATCCTGTCTCTGTCGGACACCATCGATCCACGTCTCGCCGCTCAATCAGGCCATCTGCCTCGGCCTGCATTAGCGGCTTTTCCAATGTGCCAATGTCTGATCCCGTTTGCTCGCGAAACGCCGAGGCGGTAAATCCGTCCGTCAATCGCAGCGCGTTGAGCATAAATTCGAAGCCTACATCCTTGCCACGAATGATTTCCGTCTTCGGCTGGCTTTCCGTGTCTTCCGCCCACTCCATAAACACTTGCGGATTTGCTGGCTTCTGATAACGGTATGCAGGCTGCCCGTCGACCGTCATTTTGCCATGTGCACCCGCACCCACGGCGAGATAGTCGCCGAAATTCCAGTAGTTCAGGTTGTGCTTGCACCGATGACCCCCTTTCGCGAATGCGGAAATCTCATATTGCTCAAACCCGGCTCGCTGCAATCGCTCATGGCAGGCTTCCTGGATCTGCCACGCCAGATCTTCGTCTGGCATTCCATCCGGAGGTCGCTTGTAGAACACCGTATTCTGTTCGAGGGTAAGTTGGTAATAGGAAATATGCGGTGGATCCAGTTCGAGCAATGCATCCACATCCGCAATAGCGCCTTGTAAGTCTTGACCCGGCAAGGCGAACATCAAATCAATATTGATGCTGTTGAATTCCGCGCATACTGCTTCGTCATACGCAGTCCTGATGTCATCCGGACTATGAATGCGGCCCAACACGCCGAGAGTATCGGCAGAAAAACTTTGTGCGCCGAGCGACAAACGGTTTACGCCCGCTTGTCGATAGTGCACCAGCGTGCCTCGTTCTACAGTGCCTGGATTAGCCTCCATGGTGATCTCGCAATCATCAGCCAGCTGAAACTGCTTGCCGCACTCCTCGAGCACCTCCGCGATTTCATCAGCGGTGAAAAGACTGGGCGTTCCACCGCCCAAGAAGATGCTCACGATGGTGCGCTGCTCCGCACGCGGAACCTCGTTCTGTAAATCTCGTTTCAATGCGTCGATATATCGTCGTCGCGGCGGATTGTCGCCAGCCCGGTGTGAGTTGAAATCACAATACGGACATATTCGAACACACCAAGGTAGGTGAATATACAAAGACAAAGCTGGCAAATAATCTGCCACTAATTTTTCTCGAGAAGCGCTTCGACTTGCGGTAAAAGCGCACTGAACGCTCTGCCGCGATGACTAACCGCGTTCTTTTCGGTGCGGCTCATTTGCGCACCGGTTTTGTGTTCGGCCTTGTCATAGAACACAGGGTCGTAGCCGAAACCGCCGATTCCCTCGCGCTGCCGTAATATTTGACCACGCCACACACCTTGGGCAATTAGAGGTGCATGTTTGTCATCGGGAAAAACCAGCGCGACCGCGCAATGAAATCCTGCACCACGTAAATCTTCCGCCACTGAATCCAATTCCTTAAGCAACAGATCAATGTTCTGTGCATCCGTCGCATCCTCCCCGGCATAGCGAGCAGAGTGCACACCGGGTCGTCCGTCTAAGGCATCAACGGATAATCCGGAATCATCTGCAATTGCGGGTAAGCCCGTTTGTTGGACGGCGTAACGGGCTTTCAACAAGGCGTTTTCCATGAAGGTCTGGCCAGTTTCTTCAGGTGACTCAATTCCAAACTCGCCTTGCGCCGCAATGTCTGTCGGTATTGCTGCAAACAGTTCGTTAATCTCCTTGAGTTTGCCGACGTTGCCTGTCGCTAAAACAATTTTTTCGGGAAAATTCTTCAAGGGTTATTAGCTAGCCGATTCAATAGCGATTGTTTGCAGCTGCAAAATTTCCGCTATGCCTTTGTCCGCCAGATTCAACAACTCATCGAACTCGTCGCGATTGAAAGCGTGCCCTTCTGCCGTGCCCTGCACTTCGATGAAACGTCCTGCGTCGTTCATGACCACGTTCATATCCGTCTCAGCTTGCGAGTCTTCTGCATAGTCAAGATCGAGTACCGGCGTGCCTTGGTAAATACCAACTGAAATAGCCGCTATCTGTCCGTGAACCGGGTTCGATTTTATTTCACCGCGTGCGCATAGTCGGTTCATCGCTATTTGTAACGCCACGTATGCTCCGCTGATTGCCGCAGTTCGTGTACCGCCATCCGCCTGCAACACGTCACAATCGAGGGTGACGGTTTTTTCCCCTAAAGCCTTCATGTTCATAGCTGCACGCAACGATCGACCAATGAGTCGTTGAATTTCCTGCGTTCTGCCGCTTTGTTTGCCGCGAGCAGCTTCTCTCGCTACACGGCTGTTGGTTGATCCAGGCAACATGCCGTACTCGCCGGTCACCCAGCCCTTACCGCCGCCGCGCAACCAATTGGGCACACGATTTTCGACGCTCGCCGTGCACAGTACTCGTGTATCACCGAATTCGGCCAACACGCTTCCCGCCGCGTGTTTAGTATAATCAATGACAAAATTTACCGGGCGCAGTTGATCCGGTGTGCGGCCGCTGGGTCGCATGGGCACTCCTTGGTTTGTTGTTTAAAAATAGGGTGGGTCAGAGCCCATTGTTGAGATTGGTCACTAAAGATCAATCCGCACCATTCTAGTGCGTGTTCCTTAACGTTGACAGGCGGATTTGGGTCAGAGCTTTTCTAGAACCGGGTGATTACTGAGGATGTGGCGCTTATTCTCCCAACCAGAGCATAGCGGTGCCAGTCGTGTTGTCGCTGTAGGGCGAATTCACTGTCAACACTTTCATGCTGAGGGACTTGAGATTCTCCGCAAGACTGTCTGATTTCCGTGTGGCCATTTCTGCCATCTCGTCGTCGGTCATACCCGACCAAAGACCATCTGAACAGGCCAGTAGCACGTCACCCGGCGCCAGCGGCTTCATTCGCGCAATAGTCATATCAGGAACGGACGCGTCGCCGCCAATACAACATTCTACAAAGTTGCGCATCGGATGATCCTGCGCCTCTTCTTCGGTGATAGCGCCTTCCTGGATCAGAACTTCTACATGACTGTGGTCACGCGAACGCGCTATTAATTTGCCAGCGCGCATTTGATAGATACGGCTATCGCCAATGTGCGCCCACCAGGCACCACTTTCCTGGATAAGGCATATTGCGCAAGTTGCCCGCGGACGAAAGTCGGTCGCCTGATCGAGTCCAATTTTTACAACCTCATCGTGGGCGCGCGCCAAGGCCATATAAAGAAACCCCTGCGGATCGAAAATGGGTAGCTTGGCGGCCGTAAACAAATCCTGGACGACTTGCATTCCGACTTCGGCCGCCCTGGCGCCGTCAGAATGTCCACCCATGCCATCGAATACCAGCATGATCGCGGCATCCTCACCAACCACGACTGCGGCCCGGTCCTGGTTGTCCGTGCGATCACCTACCGCATATACTTTGGCGTACTCAGTTTTCATTTCAGTTAAATCACAATTCGTCTAGGACACTAAATCGCTGTCGCCCTCGCCCTCGCCGGTCAGCCAGCTTAGAATAAATAATCAGATAAGCAAAACGACTGCATTCTCAAACCACTGGAATTCGGGCAGTATCCCGCCACGGCGTGTGTTTGTCCGTGATGGAAACACCAGATTCGCCTTGTACTTTGAACTTTCCGTTCTTAGACAACAACCATGAAACAATCGATCAGAGGTTCCTTAGCATGTTAAACAGTATGACCGGCTTTGCTCGCGCCGTTGCCGAAACACCATTCGGTACGCTGACCTGCGAGCTGCGAGCAGTGAATCATCGATATCTCGACGTGCAGTTCCGTCTACCCGAGGAGTTGCGGCCCAAAGAGGTCGATCTGCGTACGAAGATCGGCAACTGCTTGTCTCGCGGCAAGGTCGAGTGCTCATTTCACCTGCGGCGAAGCAGCGCCAGTGCGAGGGGACTCAATCTCAATAGCGATCTGATTCAACAGATTAGCGCGAGCATCAAGGACATAACCGCAGCAATGGACGATACACGTGCGCCTGATGCGCTGGATGTTCTGCGCTGGCCAGGCGTTGTCACGGATCCGGAAATTGATGCGGAGCCGTTATTTGTGGAGGCGCTGGCGATCCTGGATGTGGCATTGGCTGAAATGCAGGGGATGCGCGGCAGCGAGGGAGAGCGCATTGCCACAATGCTCGTCTCTCGATTGGATGACATTGTCGTGATTGGTGCCAGCGTTCGAGAGCGCATGCCACAGGTCCTGGATGCGGTTAGGGCGAAACAAAAAGAACGTATCGACAAACTCGATCTTGAGGCCGATCCCGCGCGACTTGAAACAGAACTTGCCCTTATCGCGCAAAAACTGGACGTCGATGAAGAGCTCGATCGACTCGAAAGCCATGTCAGCGAAGTGCGCGGTGCGCTGGACAAAGATGAAGCCGTTGGACGTCGCCTTGATTTTCTCATGCAAGAGTTAAATCGTGAGGCAAACACTTTGGGTTCGAAGTCTGCCGATAAAGAAACCACCAACGCCGCGGTCGATTTGAAGGTGCTGATCGAGCAAATGCGCGAACAGATCCAGAACGTCGAGTAAAGATTGTGAACGCCGCCGGCAGCCTTTACGTAATTGCAGCCCCTTCGGGCGCGGGCAAGACCACTTTGGTAAAAGCGTTGGTCGAGCGAAACCCGGCTTTGAAATTTTCTATTTCCTATACGACGCGCCAACAAAGAAGCAACGAAGAACACGGTCGCGACTATTTTTTCGTCGACGACCAGGTGTTTCTCAATCTTCGGGAGCAGGGCGAACTTCTGGAATCTGCGGTGGTTTTTGACAACCACTATGGGACGAGTCGCTCACAAGTTGAAGAACATCTCGGCGCGGGGGCCAACGTCATTCTCGAGATCGACTGGCAGGGCGCGCGACAAGTGCGTGACTCGATGCCAGCGTGTGTCAGCATATTCATTCTGCCGCCATCCCGCCCTGAACTTGAACGGCGCCTGCGTGGTCGGCAAACGGATAGTGAGGCCGTGATCGCGAGACGGCTGGCGGATGCCTTGGGCGATATGTCGCATTGGGACGAATTCGACTACGTCATCATAAATGAAGATTTATCTGAGGCCGTCGACAGGCTCGAGGCAATCTTGACCGGTGAGGGCGAACGAAACCATGCCAGCCAAGCGATGTTGATCGAACAGATCAATAATATTCTGGTGTAGAGATGCAATTCTGCGCTAGACTGGTGGGTCTTGATTAAAAAAGTGCCCGCAATGGGCATTCGTGGAGTAGGAAATTCATGGCCAGAATTACGGTCGAAGATTGTCTAAGCAACATAGACAACATATTTGAAATGGTATTGGTTGCGGCCAAACGAGCTCGACGCGTTGCTCACGGCGCTGATGCTTTGGTTGAAGTTGAGAATGACAAACCGACAGTTGTTGCGTTGCGCGAGATTGCAGCAGGCCACATAACGCCTTCTATTCTCGAGGAAATTGAAACGCCGATGCCCGAGGAATTCATGCAGCCCGAAGCCATAGAAGAGATTCTGCCTATGCGCGGGATCTCCATCGGCGACTGAACACTGCAAGAACAGCTACATCTGGGGGTCAGAGTAATACTCTGACCTCTTTTTCGTATCCACCTGCAAAATAAGCAGAACCGGATCAGAGTATTACTCTGACCCCGTTACTTTTAGCTATGATTCAGTCATGGATTACGCTGCCGCCCTTTTAGCCAAACTTCCCGGTACATCGCCTCGACGTAGCAAAGACCTCCGGCGCCTAATCGAAACGCTGGAGTCCTACATTCAGGACGATCAAATCGAGCAGATCACCAAGGCCTACGAGTTCGGTGCGCACGCACACGCGGGTCAGACCCGCATATCGGGCGAGCCTTATATCTCTCATCCGGTCGCTGTCGCGCAGTCACTGGCAGAAATGCACCTCGATCCACAGACGATCGTAGCCGCCATTCTTCACGACGTCGTAGAAGACACTGATATTCCTGTTTCCGTACTCAAAGAAGAATTCGGTGAAGAAGTTGCGGCGCTGGTCGATGGCGTGAGCAAACTCGATCAAATGCATTTTACGAATCGAGCCGAGGCGCAAGCAGAAAGTTTTCGAAAGATGATACTGGCGATGATCGAAGACATTCGAGTCATTCTTGTAAAGCTCGCCGATCGTCTACACAACATGTCAACGCTGGATGCAATGCCACGCGAAAAGCAGGCGCGCATTGCACGAGAAACCCTCGAAATTTATGCGCCGATTGCGAATCGGCTGGGCATCAATCATTTGAAGGTTGCGCTCGAAGATTTGGGCTTTCGGTATCTCTATCCATTTCGGTATGCCGTTCTGAAGCGGGCGCTCAAACGAAGCAAGGGTAGCCAACGACAGATCGTCAAGAAAATTTCCGAACGCATTCAGATCGCAATGGAAGAAGAAAAAATTTTTGGCGAGGTGCATGGCCGTGAAAAGCACCTTTACAGCATCTATAAGAAAATGGCGGAGAAGAAACGCCTACTAAGCGATGTTGTAGATGTGTACGGTTTTCGTATAGTCGTCGACGACGTGAGCACCTGCTATCGCCTACTAGGCATCGTCCACGGTCTTTACAAACCGATGCCGGGCCGATTCAAAGACTACATTGCCATTCCGCGCATCAATGGCTATCAATCGCTGCATACCACGTTGTTCGGTCCGAAAGGCCTACCGCTCGAGGTACAAATTCGGACCAAAGATATGGATACCGTTGCGGAAGCGGGTGTGGCCGCCCACTGGCAATACAAAGCCATCGATAAGACCACAGCGGGACCGCAGCGTCGCGCACGTGATTGGCTCTCGCATTTAGATGAGATCCAACAAACGGGAACGTCCGAAGAGTTCCTTGAAAGCGTCAAGGTGGATTTGTTCCCCGACAAAATTTATGTATTTACGCCTAAGGGCGATATTTTGCCGCTTCCCAAAGGTGCCACGGTTGTCGACTTTGCGTATGCCGTCCATACAGACGTTGGCAACCGCTGCATCTCCGCAAAGGTTGACCGAACTCTGGTGCCACTGCGAACGACTTTGGAAAATAGTCAGACAGTCGAAATTGTGACCGCACGAGGTGCCAAGCCCAATCCGAACTGGGTCACTTTTGTCACCACAGCCAAGGCTCGCACAGCGATTCAGAAATACATGCGCAACATGCGCTCCAGCGAATCAGTCGACCTTGGCAAGCGGCTGCTCGACCGATCGCTAAAAGATCTCGGTTCATCACTACGCAAAGTCGGAAAAGTTCGTTTGCGCGAGGCGCTGGATGAACTCGATCTGGTCGAACCTACTAATCTCTATAGCCAGCTCGGTCTTGGCGAACGACTCGCACCACTGACCGCGCGTTTATTGATCGGCATACCGGACGACGCTGATGACGAAACAACGACTGCAAATCTCGTCATTGCCGGTACCGAAGGCATGGTCGTTAGCTACGGCAAGTGCTGTTATCCGATCCCTGGCGATGATGTCATGGGTTATTTGAGCTCGGGTCGCGGCGTTGTCGTTCACCGTAATACCTGCGGCAACATGATTAATTTCCGAAAGCAGCCAGAAAAGTGGCTGGCCGTGAGCTGGGAAGAGGGTATTGATAGGGACTTCTCAAGCGAAATTCAGGTGGAGACAGTGAACAAGACCGGCGTATTAGCCGAGGTTGCCGCTGTCATCGCTGCCTCTGAATCGAATATTGAGGAGGTCTCGATCATTAACCGCCATCAGGATGTGTCGTCTATAACGTTCCTCCTACAGGTCAAAAACCGGGGGCATCTGGCGCGAATTATGCGCAACGTTAAGAATATGAAAAACGCCCACCGGGTTAGTCGCGATAATTAACAGCGACTAATCAAATACGCTCGCGTATCACGCATGCTGGACTGTAAACTGCACCTTGATTCGCACGCCTGAGAAGCGAATCATCCACATGCTTTACCGCGCAAGAATTAACATTATTTTTACCATCGGAGAGTCAGTTGACCAAGAATATAATATCAACCGATAACGCACCCTCGGCGATCGGAACGTACTCGCAAGCTGTTAGAACAGGCAACCTCGTTTTTGTGTCCGGCCAAATTCCACTTAATCCACAGACAATGGAAATTGTCGATGGGGATTTTGAGGCACGGGCGAGACGTGTATTCGACAGTCTTCGTGCGATATGCGAGGAAGCCGGTGGCAATCTCGATCAGATCGTGAAACTCACAATCTATCTAACAGACCTGGGTAACTTCGCCACGGTTAACAGCGTTATGGCGGAATACTTTACAGCGCCCTTTCCGGCCCGTGCCGCCCTTGAGGTTGCTGGGCTGCCGAAGGGTGTCGACATCGAAGCGGACGCAATTCTGGCTTTGTAGCTTCAACTTCAGATCCGGCTGGTTAGGATGACCAGAAAAGAATCCAGACTTGATTCAGCACTAACAGTTTTGCGTGGTGTTGGACCTGCGCTTGCGCAGACTTTGCAGCGCCTCGATCTATATCGAGTAGAAGATTTACTCTTTCTGCTGCCGTTGCGGTACGAGGATCGCACGACATTAGTACCCATCGGTTCTGCTCGACCCGGCATGCGTTGTCTGATTTCCGGAGAGGTCCTGTTGGCAGAAACCGCCTATCGCGGTAGACGCAGTTTGTTGGTCCGAATAAGCGACGATAGTGGTCAGATTACACTGCGCTTTTTCTATTTCTCGCGGCAGCAACAACTACAGTTTCAAAACGGTGTCCGCGTTACTTGTTTTGGGGATGTACGAGCGGGGCCGAACAGCTACGAAATAGTGCACCCTGAATATCGGATCCTGCGCGAGCAACAGGAGCCAGAGGTCGATGACGCACTAACGCCAATTTATCCAATGACTGAAGGGGTCCAGCAAGGCCGCCTGCGAAATTTCGTCGCACAGGCGCTCGGCATAATGCGTTCAGAGGCGCCAGCCGAGCTCTTGCCGGAGGAAGTGCTACAGGACTTATCGCTACCGAAGTTAGATGCCGCCATTAGCTACCTGCATCAACCACCGCAGGATGTTGATCTCGCGAGCATTGAAGCAGGCAATCATCCCTGTCAGGTACGTCTGTCGTTTGAGGAGCTACTCGCCCATTACATGAGCCTGCGCAACTTACGCAATCTTGCGGCGCGTGAGTCAGCGCATGCTTTATTGGATGAGTCTGGTTTGCAGGAACGTTTCCTCGCGGCCCTGCCGTTCGCATTAACGAACGCACAGCAACGAGTCGTGGCCGAACTCAAAGCGGATCTACAGGTCGCCCACCCAATGATGCGCTTAATTCAGGGTGATGTGGGATCGGGTAAAACAGTCGTAGCGGCCCTCGCTTGTGCACAAGCGGTGTCCGCCGGCGTACAGGTTGCCGTGATGGCACCAACTGAATTACTGGCCGAGCAGCACATGCGTAGTTTTTCCGATTGGTTTCAGAATCTGGACGTAGAGCTCGCTTGGCTGTCAGGAAGTCAAAAACAAGCGGAGCGCCGCGCGTCGCTGGCGGCCATAGCCAGCGGACAAGCAAAAATTATTATAGGTACCCATGCGTTATTTCAGGACGCTGTTGAGTTTGCCAATCTCGCTTTCGTAGTGATCGATGAACAACATCGCTTTGGTGTACATCAGCGAGTCGCGTTGCGTAACAAGGGTAAAGAGGGCGGCAAGCACCCGCACCAGTTGGTCATGACTGCAACGCCGATTCCGCGCACCCTTGCCATGGCTGCCTATGCAGATCTGGATACATCAGTGATTGATGAACTACCGCCGGGACGGCAGCCGGTCACGACGATTGCGCTGCCCGAATCCAGACGGGGCGAGGTCGTGGAACGTGTACGACAAGCCTGCGCCAAAGGACAACAGGCTTATTGGGTCTGCCCGCTCATCGATGAATCAGAATTGCTCGACTATCAGGCGGCTGAGGCGAGTTTCGAGATGCTAACGGATACGCTCGATACTCTTCGAGTCGGCCTTGTCCACGGCCGCATGAAGAATGCGGCACGTGAAAAGGTCATGCGATCGTTCAAGGCAGGTGCTATCGATGTTTTAGTGGCCACAACCGTCATCGAGGTTGGCGTGGATGTCCCTAACGCGGGACTCATGATCATCGAAAATTCAGAACGAATGGGCTTGTCACAACTGCATCAATTACGCGGCCGAGTTGGTCGGGGCGCCGCACAAAGTCATTGCGTCATGTTGTACAAGCAGCCCCTTGGGCAACTAGCGCGGAATCGTCTTGCAGTGCTGCGACAGACTAATGATGGCTTTCTCGTCGCGCAACGAGATCTCGAGTTGCGCGGCCCCGGCGAATTGCTCGGCACCAAACAAACCGGCCTTCCGGAATATCGTATTGCCAATCTCGTACGCGATGCGGAGCTTATGCCTCTGGTGCAGAAGAGTGCGGAGACCATTCAGCAGCGCTTTCCGGATGCCAGTCGGGCGATCATCCGGCGCTGGCTAGGTAACGAGCACCAATACGGCAAAGTCTGAATCTGGTATTTTGCATCCTTGATTGGATTGGCGAACACTGTTGAATAACTCGATACCGCAAAAACCAGCTCGACCGGCACTGCCTAGGTTTATCGAACAGCTTAAGAATTACATCGAGCTGATGCGACTGAACAAACCCATCGGGGTATGGCTTTTACTGTGGCCAACCTTGTGGGCGTTATGGCTAGCAGGGCAAGGCCATCCTGATGGCGGCATATTTCTCGTCTTTATGTTGGGCGTCATTGTGATGCGTTCCGCAGGCTGCGTGTTGAATGACTTTGCAGATCGCAATATCGACCCGTATGTTGAGCGAACACGTACACGGCCCATTGCATCGGGCGCTGTTGCTCCCGCAGAAGCATTGACTCTTTTTGTTGCGCTGGCACTAAGCGCAGTTGGCTTGGCAGCGATGCTCAATCCGCTGGCTCAAATGCTCGCAGTGGGTGCCGCTGGTCTGACCGTTCTCTATCCGTTCATCAAACGCTTTGTTTCCATACCGCAATTCGTTCTTGGTGCTGCATTCGGCTGGGCAGTGCCGATGGCGTTCGCCGCCCAAACCGGCGAAGCACCGCAGCTTGCCTGGCTCGTGTTTGGGGCTGCGCTCATTTGGGCCGTCATTTATGACACCTTCTACGCGATGGTCGATCGCGAAGACGATGAAAAGGTTGGCGTGAAGTCGACTGCCATTCTATTTGGCGAAGCTGACCTATTCGTCATCGGCGGATTGCAAATGCTGATGCTGGTCTCGCTTATCTTTATTGGTGACATGGCTGAACTCGGAATTTGGTATTTCGGTTCAGTCGGTGTAGCGGCCATCTTAATGGCCTATCACCAGTGGCTTGCTCGCAGTAGACGACCTGACGCGTGTTTCAAAGCCTTCTTGCACAATCACTATGTCGGCATGGTGATATTCATCGGCATTGTTCTGCACTACACCTTCGTCACCGCAACAGTTTTATAGACGCACGAGCAACCGTTAGTACGTCGACGCTCTTCGCGCCGGCAGCGAGTAGTGCGGCGGCCAAATAGTCGCAGGTAGAACCCGTCGTAATGACGTCGTCAATGATCAACGGATACTTGGCATCTAAAGCGCCATTAACTGCAAACGCTTGACGCAAATTCTTGCGACGTTTGCTCGCCGAAAGCCCGGACTGAGTTGTGGTTCGTCGGACACGCCTGGTTTGATGATTGATTGGCAATCCCGTGTGGCTTGCGAGCTCCCTCGAAATTTCAATGGCCTGATTAAATCCACGCGTAGCATGTCTCAGGCGGTGCAGTGGGACCGGTACGAGTGCATCAACATGCGGGAATATCTCGTGAAGGGTCGGCACCAGGATTGTCGCGAATGCTGGTGCGTACATAAGCTGCCGTTTGAATTTCAACGCCTTTAACGCCGTATCCACCAGAAACGCGTAGCGTAGCGGGGACCGGGCCCGATCAAAAAGCGGGGGGCTACTCTGACAATCGGCGCAAAAAACACCAACCGGCTGGTCCGCCACAACTGGCTGGCCACAGCGCTCGCAATGGCAATGATTCCAGGGCAAGACATCCACGCTCCGACCGCAAATTCGGTCTTCGTTGCCAGGGCTCGCGCAAAGAACGCAGTGATGACCCAGACTGAATTTTCCCAAGAACTCGAACACGACCCAGTATCCGCCGAGCATTAGCGCGTCACACAATGAGAAAGCGGCCAAAACGTCACGAAAAAGTATACTGCGTTCATGAATTCGCCCCGGGACACGATCAATCATCAGAGCATGCAGCGACGCTTCGCACGCGCCGCAAGTTCATTTGATGTGGCAAGTTTTGTTCATCAACAAACATTGCGCGCCCTTCTCGATAGATTGGCACCCGTGGTTATGTCACCAGCCCTGATTCTCGATATTGGCGCCGGAACCGGCATTGGCAGCCGAGCGCTTGCCAAGCACTATCGGAAGAGCCGCGTTGTATCGCTCGATCTGTCGGCGGACATGCTTGCGTTGGCCAAGGGCAACAAGCCGTTCTTTTCCAAATTGTCCGAATTGCGTGCAGATGCCAATCAATTGCCTATTAGCAGTGACAGCGTCGATCTGGTTTTCGCAAACCTTCTTCTGCCCTGGATAGATGACCTTTCGATCTGTCTGGCTGAGATCAGTCGTATTCTAAAAAAGGGCGGTGTCTTCGCGTTCGCAACTCTTGGGCCTGACAGTCTCAACGAGCTACGCCGAGCTTGGGCTACGGTCGATTCAGATGTTCATGTGCGTAGCTTTGCCGATATGCACGACGTTGGTGATGCGCTATTGCAAAATGGTCTCGCCGACCCAGTACTGGATGTTGACTATCTGACGTTAACCTATGAGGACACGATTTCCTTGTATCGCGATTTAAGCGCATGTGGGGCGCGAAACAGCCTGGCCCCCCGTCGCAAATCTTTGACTGGCAAGAATCGCTTCACCCGCATGGAAAACGCGATCACAAAAGAGATAGCAAGCAATCGATTCAAGATGACATTAGAGCTCGTTTACGGACATGCGTGGGGTGTCGGCCCTCGACCGAAAAATGGAGAATTTCATCTGGATGCCAACACGATACCGCGCCGCGAGAGGCGCTGAGTATGAAAGATCGATGCACTCCGGAAAGTTACACGAACCGTATTGATAACGTATTGATTTAGAAATACTTTCTGTTTTTGACGTCTGTATGAGGGGTTTGCATGGCGGAAGTCGTTTCAGTAAACTTCGCGTGCCTTGCCGGCCGCTTCGCCGGACCCACAACAAATAGTTTAAATATTCAGGTAATTCGGTTGTAGATCCGAAACTCGTGTGCCTGATTGTGGTCTATTTAAAGTGGTTAAAACACGGGCGACAATATGAAATTCTTATGCAGCGACCAAGGTTTCGCTGCAGGGTAATAAAAGCAATGATTCGGAAAATTTACATGGGTGTATTCGCGCTTTTAGGAGCGGCGAACGCTAACGCAGATTGGACGCTCAATATGCCGAAAGGCGTAACAGAGCTCAGTGCCGAAACCTATGAAATTCACATGGTGGTCTTCTGGTGGTGCGTCGGCATCGCAGTAGTCGTTTTCGGCACGATGATCTATTCGATGTGTGCACATCGAAAATCCAAAGGCGCTGTCGCTGCTAATTTTTCGCACAGCATCACCGCAGAGATAATCTGGACTGTAATTCCGGTCGTAATCCTCCTGATCATGGCGGTTCCGTCTGCGGAATTGTTGATCAAACTCGAAGATGCCCGAGATCCCGATTTAACCGTAGTTGTAACGGGTCATCAATGGAAATGGCATTACCGCTATCAGGGTGAAGATGTTGCTTTTTATAGCAGTCTGGCACGCTCTAGCGTCGCAGCACGACGTCGCGGCTCAGGGATAGATCCCGAAACGGTCGAAAACTATTTGTTAGAAGTGGATAAACCCTTAGTGGTACCGAAAGGCGCCAAAGTGAGAATTTTGCTGACATCAAATGATGTTGTGCACTCCTGGTGGGTACCCGAGCTTGCGATTAAGAAAGATGCTGTGCCGGGCTTTATCAATGAAACCTGGTTTAGCGCCGACGTTGTGGGTGTCTATCGCGGCCAATGCGCAGAACTCTGCGGCATGGATCACGGCTATATGCCTATCGTAGTAGAGGTACTAGAAGAAGACGTCTACAACGAATGGCTCGATAGGCAAAAGGGTAGCTCGAATGTGGCTGCCGACGGAGACGTTCGATGAGCACAATAGTTGCCGACGACCACGACCTTCACGTTGACCATAGTCACGACGGCCCGGTTAAGGGCTGGCGTCGTTGGGTTTACGCGACCAATCACAAAGACATTGGCACGATGTACCTCATCTTTAGTCTCGCCATGTTCTTCTCTGGCGGTTTGATGGCATTGATCATTCGCACAGAGCTATTCACGCCTGGCCTGCAATTTATCGATCCAGCGTTTTTCAATCAAATGACCACCATGCATGCACTCATCATGGTGTTTGGTGCAGTGATGCCTGCTTTTGTGGGTCTGGCAAACTGGATGATTCCGCTCATGATCGGCGCGCCGGATATGGCGCTCCCGAGAATGAACAACTGGTCATTTTGGATTTTGCCGGTTGCCTTCAGCATCCTCGGCTCTACCCTGTTAATGCCCGGCGGAGCACCCGCCAGTGGCTGGACGATGTACCCGCCATTGGTGTTACAAACCGGGGACGCGTTTCCATTTTTAATTTTTTCCATACACCTGATGGGCTTGTCATCCATCATGGGTGCAATCAATGTGATCGTGACCATCATCAACATGCGCGCCCCCGACATGACCTTGTTGAAGATGCCAATGTTTGTCTGGACCTGGCTTATAACGGCATACCTTCTGTTGGCTGTCATGCCAGTACTAGCGGGCGCGGTGACGATGCTCCTCACAGATCAGTTTTTTGGCACTAGCTTCTTCCTCGCCGCGGGCGGCGGCGATCCTGTCATGTTCCAGCATATTTTCTGGTTTTTCGGACACCCCGAGGTATACATCATGATTCTGCCAGCGTTTGGGGTAGTGTCAGAAATTATTCCGACCTTTGCCAGGAAACCGCTGTTCGGTCACGACTCTATGGTCTATGCCGCTTCAAGCATCGCATTTTTGTCTTTTATCGTTTGGGCACATCACATGTTTACCGTCGGTATGCCGCTGACCGGACAGATGTTCTTTATGTTCGCGACGATGCTAATTGCGGTGCCAACCGGCGTAAAAGTATTTAACTGGACGGCAACGATGTGGAAGGGCTCGATGACTTTTGAAACGCCGATGCTGTTCTCCTTAGGGTTTCTGTTTCTCTTCACCATTGGCGGCTTCTCCGGGCTAATGCTCGCCATCGTCCCTGCCGATATTCAATATCACGATTCGTATTTTGTGGTCGCACACTTCCACTACGTCTTGGTGCCGGGCTCAATTTTCGGTCTGATGGCTGCTGTGTATTACTGGCTACCGAAATGGACGGGCCATTACTACAATGAACGTTTGGGAAAAGTTCACTTTTGGTTATCGACTATATTTGTCAACATGACCTTCTTCCCAATGCACTTTTTAGGGTTGGCGGGGATGCCTCGAAGAATTCCTGATTACTCTACCCAATTTGCGGATTTTAATTCGATTGCCAGCATCGGAGCTATGGGCTTCGGCTTGTCTCAGCTCCTGTTTGTGTACGTTGTATATCAATGCGTACGGAAGAAGGGGCCAAAAGCCACGACGGCTGTATGGGACAACCCGCAAGGACTGGAGTGGACCGTACCGTCACCAGCACCACATCACACGTTCGACACGCCGCCACGCATCACTTCCAAAGCAGCATTTTCTTAAAAGCCAATTCTAGTGAGCGAAGTACAGCAGAAAAGTAAGATACGCAAAACGGTCATTATATTGACCATAATTGCCTGCGCGTTTTACTTCGGGTTTATTTTGATGGGTGTAGTGAGGTCGTAATAAGTGATGGACAAACATACAACATCGCCTGATTCAAAAAGCCGTTCGCTGACACTGCGATTGATTGCGTTCGGTGGCGGAATGTTTTTGTTCGGTGTTTTTGCTCTGCCGCCGCTTTACGATGTTTTTTGTGAGGTAACGGGTCTTGGTGGCAAAACCAACACGGTTGCAGTTGCTATGGTCGACGAAGCGATCGATGGATCTCGCGAAATCAAACTGGAATTTGTCACTACGATAAACCAATACGCACCCTGGGAATTTCGTGCGGCAGAAGATGGAATGAAAATTCATCCAGGCAAACTCTATGAAACGACTTTCTTGGCACGAAATACATCCGATTCCCATAAAGTTGCTCGGGCCGTCCCTAGTGTATCGCCAAGTTCGGCGGCGAAATATTTGAAGAAGTTGGAATGTTTCTGTTTTACGGCTCAGGAATTTTCGGCAGGGGAAGAAAAAGAAATGCCGGTTCGATTTTTAATCGATTCAGACCTTCCCGAATTTATTGACACCATTACCCTGTCTTACACACTATTTGACGCGACCAACTTCGCTGCACCTGAGACCGTTTCACAGGACAGCGGACGCTAACAACCGAATCTATCTATGTCTAACGCCGACGATCGCTATTACGTACCTCACGGCAGCCACTGGCCAATAGTCGGCTCGGCTGGGCTTTTCTTCATGATGATTGGGATCTCCGTTTGGTTAAACGGCGGGGATCCAGGATTTTGGGTCATGTTATTCGGAGCCGCGATTATCATTTTTATGATGATTGGCTGGTTCGGTGAGGTTATCGCCGAAAGTGAGGGCGGCCGTTACAACAATCAAGTCTACATGTCGTTTCGCATGGGGATGTTTTGGTTCATCTTTTCAGAAGTGATGTTCTTCTGTGCTTTTTTCGGGGCGCTCTTCTATGCGCGAAACATGGCGGTTCCATGGCTCGGCGGAGACAGCAACAACTTTTTCACCAATTTTCTCGTATGGGACGGTTTCGAGAGCACCTGGCCGACCAACGGACCGGGCAATATCGGGGGCGATTTTGAAGCAATGGGCCCATTCGGATTGCCACTTATAAACACCGCTATCTTACTGACGAGTAGCGCCACCGTCTCGGTCGCACATCATGCGTTGCTGCATGGCCAGCGAGCATTGCTGAAGGTCTCGCTTGCAGCCACTTTTATTCTCGGGTTTATTTTCGTGATACTGCAGGCCGAGGAATATATCGAAGCTTATCAGCACATGAATCTGACGATGTCTTCTGGAATCTACGGCTCAACGTTTTATATGCTGACGGGTTTTCACGGCATGCATGTCACCATCGGTGCAATCATGCTCACGGTCATGTGGTTGCGGGTGATGAAGGGCCACTTTACGCCAACGAAACATTTCGCATTCGAGGCGACGGCCTGGTACTGGCATTTCGTTGACGTCGTGTGGGTTGGGCTCTACGTCTTTGTTTACTGGATGTGATTAACGGCCCATTTTGAACAACTTACTAAAGATCAATCCGCATCGAACGGCGTCGTCGCTTTCACTAAATCAGGCGGATTGGGCATTTCGTTGACGTCGTGTGGGTTGGGCTCTACGTCTTTGTTTACTGGATGTAGCGAACGACCGAGCAGTATTTTAAGTTGGCTATTTGAAATGAATATATTCTGTATTATCCGCGGCACCTTATCGCTCGGATTCATGCTCTGCATTGGCATGACCGCGCACGCACAAGAACAACATGCAGACTATGTCGTTCTTGGAAAATCAATTAACCATCGGCAGTCGACCGACAGCGATCTTTCTCTGTTGAATACGGTGTTTTTCGCCGAGATTTTTCTAACCGAGAATGGGAATGTCACAAACGGATATTTACAGGGACCGGGCGACACTGCGGATGGTCTGAGCTTTCCGGAAGGAAAAATTCAGTTTCTTGCAGGCACGCGCCAATACAGTATCGATGCGCTAACTGAAAATTTTCCTGACTCGACTTACTTCTTTAATTTCGACACGCCTGACGGAAACGTGCGGAATCTGCCAGCCACTTTTGAACGGGATCATGGAGAAACCCGCAATCCCGGCCCAATTGAGGTCTTTCTTTACCAAGACAAGGCGCGAATAGAGCCATCTGCGGTCAATCATGACCTGGATCTGGTCGTCCGCTGGAGCGCCTTTACCAAAGGGTCCGCTGATCCAAACGGCACGATTGACGACATGATTTACGTGATCGTCGGTGATTGTCAGGGAAATGAGATCGAGCACAGTGGTCACGCAATTAGCAATCCGGATGCTCTGACTTTCGCTGCTACCGAATTTACAATCTCTGCCGCGACCCTCCAGGCAGGCCAGCCCTTTCAGCTTGAAGTCGAACATTCGAACATGGATACGGATGTTTGGAACAATATTGAGATCATTGTTACCTACGCAGCGACCACTTTTCTCGACATCAGAACGAGTGGCGTCGACGTTCAAACCCGAGATTGTCCGCTCACACCGTATCCGATGGACGGTGGCCAGACCGATCGGCAGGAAAAGCCAATAGCCGTAGAACAAGTGATGAGCGGCAGCTAAAACTACAGCCGCGGCTGTGCGAAGCCGTGGAATTGCCATTTCGAACGCAGTGAAGCAATCCATTTTTCGTGAGTTTTATGGATTGCTTCGCTACGCTCGCAATGACGAACTTACAATTTTTGAGCGATCTCGTTGAAGCCGTGTGTCGGCTGTCGGGAGTGGAGAACCCTCTAGAGAGGTGTGTGTGGGCTGATCCAGCCCTGAAAGTAGCCAAACACCAAAAATCCGATCAAAATGGCGGACAGGAGAACGCAAATTTTTAATGCTGTGAGCACTCGTGTTGAACCTTGGTCGTCCTTGGCCAGAAACCATAGACCCGAACCAAGGCTTGCAAGTATTGCAACCAGAATAATTATGATGACTAATTTCATCTAAATAGTGTCTTTATAAAAGAGCGAACAAAAAAGAATTATATCGTGATCGAAGACCTGATTAAGACACCGATGTTCCGAAGAGCGTTCCCGCCCATTGCGGGTGCGATTTTTGTGGCTGTCTTTGCATCCCTCGGGTTATGGCAGCTTGATCGCGCAGCTGAAAAAAACGCACTCCTTAGAATGTTTGAAGGCGAAACTCCATATGCGCGGGTCAGCGATTTTGCATCGCTTGCAGAGTTCGTTCGTATACAAACGGACGGCGAGTTCTTGCCGGATCGACAAATACTGGTCGACAACATCGTCAGAGAGGGTCGACCTGGCTACTACGTGATCACGCCATTTAGACTCACTGATCATGAGCCATTGCTTTTAGTCAATCGCGGCTGGACGCCAAAAGCGATGACAGCCAATGCGTCACCTCCGGAACTGGCCGTACTGACGAACCGGCGCACCGTTCGTGGTCTGGTCGGTCGTCTGCCGCGAGTCGCCATCCGTCCGGGTGAGGCGTTTGAAGGCGGTGAGGATTGGCCGCGCGTAGCCGTATATCCTCGCCTCAATGAAGTTGCGACAGCACTCGATGTGGAACTGTTGCCAATGGTTCTGCTTCTGGCACCGGACGAGCCAGACGGCTTTTTTCGCAGCTGGCAACCCAACATCAGCGGTCCGATGACCCACTATGGTTATGCGGTGCAATGGTTTGCGATGGCCACCACTGTCATCGTGTTATTTTTTTGGCATCTAAAGAAGAGACGTCGACGTGAGTGAAAATTTATCTGGCGGTGGCCGATTTCAAATCGGAATCATCGCGCTGGTTTTCTTTGGCCCGCTGATATTCGCGACCTGGATGTATTCAACGGACAGATTGCAACCTGCCGTGCGTACCAACCATGGAGAATTGTTGCTGCCGATTGTTGCGCTGGAAGCATTTTTGTCCGCTCGCGAAGATTTGAAGGACACTCAGCAGGCGTGGCGACTTTTGTACATGAATATGGCGGAATGCGACGCTGTCTGTACCGAGGCACTGCACAGACAGCGGCAGATTCGTCTGATGCTTGGCAAGGAAATGGATCGAGTCAGCCGTCTTTTCTTGCACGGTTCTGCCTCCACGGATAAAATATCTCGCGGCGATGAGGATGCAGGCCTAATAACCATTGATAATAAGAGTCTTGCGGAGTTGCTGGAGGGGAAACGGCCGAGTGAAATTCCCGCAGGTGGAATTTTTTTGATTGATCCACTCGATAATCTGATTATGTATTTTGCGCCAGATTTAGCACCTGGCGATATCACTGACGACCTGAAACATTTGCTGGAGCTTTCCCGAATTGGGTGACACATGACCGCGAGCACACTGCAACAACCTGCACACTGGCGGGACTACTATGAGTTGACGAAACCAAAAGTCGTCATGCTCATTGTGTTCGTGGCAGTTGTTGGCATGGTCTTGGCCGTGCCCGGCTGGCCAGGTGCGATACCGATGGTCATTGGGACGCTGGGTATTGGCATGGCTGCCTCGTCGGCCGCGGTCGTCAACCACGTTCTGGATGCACGAATTGACATACAAATGTCACGGACACACAACCGACCGGTGGCACAAGGGCGTTTATCGGAAAGTAATGCCCTCACGTTTGCGATGATTCTTTGCGTCATCTCGATGGCTTTACTCTGGTTTGTCGTGAACCCGCTTACTGCAGTGCTCACGTTCTTGTCTTTGGTCGGCTACGCGGTTGTTTATACCGTCTACCTGAAACGCGCGACTCCACAAAATATTGTTATCGGAGGTGCAGCAGGCGCAGCACCGCCCGTACTTGGGTGGGCAGCGGTAACCGGCGAGGTTCACAGTGACGCGCTGGTGTTATTCCTTATTATTTTTACCTGGACGCCACCACATTTCTGGGCGCTGGCCATTGCTAAAAAAGACGACTACGCGCGTGTTGGCATTCCCATGTTGCCCGTCACCCATGGCGAAGCTTTCACGCGACAGTACATCTTGCTTTACACCGTGCTTATGGTGTTGGTTACGATCATTCCTTATTTATCCGGAATGAGCGGATTGATTTACCTTGCTGCTGCCATCGGGCTTGGCGGGCGGTTTCTTTACTACGCCATAAAAATGAAAAGTGATACCAGTGTTGAGCTACCAATGCAGGTATTCCGCTTCTCCATTAACTACCTCATGTTCCTTTTCATGGCGCTACTGATCGATCACTACTATATCGTTCGATTGGATTTTTAAGCGCTCGCAGAAGAACTGTCTGCGATCGGGGGATGCGCCTTCCTGCAAAGTTAACGCGTGCTCTACCAAGCACTTTTTCTCAAAAACGTGACATCCTCCTTGTGAAATGACGGTCCGCTACTACACTCAGGCGGATGAGTGCTGTTGACGACAATCGGAATACGAGCTTGGAGACGCTACTAAAGCCGCATCTCGACCGCCTCTATCGCATGGCGTTCAGGCTCACCGGTAACAAGCCGGAAGCGGAAGACCTGTTCCAGGACGTTCTCACCAAAGTATTTCCACGTCTCGATGATCTGATTGAAGTTGAGGCGCCTGGACCGTGATTGTGCCGCATCATGTACAACCACTTCATCGACAACCGCCGCCGCTTTGCCCGACAAAGGCTAGTCACCGTATCTGAAGATCAGCTGCCGGGGGATGGCATCGAATCCGTTGCTGGAGAACTGTCTCCGGAGCGGGATGCGATGCAGGAAGACAAGCTAATCCAATTGGAGAGCGCTCTCGGAAAACTCAGCGACGAACATCGTTTAGTCGTGGTGCTCCACGATTGCGAAGGCTACAAACTGACGGAAATTCAAGGCCTTACCGATACACCGATCGGCACACTCAAGTCCAGATTGCACCGCGCCAGAGCACGGTTAAGAGAAATGCTTGAAGCCGATGGAACCAAACCAGCGCTGTGAGCGTGTTGGGTATGAGAGGAAGGAAAACGATGAACTGCAACCAAACGTCTGAACAACTTGACGAATATCTGGACGGCGCTTTGCGGACAGACGATCAAGTGCTGTTCGAGGAGCATTTAGCGCAATTCGCTAAGTGTCGTACGGTTGTAGAGGAAGGCCAGACACTGCGATCGCGTTTAGCCCAATACGGTGAAATGACGATGCCGATGCCGGATGCTGGTTTCTACGCTCGGGCGTTAGCCAAGGCCACACAATCAGGCATGCGCAAACAACGAAATCGTTGGGTCATGACTGGTTTCAGCGGTGCGATCGCAGCGACCTTGCGTCCCATATCACACTACAACTTGGGCCTTAATGCCTACAGCATGGGCGATACGGAACAAGCGTTCGATTGGTTCCGAAAAGCCAGAGATCAGCAACAACGGCGTGACATTAGTCGCTTGGCAAGACGTGCCATTCGCGAGCTGCAGGGCAAAATTGACGCGGCCAGAACGGTAACCGTCTTGGCCGCGCGCGAGGAAGAACGCAAATTCACGAATCTAGATTTGCGTATTCGGTTCGGCGCGGCATTGGATAACAACGTTTTCCGTAGTCCGTCTGACCCGTATGTCGATCTTAGCGTTGTTGGACAACCGCTCATTACGCCAGAGATAACTCAAGGTTTCTATATGCCCGTTAGCGTAAGTGCGAAGTATCAGGTTAATAGTCTAGAGAACGAAAACTTCTTTGGGAGCTATCGATTCGGTGGGCGTTTCTATCACGATTCGACAACCAGGTATATCAAGAACATGACGAACGGCGACGAATATTTGCAGGAGATTGGGGTTGGTAGCGAATACAGGAACAAGAACGAAGACGACGATCGTGAGACACGGGTCTTTAGTGCGTTCAAAATTGCACAACACCATGAGAGCTACTACGACCCTGACAACGGCGTCGAACGCGATATTGGCGGTGTCAGTATTGCGGACCGTCTTTCTTACCTGCGTTACGGTCCGGAATTCTGGATGCGAAAGCGCATTGGGGCGATAACCTTGGGCGCGCGTGCGAAGGGTCAACTCTGGAACTATGACGAAGTTAATGTTGTGCCTGGGTATGATCACGAATACTGGAATGTCGGTGTGTCAGTGCAGTATCGTTTCACGTCAACTTCACTATTACGAGTTGGAACAGAATATTACACGCGCCGTTTCGGTGAGCGTCCAGCATTCGAGCTTGATGGCACGCAACCGCTAGGCAACCCAACCATTCGGTATGACTATAAGAAATACAGCCTTGAAGCACGGCAACGCATCACCAATGGACTGTGGTTTAGCGTGGGTTATACGCAAACGGAACGGGAAGATAGGTACCTCGATTACAACACTTATATGCGCGATGGTTACAACGCAGCATTCCACCTGCAGCTTGGCGAGCGTTTTGATCTTGAAGCAAGTGACACTTACAACATTTACAACTATGAAGCTGCATTCGCGTTTAACGAGCCACTCGCTAGCCGAAAAACACTTGAAACGGCAATAGGTCGGGTTATTGCAACGTGGAAAATGACCCGTTCGCTGGACCTCATGGCTGAATATTCGCGACGGGAAGTGGCGTCTAACGACAGTCGAATACAATACGATCGCGACCAAATTATGATCGCGGTGCGCTGGGCCCCCTAGCTCGCATCACCGGCCTCAGCCAAATCAAGAAAACGAGTCAGGTCAACAGAGGCCCGTAAGTTTGATGGTATGGTACTTTCTTATTTCAACTTGCTTGATGATCCTGCTTTGAGACAAAGAGCAATTGAGGCAAAAAGAGTGCATCTTGAGCACTGACGGACTTGCTGTTATTGCCGAGGTTGCGATTGGACTTGCGGGATTTTCTGGAATCTTAATCGTACTGACGCGTCCGGATGGCGGCTTTAATCCACCCGAGCGATTCAGACTCAGGGTGCTGGTCTTTTCCAGTATGGGCGCGCTGTTTCTCGCGATGATCCCGTTCGCAGTCCTCGATAGCGACTGGTCCGACCACACCAGCTGGCAAATATTGGGCGCCTTGGTGCTGATATACACTTTATATGGCCTTGTCTCTTTGCCGCGTATTTCGTTTGAGCTTCGCCGTCAATATCCGGACATCTTCCCTTTGCGGCTCATTCTGACTCAAGTGGCGACGCATCTCGGGACTTTGGGATTGGCGCTTCCTTTGTGTTTTGGTACAAGCAGCAATCAGCAGAACCTGTATACCGGCGCGTTGATTCTGATCTTGGTTCATGGGGCGATCGCATTCGTGCGCCTGCTCTTCTATCGAAGACACTAAAGTTACCGCCTGGTCATTTGCGGCACGCTGCAATCGACAAAGTCGCCCTTTGTTGGATACCCTATATCGATGAAAAAGAACCTGAAACCTGCTTAATCCGATCGCGAATATCGAATGGCGTTCTAATTTGTAAGCGCTCCCACGCAGTCATTCTTTGCTAGACTGCGCTGCCTGAAGACCCTTAAATCTCCCTAGAAAAGTTGTCATGGACGTCACCCCAATTCTTGAATCGCTTAACGATGCACAGCGCGACGCCGTCACTGCGCCCGCTGACCCTCTTTTGGTTATCGCCGGTGCTGGTAGTGGCAAGACGCGGGTACTAACACACCGCATTGCCTGGCTAATCGATGTCAAGGGCGTCTCGCCGCAGGGCTTGCTAGCAGTCACATTCACGAACAAGGCCGCTGCAGAAATGCGTGGGCGCATCGAAGCGCTCTTGCAAATTCCAGTTAATCACCTGTGGATTGGTACCTTTCACGGGCTTGCGCATCGGATGTTACGACGCCATTGGCAGGAAGCTGGCCTGCCACAAAGTTTTCAGATCATCGATTCGGACGATCAACTCCGTATTATCAAAAGATTGATCAAGGGACTCGAGTTCGAAGATGACCGTTGGGTGCCGCGAGAAATTCAATACTTCATCAACGCGCAGAAAGACGAGGGCTTGCGTCCACAGCATTTAGACGATGAAAACGACCCTAACAGGCGCCAGCAAATTGCTTTCTACCAGCAATATCAGGAATTCTGTGATCGTGGCGGTCTGGTCGATTTCGCTGAATTGCTATTGCGTGCGCATGAGTTGTGGCGCGATAACGCAGAGCTGTTGGCGCATTATCAAAGGCGCTTCCAACATTTGCTGGTTGACGAATTTCAGGATACCAACTCAATTCAATATGCCTGGCTAAGACTGTTAGCCGGCAAGACTGGTGTGCCGTTTGTCGTGGGTGACGACGATCAGTCTATTTATCGTTGGCGCGGTGCTCGTGTGGAGCATATTCAGCAGTTTCAACAGGACTTTCCACGAGCGTCGGTCGTCAAATTGGAACAAAACTATCGCTCGACAGAGACTATTCTTGATGCCGCCAATGCGGTTATTGCGAACAATACCGGACGGCTCGGGAAAAACCTGTGGACTGAGGGCGGCCGAGGCGAACCGATTCGAGTGTACTCTGCCTACAATGAACGCGATGAAGCGGATTTTGTCGTCGGCAAATTACGTACGTGGAGTGATCAGGGTAATGCCCGGGCCGATGCAGCGGTATTGTATCGATCAAATGCACAGTCGCGGGTACTTGAGGAAGCGCTCGTCAACGCGCGAATGCCATATCGCGTGTACGGTGGTCTACGTTTTTTCGAACGTCAAGAAATTAAGGATGCATTGGCCTATTTGCGTTTAATATCGCATCGCGACGATGACAGTTCGTTTGAACGCATCGTAAATAAACCAACCCGCGGTATTGGTGCGCGAACACTGGATTCGATGCGCAGCTACGCACGCGCGAACAGTTGTTCTATGTGGCGTGCGGCAGGCGCAGTCGCCAGCGATGGGATGAGCGGTCGAGCAGCCACCGCTATTAAGGTTTTTCTGAATTTGATCGAACGGTTGGCCAAAGACACCGACGGGCTTGATCTGCACGAGCAAACCGATCACGTCATTCGGGCCAGCGGATTGATTGAGTTCTTCCGGAAAGAAAAAGGTGAGCGCGGTGAGACGCGTATTGAGAACCTGGAAGAGTTGGTTAGCGCGGCAAAGGGCTTCGAGCCCGATCCAGTGGAAGAGATGTCTCCACTGGACGCATTTCTATCGCATGCCGCCCTGGAAGCGGGCGAAGGACAGGCGGAGGCCTGGGAAGATTGTGTGCAATTGATGACTATGCACTCCGCAAAAGGCCTCGAATTCCCACTGGTTTTTCTTTGCGGGATGGAAGATGGCCTATTTCCCCACCAACGGTCTATTGCGGATCCGCAGGGTCTCGAGGAAGAACGGCGCCTTTGCTACGTGGGCATCACGCGGGCAAAAGAAGCCCTGTACATCACGCACGCCGAACAGCGGCGGATGCATGGCACGGACAGTTTTTCGCAAGCCTCGCGCTTCATCAGTGAAATTCCCGATGAGTTGGTCGAGGAAATACGACCGCGAGTGCAGGTGCAGGTGCAGGTCAGTCGCCCCATTCAGTCACCGCTACGACATGCTCGCACCGCGAGCGGTGTTGCGCCCGGCGCTGAGCTTGGTGTGCGGTTAGGGCAACGCGTCCGGCACGCGAAGTTTGGTGATGGCGTAATCCTCAATTGCAGCGGTCAGGGCGCGCATGCACAGGTTGAGGTCAATTTTGAGACCGTCGGCACAAAAATTTTGGTGCTTGCCTATGCCAATCTCGATCTCATGTAAGATGAACGCGAGTTACCGAGTCATCACCAGACTATGAAAATATTAATTCTTGGCGCCGGTCAGGTTGGTTCTTCAGCTGCCTATCATCTGTCCCGCGAAGAAGCGAACGAAGTCACCGTTGTCGACATGCGCTCCGAGGTGTTGCGTGAGCTGCAGGATCGCCTCGATATTCGTACCGTGGTCGGCCACGCTGCGCATCCAGACGTGCTTGAACGGGCTGGCGCGGCGGATATGGATATTATTGTCGCGCTCACCGATTCTGACGAAATAAACATGATCGCCTGTCAGGTTGCGTACACCATTTATCACACACCAACGAAGATCGCGCGCATTCGCAGTGCCGAATTTATGAACGCCCATCGGCTCTTTACTCAGGATGCGATTCCTGTTGATGTGCGAATCAGCCCCGAACAATTGGTATGCGAATACGTCGAACAACTCATACGTTATCCAGGCGCGTTGCAGGTGCTCGATTTCGCAGAGGGACGAGTTCGACTGGTGGGTGCACGGGCAGATCAGCGTGGCTCGCTGGTTGGCCAGAAGATCGCGACGCTTAAAGAACATATTCCGAATACGGAAGGTCGTATCGCCGCTATCTACAGAGATGGGAAATCGCTGCAACCCGATGGTAACACCGTCATTCGTGATGGTGATGAGGTGTTTTTCATTGCAGCGCGTCAGGACGTACGCGTCTTTATGAGCGAAGTCCGTAAACTGGAAGACCCGGTACGGCGCGTTGTCATCGCTGGCGGTGGCAACATTGGAGTGCGTCTGGCACTGGCGCTTGAGCAAACGAACCAGGTAAAAATCATTGAACGGAACCCGAAACGCGCTCGTGTAATTTCAGAGCGGCTCAATAAAGCTATCGTTCTCGTCGGGGACGCCGCTGATGAAGAATTGCTGCTGGAAGAGAGCATCGACAACGTTGATGTCTTTTGTTCGCTAACGAATACCGAAGAAGCTAACATTCTTTCCGCAATGCTCGCAAAAAGGCTGGGCGCCCATAAAGTAATGGCGCTAATCAATCGGCCGTCTTATGCAGAACTGGTCGAATCAGGTTCGATTGACATCGCAATCTCTCCTCAACAGGTTACGATTGGTTCGTTGCTTGCCCACGTAAGACGGGGCGATGTGGTCAAGGTTCATGCGCTCCGTCGTGGGGCGGCAGAAGCGATAGAAGCAGTCGCACATGGCACCAGAGAAGAGTCACGAGTGGTCGGCCGAAGAATCGAAGACCTCGACCTTCCGCGTGGCACTAATATCGTTACCCTTGTACGTGGCGATCAGGTAATCATGGCGCATCACGATACCGTCATCGAAACAGACGATCACGTAATTCTTTTCATGACTGACCGACGTAAGATCGACAAAATTGAAAATCTCTTTCAGGTCGGCGTTTCATTCGTCTGACTCAACCAGCAGCGTGTAACTTAGACTCGAGATGAACTGGACAGTCGCACAACGCATTCTCGGTCTACTACTGATGATGTTTAGTATAACCATGCTGCCGCCGTTGGCGTTTAGCCTTGGCTTTGCGGACCAGTCTTGGTTGGCCTTTGTCCAAAGCTTCGGCTTTAGTCTGTTCGCTGGTTTCCTCGTTTGGTTCCCTGTTCGTGGACGGCGGAAAGACCTTCGATTACGCGACGGGTTCATGGTTGTCGCGTCTTTCTGGACGGTACTGGGCACGGCCGGCGCGTTGCCATTGTTTCTGGCTGATATTCCGTCAATGTCGTTTACAGATGCGGTTTTCGAGTCGATGTCAGGCTTAACCACAACAGGCGCAACGGTTCTAACCGGCCTTGATTCACTTCCGAAATCCATTCTCTATTATCGACAGCAACTGCAATGGCTTGGTGGAATGGGAATCATCGTTTTGGCGGTCGCCATTTTGCCAATGTTGGGTGTTGGTGGCATGCAGTTGTATCGGGCGGAAACGCCGGGTCCGGTTAAAGATACGAAATTGACTCCACGCATCACTGAGACCGCAAAAGCGCTTTGGTATGTTTACCTCGCGTTTACGATTTTATGCATGGTTGGCTACATGTTTGCTGGCATGGGATGGTTTGATGCACTTTGCCATGCATTTTCTACGGTTGCGATCGGTGGTTTCTCGACACACGATCTATCGATTGGGCATTTCGATAGCACGGCTATTGATCTCGTCGCCATTGTCTTCATGTTATTGGCCGGCGTAAATTTTTCCTTACATTTCTTCGCGTGGAAAAACGTTACTGCCAGGCACTACGCTCGAGATCCAGAGTTTCGGGCATACTTTTTTATACTGTTGGTCCTTGCTTCAATCGTCATCGTGTCCTTGTTCGTTCTTGGCACTTACGGTGACTCTTTCGATTCTTTCATGAACGGGCTTTTTCAGTCGGTCTCGATCGCAACGACGACTGGCTTTACGACGGCAAACTATGCGGCGTGGCCGGGAGCGCTGCCGGTCCTCCTGATTTTCGCGAGTTTCATTGGCGGCTGTGCCGGATCGACGGGCGGTGGCATCAAGGTCATACGTTGGCTCTTGATTGCAAAACAGGGCGCAAGGGAAATTGTGCGGCTGGTACATCCCAGCGCCGAAATTCCGGTGAAGCTTGGACAGAATGCCGTCTCCTTCCGTGTTGTCGATGCAGTATGGGGGTTCTTCTCTGTATACGTCGTTGTATTTGGCGTCATGATGCTTGCGATGATGGCCACGGGGCTGGATCAAGTAACAGCTTTTTCAGCAGTGGCGGCGACACTCAACAATCTAGGGCCGGGATTGGGTGAGGTTGCGGCAGGCTTCATGACGGTAAGCGACACCGGCAAGTGGATTGCAATTGTCGGGATGCTTCTTGGGCGCTTGGAAATTTTCACACTATTGGTTTTATTCACGCCAACATTTTGGCGGCACTAATGACCGATAGCCAGGCAGCCCAGCTGCCGTTTATCGACCGAATTAGTATTGCGATCGGTCGCGCAACGGCGTGGCTCACACTCGGAATGGTCCTGGTCACTTTCGTGATTGTCGTCATTCGCTACGTGTTTGATAGTGGGTTCATCTGGTTGCAGGAAGCGGTTACCTGGATGCATGCGACAGTATTCATGCTAGGGGCCGCCTACACGATGCAACGGGACGAGCACGTGCGAGTTGATATCTTCTATCGAGAGATGTCTGCACGCAAACGCGCGTGGGTAGATCTGATGGGTGTCGTGGTATTCGTTTTCCCGTTGTGCGGTTTCTTTGCCTATGAGGCATACGAATATGTCAGCTCATCTTGGCAATTGAATGAGGTTTCGCGAAATTCGGGCGGGTTACCGTACCCGTTTGTTCCTTTGCTTAAGTCACTTCTCGTATTGATGCCGGTTGCGGTCACGCTGCAGGGCGTGTCGTTGGCTTTGAAATCGTTCGCCGTGATACGGAGCGATTAACGATGGAGTGGGTCGCTCTATTACTTTTTCTCGCAGTAATATTGTTACTGCTCGCGGGTTTTCCGGTCGCGTTTTCGTTAGGCGGAACGGCATTGCTATTCGCGGCGGCAGGGGTTATCGGCGGGGGCTTTGAGGCGGCGTTTCTTTCGGGCTTACCCAGTCGATTGTTCGGCATCATGACCAACGAAACCCTAATTGCGGTGCCTTTGTTTGTGTTTATGGGCATTACGTTGGAACGGGCGAAAATAGCAGAAGATTTGCTCGATACGTTGAGTGCGCTTTTTGGCAGGCTTCGTGGCGGACTCGGTATCTCGGTCACTCTGGTGGGAATGCTGCTGGCAGCGAGCACTGGAATTGTTGGGGCAACCGTTGTAACGATGGGCCTTTTATCCTTGCCTACTATGCTAAAACGCGGCTACTCCCCGGAAATTGCGACTGGCACAATTTGTGCGTCAGGAACACTGGGTCAGATAATCCCGCCCTCTATAATTTTGGTGATGCTTGGGGATGTGATGTCAGCGGCATATCAACAAGCTCAGCTGGCTCAGGGGATTTTCTCGCCAAAGACGGTGTCTGTCGGTGATTTGTTCGCTGGTGCTTTGATTCCTGGTTTGTTGTTGGTGTGTCTGTACGTTCTCTATCTCGTTGTTACCGCAATTGTTAAGCCTGATGCTATGCCCGCACATAGTGCAGATGAGCGAGCAGTTTCGTTTAGCAGACTTTTAAACGCGTTGTTTCCGCCTTTGCTGCTCATCTTCGGAGTGCTTGGTTCGATTCTTGGTGGGCTTGCGACACCGACTGAGGCCGCTGGTGTTGGTGCGATGGGTGCTTTGTTAATTGCATTGCAGCGCGGCGGGTTAACGTATGTCCGTTTGCAGGAAATCATGCGTGGAACACTTCGAATCAGCAGTATGGTTTTTCTGATTTTAATTGGCGCGTCAGTATTTTCGCTCGTGTTTCGTGGTTACGGTGGTGACGATGGCGTTCGCGAGTTGTTGCAAGGGTTGCCGGGTGGGGTATTCGGCGCTTTGCTGGTCGTTATGTTAGTGATGTTCTTGTTGGGTTTTGTACTGGACTTCATCGAAATTACATTTGTGGTTGTGCCCATCGTCGGCCCCGTCTTGCTCTCGATGGGTCTCGATCCAGTATGGCTTGGCATTATGATTGCGATCAACCTGCAAACATCTTTTTTGACGCCGCCGTTCGGCTTTGCGTTATTTTACTTGCGCGGTGTCGCACCCCCGGAAGTGACAACCGGACAGATTTACCGTGGGGTGATTCCATTCGTGGGAATTCAAGTTTTAGCTCTGATCATCCTCGCCGTTTTTCCGGAGATTGTGACCTGGTTGCCGAATAGAATTTACGGCTCTTGAGCTCAGTTGTTCAGGGTACTACTCTGACCCTGGATTCTGCTTGAACGACTAACGGCGTCGGCTGTATGTAAGACAATTCTTGCGAGGCACGTTCGGCGACCACCCATTTTTCGTCGCACGTGTTAACGATGTACAAATATTTCTGACGATTGTCCTAGAAACGTAGAGGGCGTAGTTCTTTTCGACTAACGGTCGGGCTCGTCATTGACGCTTCGTCTCGTATGAATTGTTTTTCATTGGGAGCTTACAAGGAACGGGCGTTTAGATATGCCATCTCGCTGATCTCATGATACGGAATAGCCATATTTTGGAAGTCGTTAAAGGATGCCTGAATACGGGCTGCCCATTCATCTTTAGCTGACAATTCATCAAGCGCTTCTTGACTGTATTGTCGGAGTAATTTCAATACATCATCGGGTAAACGTCGTAGTTCAACATTCGGATCTTCTTTTAGTTGCTTTAACGCGACCGCGTTACCCCAGGTGTGATCAGCCATCATGTCTACGTTGATTGCCTGACAGGCCGTGCCAATAATTTCCTGTAGATCTTCGGGCAGTGTGTTCCACGCATCGCGGTTAACGGTGAACTGCAACATAGGACCGGGTTCGTGCCAGCCCGGATAGTAGTAATAGCGCGCAGCTTTGTGCAGGCCCAGCGCGATATCATTGTAGGGTCCAACCCATTCAGCGGCATCCAGGGCTCCGGTTTGTAACGCAGTGAATATCTCCGAAGCCGGAACGTTCACTTGCGTTACACCGGCCCGTCGCATCACCTCTCCCCCAACGCCGGGAATACGCATCTTCAATCCCTTCAAATCCGCGACAGAGTTAATTTCTTTGTTAAACCAGCCCGCCATCTGTACGCCCGTATTGCCAGCGACAAACGGAATAACATTAAAAGGCGCGTAGAGCTCTCGCCACAACTCGAGGCCACCACCGTAGTAAAGCCAGGCATTTTTTTCATGCACAGTCTGACCGAATGGAACTGCGGTGAAGTACTGTGCGGCGGGAACTTTGCCGCGATGGTAGTACGCGGAGTCATGGCCCATCTGGACCGTGCCGCGACTGACGGCATCAAGCACCTCAAGCGCCGGGACTAACTCGCCGCCCGCATATACTTTGACTTTTAGGCGGCCATTACTGGTTTTTTCCAGCCTGTCGGCGAGATTTTGCACCCCGACGCCAATACCGGGCAACCCTGCCGGCCAACTGGTGACCATATTCCATTCAAATGTTTCCGTTGATCTGGCGGAAGTCGTTGAGGCCGTCTCTTCTTCAGCACAGGCTGAGAGACCTGCAGCGGCAGCCACTCCGGTAACAAATTGTCGTCTTTTCATGCTGTGTTGTATTTCCGTCTTGAAAAAGGATGCATTTACGACAAGACAGTTTAGAGGTCGATGGGTCAGCTGCATACTGGTTTCTTGAGGGATTTATTTACCACCTAGAAGCTTTTATAAAGCAATAATTTATACTATTAACCCAATTACTAGTGAATCTTTAGTAAGTGGGTTTAATTTTTCACTTATAGAGATAAAACAAGGTACAAGTGGTTATCCGCAGACCTAAAGATGGACAGAAAACAGCCCCGACCCGAAGATCGGGGCCCCAACCTTGATGTGAAGCTGGAGCGCAAAGGCCCCAACTGCCGTCCTTGGGCGCTAGCCACGCAATCCGAACCCAACATTGCTGTCAGCTCGATCCGGGATTTTGCGAATAACCCACACAGGCAGCCTGCCATAGACCACAACGGCCATTGCGAGCCGTCAAAAGCTCGGAAACAGGGAGATTTGGGTGGATTCATAACAGGCAAGAACGCGGGTATGATGTGCGGCCGCGACCAGCCCTAATCGGATTTTCACCCGCCCAATGATCAGCCTGCTTCAACGCGTCAGTCATGCCAGTGTTTCAGTAGACGGAGCCGTTACAGGCTCTATTGGACGTGGTTTGCTAGTCTTTCTGGCGGTTCAGTCGGAAGACTCTGAGGCGACGCTTGCGCGCATGGTTGAGCGAGTTCTCACATACCGGATCTTTCCGGACGAGGCTGATCGTATGAATCGTAATGTGCTTGAGGAACAGCTGGAATTGCTCGTTGTGCCACAATTTACATTGGCGGCAGACACGCGGAAGGGTACCCGTCCGAGCTTTACCCGTGCTGCATCGCCAACAATTGCGGCGCGCTACTTTCAGGACTTTCTGACAGAATGTCGTGAGAGACTCACCACGGTTGAAAGCGGCGTTTTTGGCGCCAATATGAAAGTCTCATTGCTAAATGATGGGCCGGTAACGTTCTGGCTTGAGGCGTAAACGCGAGCCGTTCTTTAACGTCAAAGGACCTTTTGCTTCGAGACATAGTCAATTGCTGTTGTTTAACGTCAGAAGTCTTTCTGACTTGAGGCGTGATCTTCGACCGGTTTTATTGGGCTCACGCCTGTACTATGAATGTAGAAGGGCTTAGCCCTCATCCAGGAAAGGGCAAAAGCCCTTGTAAATAAACGGGCAGCAGCCCGAAGAGAGGAAAACGATGTTTGCCAACGTCAGTATTTGGCAGCTGTTAATCGTATTGGTGATTGTTATCGCCATTTTCGGTACCAAGCGCCTTAAGTCACTCGGCACAGATCTCGGCGGAGCCGTGAAGGGATTCCGTTCAGCAATGGATTCTGCAGAGCAGGAACCTGCGGAACAGCTCGACGACCAATCCAAAGACGCGAGCTTTGACTCAACTCCAGCCGAAGAACCCACCAAGAACAATCAAAGCTAGCTTGTTAGCTCACTAGGACGATCCTGATCTATGTTCGGAGTCAGCGGCGGAGAGCTGATCATTTTGTTGCTCATTGGTCTGGTCGTTTTAGGACCGGAGCGTTTACCGCGCGTCGCAAATCAGATTGGTGGGTGGCTGGGTCAGGCGCGCCGGATGACGCGCGTGATGAAGCGACAGCTGGAAGAAGAACTTGATCTGAACGACACCTTCAAAATCAATCCACCCCCCGCATCCCGAGCACCATCGACACAACCGAAACCAGTTGAAAAAACTTCGCCTGATACAGAGACGCCGGATGGCGACGCTGAACCGGAAAGCGCTGTCGAACCAGAGCCTACCCTTCCTCGCGACGACGATAATTACTCGCCAGCACATGCCACTGAAGAAACAGGCACTAGAGTGGGCGAGGAATCAAACGTCGATGATCACGAACCAAAATCAGAACCAGAAGCAAGCGACGATAAGATCGCGGAGAAAGTCGAATCGTGACGGAACAGGGCGAGGCAACAACCGAAACCACGGACGATGATTTAGCTGAAGGCACGTTGATATCGCATCTTGTTGAACTGCGAAATCGTTTGCTGAAAATGTTTGGTGTCGTACTCGTGTTGTTTATTTTTTTGGTACCGTGGCGCGGCGAAATTTTCACTATGGTCGCTCAACCGCTAGTGGACGTACTGCCGGGCGGCCAACTTATTGCAATAGATCCGGCTTCAACCTTTATCACACCCGTCAAGCTGACGCTTTTTGTCGCATTGTTTCTTGGTATGCCGGTCGTCCTATACCAGATTTGGGCCTTCGTCGCCCCAGGCTTATATCGAAAGGAAAAACATTTCGCGTTCCCATTGCTTGCATCAAGTATTGCACTTTTTTACATGGGGATAGCGTTCGCGTACTACATCGTTTTCCCGCTTGTCTTTAAGTTCTTTGTTGCAGAAGCGCCCGACGACGTCGAGGCGCAAACGGATATCGCGCGTTTTGTGGAATTCATTACGACCATAATTTTCGCGTTTGGCATAGCGTTCGAGGTCCCGATCGCAACTGTCTTGGTCGTATGGACAGGCCTTACTACGCCGAAAAAACTGGGCAAAGCCCGGCCATATGTGTTTCTCGGCGCGTTTGTCGTTGGCATGTTCCTAACGCCGCCTGACGTCATCAGCCAGACACTTCTTGCTGTGCCCATTTATATTTTGTTCGAGCTCGGCATTTTGATGTCGAAATTCTTCACGACTCGGAAAGTAGAACTCGAAGAAGAAGCAAGTGAAGAGTAACTATAAATTAAAAAAACTGGGTCAGAGCCCAATAAACGGCTCTGACCCAGTTTCTGTCGCGTGAAAGGGTCGGGGTCGAGACTCGACCCTGTCCAAGACATTACGCCTCGATAAATTCTTCCCAATCGCTTTGCTGCGGCTTGGCCGTTAACAAACTCACAACCACCAACGTCGTTACGGACACAATGACTGCGGGAATCGCAATGTAGTCTGTGTCCATTGGAAACGAAACACCCAAACCGTTTATGCCTTCAGCGCTGCCCTTATAGACTGAATTCAGAACCGCGATGATGACCACGGTCAACATTCCCGAAGCGATCGATGCGACTCCGCCTGCACAAGTCACACGTTTCCAGAAAAACGCGGCCAGTAGCGGTGGTGCGAGCGACGCGCCGATCATAGTGTAGGACATCAACGCCATTTCAAGAATCGTATCGAATTGACTCATCATGAGATAGGCCAGCAAGCCGATACCAACGATGCAGGCGCGTTGGATCCAGAGGATCTGTGACGTGGTTGCGTTCTTATAAAAGAACGCCTGAAAAATGTCGCGCGTGACATTCGTCGATGTCACCATTAAAAAAGTATTGCCGGTTGATATTACTATCGCAGCGCCTGCAGCGAGTAGTAACGAACCGATAACAACGGGTAGCTGCTCGAAACCGATCCGCAATATTATTTCTTCAGCCATCGCCCGATTGATACTGCCATCGGCAAGGAAGAATCGCGGGTCATCTGCATAAATGGCAAAACCCACCAATGCAATTAGCATCATGAGTGTTTCGACAACGACGACACCGACGAACATTCCCATGACGGCCTTGCGCGCGTTCGCTTCATTGTCAGCCGATGAAAACTTTTGGTACATGCTGCTCTCGCTCATGAGCAACAAGAATGTCGGCAATGCTATGCCGACTACCCAGACGAAGTCGTGTCCACCCATTAACGATAGATGGGTCGGTTGGGTTTGCTGAATGGTCGTAATGACCGCGTCCAATCCGCCATGGCCCGAAATCGCAAACGGCAGCGTTAGCGCCATCGCTACCAGCATGATGCTGCCATTAAAGATGTCGATCGAGACAATTGAGACCATGCCTGCAAGAACAGTAAATCCCACGATTAGAAATGCGGCAATAATCATCCCGGTTTCGGGAGAAATAGAACCATCCGATAAAATGGCGATAAAGCGTCCGCCACCTTTGAATTGGTAACCCGCGATAACCATGTAGGCAATGATGATGGTGATTGTGCCCAGCACCTTGGCCAACTGGTTATAGCGCTTTTCAAGAAGGTCGGTGAGCGTGTATTGCGCAATACGGCGAACACGTGCGGCGATCATGTAGATCACCAGAATGCCGACCCAGGCACCGGCGGAAAACCACAGCTCCGAGAGCCCGGTACGAAAGGTGAGGCCGGCCGTGCCGAAAAGGCTACCGGAACCGATCCAGGTGCAAACGAGTGTCGCCACCAACATATAAACCGGCACACTGCGACCTGCGACCATAAAATCTTCAGCGGATTTAACGCTACGGCTCTTATAGACACTGATACCGAGAAGCATCAGGACATAGCCGACAACGACAACGATATAGGTCATTTGCATCCTCTTTGGTGGTAGCGGAGGGTGAATACCCTCTATTGCCGCCGCCCTCTTTTTGTTTTTAGATCTAGATTCTTGGGCTGAATCAGTCTGCACAGGCGTGCCAAAGGTATCATATCGGGCCGCATCCCTGACGCACGGCCCGGCACCTGTCGCCGCCGCCAGATAGGCACAGACGGCACGGTCAGCTAAAATGTAGACCTTCGCCGGCTCGATGCCGGTTTTAGGCTCTAGTCCGATCAAACAAAATAAGAACCGGAGAGGTCCATGAATTCACCACCCGTCCCGCCACAAATCACCGTTAAGGCCGTTTTACTTGGCATCATTTTGGCTGCCGTACTGGCCGCTGCCAACGCCTACATAGGACTATTTGCCGGTCTGACCGTATCGGCGTCGATTCCTGCCGCGGTCATATCGATGGCTGTTCTAAAAATGTTCAAGAATTCCAACATTCTTGAAAACAACATTGTTCAAACGGCAGCGTCGGCAGGTGAATCTGTAGCGGCGGGTGTAATTTTCACATTGCCCGCACTGATACTAATGGGCTATTGGGAAGTTTTTGACTACTGGTGGGTTACCGCCATTGCGGGCCTCGGCGGACTTCTAGGCGTTTTGTTCACGATTCCGCTGCGGCGCTCACTGATTGTAGAGCAGCAACTCGCGTATCCGGAAGGCAAGGCCACCGCTGAGGTATTGAAGGTCGGAGACGACGGCTCCGGCGGTATCAAGTTCCTTGCGCTGGCTGGCATTACCGGCGCAGTCATCAAATTTTGCTCAACGGGACTGATTGTTCTCGCCGGGGTCGCGCAGACTGCCAAGTACGTCGGCACCAGCACGATAGCGTACGTCGGCACCAATCTATCTCCGGCGCTGATAAGCGTTGGTTTCATTGTGGGCTTGAATATATCCGTGCTGATTTTCCTGGGCGGCGCCATCTCCTGGTTTGTCGCCATTCCAATCTTCTCCACGTTCTTCCTGGAGAGCAGTCCGGAAATTCTGGCGCTGTATGAGTCCGGAGCAGGCCCCGAAGACCTGGCATGGGAAATCTGGACAAGTCAGATTCGCTATCTCGGGGTCGGGGCAATGGTAATCGGTGGCGTGTGGACGTTGATCTCAATGCGCGGCTCATTGGTCGATGGCATCAAGAGCGGAATGGCACAGTACAAATCTGATACGCCGGTTGCGACCAGTCATACGGACAGGGACATGCCGATGAATTACGTCATGATCGGCGTTGCATTGTTCGTTATCCCCATATTCTTTCTGTACCAATCGATTGTCGATAATTTTGGCATCAGCTTATCGATGACCTTGATCATGGTCGTCGCCGGGTTTCTATTTTCGTCAGTCGCCGGTTACATGGCAGGCCTGGTTGGCTCGTCCAATAACCCAATATCGGGCATTACCATTGCGACAATTCTATTCGCCTCCTTAATTTTGCTGATCATGATGGGCAGTGATTCGCCGATCGGGGCGCCCGCCGCCATTATGATTGGCGCAGTGGTTTGTTGTGCCGCGGCAATCGCTGGCGACAACATGCAGGACCTGAAGGCCGGATACATATTGGGTGCCACTCCCTGGAAACAGCAGGTCATGCAGGGAATCGGTGTCGTCTCGTCCGTTCTAATCATGGCGCCTGTGTTAAATCTGATGCTCAAGGCCTACAGCATTGGACCAAAAACGGAAGAATTCCCACAGGCATTGGCGGCTCCACAAGCAACCTTGATGTCTTCGGTCGCACAGGGTGTTTTTGAAGGTGGGCTACCGTGGACGATGATCATCATTGGTGCGGCGATCGGCATCGCGATTATTATTTCGGACGAGGTTCTAAAATCGAAAGGCTCTTCTTTTCGCATGCCAGTGCTTGCCGTCGCGGTCGGGATCTATTTGCCGCTTGAACTATCAGTGGCAATCCTTATCGGCGGTGTGGTCGCACACCTCGCAGCCAAAGTACACGCCAAACGGGGTGCCGATGGAGAGACAAGCATGCGCAACGGTATGCTGGTTGCGGCAGGATTGATTACCGGAGAGGCACTGGTCGGCATCTTTATGGCCATCCCCATTGTGCTTACCGAGAATCCTGATGTGTTCTCATTGAACCATCTTTTGAGCTTGGGCGACGGACCCGGCCTCTTGTTAATGGCTGCCGTTTGTTACTGGATGTATCGCGTTTCATCTGCCAAAACCGATTAAATTTTTAAGGCACAACTAATCGCAGAAAATCGATCTCCTTCTACGTGCTTGGAATAACTCATGCTTGATTACGAAAAACTGGGCGCGTTCTATTTAGGAAAGCGCCATGACATGGAAGCAGACGAACGTACCGACGACGTCGTCCTCTACGATTCGAAGGATCTGACGACCCATGCAGTGATTATCGGCATGACTGGCTCGGGTAAGACCGGCCTCGGCATCGGTATTCTCGAAGAAGCCGCAATGGATAATATTCCGGTCATCGCGATTGATCCAAAAGGCGATCTCAGCAATCTGATGCTGACATTCCCACAGTTTAAGGGCGAAAACTTTAGGCCGTGGATCAATACCCGAGCGGCGAGCGACAATGGTCAAACACCGGACGAATACGCAGCAGATCAGGCTGCGCTGTGGAAAAAGGGACTTGCCGGATCAGGTCAAAGCGGCGCTCGCATCAAGGCCTTTCGACAGAAGACTGAAGTGTCCATCTATACGCCCGGCAGCAATGCGGGCCAGCCCGTGTCTGTACTGCAGGCGTTCACTGCGCCGAAAGCGGCTTTGCTGGAAGATGGCGATCTCTACCGAGAACGGGTGCAGGCGACTGCGACCAGTATTCTTTCCCTGTTAGGAATTGATGCAGACCCCATTACCAGTCGCGAGCACATTTTAATATCGCAAATTCTCGATCACGCCTGGCAGGAGGGGCGCGACCTGGACATTGCCGCGCTAATTGGCGCCATTCAAACGCCACCCATCAGTCGCATTGGGGTGATGGATATCGAGTTCTTTTATCCATCGAAAGATCGATTCAGCCTCGCAATGCGGATAAACAATCTGCTTGCAGCACCGGGATTCGGGGTCTGGATGGAAGGCGAGGCACTAGACTCCGAGCGTCTCGATCATGTCCATTGCGCATCTCGGTGAAAACGAACGCATGTTTTTTGTCGCTATGCTCCTCAATGATCTGATCGCATGGATGCGCTCTCAGCAGGGCACCTCAAGCCTGCGCGCCATTTTGTACATGGATGAAATCTTTGGCTACATGCCACCGGTCGCCAATCCCCCAACCAAGCGCCTGCTGTTAACGCTACTCAAGCAAGCGCGTGCTTACGGATTGGGACTTGTCCTATCGACGCAGAATCCGGTTGATCTTGACTACAAGGGACTGTCTAACACCGGCACCTGGTTCATAGGTCGATTGCAAACAGAACGAGATAAGGCTCGCGTGATGGAAGGACTTGAGGGCGCCTCCGAAGGCGGCCGATTCGACAAACAGAAAATGGAACGCACATTGGCCGGGCTTGGGAAACGCCGCTTTCTCTTACACAACGTGCACGAGGAAGAGACCGTCGTATTTAACACGCGCTGGGTGATGTCTTACCTGGCCGGGCCGCTGACTCGTGATCATATTAAGACACTAATGTCGGGCCGCAAAAAAGCCGCAGCGGCCGCGCCGAAAAAAATCAGAGCAAAAGTAGCGCTTGCGGGAAGCGATGTGCCAATTCTGCCGCCAGCAATCAAACAATATCACCTGCCCGCATCAGGTGATGGTCTGCAGTATCATCCGCGCCTGGTTGCCGCGGCCGATATGACATTCAGTAGCGCTCGCTACGATGTCAATGACCAGAAAGAATTGTTATATACAGTCGAATTTGAAGATAGCGCCATCACGATTGATTGGGACAATGCTGAACCTCTCGATTTTCAAGCCGACAACCTCTCTGGTGACGGCGAAAACAACGCGACGTACGCTGAGTTTCATGCAGATGCGGCAAACGCGAAGAAATATGCAGCTTGGCGTCGTAGCTTCAAACGTTGGGTACGACAAAACGAAGTCATCACGTTGTATCGCAGCAAGAAATATAAACTAACGTCTAATGCCAGCGAGTCGGAAGGGGATTTTCGGATCCGGCTTCAATTAATCGCCAACGAGAAACGTGACACGTCTGTCGGTAAGCTCCGCAAACGGTATGCGAGCAAAACCACGACATTGGAAAATAGATTGTTACGTGCCCAGCAGGCAATCGAACGAGAGACACAGCAATCGAGCAAAAAGAAAATCGATACAGCCATTTCTTTTGGTGCGGCAATTCTCAGCGCCGTATTGGGTCGGAAAAAACTAAGCAGCTCAACAGCCAGCAAAATGGGTACTGCAATCCGCAGCGCCTCTGGTGCGCGCAAGGAAGCCGGGGACGTAGCACGGGCTAAAGAGACAGCCAAGAAAGTTAACGCGGATTTAGCAGCACTCGAAGAAGCAACGCGAAAAGACATTGACGCACTCGACGCGACCTATGACGCACAAGCAGAAGAGCTTAGCGAGGTTCAAGTCAAGGCGAAGGCGACAGACATCGCAATACCGGTGGTTGGGTTACTGTGGATGCCTTTCCGAAAAGCAGAGAGCGGCCGCCTCGAATCAGCTTGGTAGGTTATTTTTCGGTCAAAATACGAGTCTGGCCCTTGCTCTGACCCCAATCAGAATTAGTCGAAAACCTGTGGGCAGGCAGAATGTTCGTTGAAAGCATCGTCCCAACGACGTACATCGTTAGCGCGTCGCCAGCGTGTGTGAAAAAACATAAGCATGCACGAGCCGTCGTCGAGCTCAATAATCATAGTGTCGAATTCATTCACTTCTTTGTACGATGGATAGTCAGTCCGTTTTCCCCAGGTTAACCCACCACTGCGAGCGGCGTAGCGGCTCCAGAAAGCGTCCAGTGATACCCATGACACCCTCAGCATCCCACGCCTCTGACTCGCTACCACTGTTTTGGCGGACTTCGCCATCTTCATTGTCATTCGCCTGACCGAGTGCCAGGCACGCAACGAATACCAGTAACAGAGATGATCGCGCCATCATTATTTTCAACCTTCGCGGGTCTTAGATTTTTGGCGACTAAGCCGATTTATTGCCCGACACAAGCACCTGCATAAGCAAGCGATTCGCCAGCGTTCTCTAACTGACAGGCGTTTTCATAGGTAACACCGTTCAGGCCACAGACGGGCTGATAGATACGCGGACAGTTTCGACCCTGCGCCTCGCACAATCCGGCATGCATGATGCGTTCGCCAGCGCGCTCCGCAAGACAGGCATTTCCGTACGTTAGATCATCGGCGCCACAAACCGGCACGTACATGTTGGGACACGCTCGCGTGTTGCATGCGCCCTCGGTGACAAAACCCACATTCGCAGCTTGGGCTTCGCAGGAATTATCGTAGCTGGTTCCATCTGGCCCACAAACCGGCATATAAACTTTCGGACAGTTATCAACGTCGCATGCACCCGCACGTTGTACCGGTATTCGTTCTACCTCTGCCTCACAGCGATTCTGATAAGTGCGAGCATTGACGCCACAAACAGGATCGAAGTCAGCGGGGCAGCCTGTGCCGAGGCAAGCGCCTAGATTCTCGACTTCGGTGCCAGCAACACTCGCAAAACAAACATTGCTATAGGTGTTGCCATCAACACCACACACGGGTTCAAACGCATCGGGACAGACTTCGGCGACCGTTACGCAGGCACCGACGGTCACCTCATCGAGTCCCTCTGCTGCGGCCAAACACTCATTGCCATAGGTGTTTCCGTCAATGCCGCAAACGGGAGAATAAACTTCAGGGCACAACTCACCTGTAACGGGTCGATCGTCCGGCGATGTATCTTGGGCCGGAGCCACTGGCGGGCACTCTCCTGTACCAACAATTTGAGCGCCGGCGACATTCGCCACGCAATCATTGGAGTAAGTGCGGCCGTCCGTGCCACAAACAGGGTCGTATTGCATCGTGCAGGCAACCGACTCTGTTTTGATCTCGGGGGCGCTCTGGGCAAACCCCTGACTCCACGCGAATGGACATAAGATCAGTGTCGCCAACGCGATCCTAATGGTTGATTGCCTGTTCATAGGTTCTTCATGAATTATATTTCAGTCGTGTTGGACGCTATCCGCCTCGAATTGTTCAAGCTTAGGACCCTTAGGCCTGCGCGCTGCCCCAGTAGTTATAGCAAAGGACCCGAATCCCTGGAATATACAGTCGTCATCTGTTTTTACAGTGAATCCGCCTGCGGCCAGCAGCGCCAGGATATCGCGATTCAGGTGGCAGCCGCCGGCGACTTTTCTCCAAGCGGGATTTAAACGGTTTTGCCATCGCCGGACCTTCTCGTCCGGCGCAATGCCATGTTCACAGTACAATAATTGACCGCCCGGCTTTAGCACCCGTCGCATTCCCTCAAGCGCCGCTTGGGTATCCGGAATGGTACATAACGCGTAGGTCATCAAAACCGTGTCGACGCTATTATCTTCCAGCGGAATTTTTTCTCCCGGGAGATCAATAAATTCAATATCGAGCGGCGATGCATCGACCAGCAGTTTTGCTCGTGCCCGCATGCCCGCAGAGGGCTCCAGACCCCAAACCTTGCGAACCTTTTCCGTCGCATAGAATGGGATATTCAAGCCGCTGCCCATGCCTATCTCAAGCACATCGCCTTCAGCCAATGGCACAATTTTTTGTCGTTGTTTTTGAGTAGGACTCGATGAACATAGTTTATCGGTCATCGCCGGCAAAACGCGATCGTTGTAGAAACCCATCGCTTATTTTCCTGCTACGGAGTCGGTGCGCAATAAAACCAGTTCGCTAATCGTGATTAGCTCGAATCCGTCGGCTTCGAGAGTAGGCAAAGCACTTTCAAGAAACGCTAATGTTGTTTTGTATGGATGCGCTATTCCAACGGCAAAGCCTTTCCGTCGCGCAAGTTTCTTGAGTCTGGAAAATTCCCGCGCCAATGTTTCAGGCGCCTGGTCCGGATCGAGGAAAACGTCACGTCGTACTGCCGGCACGCCGCTTTCCAGCGCAATATTCAAAGCAATGCTTTCTGCCGTTGTATAGCTATCAACGAAAAACAAATCCTCTCGCGATAGGATTTCGTTCATCAGCCAAGTCATGTGGCCTGGATGTCGCGTCAACAAACTACCTCGGTGGTTGTTTACGCCAACCACGAACGGCACCGCGTCAATGCTCTTCGTGAACGCCTGCGAAAATTGATGCTCAGTCATGTCCAACAGCAAACTACCGGGAACAGCCTCATGATCGCGCTCTGCCTGAAGCGGGAGGTGTAGCAACACATCCTTGCCGGCGGCGTGCGCTTTTTCTGCGAGAAAAGCACCTCTTGGCGTATGCGGCAGTACGGCAAATGCGACCGGGCCCGGCAGTGCGATGGCGCGCTCTCCTGCCACACGTTCATAGCCAAGGTCGTCAATAATCAGCGCAATTTTGGGCCGGTGTTCATCCGCATGAACGGCGCTGGATAGGCACAGCAACGCAACCACGAATGCCACTATGCGGCGCAGCAAGGCACCTGTGTGCCGAATCACTTGAGTGGCTATTCGGGCGCCTGCGACTGCAATATTGGCTGATTGCGCAGTAGCTCTAGTGCTTCGATAAGTTGGGCATCGCCTTCCCGATCAAGCATGGAGCGCAAATTCTGCTCCGGATACGGCCCGGAAGATTCAACGTATAAATCCGGCTTGACGCCTGTGCCGTTAATCGAGTCACCTGAGGGTGTGTAGTAATGCGAGGTGGTCAGCTTGATTGCACGGCCCTTGGAAAGGGGCATGACAGTTTGAACCAGGCCCTTGCCGAATGTCTGGGTACCCACGACTGTGGCTCTATTGTGATCCTGCAACGCGCCCGCAACGATTTCGGACGCAGAGGCAGATCCGCCGTTTACGAGTACAGCGATCGGAATCCCATCTAAGATGTCTCCCTCGCTAGCCAATTTTGTAAAACGCGACTCGGGCGTTCTTCCCTCTGCCGACACGATGACACCGTCGTCAAGAAACATATCAGTGATATCAACAGCGGAATCCAGAATACCGCCCGGATTATTTCGTAAATCCAAAATCATGCCGGTTAGTGAACGGCCAGTGTTTGCCTCTGCCTGAAGCTGCAATTCAGCGATACTGTGTAATGCCTCTGCGGCAGTCGTCTGGTTAAATTGGCTCAAGCGCAGATAGGCAACTGACTGATCCAGAATCTCATGGCGCACACTCGCCACTTCGATTTTCTTACGCACTAATCGAAAAGTCAGCGGGTCGTCGTAGCCCGATCGTCGCACTTGCATTGAAACAGTGGTGTCCGCGCGCCCTCGGAGTTTGTGAATGGTGTCGCCCAAGCCATCGGTTGCAACCGATACGCCGTCAATTACGATAATTTCATCGCCCGACATGACGCCGGCTTTTTGCGCGGGCGTGCCATCGATTGGTGCAATGACTATGATCGCGCCAGCAACAATACTTATCTCAATCCCAACGCCTGTATATTTTCCGCTGGTGCTAGCGCGAATCTCCTGATACTCATCCGCGTCCAGAAATGCAGAGTGACGATCGAGATCTGCAACCATCCCACGAATCGCATTTTCCAAAAGCACGTTGTCGTCGATTGGTTCTACATAATCACGTTTGACCCGCTCCATTACCTCGGCGAGCAAGCGGGCTTCGTCCCAGGGTAAATCACGCGATGATCCGCGATCGAAGTTATTGATGAAGCCGCCACCCACGGACAAGCTGACACCGAGTATGGTGCCAATAACAACGACCAGAATGGCGCGGGTTTTCAAAGGCATTGTGTTGGCTTGCAGGCGTGTTTATGGAATGGACCAGTGACGATAGCACACCGATTTACGGGAAAGTGACCGCGTAGACCAACCTATTGTCAGCGCAAGGTTTGACTACATCAAGTGCCAGGCTGGCGAGTCACCCAGCTACGTGGATTCAGCGGACGTGTGCCTTGTCGAACCTCGAAATACAGGCTGGTTTGTTGCTGGCCCCCACTGTCTCCAACCGTCGCGATAACATCGCCCGGCGCTACCCAGTCGCCAGCGCTCTTTAACGTCGTCTCGTTGTAACCGTACAAGGTCATGTAATTGTCACCATGATCAACAATAACCAACAGACCCATGCCGACGAGCCAGTCAGAAAATACGACTCTGCCATGATATATCGAACGGACTTCCCGTCCTCTGGGTGCAGTAAGAACAACCCCGTTCCACTTAAGGCCGCCAGCCCGTGGTTGCCCAAAATCGTACAAAAGGCCGCCGGAAACTGGCCAGATCAAGACACCCCTCAATTTACTGAAAGGCTCTTCTGAGGTGATCGGGTAATCTGACAAAATGCTCGTCAATTCCACGATTAGGCGCGCCAAATCTTCCTATTCTGCCGCCAGGCGCCGAATCTCTGAACCTTCTGCCGAAATTCGAGATTTCAGAGCCACAAGCAAGCCTTGGCGTTTTTCCTGGGCTGCATTGAGGTCCGTAAGCTCGGCATAGCGAGCGCGCGTGAGACGGGCAAGCCGCGCCTCCTCAGCAGACATTTCTTCCCGCAACCCGGCGAGCTCATCAATATACTGGTTGAGGGAGGAAATATTAGCACCCCGAAATTCACTCATATAGTGGTAGTAGGTCATCAAACGACCCAAAGTGGCCGGGTCGTGTTGATTCAGGAGCAGCTTCATGCGCTCCTGCTCACCGCTCGTATAAGCTGCGACCACCTGAGCTTCCAGCTGTTTGGTTTCGACCTGCATATCGGCCATCTTGATCTCAAGCTGGGCATCGAGATTGGCTTTCTTTTTCTCGCTGAAGCTTCGTTGTCGCTCCAAGTCCTTTAATCGGATCCGTTGTTCCGAAATGACGACTTCAGCGGCCTGCAGTTCGCCTGTGATGAGATCGCGTTCGACCGCACGTCGGTCCATGCTGGTCTTGAGGTCACTGATTTTTTCTCGGACTGCCTCCAGCTCACGCTCTTTGATTTGCGTCAAATCCTTGTTCTGAGCAAGGACCATGACGGTACCGAGCAATAATAGGATGGCAGAAGACAGGCTAATCATGGGGGTGAAGTGTAATGGCTTTGGCGATGAATGCACCAGCGGCTTGACAGCACTGGTATAATGGCGGATCCGCCCACGACTGCTGGCGAATTTTAAGTCGCTGCCAGCAAAATCTTAAGCGCATTAACAAATTTGGAACAATATGGACGCCTATTTAGAATTTGCTTCAAACCACATGATCCTTGTGCCCGCACTAATGGCCAGTTTCTTTTTGCTGATCTTCACGGAGCTGCGTCTTAAGTCCGGCAGTATCACCAACATAGAACCGCAGGCGGCCGTCAGCCTGATAAATGCAGATGCGGTCATCATCGACTTACGTAGCGCGGATGCTTTCGGTCGAGGCCACATCGTTGGTGCGAAGAACATCCCGTTTGACGAGCTCGAAGCGAATCAAAGTAAGATCGATATGTACAAGACGAAACCTATTCTTGCGGTTTGCGACGCTGGCATGACGTCCGGTCGTGCCGTTGCTATGCTCAAGAAGTCCGGAGTAGAGAGTGTTTACGGACTCAAGGGCGGCATTGCAGCATGGACCCAGGCAAATTTGCCTTTGGTTACTGGAAAGAAGACTAAAAGTAAGGGCTGATCTATAGGGGCCACAATAGCGACGGACCGATGACTAATCTCTGATGACCACTAACAACGACCCACAAATTACGATGTACAGCACGGAGACTTGCCCTTTCTGTACAGCCGCGCGCATGCTTCTGACAAAGAAGGGGGTCAGCTATGAAGAGTTTCTTGTCAGCAGAGATCCAGAACTACGTGCGAAAATGGAAGACTTAAGCGGGCGCAGAACTGTGCCGCAGATATTTATCAACGACGAATCCATTGGTGGGTTCGATGAACTTTATTCATTGGAGCAACAGGGCAAGCTTAACGACTTGTTAGCGCCAGAATATCAACCTTAATCAAGAATTTAACCAAATTACAGGACGGCAGCATGGCAGAGAATGACGAAAAAACAGCAGAAAAAAGCGTCGCGGGAAATGACGAAAAACCGGCAGACAAACAGCTCGTGATTCAGAAGGTCTACGTAAAAGACTTTTCATTTGAATCACCGCAAGCGCCCCAGGTTTTCAGCAAAACCGACTGGGCTCCAAAGACCGATTTAAATTTGCGCAGCGCACACACAGGCATCGGTGAAAACAATCACGAGGTTGTTTTAACCATTACGGTAGAAGCGAAAGAAGAAGACCAGACTATTTTTTTGGTGGAGCTTCATCAGGCCGGCATCTTTCTCATCACCGGTTACGCCGAGAGTGAGATGAAAGCGCTCGTTGGCAGTTTTTGCCCGAATATTCTCTTCCCCTACGCCCGTGAAGCGATTGCCGCTGTCATCTCGAAGGGTGGTTTCCCTGAGTTTCTGCTGCAGCCAATCAATTTTGATGCGCTATATGCACAGGGAATAGCACAAGCGGCAGCAAAAGCCGCGGAAGGAACCGGCGGCAATAATGGTGAAACTTCCCACTAGCCGATCATCGCAAAGGCGGGAGTTAGCGAGCACTTAATGTCGTGTGACAAACCACCCATTGCCGTCCTTGGCGCAGGATCCTGGGGTACAGCTTTAGCGCTGCAGTTTGCACGCAGCGCTAGAGATGTCCGACTGTGGGGTCGTGACGAGAAACAGCTTCGAGCGATTCAAACGAATCGTTGTAACGACCGCTATCTACCGAGCGCAGCCTTTCCCGACAATCTTCAGGTATGCACCGATCTCGACACATGTGTGCAAGGGGTGCGGGACATCTTGGTCTCCGTTCCGAGTCATGGTCTGCGTGAAACATTGACGCGTTTGGCGCCCTTGTTAGAAAGTGACGCGCGTATCTGTTGGGCCACCAAGGGGTTTGAATTATCGACCGGCAAATTGCCCCATCAGGTTGCGCAAGAGGTGTTAGGTGACGCGCGACCAATGGCTGTGTTGTCCGGGCCAACGTTTGCGAAGGAAGTGGGTGACGGCTTGCCCACCGCTATGACCATTGCGGCCAATGACACATCGTTTGCGAGTGAGTTGGCTACGACGCTCTCGGGTGAAAATTTTCGCGCCTACACGTCGCAAGACATGATTGGCGTGGAGGTGGGCGGTGCGGTAAAGAATGTGTTGGCCATCGGTGCGGGTTTATCTGATGGACTGGGCTTCGGCGCCAACACCCGTATCGCGCTGATCAACCGCGGTTTAGTCGAAATGACCCGCCTTGGCGTCGCGTTAGGCGCAAGCAGCGAAACCTTTATGGGCTTGGCTGGCATGGGTGATTTAGTGCTGACTTGCACCGATGACTTATCGCGTAACAGGCGTATGGGGCTCGCGCTGGCAAGTGGAAAAGCCGCAGCCAACGCCCAAGAAGAGATTCAGCAAGTCGTTGAGGGTGTACTCGCCGCCAAAGCGGTCAAGGAAGTTGCCGACCAGCTGGATGTCGTTATGCCGATCTGCCACGAGATCTACCGCATTCTCTATGACGATGTGGACCCGCGCGAAGCGGTAGGCACGCTCATGAGTCGCGGCTTAAAACCCGAGTAGCTATAGAATCTTATCCTGCTGCTTGTTGTTCGACCCATTCTGAACGCGTCAGTCGATAACAGGGACTATCTTCTCCGTAGCAAAACATTCTTCCGTTGCTTACGAAACCTGCCTTCACTAATACGCTGACTGACGCTGTATTTTCTTCTTCTAAGGTCGCGAGGAGCTCATTTAGCTGGGTTGCTTCAAAGGCGAATTGAACCAACCGTTTGCACGCTTCGGTCGCAAAGCCTTTACCCCATGCCGAGCATTTCAGTGCGTAGCCAACCTCTATGTGGCCCGGCGGCATCTCGCCAGGAACAAGTAAATCGTAGTTGGTATCGTCTTCTTCTATCGCCATAGGCAAAAGCATGACGCTACCGTACTTCTCGCCTGTCATTCGATCAGATGAACACCAAATTCCGATGCATCCATCGGCACCGCGTTTGGTCCAGTTGGGCATTTCTCCGCGAATTTCTTCCTCTGTCATGAGATCACAAAAATGTTCCACTACCTTTGGATCTTTAAACATCTCAAGACTGATATCGAAGTCCGCGTCGGATAGCGGTGTGAGTCGAAGCCGTTCCGTATAAAGCTCAAGATTCATTAAGCGGATTGTAAACTGGGTCAGAGCCAATTATTGGGCTCTGACCCAATTTGTTATCTTTAGGTGCCGCCCGCATGATTTTGCTGGCGCCACGCCTCGTAGACAACAATAGCGGCTGCATTCGAGAGATTCAGGCTGCGGCTATCCGGCTGCATTGGCAATCGCAGCCTTTGGTTGTAAGGCAAGGATTCCAGCAATGTTTGCGGCAGTCCGCGCGTTTCTGGACCGAACAAAAAGGCGTCCCCTGGCTCGAAAGTTGCGCTTGAGTAGTTTGTCGTCGCTCGGGTGCTAAGTGCAAAAACCCTCGGATTATCCAGGACTGCCAGGCAGGTCTGTAAATCTGTGTGAACGGAGACATCGGCAAATTCACGGTAGTCTAATCCTGCTCTTTTCAATCGCGGCTCATCAAGCTCGAATCCGAGGGGTTCGATCAGATGCAGGTTGGTCCCGGTGTTCGCACAAAGGCGAATGATATTGCCGGTGTTGGGCGGGATCTCCGGCTCGTAAAGAATGATGCTAAACATAGACTATGCATATTGCATGAATAGGCGTGTAAGATCGCGCGCAGCATGAATGACATTCGAATGACAACGCTTTGAATCAGACTGAAAGCCCTCTGCGCACCGAATTTTGCGGTCTGGTCCTCGACTCACCGGTCGTTCTGCTTTCGGGTTGCGTTGGCTTTGGCGAGGAATACACTCGCATAAAAGGATTCTCCAACCGCGATGTCGGCGGCATTGTTTTGAAAGGCACGACGCTCGAACCGCGTCTCGGTAATGCACCACATCGTGTTTACGAAACACCCATGGGCATGTTAAACGCGATCGGCCTGCAAAACCCCGGGGTCGATGTTGTCGTAGACGACATACTGCCCGGTCTCGATTTCGACGAAACGCGTTTCATAGCGAACGTGTGCGGCTCTACTATCGAAGATTACGCTGCAGTGACACGACGTTTCGACGACTCACCGATCGATGCGATTGAGATCAATATTTCCTGCCCGAACATTAAGGAAGGCGGCGTGTCGTTTGGCAATGATCCGGACATGTCTGCGCGGGTCGTCGCCGCGTGTCGCGAAAGTACAAGCAAGCCGATTATCGCGAAACTGTCGCCCAATCAAACCGACATTCAAGAAAACGCGCGGCGCTGCATTGAAGCGGGAGCAGACGGGCTGGCAGTTATCAATACAGTAATGGGTATGGCGATTGACGCCGAGAAGCGTGAGCCAATTATTGGCAATGTCCGCGGCGGCTTATCCGGGCCAGCGATAAAGCCGATAGCGTTACTCAAAGTTCACCAGGTATACGAAGTGGCCGGCCCTTTGAATATTCCTGTTTTTGGACAAGGCGGTATCACCTCGGCGGAGGACGCGATTGAATTCATGATTGCCGGTGCAACAACGGTCGGCGTGGGTACCGCGCTTTTTTACGACCCACTTGTTTGCACGTCTATCAACGCGGGGATTGCTGATTATTTGGCGCGCCATGAAATGGCATCGACGCGAGAGTTGGTTGGCTCGCTGCGAGCTTAAAGCCGAATGATTCGAGGCCCCGCGTAGTGAATCGCCGTATACTCATTTCGATGACAGACTCTCCCGACGGCAATTTTCGAAACAAACCTTTGCTGCGTTATGCGGCGGAAGCCGCAGCCATCGTTGCCAGCATTCTCCTGGCTTTTACAATTCACGCATGGTGGGAAGAACGCCAAGAACGATAATTGGAGCAGGAAACCTTACAGAGCCTTAAGATCGAATTCGAGCGTCACCTCAAAGTGTTGGAGGGACATAAATTTGGTCATGGTTTAATGTTACAGTCCTCAGAGAGCCTGCAAGTATCGATGCACACCGGTGTTTGGAACGCGCAGGAATATTCTATCGACGACGCTATGTGGATGCTTCGGGCTCCATTAACAACTGACCTGGGCAGTGGCGTGCGCGATTCGCTAATCTCCGCTGGCAGGATAGATATTCTTTCCGATCTTGAGCTGCGCTACGAGCTTGCAGAATGGGACAGCGTGCTGGACGAGCTCCTGGACGATCAACTTGGCAACAGCAAAGTCGTTCACGAAATTACCCTGCCATACATAGTTCGATGGGGTGTTCCTATGGGCATTGGTGGGACCAATCTGAGAATACAGCCAACACCCGATTTCACGCGGATGTTATCAGCTAACGAAGCTGAAGTGACGCGGCTTCTGAAAGACCCGTCATTTCGCACAATCGTGGAAAGCCGGTCTGGTAAATTACGCCACACGATTGAGGCATTCGACGACACCATTGTTGCTGCTAATTCAATTCTGGACAAAATTGATGCCGCACTCGTCCACTAGAAAAATAGACCTATAAGAGCGCGTGTGATGATTAGACAAACCTGGAAAGATCTTCTGGAGGGTATTGGTTTTCTGGCAATCATTGCGTCGTTGATTTCCGTGGGTTTTGAAACCCGCAATAGCGCACAGGAGACGGTTCAGAACACTCAGGCAATGGAGATCGCGGCCTATCAGGAGCTCATCAACAACATCTCCGAATTTAATGCACTCTCCGTCGCGGATCAGGAAACCGCCGATATGATGTCGGCGATGGACTGCAATTAAGGCAATTTACGGCGTTGATGGCGCTATTTCGTCACGGAGACATTGCGTACTTCATGTACGAAAAGGGGGCGATAAGTGAAGCGCGATTAATATCTGTGCTCGGGCCACTGCCCATGACAGATGAGCAAGGGCTAATTTTTTGGAAGCAATACAAACAGCTTTTTGTAAAACCCTATCAGAACTACATCGACGAGAAGTTGGCGGAAGGGCACTGGGGAAGTCGGTAGAGAATTTCTCAACGCAATGATCCATCTATCGAATTATGTTTGTTTGATGAAGTAGCGTGGTCTGCCCGTCATATGAGCGGCTTGATGGACAAGAGTCCGAAGGTCTCGATGTGGGTCGGTTGATTTTATTGCATCGATCAAATTCGTTGCATTCGCGGCTGGAGGCCGCTCCTACGAGCCAGCGTCTGGCCTGAATGACTGCGTTTAATCCAAACTCAGCGTGCGAATTTTTCGCGCCAGGGTATTCCGGCCCCAACCTAAAATCTTGGCTGCTTCTTGTCGATGGCCCTTGGCCTTGTTCATTGCAATCTTAATTAGCGTTTTTTCAAACTCTGGAAGGGCAGTCTCAAGTAGCGGGCTTTTCGCGCCCGTCGTTAATTCCTTCTCGGCCCAGTAGGCGAGACTCTGAGTCCACTCTTCCTGCAGCCCTTTTCCGCTTGATAGTCCACCCAGATCTTCGGGGATATCTGTAGCGGTAATCACGCCACCGGGCGCGGTAACGGTTAGACGTCGCGATGCGTTCACTAACTGGCGAACGTTACCCGGCCAATCGAAGCTCTGCAATAGCTCCAGCGCATCACTATTGATGACTTTCGCTGGGGTGCCGAGCTCAGCACTCGCGTCGGTGAGGTAATGAGTCAACAAGGCGGGAATATCCTGACGACGCTGGCGTAATGGTGGTGTATTGATTCGAATGACATTCAGGCGATAATAAAGATCTTCACGAAAGCGCCCTTCTTTTACGGCCCGCGCGAGATCTTGATTGGTAGCTGCAATAACCCGCACATCCACTTTGATCGCTTGTTGCCCGCCGACGCGATAGAACTCGCTCTCCGCGAGTACCCGCAGCAAACGTGTTTGTAGTGCCGGCGACATATCTCCTATTTCGTCCAGAAATAGGGTGCCGCCATCAGCCTGTTCGAAGCGGCCGATGCGGCGTGAATCCGCACCCGTGAACGCCCCACGTTCGTGTCCGAACAATTCCGACTCAAGCAATTCGGCGGCGATCGCTGAGGTGTTGAGTGGAACAAAAGACTGCTCGGTTCGTGGGCTGTTCTTATGCAACGCTTGCGCGACCAATTCTTTACCGGTGCCAGATTCACCGGTGATCAATACGGTCATGCTTGAACGCGATAAGCGACCGATCGAACGAAATACCTCCTGCATCGCCGGCGCTTGACCAATCAGAGAGGGTACGTCTTCGTCGGCGTCTGGCAGTTCGCCAGCTTCGCAACCTTTCTGCCGAGCGGCTTTTTCGACGAGCCGAACGGCCTCGTCTACATCAAACGGCTTGGGCAAGTATTCGAAGGCACCACCACGATATGCGGCGATCGCGTTGTCGAGATCGCTGTGAGCGGTCACAACAATGACGGGTAGATCGGGGCAACTCTCTCCGAGTCGATCAAGAAGGCCGAAGCCATCGATGCCTGGCATGCGGACATCCGTGATCAGCACATCTGGCTCGTCGTCTTCCAGTGCGGCAAGAAAATGTTCCGCGCGTTCAAAACTACGCGTCTCCATCTCCGCTTGATTCAGGGCTTTTTCCAGCACCCAGCGTACTGAGTGGTCATCATCCACGACCCATACCCGTAACGGTCTATCCATGTGGATGGCCCGCGACGGTCAGTGGCACACGGACCTGGAAAACTGTTTTGCCGGGTCTTGAATCGAATTCGATAAGGCCGCTGTGACGACTGATCAGCTCCTGGGCGGCGGGCAATCCAAGGCCGGTTCCATCAGGGCGGCTCGTAACAAGTGGGTAAAATATGGAATCCTGGAGTTCCGGCGGTATGCCGGGTCCATCATCTTCGATTTCAATACTGGCAATCACCGGGTGTCGGGTATCCCCGATGGTGTAATTCATGACCGCGCGGCTGCGCAACGTGATTTGGCCCTGTTCGCCCAAGGCTGCCGCCGCATTTCTGACCAGATTCAGAAATGCTTGCACCATTTGATCACGGTCGAGCGCGATGCTGGGAAGGCTCGGATCGTAGTCACGGGTGATGCGGATGTTCTCGCCGAGCTCAGGTGTAACCAGGCGCATGACGTACTCAAGCAGCTCGTGAATATTGACCTCTTGCTTGTTCGGCGGTCCACCGGGTCCAAGCAAGGTGTTTACGAGGGCAGCGAGACGATCGGCCTCACTAATAATGACGTCGGTATATTCAGTAAGTTCTTTGCTCTCAAGTTGGCGTTCGAGAAGTTGGGCTGCTCCACGTAATCCGCCCAGTGGGTTTTTAATTTCATGCGCGAGCTGACGAACCATTTGGCGTCCCGCACCATGCTGAATAAGCAGTGCATTTTCACGGCTGATTTTGGACCGTCGTGTTACATCGGACATTTCAATTAGCAAGCCGTCGCGATTCTGCTCGTCGGTCAATCGTGACACGCGACATTCAACAAGGCGCTCGGCGGCGTGAATTTCGGTTGGCGAGAGTCGCAATTCGTTCGCGTAGTTGTCGCCGGTTGCTTGCACGCGTTGCAAGATATCTTGCAGTTCTTGGTCATCGCCTAAAAGCTGTAGGAGCGACTGATTGAGTGCCCTGGATTCGCTTATGCAAAGGATATTTTCAGCTGCTGGGTTGAGCATCTCGATCAACAGATTGTTGTCGATGATGACGACACCGGTATTCAGACTATCGAGGATATGCTTCGCGCGTGGCGGTCCACCATCGCGAGTGGTGCGCTGTTTCTTTTTGTCTAGTTTGCGATCGAGTTCTGTTGAACATAGAAGCAATTCGGTTGACTGCGCCCCAGCAGTTGGCCGTTCTCGTCCAGAACTTCGGCTTGAATGTTGTGGACGCCGCGATGAACTTCCTGAATCTGGAAGCTCGACCCGGAGACCAGGTTCGCTTCGCCGTCGAAGTAAACCCGGACTCGATGTCCGGCCTGCAGAGACGGCTGCACGTTCAGTGACACGTTTAGTACGCCGGCTATGTTCCACAAAGTTTCTTCTGGGCCCGGCGCGCTAACTTCGATGCTGTCGTATGAAAAAGGTCCTGATGGTCCTGCTGTGTCATCGGCTGTCGCTGCAAGGGCCGCTGGGCGAGCATACGGTCTGGTGCCACGATTGCTTTCTGGCAGATAGATTTGTTCAGCACCTTCGGTGGGCCGATCCGAGTAATGTACGGTACCGTCGGAATCAATCCAACGAAAGGCCTGCGCCATAACGACACTGGCGGTGAGAACCGCAATTGAGACAATAAATATTCGCTTAAGCATAAGGTGAGCAAATCAGTGCGACTTTCTGTTTGACTAGTCATCAGGCGCATAAATACCGCTCGGATCACAGTTTTTGCCTATTTTTGCGACTTTCGGACACTCCTGAACTGCATGAATCTAGAGGCTGTAGTACATATCAAACTCCACCGGGTGGGTGGTCATGCGCAGACGAGTGACATTTTCCTGCATGAGGCTGAGATAGGCATCGATAAGATCGTCGCCGAATACATTGCCGGCTTTAAGAAAAGCTCGATCACCGTCAAGCGCAGCCAAAGCCTCATCCAGGGAAAAGGCGACCAGGTTAAGGTCTTTTTCTTCTTCCGGTGGCAGGTCGTATAAATCTTTGTCCATCGCATCGCCAGGATGGATTTTGTTTTGTATACCATCCAGACCGGCCAGCATCAACGCTGCAAAGGCGAGATAGGGGTTGGCCATTGAGTCAGGGAAACGTACCTCGACACGTCGTCCTTTCGGGTTGGCAACATACGGAATACGAATGGATGCGGACCGATTTCTTGCAGAGTATGCGAGGATTGTTGGCGCTTCAAAGCCTGGCACCAAACGTTTGTAGCTGTTGGTGGCGGGATTTGTAAAAGCATTCAGGGCCTTCGCGTGTTTGATGACGCCGCCGATATAATACAGCGCAGTTTCTGACAGGCCTCCGTAACCATCACCGGAGAAGAGGTTCTTGCCATCTTTAAAGAGCGACATATGAACGTGCATTCCATTTCCATTGTCTTCCACCAAAGGTTTAGGCATGAAAGTCGCGGTTTTGCCGTAGCTGTGTGCGACGTTGTGTACAACGTACTTCATGATTTGCACTTCGTCCGCCTTGCGTACCAACGTGCTAAACACGGTGCCGATCTCGCATTGTCCAGCGGTTCCTACTTCGTGGTGATGTACTTCAGTTTCAACGCCCATCTCTTCCATCGCCAGACACATTGCAGAGCGAATATCGTGTAACGAATCAACCGGCGGTACCGGAAAGTACCCGCCCTTCACGCCCGGGCGATGACCGGTATTACCACTTTCATATTCTTTACCTGAATTCCACGCGCCCTCGCTTGAATCAATGACGTAGAACGCCCCCTGCATCGAGGCATCCCAACGAACATCGTCGAATACAAAAAACTCGTTTTCTGGGCCAAAGAATGCATCGTCCGCTATTCCGGTTGATTTAAGATAGGCCTCGGCACGGTCTGCCAACGATCGTGGGCAGCGATCGTAACCTTGCATGGTTGTGGGCTCGATGACGTTGCAGCGGAGATTCATGGTGCTGTCTTCCGCAAAGATATCCATCACCGCAGAGTCAGGATCCGGGAGTAAAATCATGTCGGATTCGTTAATACCCTTCCATCCGGAAATTGACGAGCCATCAAACATTTTCCCTTCTTCGAATAGGTCCTCGTCGGCAAGCCTGGCGGGCACGGTGACGTGTTGTTCTTTGCCCCTGGTGTCAGTGAAGCGAAAATCGATGAATTTGATATCGTTTTCTTGAATAAGGGTGAGTACGTCTGCAGGCGTCATTTTGGTGTGCTCCGAAGGGGTTGGATGTCGTTGGGCAAGCCCAGTTGTTTTAGGGAGGTAGTTCTTAGTCGCTTTGTGACTGTATTTGCAGGATCCGTGCCAAGCTCAGCTTAGCCATAATGCGTTGTTTTTTAAGCTATTAATGTCACACTAATGGAGGGTTTTCGCGCCATAATGGTGCAGGAGAGAAACACATCGCACTATATTAGTGCAACTGAATAGTTTGTGCACGGTTTTGGCAATTGATTACGCGTACAAGCGACGCGACATCGCCCGGGCTATTGATGCAAGGGCGCGGCCATTTCAGGAATAGCCCCGGCTGGGTTCCGCGCATGCCGGGACGATCACAGGGAAGCAATATGCGGTTATACTCCGCGGCTTCTACGGACACACCTGACACCTTGTCGGGTCTCAGCCTCAACAAGACTTTGATGGATAAGGAAACCCCCGCCCAAATGCAGACTTTTCAGGAGCTAATTCTAGCGCTGCAAAATTTCTGGGCCGAGCGCGGCTGTGTCATTGCCCAGCCATACGACATGGAAATGGGTGCCGGCACTTTTCACCCGGCGACTTTTTTACGCGCTATTGGGCCGGAACCCTGGAGCTCGGCGTATGTACAGCCGTGCCGACGGCCAACCGACGGTCGCTACGGGGATAATCCATTTCGATTGCAGCATTACTACCAGTTTCAGGTGGTGATTAAACCCTCGCCGCTCGATTTCCAGGAGGTATATCTCGACTCACTGCGTGCTATTGGCATTGATCCAACAGTTCATGACGTGCGTTTTGTAGAGGACAACTGGGAATCGCCAACCCTGGGTGCATGGGGGCTGGGTTGGGAGGTATGGCTAAATGGCATGGAGATTTCGCAATTCACCTACTTTCAACAGGTGGGTGGCCTAGAGTGCCGACCCGTCACTGGCGAGATTACCTACGGTCTGGAGCGGCTTGCAATGTATCTGCAGGACGTCGAAAGTATTTTTGATATCACCTGGACGGATGGACCGCTCGGCCGAATAAGTTATGCTGACGTGTATCACCAGAACGAAGTCGAACAATCTCGCTATAACTTTGAAGAGGCCGACGTTGAGGCGTTGTTCGCGAGCTTTGACCAAGCGGAAAAAGAAAGCCTGCGCCTTATTGAAGTTGATCTGGCGCTGCCAGCCTACGAACAAATGCTTTCCGCATCCCACACGTTCAATTTACTGGACGCTCGACAGGCAATTTCTGTCAGTGAGCGACAACGCTTTATCTTGCGCGTTCGTACGATGGCGCGAGGCATTGCTGAAACTTACTACAAGAGCCGTGAAACATTGGGCTTCCCAATGATCCAATCGGTTAGCAAATCATCGGGAAGCAAATGAGCACTCGAGCGCCCGCAGATTTACTGATTGAAATTGGTACGGAAGAGCTACCGCCGAAAGCACTAAGGCGATTAAGTGAGGCCTTTACCAATGCCATTATTGCCGGTCTAAAAGAGGGGCGGCTGGATGCTGGCGGCGCGCGATCGTTTGCGAGCCCACGACGACTGGCGGTTGTTGTAACTGATGTTGGGCAGGCCCAGGAAGATCGTATTGTCACCCAGAAAGGTCCACCCGTTTCCATCGGCGTCGGTGAGGATGGGAAGCCTTCCAGGGCCGGTCTTGCTTTTGCTAAAAAGTGTGGCGCTGAGTTCGACGCGTTGTCACGTGATAAAACCGATGCCGGTGAGTGGCTGGTCTACTCCGCGACAGAACACGGCAAAACGGCAGCAGAGTTGCTCCCTGAAATTATGCGTTTCGCTCTCGACGCGCTGCCCATTCCACGACGTATGCGCTGGGGCGATGGTGACAGTGAGTTTGTACGGCCGGTGCATTGGCTAATTTTGCTACATGGTGATCAGGTTGTGCCGGCTGAGGTTTTTGGCATTGCTTCCGGGCGTTCAACTCGCGGACATCGCTTCATGTCGTCCGGTGAAATTCCCATTAGCTCGCCGTCGGTATATGCGGATACGCTGCTGTCAGATGGATTTGTTGTGGCCGATTTCGCAGTGCGGAAAAGTATTATCTCCGCCGCCGTGGATAAGGCGGCGGCGGCTGTTGACGGGAGTGCAGTGGGTGATGAATCTCTTATCGATGAAGTTACCGCGTTGACGGAATGGCCGGTCGCGGTTACGGGTGCTTTTGACAAAGTATTTCTGGACTTGCCGAAAGAGGTCATTGTGCAAACACTGACGAGTCACCAACGTTATTTTCCGGTGACTGACGGCAACGGCGAACTTATGGCTAAATTCATTACCATCTCGAATTTGCGTAGTAAGGAACCGGAGCGCGTACGGGATGGAAATGAGCGCGTTGTTCGACCGCGCCTGGCGGACGCTGCCTTCTTTTGGGAAACAGACCAACACAGCGCTCTTGAGTCACGCACCGACGCCCTTAAAAAGGTTGTCTATCAAAAGGGTCTTGGGACGTTACATGACAAGAGCATGAGGGTTGCTGCTCTGGCATCCCTGCTTGCAGAGCAGGTGGGTGCGGACACCGAGTTTGTGACTCGTGCGGCGGTTCTTGCGAAGTGTGATTTATTGACGGGAATGGTTGGGGAGTTTCCCGAATTGCAAGGTGTAATGGGTCGTTACTATGCAACGTCTTCAGGTGAAGCGCCGGAGGTATGTCAGGCGATCGGTGATCAATATTTGCCGGCTTTCGCTGGCGACGTACTGCCGGAATCCGTGGCCGGCCAAATACTAGCCGTTGCGGACCGTCTGGATACGCTGGCGGGTATATTTTTGCTGGGCAAAAAGCCAACAGGGAATCGAGATCCCTTTGGACTGCGTCGCGCCGCTTTGGGTGTTGTTCGAATTCTTATTGAGAAAGACCTCGATATAGACCTCTCAGAGGCGGTGGTAGCCGCGGCGTTACAACAACCGATTACCACGGAAGATCGTAACGAAAATCGGGACGCTTTGTACGACTACATAATTGAGCGACTGCGGGGTTACATCGTTGACGCAGACAACGGCTTCACGACCGACATGTTTGAGGCTGTCAAGATTCGGCGTCCGCCATCTCTGGTGGATTTTTATGCGCGTCTTGTTGCGGTTTCACACTTTGTTGATCTAGACGCGGCGAACGGTTTAGCGGCTGCCAATAAACGCACAGCTAATATTTTGCATAAAGCGAAATTAGCCGATGGAGTCGCTGACAACTTGGTGGTCAATTTCGCGTTACTACAGGATGATGTAGAGCGCGATTTGTTCCATGCGCTTCAGTCGGCGCAGAATGACGTGGTGCCGTTGATAAAGGCGCGAGCCTATTCAGATGCTCTGCGTCGCTTGTCTGAACTACGTGCGCCCATTGATGCTTTTTTTGATGGCGTCATGGTGATGGTTGACGACGATGCTTTGCAACGAAATCGCCTTGCGTTGTTAGTGGAGTTGCGCGCCCTCTTTTTGGGCGTGGCCGATATCTCAAGCCTTACCCCTCGGGAATAGACGTGTCCAATCGTCTGGTCATTCTGGATCGCGACGGCGTCATGAATCACGATTCTGTCGAATATATTAAATCAGCTGACGAGTGGGTGGCTATTGATGGTTCTGCGGAGGCTGTGGGGCGTTTGACTCGTGCAGGTTTTACGGTGGTTGTCGCAACCAATCAATCCGGGTTGGGTCGGGGTTTGTTTGATGCTGATGCCTTGATGGTAATTCACGAGAAGATGCTGAAACTGGTGGGCTTGCACGGTGGTTCAATTGATCAAATTGTTTTCTGTCCGCATCTGCCGGACGACGGCTGTAATTGTCGAAAGCCGCGCTCTGGAATGCTGCGTCAGCTTGCGAAAGATTATGACGTAGCGCTTGGTGGCATCCCGGTCATCGGTGATTCGTTGCGTGATATCGATGCGGCGATCGAGGTAAAAGGCCGGCCTATATTAGTGCTGACGGGTAACGGGATGGTTACGGCTGCCGAGCTGAATGCGGCCGGGCGACATGTGGAATCCTTTGCGAATTTAGCGGATGCTGCCACCGTACTGATCGCGGAATAGGGATTTTGTTTGTGATTTGGGTGCGCTCTCTTTTATTCCAGATTTATTTCTTCGCCTCTGTTTGCATTGCCGCAATGAGCATATTTGTCTGTGGGTTATTTCCCCATTCAGTTCGATTCGCGATCGGCAGAGCGTGGGGGAAAAGCATGTTATCCGTCTGCAAAGTTTTGTGTGGGTTTGATTATGTGATTGAGGGCGAGGAGAACATTCCAGATGAACCCAGTGTAATTTTGATCAAACACACAACGGTTTTTGAGGCGTACGCGCAGTTAGACATTTTTCCACCACAGACCTGGGTGGTTAAGCGGGAGCTTTTGTGGATTCCCTTTTTCGGTTGGGGGTTGGCGGCTATGAGGCCGATTGCGATTGATCGCAAAGCCGGGCATAGGTCAGTGAATCAGGTAATTGAGCAGGGGAAGGAGCGTCTGTCCCGTGGAATTTGGTTAACGGTTTTTCCAGAAGGCACCCGGATGTCGCTTGGAAAAACTCGGCGTTATGGCGTGAGTGGTGCGGCTCTTGCCAAGGCAGCTCAATGTAAGATTGTGCCCGTTGCCCATAATGCGGGCGATTTTTGGCCGCGTCGTGGCTTTAAAAAAGAACCCGGAATTATTCGTTTTTGTATCGGCCCGCCGATTGGTCCAAGTGATCGTCCAGCCAAAGAAATTAATCTTGAGGTTCAAGATTGGATCGAAACAAAAATGCTGGAAATAAGTCGCGGCTATCAGAACGAAAGCTAGCCCGTGTTCCTACTTGTCTCAACCGCTAAACGTCGAGGTTCGAAACCGTTAATGCGTTTTTCTCGATAAACTCTCGCCGCGGTTCGACGTGGTCTCCCATTAAGGTGGTGAATATTTCGTCCGCTTTCACAGCGTCTTCAATTCGTACCTGCATCAATCGACGGGTTTCTGGATTAACGGTTGTATCCCAGAGTTGAATTGGATTCATTTCTCCGAGGCCTTTGTAGCGCTGAATAGACTGGCCTCGCCGGGCCTCGCTCATCAGCCATTCGATGGCCTCTGAGAAGTGACTGACCAGCTGATCTTTGTCGCCTCGCTCGACATAAGCGCTTTCGCCGAGCAGCCCGTTTAGTTTGCTTGATAGCGCCATGATGGCTCGATATTCATTTGAGTCGAAAAACTCTCGGGGTACGTAACGAGTTTGGCTGATTCCATGCTGCAGTTTTTGTATTGCAATACGGCCGCCCGCTCCTTCTTCAGTCGCTGGCTCGTATTCTGCTGTGTATGAACCAACGTCCCCGTTAGTCGCGCGATCGCCAGTACTTTTGGGCAGTAACCGGGAAAGTTTGTTAGTCCACGCCTCGAGAAAGTCTGTGTCTGCGGAATGTTCTTCCGTAACTTCTTCGGTGCTGCTGAATGCCCTGAGCAAAACTTCTTCATAACGATTTGAAAGGCGCTTGATAATGTTTTCGACCGTCATGTGTTCTTGAGCGAGTGATTCGAGTGCTGTGCCTGACAGCGCTGGTGCATCGACGTTTACATGTAGTGCGGCGTTTTCGAGGGCGGCATTCATGATGTATGCGTTTAATTCACCGTCGTCTTTTACATAGACCTCTTGTTTGCCTTTCTTGATTTTATACAACGGGGGTTGAGCAATATAGATGTGACCGCGCTCAATTAACTCTGCCATTTGTCGATAGAAAAAAGTAAGCAACAAAGTTCGTATGTGTGACCCGTCGACGTCGGCATCAGTCATGATAATGATTTTGTGATAGCGCAATTTGTCGGCATTGAAGTCTACACGACCAATACCGGTGCCAAGCGCCGTAATTAGCGTGCCTACCTCTTGCGAGGAAAGCATCTTGTCGAAACGCGCTTTTTCAACATTCAGGATCTTGCCCTTAAGCGGCAGGATTGCCTGAGTGCGTCGGTCGCGCCCTTGCTTAGCTGAGCCGCCAGCTGAATCACCTTCGACGAGAAACAACTCGGACAGAGCGGGATCTTTTTCCTGACAGTCGGCGAGCTTGCCAGGTAGGCCCGCGATGTCGAGCGCACCTTTTCGGCGTGTCATTTCCCGCGCTTTTCTTGCTGCCTCTCGGGCGCGTGCGGCGTCAACAATTTTTGAGACTATTGCTTTAGCTTCTTTTGGGTTTTCTAACAGAAACTCTTCAAGTCGCCCAGACATTGCTGATTCAACGATGCCTTTAATTTCAGATGAAACTAATTTATCTTTGGTCTGGGATGAAAATTTAGGATCGGGAATTTTCACCGAGAGTACTGCGGTCAAACCTTCACGGGCATCGTCACCAGTCGGTGTAAACTTATCCTTTTTGCTAGAGAGTTCTTTTTCGATATAGCTATTCAGCGTGCGCGTAAGTGCACTTCGAAAACCTGCCATATGGGTTCCGCCGTCCCGCTGCGGAATATTGTTGGTGTAACAAAACATGTTTTCCTGATAACTGTCGTTCCACTGCAGAGCCGCCTCAACTACGACGTCGTCCTTCTCGTTTTCAAAGTAGAAAACCGTCCCATGAACCGTTGTTTTGTTTTTGTTGAGGTGATTCACGAAAGCCCTGATGCCACCTTCGTATTTGAAGACATCACTTTTTTCGTCCCGCTCATCATTGAGCTCTATACGTACGCCTGAATTTAAAAACGACAGCTCTCTCAGCCGGCGCGCCAAAATATCGTAGTGGTACTGAATATTGGTGAAGGTCCCCGGGCTGGGTTTAAACCGCAGTGTTGTGCCTGTCCGCTCGGTTTTTCCGATAGCGGCAATTGGCGCTTGAGGATCCCCGTGCCGATATTCTTGCTGATGAATTTCACCATCTCGGTATACGGTCAATACCAGGTGTTCCGATAGAGCATTAACAACCGAGACCCCGACGCCATGGAGGCCGCCAGAGACTTTGTAAGAATTATCATCGAATTTGCCGCCAGCATGGAGGACAGTCATGATGACTTCTGCGGCTGAGCGCCCTTCTTCTGGATGGATATCCACCGGTACACCACGGCCGTCATCGATAATAGTGATCGATTCATCCGCATGGATAGTCACTGAAATAACGCTGCAATGGCCAGCCAGAGCCTCATCTATCGAGTTATCGACAACCTCGAATACCATGTGGTGTAAACCCGTACCATCGTCGGTGTCTCCGATGTACATTCCGGGTCTTTTTCTGACCGCTTCAAGGCCTTTTAAGACCTTGATATTACTGGAGGTATATTCGATGTCGTCGGTCATTCCAAATCCTTGGTAGAGAGCCGGCGCATTGTATCATTTTGGGTCAAATAAAGGGCTACAGATGGATCTTTGAGTTTGTGATTTTAGGGCGGCTAGTGCGCGTCCTTTCGGAGTGGTTTTAGCGCTCTACCACCCTACTGTGCGGACAACGCCGTGTTCCACGTGGAACAGACGCGGTGGCGCATCAAATAGGTCCCGGTTCGCCTCCAGTGTCGTTGCGACCACCTGACAACCAAGATTGCCAACCACCCCCATCAATCGACTGAGAGAGTCGGAATCTAATTCAGCAGCAGGATCATCCAATAGAAGTAGCAATCGCTGATCGAGATGCGTTTGCACAACGCCCGTTGCTGAAAGAATCAAAGCACACGCCAACAACTTTTGCTGCCCACGTGACACTAGCTTTCGTGCCTGCCGCTCATCCAGCTTTAGTTTTAGGTCGCCGCGGTGTGGACCCGCGTGAGTCGTGCCCACCTGCCGGTCTCGTTCAACAGAAACAATCAGGGCCTCACTCAAAGAACGGTCTGCCGCCCAGCCCCGCTGATAGTCGAAATCAATCGTACATCCGACCAGCGAATTGCCTAGTTCTTGAAGACCCGGGCGGGTGATATCGAGCACGCGTTCTCGCGCATCATTCAGCAAACCCCCAAGCTCGACGAGTTCACGATCCCAGCCAGTCAAACCCTCAGCGCGAACCTTGCCCCGTAATGCTGCATTCCGTTGTTTCAACGCACGCCGATAACGCCGCCATAGATCCAGGTAACCATGTTCCACGTGGAACGCGATCCAATCGATGTAACGACGTCGGTCCTCAGGACCACCCGCAATTAACTTATGAACGTCAGGATCAATGATCTGAAGGGGAAGAGATTCAGCAAGTGCCGCAGCGGACGCTCTCTTTTCTCCATCGGTATGAACCTCAAGGCCACCAGTACCATTGCGAACACCAAGAGATACAACCCGAGAACCAACGCTCGAATTCCCGAACAAGACGAAGTTGTCTTGCCCATGACGAACAACCTCACGAGCGCTAGCACCCCGAAATGACCGCCCCCGACCGAGATACGCCACCGCCTCCAAAATGCTCGTCTTTCCTGACGCATTCGGCCCATAAATAAGATTGTTGCCCTGGACAAACTCGATTCCCGCAGACTCAAGACAGCGGAAATCTGTAATTTTTAAGCTTGAAAGAGCCAAGCGACAGAACAGCGCCTATAGACGCATCGGCATGACGACGTATTTACAGTCATCTTTACCCGGTTCTCTAAGCAAACAACTGGAATTACCGTCTACCAAAGCGAGATTCACTTCATCAGTCTCAATAGCGTTTAGGGCGTCCAACAAATAATTTACGTTGAACCCAATTTCGATTTCTTCACCTTCGTATTGTGCCTCAAGCTCTTCCTCTGCTTCTTCCTGCTCAGGATTATGCGCCTGCAACACCATCCCGTTGTTCCGAATAATCAGACGGATGCCTCTATATTTTTCATTGGACAAGATAGCCGTACGCTGCAACGCACTTCGAAATGCGCCCCGATCCGCGGACAAAAAATTGCTTGTATCTTGCGGAATGACGCGTTCATATTCAGGAAATCGCCCGTCGATCAATTTCGATGTAAACCGAATTCCATCCAATTGAATGCGAACATGATTGGTGCCTAACTCGATCGCCAAATCACCCTCTCCGGTCAACAAACGCTGCAACTCCAAAATGCCTTTCCGTGGCACAATCACTTGCTGGTCAGGAGCATTCTTATCGTTTAATTCAACCTCGCACAACGCAAGCCGATGACCGTCCGTCGCCACCGCGCGCAACACATTCTTCCCAGTCTCTAATAACAGACCATTCAGATAATAACGAACATCCTGTTGTGCCATCGAAAAATGAGTCTTTTCCAATAATCTCGCTAAGACCGATTGAGCAACCGTTACCGAGTGCCCAGCATTTATATCGTCTACCGTCGGAAACTCGGCCGCAGGCAAGGTCGTGAGCGAAAACTTACTTCTACCTGACTTAATATTAAGTTTCTCACCACTTTGACTAATTGACACCTCGGCATCACTGGGTAGTGCTCTGCAAATATCTAAAAGTTTACGCCCCGGAACAGTTACTTCTCCGGGTGAATCGACCGTAACGTCCACAACTGCCACCAGCTCAACTTCTAAATCAGTAGCAGTCACTGACAGAACCCCGTCCTTCGCGACTAAAAGAAGATTTGCCAAAATTGGCATGGTCTGACGACGCTCAACAACACCTATTACTGCTTGCAAAGGCGTCAAAAGAGACTCACGCTCAGCTGATAACTTCATTGAATCCACCTGTTAATAATTATTGGATAAGTATATAAAAGACTACTATTATTACTATTATTAAGCACCACAAGTCCTGTGGATAAAAAAATTTACTCTTTATAAATCAATAAATTACATAACAAAAAAGACAAGGATAAATACGGTAGTAAAAGCGCACTGCCTGTGCATTACCTATGGATAAAATATCAAGAAATGGTTATCCACCGTTTATCCACATCATCCTGTTAGTGTTCTCAACAGGTTTATATAATCTTCACCAACCCGCTTTTCACTCTCACGAAGCTCCGCAATCCGGCGACAACCATGTAAGACCGTCGTGTGATCCCGCCCCCCAAATGCATCACCAATCTCAGGCAAGCTATGATTCGTCAATTCTTTCGCTAATGCCATACCGATTTGCCGCGGCCTGGCTACAGATCGGCTTCGCCGCCGTGACAACAGATCGGCCACACGGATCTTAAAATAATCAGCCACCGTTTTTTGAATATTCTCGATCGAGACCAAACGATCCTGCATCGCAAGTAAATCTCTAAGCGCTTCTTTGGCAAAATCTAAACTGATAGGCCGTCCTGTAAACGTCGAGTTTGCAATGACTCTTCGAAGAGCGCCTTCGAGTTCCCGAACATTTGATCTAATCCTTTTTGCGATAAAAAAAGCCACTTCTTCCGGCAAATCAACACCCTCACCACTCGCCTTACTCATCAAAATAGCGACAGACGTCTCCAACTCGGGCGGTTCAATGCAGACCGTAAGGCCCCACCCAAAGCGGGACTTCAACCGCTCTTCCAGTCCACTAACCTCTTTCGGGTAGCGATCACAGGTCAAAATAATCTGCTGATGCCCTTCCAACAACGAATTAAATGTATGAAAAAATTCCTCCTGGGAGCGCTCTTTGCCGGCAAAAAACTGGATATCGTCAATCAGAAGCGCATCCAACGATCGGTACAGTCGCTTAAACTCAGAAATAGAATTGTGCTGTAGTCCTCGCACCATGTCGCCCACAAAACGTTCCGAATGCACATAGCTGACCCTGGCCGACGGGTTGTTTTTCAACATAGCGTTGCCGATAGCTTGCATCAAATGGGTTTTACCCAACCCAACACCGCCATAGATAAATAGAGGATTGTAGGATTTTCCTGGATTTTCACCTACCTGCAGCCCCGCGGCTCGAGCAAGCTGATTACTCTTGCCCTCGACAAAATTATCAAAAACAAAGTCAGGGTTTAAACGGCTGATGACCGGAACAGCATTCCTGGCGGACACAAAAGGCGACGCAGCAGGCGCAGGTGAGCGTGCAGGCGCTGGCACTGCGTTCTCTAATTGTCTAGAACCGACCTCAACAACAACATGCGTCGCCCTATCTGATCCACCAACAATCTCCTCTATTCGCCCAAGGTAGTGTTGATTTAGCCAGTCAACAACAAAGCGGTTCGGCGCCAAGAGCTTTAGGACCTGGCCCTCCTCAACCGCCTGTAACGGACGAATCCATGTGTTGAACTGCTGTTCAGGCAGTTCTGCCCGAAGATCGCGCACACAGCGGTTCCATAGATTCGTTTCAGCCTGCAAAAAGGGTCCCCGATGCCAGTCGGCAAATTATTGTAGTCTCTCGGCGAGACTGGGCAGTCTATACCGTCTATAACGCCTTCGCCAGACAGCAAAAACCACCACCTGCTCCGTCAACCAGCCATAATTCGACACTATTTCAGTAGCGCTCATAAGGCCTTATTCTATTGACAGAAAAGAGGCCCACGCGTACCCTTGCCGACCTTCTCGGGAGAGAGGAACTTATCTCCCGACAGATGATAAAGCGCACACCTTGTGCGCAAGCAAATTTAGCCAGGTGGCACCCAAATGAAACGAACATTTCAGCCCAGCACACTGAAGCGGGCACGCACGCACGGATTCCGATCAAGAATGGCAACAAAAGCAGGTCGGTCGGTTTTGAAGCGCCGTCGCGCAAAGGGCCGGGCCAAGCTGTCGCCATAGCGCGGCTGACCCCGTCAGATCATTACGGAAGCAAACACCGAAACCCGATCTAGTCACCGTTTCAGGCACCCAAGCCGGATACCTGATAAGGCTTCCTTTGGTCGAGTATTCAAACAAGCCAATCGCAGCCGCGACAAGATGTTCACCATTCTCTACCGGGACAACCGCAGCAATAAGGCGCGCCTGGGCTTGGCTGTTAGCAAAAAGAATTGCCGTAAAGCAACCGGTCGGAACCGATTGAAACGAATCATTCGCGAATCGTTCCGTGACGAGCAGGGGCATCTTTCCGGCATCGATATCGTGGTACTCAATCAGCCCGCAGCAACAAACGCAAACAATAAGGCGCTATTTTTAAGCCTAAAAAAACACTGGCAGCATTGTAGCGACCAGACGCCTAAAACGGCAGGATAAACCGCACATGGAAAATCAAAGACTGCTGATCTGGGCAACATTTGGAATGTTAATCTGGATGACGTACCAGGCATGGGTCACGGATCACGCCTTACCGCCGTCAACAGCAACACAAACAACCGCCGCCGAACGTGACACGCTGCCAGGTGACGCCGGCCTACCTGCGTTACCCACAGAAAGCGACGGTACCACCCCCTCAAATGCACCCGCCCTAGGTGACCCACCGCCGACAGAGGAAGGGACCGTCAACCTAACGGAACAATCGGCTGCCACGATCCATGTCGTTACCGATGTATTTGATATTACGATAAGCACCGAAGGCGCAACGCTGCAACAAGCGAGTTTGTTGAGGTATCCCGTCCACAAGGACGACCCAAATAAACTCGTGGAGCTTTTGAGTACCGAGACAATTGAATTGGGCCTCATACAAAGCGGCTTGAATGCGGCTGGCGAGGGCAGCAAACCGGATCATCGCGCAGTCTATTCCTCACAACAAACCAATTACGAACTCAATGGCCGCGATGAGCTTTTGGTGCCGTTAACCTGGCAAAGTGCCGACGGCATCGTCGTTGAAAAGACACTGCGTTTTACACGCGGCAGTTATCAAATTGACATTTCCCATCACCTCATCAACAACAGTGCCGAAGATTGGCGTGGCGCGGATTATGCCCAGCTATTGCGACGTTCTCGAGAAGTAGAACGATCAATGTTTAACGTCGATTCATATTCGTCTGACGGCCCCATTATTTACGATGGTGAAAAATCAGAGAAACTTGATCGTGACGATTTATTAGAAGACGGTCCGCATACGCTGCAAGCAACCGGCGGTTGGATTGGCGCTATTGAACATCATTTTTTAAGCGCTTTAGTTCCGCCATTTGACGAAAAATATAATTACAGCGTCACGGCCAACGGAGCGGTCTCGGTCGCGAGCATGATTCAAACGCCCTCCGTCGTCGTACCCGCCGGGTCCGAACACATATTTACAATGACCGCTTTCGTGGGACCAAAACTACAAGCACAACTTAGCGAAATCCATGAAAAGCTACCGCTAACCGTCGACTATGGTTGGTTAACCATACTTTCCGATCCCCTGTTTTGGCTTCTTAGCAAAGTGTTTTCATTCGTCGGTAACTGGGGTCTCGCGATTATTCTGGTCACCATCATAATTAAGGCGGTGTTCTATAAGCTAACGGAAGCAAGCGGACGCTCGATGGCGAAAATGCGGGAAATTCAACCCCGCATGAAAGCGCTGCAAGACCGATACAAAGATGACAAGCCAGCGCTTAGTCAGGCCATGATGGAACTTTATAAGCGGGAGAAAGTGAATCCCGCTGCAGGCTGTTTGCCTATCCTCATCCAAATGCCGTTTTTCCTCGCGTTCTATTGGGTGTTGTTGGAAAGCGTCGAAATGCGTCAGGCGCCATTCGCCTTATGGATTACTGATTTATCTTCCCGAGATCCGTATTTCATCCTCCCGGTTATCATGGGCGCCGCAATGCTCGGCCAACAAAAACTGAACCCAACACCTGCCGATCCTATTCAGGCAAAGGTGATGCAAATTATGCCGATCATCTTTACCGTATTTTTTGCTTTCTTCCCGTCGGGCCTGGTGTTGTATTGGGTGACCAATACGCTGCTTTCAATTGCGCAGCAGTGGTACATCAATAAATTGGTACACGAGGAAGCAACCAAGCGAAAAACCCATAATACAAAAGGTAAATCGGCCAGCGAATAACCACCGGCCTATATCTGTACAGATACAGGCGCTGTTGGACGACCGATTACCCAACGATTTCTTGAGAGGCCCGCATGCACGACCGGCCCCAATATATACGAGACACTATCGTTGCTCCTGCGACACCGCCCGGCAAAGGGGGCGTAGCCGTCGTGCGAATATCTGGAGACGACGCGGAATCAGTCGGTCGCAAAATCCTGGGCGACATCCCCAAACCCCGCCATGCCAGCAATCGAATATTTTATGACGGTGCATCGCGCCCTATAGACTCGGGTATTGTTTTGTACTTTCCCGGCCCCGCGTCTTACACGGGCGAATCCGTAATTGAGCTACAAGGGCACGGCGGTCCCATTATCACGAACATGCTGCTGGAAGCTGCGATCGAATTTGGCGCAAGACGTGCCGCGCCCGGAGAGTTCTCACAGCGCGCATTCTTAAACGGAAAACTCGACCTTGCACAAGCAGAGGCAATCGCGGATTTGATCGATAGTGGAACCGCACAAGCGGTGCGCGCCGCGCATCGATCACTAACGGGCGTTTTCTCTATCGCCGTATTTGCGCTAATCGAAACCGTTATCCAACTTCGGTTGCACGTTGAAGCGGCCATTGATTTTCCAGAAGAAGAGATCGACTTTCTTTCGGATCAGGCTTTGCTTACAAAACTCAAAACTTGTGAAGCTGCCTTTACTGACCTGCTTAACAAAGCCGCCGCGGGCCGAATTCTCAGAGATGGTCTGCGCTTCGTTATTGCAGGGCAGCCTAATGTTGGCAAATCAAGCCTCCTCAATTATTTGAGCGGGCAGGACGCAGCGATTGTCACTGAGGTGGCCGGGACCACAAGAGATATTATTCGAGAACAAATTGATATCGAAGGATTATCCGCAGAGCTAGTTGATACGGCGGGTCTGCGGGACAACCCAGATCGAATTGAAGCAGAGGGGATTCGCAAAGCGAGGGAAGTCATGCAAACCGCAGATGCGGTTTTATGGGTTAAAGACGCAACGGCGCCGGAAACAGAAAGCTTGGCAGAAGAGTTCCCTTCTGATCTGCCAGTCATTGTGATTCGGAATAAAATAGATCTTTGCGATAATGATGCCCACGAAACACCCACCTCAAATCAATCAATAAACCTGTCAGCAAAAACAGGCACAGGAATGGATGCGCTCAAAAGTGCAATGACAGCCTTCGCTGGCTATGAAGATAGCGGTGAAGGCGCATTTACGGCGCGTCGTCGTCACGTAGTCGCCCTGCAACAAGCCTTCGACCATTTCGGTATCGGTTATGCGGCATTAATAGATGACAGAGCCGGCGAGATTCTTGCTGAAGAACTACGTCTGGCGCAATCATCGCTGAGCCAAATCACGGGTGACTTTTCCAGCGATGATCTGTTGGGCAGAATCTTCTCTGAATTTTGCATTGGAAAGTAGACCGATCAGTCTTGAATCATTAAATTTATATTAATCCGGCGCGAACGACGTCACCTTTTACAGATTTGCTCCAAACATAAGGAGCATTTTTCACCTTTTGCTGTGAACCAGCGCCCCTCTAATAAGCATAATATGTAGCCCTGCACCAACAGCAAAGGTACGGTTGCAACTTAACTTACTTGGGCAATTTTAGGAGAGCGCCGTGTTACGTTCATTGGTCTCAATTTTATTGTTAGTGCTGTCAGTGTCAGTTAGCGCACAGACAGTCAGTTACGATTACATTCAAACGTCATTCGGGCGCGTCGATTTTGACAGTAACAATTTCGATGCCGATGGAGATGGACTTGGATTTTCGGCATCATTTAGCATCGACGATGATTTTCATGTGTTTGGTCAGTACCAAACTGCCGATCTGAGTTTTGGGGTGGATATCAATATCCTAGAGCTTGGTGGCGGTTATCATACGGAAATTTCACGCAATCTTAACCGCAGTGCCAACGTAGGCTATCTCGAAATCAACGGATCAGGAATAGGATCCGCAGATGCCGATGGGCTATTTGTGGGTTTGGGCTTGCGTGGCGCGGTTAGCGAAGTGGTCGAATTGTACGGTGGATTGGATTACATAGATTTTGACGAGGCTGATGGTGAAACGCGAGCGAATGCAGGTTCCCTTCTCGCGCTCAACGAAAGACTCGGCGTTGGCATCGAGGCAAACCTTTGGGATGACGTCAATATTTTTCAACTGCACGCGCGTTACTATTTTGAATAGCGCCTAGATTCAATAACCTAAATAGCCAAAACGAATAACGTTTCAGGCCTAGCCAAGCAGGCCCTCGCGCCTATATAGCCGCGCACAAACCCAGGTTAACAGTGCTCCGACGATCAATGTTCCGCCGACGGACACCGCCACGTGCAACATATTAAGGGGTTCATTTTTGATCAGTCCGACCAGTAACAAATGTTGACTTAACGACGGGATAAACATTAAAAGCGTGCTTGGCCGAACCATAAGAATGGATACGACTAAAATAGGCATCGTCGGTGCGAGTAAAACAACGCTGACCCAGGTTTGGGCTTCCTTGAAGCTTTTAGTGAATGACGCAACCAAGGTCATTAGCGACGCACCAACCAAAGCAAATGGTACCAACAACAAAAAAGCGATTATCACCGCCGACGGACCAAAATTCGGCGTCATACCCAACTCCTGTAGCGGCATGAACTTCAGCGTAAAGTGAAAACACGTCAAGCTAAGACTCAAAGAAATCGCCATAAACAAACAGGCTGCGAGAATCTTGCCATAAATCAGATGGTCACGTTTTACCGGCAAACAAAGTAGTGGCTCCAGTGAGCCGCGTTCGCGTTCTCCTGCCGTCGAATCGATGGCGAGATTCATGCCGCCGGTCAAAAGCGCAAAAATGAAGAAGTAACTCAGCATTCCCAAAAGAATTACAGAGCGGCCGCTTGGCGTCGAAACATCCACCTCATCAACATTCAGGGGTCGCATGATCGTAGGACCAACGCCGCGCATCGTCAGCCGCATTGCGGCAAGTTCCTGCCCGTAACTTCGCAGTGCACGTGTGGCTCGACGCGTTTCGCGCTCTGCTTGAGTGTTCGCCTGGTCGGTGATGACTTCGATGGTGGCAGGAACCATGTTGGCGAGATTCTCGCCAAATGTCTCGGGGATCACCACCACAACATCGTGCTCACCATTCGCCACGCTGTCTATCGCCGCGCTTCGCGATTCCGGACCCTCTACGATCACGATGTTGTTGCTTTCAAGGTAGCTCATTAAATTTGGTGCGTGTTCACTGCCGATGACCGGGAGGTCCAGCGACTCGTTAGCATTACTTAACGATTGCTTCACAGACAGATTGATAATGAACGCAAATAGAATGGGTCCGAACAAGGGCCCCATGAGTAACGCAGACATCAATGTGCGACGATCTCGAAAGTTATCGACAACCTCTTTCATGAAAACCGTAATAATCGTTTTCATGCCGTTTGCGCCGCTATTGGATCAACCATTTCAATGGCCTTAACAAACGCATCTTCGAGATCCTCACAGCCCGTGGCGTTGCGAATGCCGTCGATTGTGTCATGCAATGCCACTTGTCCCGCTGCAATGATGACGATTTCGTCGCATAAGGCGGCCACCTCCTGCATTACGTGACTGGAAAAAAGGACACATTTACCTGCGTTCTTAAGTTCACGAATACGCTCGCGCAAAGAGCGCGTTGCCATGACGTCGAGCCCGTTGCTGGGCTCATCCAGCAGCACGTTCTGCGGCTCATGAACTAGCGAGCGAGCCAGCGCGACCTTGGTCTGTTGACCCTGCGAAAATCCTTTGGTGCGGCGATCAGCAAAATCCTTAATGTCTAGCCGATCAATAACCTTCTGTACTGCCCCATCAATCGTATCCCCTGGCATGTCATAAAGCTTCGCGTAATAGGCGATATTCTCGCGCGCCGTTAAGTGGGGATAGAGCCCGGCGTCGTGTGGTAGTGAGCCGATGCGAGCCCGCGCTGCCTGATGGTCAGTGACGACATCAACGCCATCGATGGTTGCGGTGCCCGAGTCCGGCGTCAGGACTGTGTACAAAACCCGAAGCGTCGTTGATTTGCCGGCACCATTGGGCCCAAGAAGCCCCGTGATTTTTCCATCATCAGCGGTAAACGAGACGCCCTTTACAGCCTTAACGCCACCAAACGATTTGTGTAAATTGTCAACGCGAATCATGGCGCTGGCCCTGAAAAGTCCAAAAAGAACGGCATGGCGTGTAATCGCTTCAGGCATTCAGTTTCAAGTGTGTCGAGGTCGGCTGAAGCAACAAAATCGCCGATGATATCGGACATGCAGCCACGCGGTGCTTGCCCATGACCCTGTTTAGCGCCAGTCAAGTGAGTGAAGTTATCGAATTCCAAGGCAGCAGCATCGCCATACGCGGGCGGCGTTATCGGGTCGTATTCACCCGAGAGGAGCAACACCGGAATGTCAGAGCTAACCGGCTCTTTAAAACCATCATCCAAAACACCAGCAGGCCAAACGGAACAGATTGCGCTTAGTGCATCAAGCTGTAGTGGGCCAATGTAGGTAGTCTCCAGCGCTTCCTGTGTAACACTCTCGCCGGCGAAGAAAGGCGCATCTTCAGTACAAACAACGGCGTTATGCATACCGATATTGATCGACTCCGACAACGCTTCACTAATCATCATAGCTTGTGCCGCAAGCGGCCTAAAATTTCCATTCACCGCTTGGTCAATCAAAAGCGGCATCAGGGCGACTGTCGTTGGGTGGTAGCTCAATAGACGCAATGCTCCTGCCATTTCGTCGTTGCCAAATTCGATTTCATCTGCTGCGCCCGTAACCGGGTTCATCAGTTGCACCATGACCGTTTTTAACGCAAGACTCGATCTGAGCGCAGCAAAATCAGTTTCGATGTGCGGGTATCGCTCTCCACAGTCAGTGCTTTCTGTGCAACGCAAAAAAATTCTATCCAGCGTTTTCTGTGCCTCGATGGCGATGGCTGGTCCAAGCGCGAGCTGCGGCGGAACGACACCATCAAGGACAACCGTGCGAGTCGACCCGGGATAACGCCGCATATAATGTTGCGCTACGCGAGATCCATATGAGATTCCATAGACGTTGAACTTCTCGTAGCCCAGCGCCAGGCGCAGTGCCTCAAGATCCTGTACCGCGACACTGGTGGTGAAGTAACGAGGGTCGTGTGGCAGCGCCAGTAAACAGGCTTCTGTTTGAGCAATGGTTTGCGCTCTAGAATATCGACCCTCGGCTAAGGCCTCGTCAGGCTCGCAAGTCATCGGCGCTGAATTTCCTGTTCCACGTTGATCCAGAAGCACAATATCGCGTGTACGTCGGACGGCCTCAAACGCGTTTGTTGTTGAGGCATAGAACTCGCTTGATGCTTGTCCGGGACCGCCGGCAATCGGTACCATCGGATCAGGATCCGGCTCCAGGCTTAGCGCGGGAACGACGGCAACGAAAAGCTCCAGCATATTGCCGTTCGGCGCAGCTGGATTTTCTGGTCTTTCCAGCGTGCCGCACCGAGCTTTAATACTGGGATATCCCTCGCCGCCTCGAATTCGGCAAGCTTCAAGTTGTAGCGTTGGTGAGGGGGTACTGTCCTGCGGCCAAGCCTGGATTGCAGGTGTAAATAGCAGCATCATTGCCGCCGATTTCAGGCATTTATTCAAGTCTAAATCCAAACTCCGAAGGGGTTATCTAGTGTCTAGAAAGGGCAAAAGATTGTAAAGGGTTGTGGTGATTATGGCGGGCTGCGATTAGAATGGCGATCCCCTCGAAACTGATCAAAAAATGACCAATGCGTAAGGACTCACAATTTGACGTCATCGTTGTCGGCGGCGGTCATGCTGGGACGGAAGCAAGCCTTGCTGCTGCGCGCGCCGGTGCGCGCACGCTTCTGATTACGCAAAATATCGCGACGCTCGGTCAAATGAGCTGCAATCCCGCCATCGGTGGTATTGGCAAAGGTCATCTGACTAAAGAAATTGATGCGCTCGGTGGTGCGATGGCACAGGCAATTGATTCTGCGGGTATTCAATTTCGCACCTTGAATGCAAGCAAGGGCCCTGCGGTTCGAGCAACGAGGGCGCAGGCTGACCGAGTGCTATATCGCCAGGCGATTCGGCAAACGCTCGAAAATCAAAGCGGACTTTCGATCTTTCAGCAATCGGTCGAAGATCTGATTGCCGAAGGAGAGCGCGTCGCGGGTGTTGTGACCGGAATGGGCTTGCGTTTTCACGCGCCGACGGTCGTATTAACGGTTGGGACATTTCTCGGTGGTCGAATTCTGATCGGCAAGACTGAAAAAGCGGGCGGTCGAGCCGGCGATCAACCCTCAAACCGACTCGCAGAACGATTGCGTGATTTGCCATTCAACGTGGCGCGGTTGAAAACGGGAACACCGCCGCGACTTGATGGCAATACACTGAATTACGCGGCAATGACGGAACAGCCCGGTGATTCGCCACGACCGGTATTTTCTTTTCTGGGTAGCCGCGCGGACCACCCACGACAGGTTAGTTGCCACATCACACGTACAACGACGGAAACGCACGACATCATTCGTGGTTCATTGTCGGAGTCTGCAATGTATTCGGGTCTGATTGAAGGTGTGGGGCCCCGCTACTGCCCATCGATCGAAGACAAGGTTGAGCGCTTCGCAGAACGTGATTCGCATCAGGTGTTCGTCGAGCCCGAGGGTTTGCATACAACGGAAATATATCCGAACGGAATTTCAACGAGCTTGCCCTACGAGGTGCAGCTTCGTTTCGTTCGCTCAATGATTGGTTTCGAGAACGCCCATATTACACAACCTGGTTACGCCATCGAGTATGACTACTTCGACCCCCGGGATCTGCGGCCGACTCTTGAAACTCGGTGCATGGACGGCCTCTTTTTTGCAGGACAAATTAACGGTACAACGGGTTATGAAGAAGCAGGCGCCCAAGGATTGCTTGCCGGCCTGAACGCAGCGCGGAAAGCAGCAGACAAAGACGCCTGGTATCCGACGCGCAGCGAAGCCTATCTCGGTGTACTGGTTGATGATTTGGTCACACGTGGTGTTAGCGAGCCCTATCGTATGTTCACCAGTCGTGCTGAGTATCGTTTGCTGCTGCGTGAAGATAACGCTGATCTTCGACTGACGCCAATGGGTCGTGAAATGGGCATCGTTAGTGATGAGCGCTGGCAAGCATTCGTGGAGAAACACGCCGCGGTCAGTGACGAACAAGCCCGGCTCGATTCAATTGTCATACATCCCAAACAACTGAACGACGCTGATTGTGAGCAACTAGGTGAGTCGCTCAAGCGAGAGTGTCGCGCAGCCGATTTGCTACGGCGTCCCAATGTCACTTATGCAGATATCGCATCGCTGAGCGTTGTTGGTCCGCGAGACCGGCAGGACCAGCTGTCCGATGAGCAGGCGGAGCAGGTTGGGTTGCAGCTGGAAGTGCGCGCAAAGTACGCGGGATACATTGAGCGACAGACGCGAGAAATCGAGAAACACAACAAACAAGCGGGACTAAGGCTGCCGACGGACCTCGACTATCAAGGCGTGGTTGGTTTATCGAACGAAGCTCGACAACGCCTGGAAAAAACGCGACCGGAGACGCTTGGACACGCATCCAGGCTCGAGGGCGTGACGCCAGCGACCATCTCATTGCTACTCATACATTTAAAGAAGCGTCTGCTAGAAAATAAAAAGGCGTCTATCGATTCAACCGAAAAACACGCTCCTCCCGTAAAAAAAACCGGCTAGGATCGATGCTGTATTCGTAATAAATGGTGAGCCGTACCGCGGAAAAGCGATCTTATTAAGGTATTTTTGCGGTTGTGACCCTATCATTGCGAAAAAAGCTTAACTCGAAATACGCTGGCATTATCCTCGGGATATTCGCCACATTACTGTTGTCTGCGTGTGGTGATTTCGCGCCACCCCATGGCGTGGTTGCTGGGTCTCAGTCGCTGCTAAACAGAGGCAATGGGGCAGAGCCAGAATCACTGGATATGCACAAATCAGCAACGGCTGAGGCGCACGACGTCCAACGCGATCTTGGAGAAGGCCTAATCGGCTACACCCGAGACGGCAAGCAGCGCGCTGCGGCTGCCGAGCGATGGGAGGTGTCTGACGACGGTCTGGAATACACTTTTGGCTGCGATCCAGTGCCCGCTGGTCAAACGGCGAACCGGCGGTGGCGGCAGAAAATATTTCAGTAGCTTCTTGAAATTGGCCGTCTTCGAAAACGACGCGATGGCGCCCTTCAGACGTAAACCAGCTACGCTCGAAAGTTTCCGTTGCGATCTTAACGCCGGGGCTATCCAACTCCGTCCAGGCGATGCCGTCTGCAAGTTTTTCTTCGGCCAGTCGACCGACAATGCCCGGTGATATCAATATAACCAAAGCTAGAATTACGAGCAGAATCACAAGCCAGCGCTGCATTTATAGGAATCTTCAAAAAGAACAGGGTAAAGATGCTAGCACGCACCTCACAAATGATGCCGTTCAATGTGGAAATACACGACGACAGTCACTACCATTACTACTTCAGGAGGCCGTGGCCAGCACCACGGCTATATCATCATCATTTTTAGTTCGGACACACTTATGACTCGTCGTTTCGCTGTGGGGATTCTTGTCGCCGCTATAGTCGCCTGGCCACGGACCGGTTTAGCCGAGGGCAGCGTTGAGCAAGGCCGACAACTTGGTTTTACCTGTCTCGGTTGCCATGGTATTGAGGGGCAACGCAACGCATACCCCTCCTATCGAGTCCCTAAGCTCGGCGGGCAAAGTCGGAGCTATGTCGAAAGTGCTCTCAAGGCGTATCGGGAGGGTTCTCGGCCGCATCCAACGATGCAGGCACACGCAAGTTCCTTAATGGATACAGATATCGAAGATATTTTGAGCTGGCTTGATCTAAATGAGCCTGTCAAAGATTCAGCAACGGCTGAGATGGTTGCGGGATCTGCGGCCGCAGCAGTCTGTGTGACTTGTCATGGCCCGGATGGCGAGGGCGTAGCGCCGAAACCACCAACGTTGGCGGGGCAACATTCCGATTATCTGCAGCACGCGCTACATCAATACAAAGACGGCACTCGCGGCGGAAATGTCATGACAGTATTTGCGGCAAATTTGAGCGATGCGGATATCGAGGCGATTGCGGACTTCTATGCGTCTATGGATGGATTAGAAACGCTTGAGTAGTCGAGTGGTCCACCAAGGTAGTTTTAATGGGTTCAGCGAGTTGTGAAGCGGTTCGCCGCCAATGGCTAGTCTTTGCCAAGAGGCGCAACACCGCGGACGACCGCTTCACGACTCGCCCCTGCCAATAGAAACGATAACGTAATCGGATGACATACCTCTTAATCAAAGTGGGGAGCCACCCGGATGACTCTGAACCCATCAAAACTACCTTGGTGGACCACTAGCGATGACACTCAACGAACAACCAAGAACCACTCACTTGGAAGATGGCATTACCGCGATCGATACTGATCATCTGCGGCCGCTATTTGATGCCAGTCATTTGATTTTCGAAAATGATCGCGCAGCATTCGTCGATACCGGTGCGAATGACTCCATCCCCAACCTGCTTGCAGTTCTTGAAAAAAATAACATCGATGTGGCGAGCGTCGACTATGTTTTCCTAACCCATGTACATCTTGATCATGCGGGCGGTGCGGGCCTGCTTATGCAGAAACTACCGAACGCAAAAGCGGTCTTACATCCACGCGGTGCGCCACACATGGTTGACCCGAAAAAGTTAGTCCGTGGTGCACGGGCCGTCTATGGCGAGAAAAGGTTCGCCGAAATTTACGGTGAGATTGTTCCAATCGATGCTGACCGCATTGTTGTTGTAGACGATGAGCAAAGCATCGATTTCGCGGGACGGGAAATGCATTTTTTATTCGTCGAAGGCCATGCTCGACACCACTACGTATTGAACGATCCGCAATCCGCAGGCGTGTTCACCGGCGACAGTTTTGGATTGTCGTATCGCGAATTTGACACGGCAGCCGGTGAGTTTATTTACCCAACCACTACGCCGATTCATTTTGATCCGCCCGAAGCGCATAAAGCAATTGATCGCATTATGGGACTGTCGCCTGACAAGCTCTATTTAACGCACTACAGTGAGGTTTGCGGCTTATCAAAACTGGCCGAGGATATGCATAAGCGTATCGATGATTTTGTCGAGATCGCCAAAAAACATGCTAATGACGATAGTCGTACCGAAAACATGCATGCGAGCCTGTATGCTTATTTTCAAAGCGAACTCGACCTGCACGGTTTCAGTGGTAGCGTTGAACAGATCAACCATATCGTAGAGATCGATGTTGTATTGAACACTATGGGACTCGAGTTTTGGCTCGATCATCCGTAAACCCGGAGTACTAATGAGTAAATTTCGTGCATATCGTATTGACCAAACTGACGCGGGCATCGCTGCTGATTTCACCGACCTCAGTTTGGAGGACCTGACCCCGGGCGAGGTTGTCATTGACGTCTCGCATTCCACTATCAACTATAAAGATGCGTTGGCGGCTACTGGTGCCGGACGAATTTTGCGCAGCTTTCCGCTCGTCGGTGGTATCGATCTGGCGGGGACCGTCGTTAGTTCTGAAAGTGACGAGTTTTCGGCTGGCGACACGGTGTTGGTGAACGGCTGTGGTCTCAGCGAGACGCGCGATGGTGGATACTCAGAAGTTGCTCGAGTGGCAGCCGATTCCGTGGTGCCAGTCCCTGAAGGGATGACGGCCAAAGAGGCAATGCAAATTGGCACGGCCGGCTACACGGCCGCTCTGGCGATCCATCGTATGGAACAAAACAGCCAGCTTCCTGAAAGCGGTCCGATTGTGGTGACGGGTGCAACAGGCGGCGTTGGCAGTATCGCGCTGGATATGCTCGATGCTCGTGGCTACGAAGCGGTCGCCTTGACCGGTAAAGCAGAACAAGCTGGCTACTTACAATCGATTGGCGCGCGGAGTGTTTTGGTTCGCAGCGAGCTCGATCTTGGTAAGCGCCCAATGGAAAAAGCCACCTGGGCCGGTGCGATAGATAACCTGGGCGGCGACGTACTGAGCTGGCTCACCCGCACAACTGATTATGGCGGCAATATCGCCAGCATCGGACTTGCTGCAAGCCATGAACTCAACACGACCGTGCTGCCGTTCATCCTTCGCGCCGTTTGTTTGCTCGGGATTAATTCAGTGGATACACCACGCCACTTACGACTTCAGGTTTGGAAGCGCATAGGCGCAGATCTGAAACCTCGCCATTTGGATAAGATCGCTGGTAATACAATTGGATTCGCAGACTTGCCTGATGCTTTTCAAGCGTATATTGACGGTGGCGTCGTCGGCCGAACAGTGGTCGAAATTAGCAAATGAACGACCAACAGGTTCGCGCAATGAAAAAAACAATGTCCTATTTGACTGCAATGTGGCTTATCGCCGGGTGTGCAGTGCAGACAGACTTCAGTTTCGACGGGCTCGGTACGCCGGGTTTCGTCCCTGAGCGCCTGGACAGAATTGATACAGCAATTATTGCTGAGGTCGAAGCGGGAAGAATTCCGGGTGCAGTCGCATTGGTCTCCAGAAAAGGCGAGACGATTTATCACAAAAGTTTCGGCTTTGCCGATATAGAAGCGCAAGAGCCAATGCGGAATGAATCAATTTTTCGCATCGCCTCAATGACCAAAGCGATTACCACCGTTGGCGTTATGCAGCTTTACGAACAGGGTCTGTTTCAACTAAATGATCCGATATCGAAATACATCCCAGCTTTTGCAGATCCCCAGGTCATGGTGACGGTCGACGACGAAGGGGTGGTGACAGAATCTCGCGCGGCGAGCCGAGAAATTCGCATTGTTAATTTGCTGACGCATTCTTCGGGACTCGGATATCCGTTTATTCCCTCGTCGATTCAAAAAACCTACGTGGCGAACGGAATCATCGACGGGCTTACGGATCAGGACGAGCGCTTGGCGTTACAAATGGCGAAACTTGCCAAGTTGCCGTTGTTGTTTGATCCGGGTAGCCGGTGGAATTACGGCCTTAGCACCGACCTTCTGGGTTATCTGATTGAAGTGGTGTCCGGCCGCCCGTTGAACGAATATTTTCGTAACGAAATTTTCTTACCCCTTGAGATGCATGACACTCACTTCTACTTGCCCGCTGATAAACACGATCGATTGGTCGCTTTGTATGCTGAAGTAGACGGAGAATTGGTTCCCTATACTGATGATGCGTTCACCGATCTCGGCAACACCAATTATCCTGTTGCTGGTGCTATGACGTATTTTTCAGGCGGTGCAGGTTTGTCGTCGACCGCATTCGACTATTCCCGCTTTGTCCAAATGCTTTTGAATGAGGGCGAGCTTGATGGAAACCGGTTGGTAGGGCGAAAGTCTGTCGAACTGATGCGTACACCAAGAATCGATATGGATGGTGATGGTGTCGCGGAATTCGGACTAGGGTTTCAAGTCATCGATGATATTGGTGCCAATGGAGAGCTCGGTTCGCAAGGTGTTTATACCTGGGGCGGCGCGTTCAATACTTCCTATTGGATTGACCCGAGCGAACAATTAATTGGTGTCATCATGACTCAGATTAGACCGACCGAAAGCGATATTACTGCACGGTTTAAAACGCTGGTTTATCAGGCGTTGGAATAACTGATCAAAGGTTCCTCAGGTCCTTAATTGCCCGATGCGCCTCTTCGATTGCGGATTCAGTCATCGCGTTCGAAGCGGCATCGGTTGATGCGATGCTAATGTTGCCGAACGGTCGACTGCCCAATTCCCAGTGTCGTTTTTCTGCTGGCCAGCGGCTGGGCTCGAACGCGACGCGATCCGATTCCGGATCGTAGCCATAGGCGTAACCATGCGGCCAGCGATTCACTGTGATGCCTGCAATATCACGTGCAGCGTCAAAACCGCCCGGGGCTAGAATTCGCGACAACTGGTCGCGAATATTCCTTTCAAATGTTTCGAAAGACGTCGCAAGCAGATCACGCTTACCCGCCGTAAATTGTTCGTTTGCACTAAGTCCCGGCTGGCCTGGTACTCGAGTGAGGTGCAATACGACCGGATCATCCGGCGTTTTGGCAAAATCATAGCCACCAAGGCTGACCGGGTAATCGAGCGTAACGCCACTGTGATAGCCGCCTGGACAGTTAATGCGACTGACGCCCAATTTCGCAAAACTACGCCAATTTCGAATCAAAACATTGGTGTAAACAAGCGGTGCGCGTACGCAATTCGAAAGGGCTGTTTTTTGTTTCACAGACATCTCCGGGCACATGTGCGGAATGATTGCGTTGTAGCAAGCCATAACGACTTTAGCGGCCTGTACGCTACGCACCTTACCGTCACGAAAGTACGAGACAGTTACCGGCTTTGAAAGATCGTCATTTGCGTGTTGTGCGCGCACGACGGTGCTATTCAGGCGCACCCGTACCGGTGATTTTGGCTGGTCCAACTGACGGTAGTCGAATCGCGCAGCGACGACGTCTTCCATCGTGCTGCCCGCTGCCACGGCCGGGATCATCTTCCGAACGAGTAAGCGCGCAATCGTGGCGTTGCCATCGGGGAAGTGGAAAATATTGGGTTCTTCATGATCGCTTTCGCGGCGATACGATTCGGCCCTAAGATTCAGATCACCAAAACCGGGATAGCCACCACTCCAGGCTGCGTCTGCCGGATACGCATCGATATTCACTGCCCATACGCCGCGTGCGGCCGACAACATGACCTTTAATGCTTCATCACCCATGCCGGCGCGTTCAGATAAGTAAGTTTGATAGTCCATGTTGGCAAGAAAGGCAGCATGCTTCGCTGGCGGCACATCGTCCAAATAATGGCGTTCGTCTTTGAACAAACGTAGTAAGTCCGCTTTGCCCTCAGCAGATAGGGGCGACGCTGCAAACATCTCCGGATCGATCATGCTGCCGACGGCCAAATGATCTGCACCAAATGTTTCTTTGTCGAAAAACAGGCCGCGCTGAAGACCCAGAGAAGCGAATAGTTCCTGATCGAAATAATCGTAGAAACGATCTGTGTCGATGCCTAGTTCTTTGATTAGACGTTTCGCGTTTTCCGGGTATCCGCTCGGTGCTTCAATGAGCATGGTACCGCCGTAGCCAATGATATTTTTGCCGTCAATCTCGAATTCATTTCGTTTTGCGTGGCCGCCGAAATCGTCGTGATTATCCAAAATCAAAATTTTGGCATCGTGACCCATTTCCTGCTGGTAAAAATACGCGGCCGACAGTCCACTGATACCTGCGCCAACCACGACAAGGTCATATTGTTCGCCCAAATCTTCAGCGGAGAATGACGCGCCATCACGCACGCTATGCGCCGCTTCGAAAGACCCGGGATGGGAACCGCGCAGCCCGCTTAGTCCTGGTGGGTAGTAGCCGGGCACATCCTGAGCGCCGATATCCTGAGCGGAAGCCGTTCCGGGTAAGACTGACGCGCCAACCGCAACACTGACGCCATTAAGAAAATCGCGACGACTAATGTCGCGATCCATACCCAGAAGACGATCAGATTTTTTCACGATATTTCCTCAGCCCAATAACGATTGTGGTGGTGTCAAAAGGTCAGCACCTATTTTGATCCCAAAAGATGGCCGCCTTCAAGCTAGACTGCAGAATCAACTCTGGAATTTCATTGAGGAATTGACGATACGCAGCGCTGCAATACTAATATTTAGCCTTATGGCTTACCCGGTAAATGGGCAGGACGGCGCTGAGTCGCCTGTGTTGACGCCAGATTCCAGCAATGAGGCGATTCGGAATCATATGCTGCACCATGAATTGAACGGGACGCAAACCGGCGCTTTGGCCGAGCACTTTCCAGACCTCGGTCGGGAGCGCGCATATGCGGTTCAGCGAAGCCGACTCATCGAAAGTCGTAAGACGGACGAGCACGTAGGGTGGAAACTGGGCTGGACGCGCAAAGCCTCGTCGGATGAAGTCTTAGATCCTATCGTCGGTCATTACATGTCCGAACGCGTGTACAAAGAAGGGACACCCGTATCGACTCGCTATTTCACTTATGACGAAGCTAGAGCAGAGCCCGAAATTGTATTTTATTTAAAGCATGATCTGCCGGGTCCGGTGGTCACGCGTGATGAACTCATTGCCGCCATCGACTCGGTCGGCATTGCGATGGAGTTCGTCGGTTTTCGCGCGACACTCCCGGCGTCGCGGGAGCACGCTATCGTAGACAATGGTATTGCTGTCGGAGTTGTCTTGGCTGATAAGCGCTATAACTTAGCCGACTTAAAGTTTGCGGACATCGATGGACGCGTAACCGTCAATGGCGATGAAACAAATCATGGTTCAACCACGAGCATTATGGGAGAAGACCCGATTGCCGGACTGCTTTGGGCCGCTAACGAATTGCCTAAGTGGGGGATGCACCTAAGGGCCGGCGAGTTTGTTGTATCGGGAACAGTTTGTGAGCCTTTGATTGTCAGCACCGGTGATAATGCCACAATTGAATTCACTGGAATGGGGTCGTTGCACGTTGACCTCATCCGTTAGATAAAAAGGGTCAGAGTCTTACCCTAAAACACCTATTCCGACGGCTTACGAAGTTTGAGCAAGAAGCGGTTCGTTTTGCCGCGCACTGCAGCATCGAAAACCGGAAGGCTCATGTCGTCGTCGTGCAGTTGCAAAATGCCACTATCGCCCTCAATGATAAAGCTGGCTGCCTCCGCCACGCGTATTGCGTCTGCTTTAACGCCTCGATGCAACGCTTCGTTGTCATTGCCTGCGACACCTTCATAATCAATGATGCCGAATACAACATCCGGTTTCAGGCGGTTGAATACCACCGTCAATGCGGCTACCGCCGCTTCTTCGCCGAAGCCGTTGTAAATGTCGTGATAATTTAGCGCTGTTATGGCTGCATCGTATGGAGAGTCGCTGCCAGCGAGAGTTCTGTTAACTCAATATTCAAACGCGAGACATTCGGCAGACGGTCATCGGCAAGTTGCACACTAATGGCTTTTTCGTTGGCGCCATCGCTGGATTCTGTGCGATCACGTGTCCTTCAGATCCAACCGCTAACGACAAAACCTCCGTGTAGTAACCCCCCGCCGCGATCACATCAATTACTGACATTCCCGGCGTAATGCTAAGAAATTCCATTACGTCGGCCGATTTACGAGCTGCATCGCGGTCACGATCCTCTGCGGTACGAGAATGGTTGGTAAGAAGCGCAGCCAAACCCGGTATTGCTGGCGACCGGTACTTCTACTGCGGGGGTCGCTGCAACTTTCTCGGCTTCGTCTGCGGTTTGCCCGCATCCGATCAGCACGAGAGAAAAAGCCGCTAAGGAAAGAAAACTTAATCGTTTTGAGGTCATTGGGTCGTCCAAAATGGGTCTGACCCGGTTATCGATGTAAAGGTGCCATCTTAAAAGCAGTATTGACCAGCGAAGCAGGTCCTGTGGATAAAATTCAGAGCGCCTTGGGCGCCAGCGGTTCCAGTGCTGTTCTCGAATAAACCCTGCCGGCCTTCAGGCTGGCCGCTGTGCTGCCGATAGCAACCAGGCAATTTGGGGATTGGTCCTCTGGTGGTTTAGAATTCCCGTCCAGAAAATTTAATACAGATTAAAATTTTCGCCTGAAACCATTATTGGAGAACGATCGGTATGAGTGCAGGAGCACGATTTTGGCAGGCATTGGAGCAAGAGCGGCCGTTGCAAATTGCAGGCACGATAAACGCATTTTCGGCGCTTTTAGCCGAAGATGCTGGCTTTAAGGCTATCTATCTGTCCGGTGCTGGGGTCGCCAACGCATCATTTGGGCTGCCCGATCTCGCAATGACGACGTTAAACGATGTGTGCGAGGACGTTCGTCGTATCAGCGCTGTCACCAAACTGCCTTTATTGGTGGATGCTGATACGGGTTGGGGTGGCGCATTCATGATTGGACGAACGGTGCATGAAATGACCCGGGCTGGCGCGGCCGGCTGCCATTTCGAAGATCAGGTCGGTGTTAAGCGATGCGGCCATCGACCCGGTAAAGCGTTGGTCGAGACCGGCGAAATGGTGGATCGCATCAAAGCTGCTGTTGACGCTCGTACGGATGATTGGTTTTCCATTATGGCGCGTACGGACGCTCACGCGGTTGAAGGCCAGCAAGCAGCGTTGGATCGATCGGCTGCCTACGTTGAGGCGGGCGCGGATATGATTTTTGCCGAAGCGTTGACCACCTTGCCTGAGTATCAACAGTTCACAGACACGATCAATGCCCCGGTGTTGGCGAATTTAACGGAGTTTGGTAAGACGCCCACGTTTACCACTGAGGAGTTGGAAAAGGTCGGCGTGAGCATGGCGCTCTATCCACTGTCAGCGTTTCGCGCCATGTCGAAGGCAGCGTTACACGTCTATCAAACAATCCGCACCGATGGCACCCAGCTTGGTGCCATCGATACGATGCAAACTCGCGACGAGTTGTACGACGTTCTGGGTTACCACAAATACGAAAAGAAACTGGATCAATTGTTTGTCGATAAAGGATTGACGGACAAATAACGAGGGATCACTAAGAATGACATCAAGTAAGAAATCAGGTGGCTTGGCAGGCGTCACCGCAGGCAAGACAGCGTTGTGCACGGCGGGTAAAGAGGGTGCGGGACTCACTTATCGCGGTTACGACATTTACGATCTCGCGGACAACGCGAGCTTCGAGGAAGTTGCGTATTTGCTGTTGTATGGGGTGCTACCAACGCGCGCAGAGCTTGATGCCTATATCCAAAAACTTAAATCGTTACGCGGTTTGCCTGATGGGCTCAAACAAGTATTAGAAATGATTCCGGCTGATGCACATCCGATGGACGTACAACGCACGGGAGTATCTTTTCTCGGTAATATCGAACCGGAAAACGGTTTTGAAAATCAAGCGGACACCGCTGACCGATTACTCGCATGCTTGCCTTCAATGCTTTTGTACTGGCATCGATTTCACACTGATGGCACACGCATTGATACCGAAAAAGATGACGACAGTGTAGCGGGCCATTTCTTGCACATGCTCCACGATGCGCCGCCTAGTGACTTGCATCGACAATGTCTGGACACAACACTTATTTTGTATGCAGAACATGAGTTCAATGCCTCAACATTCACGGGCCGTGTTATTACCGGAACACTTTCTGATATGCATTCCGCAGTAACTGGCGCTATTGGCGCACTACGTGGTCCGCTACATGGGGGCGCGAATGAAGCGGCAATGGCGCTTATCGAAAAATATCAAACCGCTGAAGAAGCGGCCGCTGGTGTTCACGGCATGCTAGAGCGCAAAGATTTAATTATGGGGTTCGGGCACCGCGTTTACACGACATCCGATCCGCGAAATTCTGTCAACAAACGTATGTCTAAAACGCTTGCTGAAGAAGCGGGCGACATGACGCTCTATGCAGTGTCAGAGGCCGTTGAAAAAGTGATGTGGGACGAAAAGAAACTCTTCGCCAACGCAGACTTCTTCGCGGCGAGTGTGTATCACTTCATGGGTATACCCACGTATTTGTTCACACCAATTTTCGTTTGTTCTCGTATAACCGGATGGGCTGCCCATATCATGGAGCAACGTGCGGACAATAAGTTGATTCGTCCTGCCGCCGACTATGTCGGTCCGGGATTGCAGATGTACGTATCGATCGACGCACGATAAATTTCGGGGTCAGAGTACTACTCTGACCCCGATTCAATTTTTTACAGGAAACCCCCATGTCATCACACGATATTCGTTCGGCTGAGCGGCCGACGCATGATCAGGTTCTGGTCGACATCGCAGACTACGTTTGCAATGCCGATGTCAGCAGCGAACTGGCCTTTGAAACGGCACATTACTGTCTAATGGATACACTGGCGTGCGGTTTTCAAGCGCTCGATTACCCCGCGTGTACCAAGCTTCTCGGCCCGATCGTGCCAGGTGCAACGTTGCCAGGCGGCGCTCGCGTACCCGGTACATCCTACGAACTCGAACCCGTTATGGCCGCTTTCAATATTGGCGCGATGATTCGGTGGCTCGATTTCAATGACACCTGGCTTGCTGCCGAATGGGGACATCCATCCGATAATCTGGGCGGAATTCTTGCCGTTGCCGATTATCTGAGCCGTTTGAATAAAGCGGAAGGCAAAGCGCCGCTTACGATGCAGGATGTATTGACTGCAATGATCAAAGCGCACGAAATTCAGGGTGTGCTGGCACTGGAGAACAGCTACAACCGTGTAGGTCTAGATCACGTACTTCTCGTTCGCGTCGCGACCACAGCCGTAGTGACCCGCATGCTTGGCGGCGATCGGGAACAGGTCATTAACGCTGTTTCGCACGCATGGATCGATGGGTGTTCGTTACGAACCTATCGCCACGCACCGAATACAGGCTCACGAAAGAGTTGGGCTGCTGGTGACGCAACTAGTCGTGGAGTTCGACTCGCTTTCATCGCAATGACCGGAGAAATGGGTTACCCATCGGCATTAACCGCCAAGACCTGGGGTTACTACGACGTCATGTTCAAAGGGAATGAATTTTCGTTCATGCAACCCTATGGCAGTTATGTGATGGAGAACATTCTCTTCAAAATTTCCTACCCAGCGGAGTTCCACGCGCAGACGGCGGTAGAAGCTGCAATGATTTTGCATGCAGAAGTAAAAGATAAGATCGATGATATTGAGCGAATTGAAATCGAAACGCAGGAGCCGGGTGTTCGCATCATTGATAAGACAGGCCCGCTAGATAATCCCGCGGACAGAGATCATTGCCTTCAATACATGATCGCAGTGCCGATGATTCTCGGCCGATTAACGGCTGCGGACTATGAAGACGATATCGCTAATGATCCCAGAATCGATATATTGCGCGAAAAAATGCAGGTTCGTGAAAACGAAAACTATACAAAAGACTATTTTGCGGCGGATAAGCGCTATATTGGCAACGCAATCCAAGTATTTTTTAGGGATGGCTCGAGTACCGAGAAAGTCGCGGTCGACTATCCCATCGGCCATCGCCAGCGCAGAGAAGAGGGTATTCCTGTGCTGATACAGAAATTCAAAGGTAGCGTGTCCGGAAAACTAAGAAACGCGCAATGGGAAAAACTCGACGCCGTTTGCGCGGACCGAGCGACGCTTAGCAGTATGCCGGTCGATGATTTCATGGCGCTTCTCGTGGTCTAACGTCAGGAGCTTGCGAGGGTAGGAATTAGTCCTACTGTGAATGCACCACAGCGGTCCATTTTTTCGATCTTTTTCGTCACATAGATCCACTATGTTCCTCAAAAGATCGAAAAACTGTCCTCGCTGTGGCACCTTCTCGCTACGGAAATCCCTACCGTGCAAACTCCCAGGAGAAAAATGCGGCCAATCCAACTCATTTCTAGCGGTGTAGTTTTTCTATTTATCTCCCACAGCTCGGTCGCAGAAACCGTCGTGCGAACGGCGAACAACGGCAACCTGGTGATGGAAGACGTGCCGCTGATTTCGGCACAGATTGTGGAAGACCTGCGGCGCTATCAGAATGTGCGGTCGGCCGGTTTTCGGGAGTGGAGCAAAGACGGCCAAAGCATGTATGTGTCGACGCGCTTCGGTGACGTTAGTCAGATTCACCGCGTCGATATGCCGGGCGGAGCGAGACACCAGATTACGTTCTTTGACGAGCCTGTTGGTGGTGTCAATCGCGAGCCTGGCGGTACCAACGTAATATTTACGCGCGATGCCGGCGGTAGCGAGTTTTCGCAAATTTTCCTTCTTGACCCCATTGACGGGACCACGACAATGCTGACGGACGGTGAGTCGCGTAACGGCGGTGCGACTTGGGATCGCGATGGTAGACGTATCGCCTATTCGAGTACGCGTCGTAACGGCGCCTCTAACGACGTTTGGTTAATGGACCCCGAAGACCCTGATAGTGCGAAGGTTGTGCTGGAAGCGCCTGACGGTACCTACTGGAACCCGACAGAGTTTTCAGCGAGCGGTAGCAAGGTTCTTATTTCCAACTACGTCAGTATTGCTGATTCGCGCATTAATCTTCTCGATCTGGATACAGGTGCTGTCACTTTGCTTGCGGGCGGTATTGATAATCGCAGCGCGAACTACCCGCTCGCGTTTGACGAAGAAAATGATGGTATTTGGTACATCACGGATCAGGGCAGTGAATTTCGACAACTGGCCTGGCAATCAGCCGAGGCAGGCGCTAGCGCCGAAATAGTGACCACTGGCATCGCGTGGGACGTGGGCGGCGCGGAGCTAAGCAATGATCGTAGTCGCATTGCGTTCTCGGTCAACGAAGGTGGCACGTCGCGTGTTTATCTTTTTGATACAGAAACTCGGGAATACCGTTCTGTAGATGTTATTCCGACGGGTCTCGTCTTCGACCTAACGCTCAGTCCTGATGACAGCAAGCTTGCCATGACAGTCAATTCGGCGAAAACGCCGAGCGATGCATTCGTGTTGGATCTGGGTGTAGCACCGCTCGATTATGGCGAGTTGACCCGCTGGACTACGAGCGAGGTTGGTGGTCTTGATACCACTCAATTTCGCGCGCCGGAGCTCGTGAATTTTCCAACGTTTGATGAAGTCGAGGGTAAGCGTCGGTACATTCCAGCCTGGGTGTACAAGCCGCCTGGCAAAGGGCCGTTTCCCGTAGTTGTTTCAATTCATGGCGGGCCCGAGGGTCAAACGCGACCCAGGTTTTCCAGCACCTATCAAATGTGGATGGATAAGTTGGGCGTCGTGGTTGTATTGCCGAATGTTCGCGGTTCTTCCGGCTATGGCAAAAACTACTTATCACTTGATAACGGTTTCAATCGCGAAGATACGGTCAAGGACATTGGTGCATTGCTCGACTGGATAGGTACGCAAGACGATCTTGATGCCGATCGCATCGCAGTCTTTGGCGGTAGCTATGGCGGCTACATGGTGCTCGCGAGTGCATTTCATTTTAGCGACAAGCTGAAAGCCGCTGTTGATATCGTCGGAATCAGCAATTTCGTTACTTTCCTTGAAAATACGCAAGACTACCGTCGCGATCTCAGAAGGGCTGAATATGGTGATGAAAGAGATCCAGCGATGCGCGCATACCTTGAAGAAATCGCGCCACTAAACAATGTGGACAAAATAGACATCCCAATGTTAATCGTTCAAGGAGAAAACGACCCGCGTGTGCCGGTCACTGAGTCCGCACAAGTGGTTACCGCATTGCGCGAACAAGGCCTGACGGTCTGGTATATGAATGCGCTCAATGAAGGCCATGGTTATCGCAAAAAGGAAAACCGGGACATATACCAACAGGCAACCGTCCAGTTTTTCCAGGAACATCTGGTCGGGGAGTAAGCGCCAGATGTGTTGCAAATGGATTGATTGGTGAGCGATGTCAGCATAAGACAGCGTCTTGCAAGCGGTGCTGCGATTCTCGGCCTGACTCTTTCAGATCAGGCATTTTTGCAATTCGAAACGCTTGTCTCGGAGCTGCAACGATGGGGCAAGCGGATTAACCTGACCTCGGTCCTGGAAAGCGACGAAATTGTTAAGACCCACCTGCTGGACAGTCTGGCGGCCGCACCCCATCTGGCCGGTGATCAAATACTCGATATCGGTACCGGCGCTGGATTTCCTGGTTTACCGCTCGCCATTATCAATCCTCAGCGTCAATTTACGTTGTTGGACGGTAATGGCAAAAAGATTAGTTTCGTCAACCACATGATCGCCACATTGGGTCTATCCAATGCCATCGCTACAAAAGCTCGCGCAGAGGACTATGCACCCGCCAATCCCTTTGATACGGTGATCGCCCGAGCTTTAGCGACGGTACCGCGACTGGTTGAGATTTCGGCTCATCTGGTTCGAGAGGACGGACAGTTGTTAGCGCTCAAAGGGAAACATCCAGCCGCAGAGCTGGAGGACCTCACCGCATGTCCCGAATGGGAATACAGCGTTTCAAAACTGACGGTGCCTTTCCTCGAGGCGCATGTTCGGCACGTTGTCAGCCTTCGCAGGAAATAGTGTAGATCCCGATGACCCGAATAATTGACATTGCAAACCAAAAGGGAAGTTTAGAAATACTGTGACCCGAATAATCGCCATTGCGAACCAAAAGGGAGGCGTAGGAAAGACGACCACCTGCGTGAACCTCGCTGCCTCGCTGGCGGCGACGCAGCGGCGTGTGCTTTTGATTGATATCGACCCACAGGGTAACGCGACGATGGGTTGCGGGATCAACAAAGCAGAGGTCGAGAATTCGACCTGCGATGTTTTACTTGGTGACGCAACCGCGGCCGAAACAATCGTATCGGCACCAGAGGGAAACTTCGCGGTCATGCCCGGTAATGAAGACCTCACCTTGGCGGAAGTTCGGCTATTGCAGGAAATAGGTCGCGAAATGAAATTACGCAAGGCCCTCGCACCTGTCGCTGGTCTGTACGATTTTATTCTTATTGATTGCCCGCCCTCAATAAACATGCTGACCGTCAATGCATTAACCGCTGCGGACGGTGTTTTGATACCGATGCAGTGCGAATATTATGCCTTGGAAGGGCTGAGTTCGCTTCTTAATACGATAGAGCAGGTCAGAGATTCAGTTAACCCCAAACTCGAGGTGTACGGTTTATTGCGTACCATGGTCGATCCACGTATTAATCTTTCCAATGAAGTATCTGATCAACTGGTCAGCCATTTCCGCGATAAGGTTTTTCGTACTGTTGTGCCGCGTAATGTGCGTCTTGCCGAAGCCCCCAGCTTTGGGAGACCAGTGCTATACCACGACCGAAATTCGCGAGGTGCGTTAGCCTATCTGGCGCTTGCGGGTGAAGTGCTACGCAGAGAAGATGAGCGACAAGCTGTCGTTCACTAGAAAACATAACCAATGACCGTAAAGACATAGACTCAGCATGACGAAGAAAAAAAGACTAGGCCGTGGCCTCGACGCACTCTTAAGTAAGTCCGTTTCCAGGGCACCCGCTGACGGCGCGACAAACGTCGACGGATTGTTGAACATTCCGGTGGATTTGCTTGAACGCGGCCAATATCAGCCACGTGTTGATATGCGGCAAGACTCCCTGGAAGAACTTGCGAAGTCCATTAACGCACAAGGGGTGGTTCAACCCATCGTTGTGCGCCCCGTTGGACGAGGCGGCAACTCGCAGCACTATGAAATTATCGCCGGTGAGCGACGTTGGCGAGCAGCGCAATTGGCCGGCCTACAAGAGATACCAGCGATCGTTCGGGATGTGCCGGACGATGCCGCGATTGCGATGGCGCTTATTGAAAACATCCAACGCGAAGACCTTAATCCCTTAGAAGAATCTCGTGCGTTGGATCGTTTAATTCGTGAGTTCGATCTGACTCACGCTGAAGCCGCGGATGCTGTCGGTCGGTCTCGCGCCTCGGTTAGCAACTTGCTGCGGCTTCAGGAGTTGTCGGATAAAGTTAAACCGTTGCTCGAGGCCCGACAAATAGAAATGGGCCACGCGAGGGCATTGCTGGCAATCACAAATACGACGCAACAATACGACGCTGCGCGGCAGGTAATTAAGAACAGTCTTTCTGTACGAGAGACCGAGAAATTGGTTCGTCGTATGCAAGAGGGCACCAAAAAGTCCGCAACGACCCAAGTAGGTGCCAATGCGGATATTCAACGCTTAGAGAAAGATATGACCGACAAACTAGGCGCAAAAGTACGCATCGATCATTCGAAAAAAGGTAACGGCAAACTAATTATTGCCTACAACTCGCTGGATGAACTCGACGGTATCCTCAAGCACATCAAGTAACCTCTTAAATCCAGGTCAGAGTATTACTCTGACCTGGAAAAAATAAAGCCCTTGGCGGAGCGTTCCATACTCTAAATTTTCGATAGGCTATTGATTGCCGTTATTAGTCAGAAATCGTTGCGTATCCAAGGTCACATCAAAGCCCTGCATGACGACCAGCTGACCTTTATTCTCGGCGAAGCTTTGCAACGCAACATTAATATTATGTTGCCGGTACTGCGCTGTCAGGCTGTCATTGACGATGCTATTAGCCTCGGCAATTCTTCTTGCTCGTTCGACCTCAATTTCCGCGTCCTTCTTCGCTATATCCACTGAGATTTGGTTCGCCTTCAGCTTTTAGAATGCTACGTGACCGTCACCGGGCTGTCGGACGTTGCGCTATAAACGCGTCGAATGATGTTTGGCATGACCGCCTCTGAGATAAGGTAGCCCTGCATCTTGTCGCATTGAATAGTACTCAAGAATTCGTAGGTTTCTTGATCTTCAACGCCTTCCGCGCAGACGGAAATGCCCAGATTATGTGCAAGACCGATTACCGCCGCGAGAACCTTTAGATTGACTGGGTTTTGACGAGCGCGTTTTAGTGCAGACGCGTGAATTTTTATTTCATCAAAAGGCAATTGTTCGAATGTACCAAGCGATGACACAGCGACGCCGAAATCATCGAGAGAGATGCGAAAGCCGAGTTCACGCATTTCGTTTAACACCATTAAATGTGGCACATTGTAATTTGCGACGTCCTGTTCAGTGACTTCAAAAGTAAAGTGGGAACAAGCCAGGCCCTGTTTTTTGGCAATTCTCTGGTAGGTATGTGCAAGCACCGGGTTGTTCAGTTGACTGGAAGCAAGATTGATACAGACACTAAGCTCAAGCCCCTGTTCCGCCCAGCGATTTAGCTGCGCCCCGGCTTTATGCAGGACGAATTCGCTAATTGGCGTAATTAGCTCAAAAGCCTCAGCTTCAGGTAAAAAATCCAGTGGACCAAGCAGTCCGTGCTGCGGGTGCCGCCAGCGAATGAGTGCTTCAACTTCACGGGTCTTCCATTCGGTTGAATCACTGCGCTCAACTTTGGGCTGATATTGCAAAACGAACTCGCGGCGCACCAGTGCCTCTTCCAGCTCGTTTTTGCCTAGTTTCAACATGCGGTGGCGACATTTTCTGAGTGCAGCACTCAGAATGTCGACATCGTGCTTTGCGGCGATCCACTCGACAATCGGGTAAGTCGCCAAAGTCTTTGCTGCTCGGCCCCGATTGCTGGCGCGCAGTTCATCTTCACTGGCACTCACAACAAGGCCGAATTTGGCGTGCCGATTGGCGCGGACCAGTGTATCTACAATTTGGTTGCTGATATCCTGCTCTCCGAGCACGACCAGCCGGCGCGATTCTCCGACCATCAATCGACCCAGGGTTTCGATATCACCAAAAAAGCTGACTGTTAGGCTGAGCTCTCGAGCAACGTCGATCACCGTTTGAGAACGGCCCAAAGATTCACTAACAACCAATAACATAAGGTCCCCTCACGTGGGTATCGGAAGAATCAAGATCAACTTGAGCTCGCCGAAAGTTGCGCTGGAATCGGCGCAGATTCACCTTATACATGGGAAAAAATAACCACAATGCGCACTAAGTCGCATTTCGCAGAATACTTGCCTAAAATCTCAGAATTCACTTGAAAGTCCAATTCGAACCCTCATGAAACCCCTGCGAATAGGGGATTTAGATGTGATCTCGTCTGTTGCCTTGACCCGCCGTCACTACTATAATTCGGCGCCTGAGCAGAGGCCCGCTTGGACGACTGAAATTCACAACGCCACACACCGACGGTTAGCCAACGGACGTGGCGTTTTTAGTGCCGGAGAGAAGCAGCCAATGGTGGCGAAAATCCTCCTCGCACAATTTGGGTTAAGCGTGGTTTTGGCCATGCTGTTTTGGGGATTTGACGGAAAGATCGCCGGTTATTCGGTTTTCTTGGGTGGACTCACCTGCGTCATCCCAAACGCATTTTTAGCGTTTCGATTAGCGGTGCCACGTGGCGATCCGGGTGCAGGTGCTCTGGTTCAAGCGGCATATATTGGGGAACTGGTAAAACTGGCTTTGACTGTGCTGATGTTTAGCATGGTGTTCACGCTGGTGCGACCGCTAGCTGCGGGCGCATTGTTTGCGGGATTCATTGCTGCTCAGTTGATGACGTTTTCAGGTTTTCTGATGCGTGACAAACAGACGGAAATTAACAAGAGAGATACGCATGGCGACTGAAGACGGACACGGAGCACAAACGTCCGGCGAATATATTGCCCACCATCTGCAAAATCTGCAGGTGTGCAAAGTGGATGATGCTTGGGTGTGGAATCAATGCGCCGGCAATCCCATGGCCGTAAACGTCGATTCGATGTTCTTCTCTATCTTTCTAGGTCTCTTATTTGTATTGATGTTCCGTGGGCCGGCTAAGAAAGCATCTTCAAAAAAGCCGGGCAAGTTACAGGCCTTCGTCGAGATCGTTATCGAATTCGTCGATTCCAGTGTCAAAGACACCTTTCATGGTAAGAGCCGACTCATTGCACCGCTGGCCCTGACAATATTTGTCTGGGTGTTTTTAATGAATCTGATGGACCTTATCCCGGTCGACTGGTTGCCCATGGCGGGTGCCGCTGTCGGTATCCCTTATTTAAAGGTGGTGCCAACAACGGATGTGAACATTACATTTGGCATGTCGATCGCTGTCTTCTTTTTGGTCCTGTTTTACTCGATCAGAAGCAAAGGTATCGTCGGCTTCATTGGCGAGTTAACACTGCACCCGATCGCACCGTCATTTAAAGGTCCAGCGATAATCGCAGCGCCCTTTATTATTGCCTTTAATTTCATACTTGAATCTGTTGCGCTGTTGGCCAAGCCACTGTCACTGTCACTGCGCCTGTTCGGCAATATGTTTGCCGGTGAGCTAATTTTTATCCTGATCGCGTTGCTTGGCGTCTGGCAACTGCCCCTCCACTTCGGCTGGGCAGTTTTCCACGTGCTGATTGTGACCCTGCAGGCGTTTATTTTCATGATGTTGACGGTGGTTTACTTAACGCTGGCAATGGAAGAACACTAATTTATTTTGATTAACCTGATCTCGTACTGGAGAATTTGATGGAAACTGTAATTGGGTTTACGGCTATCGCCGTAGCACTATTGATTGGTCTTGGCGCACTCGGCGTAGGCATTGGCATGGGATTGCTGGGCGGACGTTTTCTTGAAGGCGCTGCGCGACAACCTGAATTGGCACCGATGCTGCAAACCAAAATGTTCCTCGTTGTGGCACTGCTTGATGCTGTCGCCATGATTGGTGTTGGCATCGCGTTGTACTTTGCCTTTGCAAACCCGTTCATCGCGCAGTTAATAGAAGCTAACGCGGCCTTAGCGGGCGGCTAACCGTATTTGTATAGATGTTTTGTAATCTACTGAGATTGGAAAAAGCGTCGCAAACATAGCGGCTTTTTCAAAGGAAGAAACGTGGATATTAATATGACCCTGCTGGGCCAGTCGATCGCGATGCTCGTGTTCGTCTGGTTCTGTATGAAGAAGATCTGGCCGCCGATTATGGCCGCGATCGAAGAACGTCAAGCGCAAATTATAGAGGGCCTGGCGGCAGCAGAACGTGGTCAACAAAGTCTGGATAAGGCGCAAGCCGAATCCGGCGATATTGTCGATGATGCGCGCAAACAAGCCACAACGATTCTTGATCAGGCGCACGCGCGGGCCAACGAAATTATTGCCGAAGGCAAGTCGAGTGGCGTGAAAGAACGTGAACGCCAACTTGCGGCGGCGACGGCTGACGTTGAGCAGGAAACTAATCGTGCACGAGAAGAACTGCGCGGGCAGGTTTCTGCTATCGCTGTGGCGAGCGCAGAAAAAATTCTGCGCCGCGAAATAGATCCGAAAGCTCATGCGGATATCTTGAGCGACCTGGCAAACGAGCTGTAAGAGCAACGAATGGCTGATAACAATACAATTGCACGGCCTTATGCCAGAGCGGCGTTCGACTTTGCGCAAGAGAACAGCAACCTCGATAGCTGGTCAAATGCGCTTGAAGTGGCGAGAAGTCTTTTGGCGAATGGCGAAGTCGTTACCTTTCTCGCGAATCCGACATTGTCGAACGCACAAAAACTGGAGTTCCTGGCGGGTCTTATTGGTTCGGCGGGAAGCGATGTCGGCGTGTTATCGGGTGATGACGAACACGGCACCAATTTTTTGAAGTTGCTGCTCGAGTATGGGCGAGTGAATGTGTTGCCCGAAATTGCGGAGCATTTCGATGCGCTGAAAGCAGCCGTGGAGAATACGGTCGACGTAACCGTGACGTCGGCAGCGCCGATGAGCGCTGAGCAGCAGGCCATCATAGCCGCAGCGTTGAAAGAGCGCTTAGGCAGTAACGTCACCCTGTCGACAGAAATAGATGAAAACCTCATCGGAGGCGCCGTTATTCGCGCCGGTGATGTTGTTATTGATGGATCACTGCGTGCACGGCTAACTAGCCTGACTAACGCGTTGATCTCCTAAAGAGGAAGATAAAAATGGCACTCAAAGCTTCTGAAATCAGCGATCTGATTAAAGAGCGAATCGAGAAATTCGAATCATCCGCGGAAGCGCGCGATGTCGGCACTGTTATTGGTGTGACCGACGGAATCGTTCGTATTCACGGATTGGCAGACTCTCGTTACGGTGAAATGCTCGAGTTTCCGGGCAACACATTCGGTATGGCACTGAACCTCGAGCAGGACTCGGTCGGTGCAGTTGTTCTTGGTGACTACAAGCACATTTCGGAAGGCGACACGGTCAAAACGACCGGCCGTATTCTTGAAGTGCCCATTGGTGAAGCGTTACTTGGTCGTGTCGTTGATGCCTTGGGCAATCCAATTGACGGTAAGGGTCCAATCGATACTGATTTGTCTGCACCGATTGAGAAGGTTGCACCGGGAGTTATCGAGCGTAAGTCTGTTGATCAGCCCGTTCAAACGGGTCTGAAGGCCATTGACGCAATGGTGCCAATTGGTCGTGGCCAGCGAGAACTGATTATTGGTGATCGCCAGACTGGTAAGACTGCGGTCGCTGTTGACGCAATTATCAATCAGATCGGAACCGGCATTAAATGTATTTATGTCGCGATCGGACAAAAAACCTCATCGGTTGCTGGCGTGGTACGAAAGCTGGAAGAGACGGGCGCAATGGCGCATACCATTGTCGTCGCCGCATCCGCTGCTGATAGTGCAGCGATGCAATACATCTCTCCCTACTCTGGTACGTCGATGGGCGAGTACTTCCTCGATAAGGGCGAAGATGCACTCATCGTTTTTGATGATTTAACCAAGCAAGCATGGGCCTATCGACAGGTATCGTTGTTGCTGCGTCGTCCGCCGGGTCGCGAAGCGTACCCCGGTGATGTTTTCTATCTTCACTCGCGCCTGTTGGAACGCGCATCCCGCGTCAATGCGGAGTGCGTTGAAAAAGTCTCTGGCGGCAAAGTGAAGGGCAAGACGGGTTCACTAACGGCCCTGCCTATTATTGAGACGCAAGCCGGTGACGTATCTGCTTTCGTGCCGACTAACGTGATCTCAATTACGGACGGTCAGATCTTCCTGGAAACAGATTTGTTCAACGCCGGTATTCGCCCCGCTATCAACGCCGGTTTGTCGGTGTCGCGTGTAGGTGGCGCAGCGCAAACCAAAATCATTAAAAAACTCGGCGGGGGTATTCGACTAGCGCTTGCGCAGTATCGTGAACTCGCGGCATTTGCGCAGTTTGCATCAGACCTTGACGAAACGACGCGCAAACAGCTCGAGCGCGGACAGCGTGTAACCGAGCTCATGAAACAGAAGCAGTATTCACCCTTGTCAGTGTCCGAAATGGGTCTTTCGCTGTATGCGGCGAACGAAGGTTTCATTGATGGCGTCGACGTCGCCAAGGTTGGTGACTACGAAGCGGCGTTGCATGAATACGCTCGTTCAAACAATGCTGATCTCTTGGAAAAAATTGATTCGACTGGTGATTTCAGCGATGACATTCAGGATGGTTTGAAGGCCGTTTGTGAAGGTTTCGCCGAGAACGGTGCTTTTTAAAGAAAAGATGTAGGAGCGGCATCTTACCGCGAATCAATGATAGCGCCGGGCTATCAAGGATTGGGTGGGTTTGTAGGGCGGCAATAGAGCGTAAGAGAGACAGGCGTTGGGGCGAGTTGGTCGCGGCGTCGTGATTGCACAAAAGTGGATAGCGCTTGGCTATCAGGGTTGGTCAATTAACCAATCGATTAGATAAGAGTAACTATAAGCGTGGCAAACGAAAAAGAGATACGCACAAAGATCCGCAGCGTGAAAAACATGCAGAAGATCACTAAGGCAATGGAAATGGTTGCTGCTTCCAAGATTCGCAAAGCGCAGAATCAGATGGAAGCGTCACGTCCCTATGCCGAGCACATCCGTCGCGTGATTGGACACCTTGGCAACGCCAACCCGGACTACAAACATCCCTGGCTAGTTGAACGCGAAGTTAAACGCGTCGGCTACATCGTCATATCTACCGACCGCGGACTTTGTGGCGGCTTGAACATCAATATGTTCAAGACGGTTATCAACGAACTGTCGAAAAGGAAAGAACAAGACGTTGAAGTTGATCTGGTATTGGTTGGCGCCAAGGCAGTGCAGTTTTTCCGTCGGCTGGGTGGCAGCGTTGTTGGTACGGCAACCCATCTCGGTGACAAGCCCCACGTCAATGACCTGATCGGCGCAATTAAAATCATGTTGGACTCGTACAGCGAAGGAACTATCGATCGATTGTTTCTGGTTCACAATGACTTTGTGAACACGATGAGCCAGGTGCCGCAGGTGAAGTCGCTACTACCTGTAAGCGCGATCGACCTCGGCGAAGAAACGCTCCAGGACCACTGGGATTATATTTACGAGCCCGAAGCGAAAGACCTGCTCGACGACGTGCTGATGCGTTATATCGAATCGCAAGTCTATCGTGGCGCGGTTGAAAATTTTGCATGTGAGATGGCTGCCAAGATGGTGGCGATGAAGTCAGCGACTGACAATGCGGGCGACATTATTGACGAGTTACAACTTGCGTATAACAAGGCGCGCCAAGCGTCGATCACCCAAGAAATTTCAGAGATTGTCGGCGGTGCAGCGGCAGTTTCAGGTTAGTTATAGAATTTAAAACATTGTGGCGATTAATCGCCGAAGAAGTTTAGAGGATTAAAGATGAGCACAGGAACTACCGTGCAGATTATCGGGGCTGTCGTCGATGTTGAGTTTCCGTCAGACCAGATTCCCAAGATCTACGATGCATTGATGATTGACGACGCGGGCATAACGCTCGAGGTGCAGCAGCAGCTGGGTGACGGTGTCGTTCGTACCATTGCGATGGGCTCAAGCGAAGGACTGCAACGTGGCATGAATGTGTCAAATACCGGCGCTCCAATCAATGTGCCGGTGGGTGAGAAAACGCTCGGTCGCATCATGGATGTTCTCGGAAAGCCGATTGATAACAAAGGTGACATTGGTGCAGAAGTTTCGATGCCTATTCACCGTCCTCCGCCAAGTTATGAAGAACAGGCAGCAACAACGGAGCTGCTCGAGACCGGTATTAAGGTCGTCGATCTCATTATGCCGATATCAAAGGGCGGCAAGGTCGGTCTATTCGGCGGTGCGGGTGTTGGCAAAACCGTTACGCTGATGGAGCTGATCAATAACATCGCCAAAGGACACGGTGGCTATTCAGTGTTCGCTGGGGTTGGCGAGCGTACTCGTGAGGGTAATGACTTCTATCATGAGATGACCGAGTCGGGCGTTATCGACAAGGTCTCGCTTGTCTACGGTCAGATGAACGAGCCTCCTGGTAACCGTCTTCGTGTCGCACTCACTGGCTTGACGATGGCCGAAGCGTTTCGCGACGAAGGCCGAGATGTATTGATGTTTATCGATAACATTTATCGATACACGCTGGCCGGAACCGAAGTATCCGCTTTGCTTGGCCGTATGCCATCAGCGGTGGGCTACCAGCCAACGCTTGCTGAGGAAATGGGCGTTTTGCAGGAACGTATCGCCTCAACCAAGACTGGTTCTATTACGTCTTTCCAAGCCGTTTACGTACCAGCGGATGACTTAACTGATCCATCACCAGCAACGACCTTTGCTCACCTTGATGCAACACTCGTACTGTCACGTCAAATCGCCGAGCTCGGAATTTATCCGGCCGTTGATCCGCTTGATTCAACCAGTCGAATTCTTGATCCGCAAGTCATTGGTCAGGAACACTATGACTGCGCGCGCGGCGTGCAAGCAGTATTGCAACGCTACAAAGAGCTACAGGACATCATCGCAATTCTGGGTATGGACGAATTGTCAGAAGATGACAAACAGGCAGTTACTCGGGCGCGTAAGATTCAACGCTTCCTGTCACAGCCATTCGCTGTTGCCGAAACGTTTACCGGTGCTCCAGGTAAGTACGTAAAACTTGCCGAAACGATTCGTGGCTTTACCGGAATTGTTGCGGGTGATTACGATCACATGCCTGAGCAAGCGTTCTACATGGTTGGCTCGATCGACGAAGCAGTCGAGAAAGCAGAGACGATGAAGTAAGAGCATGGCAACGATTCAGGTTGATATCGTATCTGCAGAGGGCGAGATTTATTCTGGAGACGCCAGCATGGTCTACGCGCCAGCGAAAATGGGCGAGGTCGGAATCTCACCACGCCATGCGCCATTGTTGACGGCGTTGAAACCAGGTGAAGTTCGCATTGAGGACACCGAAGGAAAGGAACACTTTTTCTATATAACCGGTGGCATCCTTGAGATTCAGCCGCATATTGTGACCGTATTGGCGGATACAGCGTTGCGTGGCGATCAGCTGGATGAAGCGGCTGCATTGCAGGCGCAACAAGACGCTGAAGAGGCACTGGCAGGGATCTCCGAAGAAACAGATCTGGCCCGCGCTCAGGAAGAGCTGGCCGAAGCCCGTGCCCGCTATATAGCGGCGCAAAGACTCAAAGGCCGCTAACCCCCTTCCAAAAAACTGGGTCAGAGCCTAATAAACGGCTCTGACCCAGTTTTTTGGTGTTCACGCCACAAACACGTGTAGATCTGAAGCCAACGTGGGCTCATCGTTCCGATGATGCCTAGAATGAAACGCCTATGTATTCCTGGTTACCCAATGCACATTGTGCAGCGTGGCAATAATAGGCCGCCGTGTTTCCATCGTGATCAAGATTACGTCATGTATCTTAATTCACTTGCTGAAATGTCGACAAAGTACGAAGTCGACGTTCACGCATTCGTGCTTATGACGAACCATGTGCATATGCTCGTGACACCTACCACCTCTGATGGTGCATCAAGAATGATGCAACAAGTTGGTCGGAAGTATGTACAGCCATTCAATAAGTACAACCAAAGATCTGGCACCTTGTGGGAAGGTCG
>Ga0209403_10000047_pt1 | contig 165678 bp, 124 predicted proteins | sample ArcticOcean_MG_C_8_FD_187440 | JGI IMG/M metagenome (GOLD analysis project Ga0209403, IMG submission 187440) | Marine microbial communities from western Arctic Ocean - ArcticOcean_MG_CB11_86 (SPAdes) (version 2) | ecosystem: Environmental > Aquatic > Marine > Oceanic | place: Arctic Ocean... | reverse complement strand
AAGCCGAGGTGTATCGCGGCCACAAGGAAGTGGGTAGCCTGCTGAGCAAGATGAAGTTGGAGATTGCCGTCAACGACGAATTTGTCGAAGCGGCGGTTAATGCTATTGCCGAAGCAGCCAAGACCGGTAAAATCGGCGACGGCAAGATCTTCGTGCTGGCGCTTGAGCAATGCCATCGCATCCGCACCGGTGAGACCGGCACGGAAGCGATCGGTTGATCGAAGAGGCTTGAAACTCGAAAAGCCCCGGTTGCGACATGCAGCCGGGGCTTTTTGTTTTTGACGGAAAAACAGTACAGGAAGAGTAAGGAATGGCTGGGCGATCGGGGGCTGATACAGGGAATACAGATTAAGATATGGCAAGAACAGTGCCGAACTATTTGAAATCGAGCAGCTCGATTTCAAACACCAGCAACTGGTTGCCGGGCACCAGCGGCGGTCGGCCTCTGGCGCCATAGGCCAGCTCCGGTGGGACGAAAATCGTGCGTTGTTCGCCGCGCGTCATCGTCGCCAACGTTTCGTCCCAGGCTTTCAGGGTGCGGCCTTTGCCGACGACAAAGGCGTACGTTTGCTGCTGTTCCCGGGTATTGGCGAACTCCTTGCCGGTGTCGTAGATTCTGGCTCTGTAATGGACGGTCACCCGGGCACCGTCAGGTGGCGATCCCTGGCCCTTCCCAGGTTTGTCGATGAGGTACCCGATGCCCGAATCCGTGAATGCGGCTTTCGGGTGCCGGTGCCGGATCTGGGTCCGCTCGAAATCCTTTTGCGTCGCCGTGAACGCCTCGGCTTCGACTCCGATGCGTCGAATACGGACAGAATTCATGACATCGCCTTTCTTGATTTCGCTGACGATATCCTGGCCCGTGACAAGTTCCCCGAACACGGTGTGCAAGTTGTCGAGATGCTTCGTGGCGCCGTGGGTAATGAAAAACTGCGACCCATTGGTGTTCGGTCCGGAATTCGCCATCGACAGGATACCGGCGCCGGTGTGTTTCAGGTCCAGATGGAATTCATCTTCGAATTGGTAGCCGGGTCCGCCAGTGCCGTTGCCGCGAGGATCGCCGGACTGAATCACGAAGCCATCGACGACGCGATGAAAGGTCATGCCGTCGTAGAACAGTACGCCCGCCGGCTGGTTCGAGCGTTTGGTTCCCTCTGCCAGACCGACGAAATTGGTAACCGTGAGCGGGGCCCGCTTGTAGTGGAGCCGCAGGACAATTTTGCCGCGGTTCGTGTCGATGACAGCATAGAGCCCGTCGGCAAGCTTGCCGTCAGCCTCGGCGTTGACCGCTTCGACTGGGGCCGGTTCGGGATTACGGGTGTCGGAGGCGGTCGCGGCGGTACTCAAAGCAAATGCCGCGGCCAATGAGATGCCGGTCAGTCGCTTCATGGGGGCTCGTGTGGTTGTGGGCGTCCGGCCGGGTGCTATTACTTGTCCCCGAGTAGTTTATCGAAAGAGGCTTGGTCGGCGAAGAATTTTTCGGCGTCCTCGCCGACGCGCTTGATGATAATTTTGTCGAGTTTGTCGCCTTTGGCGATGGCGTCAACGACGTCCTGCCCGTCCACGACCTTGCCAAACACCGTGTGTTTTCCGTCGAGCCATTGGGTTTCCTTGTGGGTGATGAAGAACTGCGAGCCATTGGTGCCGGGGCCGGAGTTGGCCATCGACAGGATGCCGGGGCTGGTGTGTTTCAGGGTCGGGTCGATTTCGTCGCGGAACTTGTAGCCGGGGCCACCGCGGCCGGTGCCGTTCGGGCAACCGCCCTGGATCATGAAGTCGGCGATGACGCGATGGAATATGAGTCCGTCGTAGTACGGCTGGCCTTCGGGGCGGATCGATTTGATCTTGCCTTCCGCCAGGCCGACGAAATTTGTCACTGTCAGCGGCACTTTTTTGTAATAGAGTTCTAGGACGATGTCGCCTTTTGAGGTGCTCATTGTAGCGTACAGCCCGGGGGTGAGCGCTTCGGCGCTCTCGGCTTCGGTGCTTTCGGCCTCGGCGTTGACTGCCTCGACCGGGGCCGGTTCGGGATTACGGGTGTCGGACGCGGTTGCGGCGGTACTCAAAGCAAACGCAGCGCAGATGGTGAGAGCGAGATTTGTGTGTTTCATTGGATGGCTCCTTTTTATTTGGTTGAATTGTGTCACAAGGGCAGATCAACAGCCTGCGCTTCGGCGGCGCTGACGGCGACTGCCTCGGTGAATTCCATGTACTTGACGCCGTCTTCGAACGTCGTCAGTCGTATCGGTTCCAGACCCCGTATGGCATTTATGAATTCTTCTTCAACACGCCAATGGCCCTTTTTAGACGTTTCGATACTGATTTCGTTCAATTCTTTGTCGCCGCGCCGGCCGCCGTACAGTTTTTCAGCGCCGATATCGAGCAGCAGCGTGCCTTCGCTACCGTAGAGCCATGCGCTGTAGGTGTCCCGGGTGAGTCCGGTGACGCCGCTGAAGAGGAAATGCGCCTGAGCCCCGCAGTCCATTGTCGCGAGGATGTCGAGGTGATCGGGCACGCGCACGGTTGCCATTTTGCCGCCGTCCTGATGCTGGCGCTGGGGCACGAAGACGCGGCTCATTGCCATAACCCGGCTGGCGTGTCCGACCCAGCGTGCGAGGGCCTCGTACCAAATTCCCATGGCCATCGTATTGTAGCCGCTCATGTCAAAGTCTTGCCGCCAGTGGCGGGCTGCGCCGGGGTCGAGGAAGGTATCTGCGGCACCGCGGATTTCGATCGAGTAGATGTCACCGAGATAGCCGTCGGCGATGAGATCTTGAATGGTCTGATCCCAGGTCAGCGTGAAAGGTGAGGGTACGATCTGGCTGATCAGGTGGGGGAATTGCCGCGCTGTGTCGAGCATTTCGTGGGCTTCGTCGGCATTCATTGCCATGCGGGCTTCGCACAGCACGTGCTTGTCGTTCTCCAGTCCTGCGCAGCTCAGCGTGGCGTGCATATACGGCCAAGTACCGATGACGATGGCATCGATATCTTCGTCATCGATGATTTCATGCCATTGTCCGCAGACTTGTGGGATGCCGAAACGGTCAGCGACGCGTTGCCCGGACTCGCGAGTGCGGTTGCAGACGCTGACGATTTCGATTCCGTCGAGCTCCTGCAGTTTCGGGATATGCATGTCGATGGTGTTGGCGCCGGCGCCGATAATGCCGATCCGAATCAGATCCTGTGCCATGATAGATTGTCCTGTGCGGAATTGAGTTGCCAGGCGGCAAAAGAGTATCTATCGCCTTGTAAGCGTATTGAACCGAATAGTTTAGCATGTCATGGGCGATTGTAAATAGTCCCGAATGGAAAGACCCTGTACGCGAAAAGACGACCAGATAGCGTGTCCGCAGTCATTGGCCGAAGCTGATCTTTGCAGTATATTGCCAGGCTCGAGCGATTCTATCCAACTGTCTAACTAATTGCCGCCAACGTTTGCCTGGCGGTGTTGATCGTGGTTGAACTGATGCAGGAAAATCACTTAGGTCTGTTGTGCGACGTGGGCGAGCTGAGTGTGCTGTTGGGCAACAGTGAGGACATCGAGACCTTTCTGCAGCGCATAGTCGAGGCCGTAGGCCGGCATATCGATGCCGAGGTCTGTACGATCTACGTCTACGAGGAAGGGGCCAGCGAACTCGTGCTGAAGGCGACCGTTGGTCTCGACCCGTCGTCTATCGGGCGTATTCGCCTGCGCCTGGGCGAGGGGCTGGTCGGAACTGTCCTGGAGCGCGGGCAGATGGTGTGCGAAAAGGTGGCCAGCCAGAGTCCGGCCTATAAACATTTCGACGACATCAATGAAGAGCCGTTCGACGCTTTCCTGGCGGTGCCGATTCTCCGTGGAATCGAGAAAATCGGAGTTTTGGTTGTGCAGCGCGGGGTTGGACGCCCGTTCAGCGATCACGATGGTATGGCTTTGCGCGCCACGGCATCGCAGCTCGCCAGTGCGATTGAGAATGCTCGGATCCTGATGGCGATGCGGACCCGCCGCAAAGAGCAGCGAGGGACCGATACAATTACCGGCCTGCAGATGATCAAGTGTCAGGTGGCGGCGGAAGGATTCGTCGTGGCACCCGCTTTTGTCTTCGATCGGGACAAGACCTTTCGCATCATGCGCGAACACGACTTTGCGCGAACCTACAGCCTGGAAGACTTCGAATGTGCCATGGCCGTGACGGAGCAGCAGATGAAAGCGCTGCAGACGCGCGTCGAAGAGCGCCTGTCGGGTGTGGCGGCGTTGATTTTCGACGCGCATCTGATGATGCTGAAGGATTCTGAATTCGCCGGCGCCATGGTTCGCCGTATCAAGCAGGGCGTCAATCCGCCGCGGGCCTTGATGGATGTTGCTGCTGAGTTCGTCGATGTTTTCTCCCACAGCGAAAATGCGTACATGCGCGAAAAATCGAAGGATGTCGAGGACCTGGCGCTGCGTCTGTGCAACAATCTGGTCGGGGCAGAGTTGCAGTCGTCGACTGACTGTTCGGGGCGCATCGTCATTGCTCGCGAACTTTACCCGTCCGAGATGCTCATGCTATCGACGGAGAATGTCGGCGGTGTGATTCTCGTTAGTGGTGGTGCGACATCGCACATCGCAATCCTGGCGAATTCGCTGGGTATCCCGATGGTCATTGCCGACCGGCCGCGGCTGATGCGTTTGCGTGACAACGTCGAGATCCTTCTGGACGGGCATGCCGGCGAGATCTACTTGAATCCGCCGGCCGATCTGGTGGAGCATCACAAGCGCGATGCAATCGTTGACCTGGAAGCACTTAAAGCCCGTATGCAGCCCGAAACGCGCACTGCGGACGGCGCCCGTGTTCACCTTATGGCGAACGTCAATCTCTTGGTCGATGCGACGCTTGCCAACGATATGAAATCCGAGGGCGTCGGACTGTATCGCACTGAGTTCCCGTTTCTTGTGCGCGCCGATTTCCCATCGGAGGAAGAGCAGTTCGCGGTGTACCAGAGGCTATTCCGGAAGGTCGCGGGCCAGCAGGTGAGCCTGCGTACTCTCGATATCGGGGGCGACAAAGTGCTGGCCTATTACGATAATCCGAAGGAAGCCAATCCGGCCCTCGGTATGCGTTCGATTCGCTTTGCGTTGGGACATCGCAACATTCTGCAGCAGCAAATCCGGGCGACGCTGCGAGCTGCGGTCGGCTGTGAGATCCAATTGCGCATCATGTTTCCGATGATCGCCTCGGTCGACGACTTTCGGGCGGCGCGGGATGTGGTGCGCGAATGCGCTGCCGCCATGGAGCAAGAGGGTGTGCCGCACTACCAGGACCCGCAGATTGGTATCATGGTGGAGATACCCTCGGTAATCGAGATTATTGAAGAGCTCGCCACGGAAGCGGACTTTATGTGCATCGGCACCAACGATTTTATCCAATTCATGCTCGCCGTGGATCGTAGTAATGAGAAAGTGGCGCGCTACTTTTTGCCGCATCACCCGTCCGTGTTGCGGGCCTTGAAGCGCATTGCCGACGCTGCCCGGCGGCACAACACCGATGTCAGTGTGTGTGGTGAAATGGCGCATGAGATTCGCTATGTCCCGTTTTTCCTGGGTATCGGTATCCGCACGCTCAGTCTGGCACCGCGGTATCTGCCGTCTGTCCAGCGGGCGATCTCGGAGCTTACTGTTGCGCAGGCGGAGGCCGAGACCGCGGCGATGCTCGCGGAATCGACAGTAAGTGGCGTAGAGGCCCAGATGAAATGCAGTGTCTCGTTGGCTGCCAAGGTTTAGCTCATGCAAAAAAAATCATTCAACATCCAGTATTTCGCGATTCTCCGAGAGCAGCGCGGGTGCTCGGTGGAGATGCTCGAGAGTACGGCGGTGACGGCGGCCGATTTGTATGCCGAGTTGCAGGCAGAGCATGGGTTCGAGCTGGACACGGAATCACTGAAAGTTGCCATCAACGATGCGTTCTGCGATTGGAGCACACCTTTGCAGACGGGTGACGCCATCGTGTTCATCCCGCCGGTTGCCGGAGGCTGACAATGTTTAATCTTTCCGCGACCCCGCTCGAGGCTATTGACCTCAAGTCGCGCTTCGCCGATGTGCGTGCTGGCGGTTATGTCACCTTCGAAGGCTGGGTGCGCAATCACAATGACGGCCGCGAGGTGCTGCGGCTGGAGTACGAGGCCTACGAGCAGTTGTGCCTGGCGGAAGCGTCGCAGATTATCAATGAAGCTAAAGAACACTTCGACATAATCCAGGCGGCATGTGTTCATCGCACGGGTATGCTTGAAATCAGCGACATGGCTGTGTGGGTCGGGATCAGCGCTGAACATCGCGGTCCAGCCTTCGATGCCTGCCGCTACGTCATAGACAATGTTAAAGTTCGTCTGCCGATCTGGAAGAAAGAGTATTACACCGACGGGGATTCCGACTGGGTCAACTGCGAACAATGCGCAGCACATGGCCATGCACACGGGGCTTGAGGCGATTCCCGTCGTACGCTCCTGTGGGAATCTGACTGATCATCCCATTCGTAATGTTTCATGCTCTTCATCACGCGTGAGATTAGGGCGAAGCATTCACCCGTAGCCTCGCTTTTCGAGCGTCTCCTCGTCCATTCCCATGAAGTGCCCGATCTCGTGAAACAGGGTAATTGCCACCTCACGCTCGAGCTCGGCCGGGGCTGGGAAATCCTGTTCCAGCGGTCCGCGAAAAAGTTGGATTATGTTCGGCAGTTCCATGTCCTGGGCGTGGCGATCCGGCAGCGCGATGCCGGTGAACAGGCCGTACAACATATCTGTTTTGTCGCCGAGCACTTCCTCGACCAGTTGTGGATCGGGCCAGTCGAGCACGACGACGGCAATGTTCTCGCGCTGCATGATCTCGCGGAACTCCGCCGGGATGCATTTCAGCGCACGTTTGACCAGTTGATCGAAGTGAGTTGCTGCCATCAGAGTCCACGGAAAATGAAACTGCCAAAGATTTGCACCGGGATTTTCTCTCCGAAATCGTTGGCGGCGCCGCGCAGACCTTTGAACCTGTCTTCCACTTTGATGTAGAGCGATTTGTCGTTGGCCAGACGACTCAGCGTGATCTTGCCAGTTCCCCGTGATGCGCTGCACTCCCGCAAGTTTTTTATCATAGCTGCCGTGTCAGTGATAGTTCGTTGTCGGTGCGAAGCTTGCCGAGCGGTGATCATTAGCGGCATATCTTCCGCGGAATGTTTGTCCCCGGCGAAGGCACAGGAAGACTCCGTCTACTTTGTCGAGGGTGTCAGTGCCATGCCGCCCGTATGCCGTGCGATGCCATCGGGATCCCATTCGAATCCCAGCCCCGGCCGATCGGGAATTGGCAGCATACCGTTGTCGTCCATCGTCAGCGGTTCCGCGAAGATATCTTCGATATACGGCGCCGGGGTGATGTACTCGACCCATGGCGCATTTGCTGCTGCCGCCACGAGCTGCAGATCGGCCGCCAGGCCGACGGCGGTGTTCCAGCCGTGTGGCACCATCACGATCGCATGGTCATCGGCATACTGGCCGATCCGATGTTGCTCGCTCAACCCGCCGACCTTGGTTACGTCGGGCTGGATATAATCGACAGCGCCGCGTTCGATCCATTCGATGAAGGATTGTCGACGTGTCAGCACCTCGCAACTGCTGATTGGCACCGGCGAGTGTTCCCGCAGTTTCACATAGCCGTCAATATCGTCGGGGCGCAGCGCTTCTTCGAACCAGGTCACGTCGTAGTCGGCCAGCATCTTCGAGGTGTTGAGCGCCCACTTGTAGCCGTGCGGCCAGAAGGCATCGGAACCGCCGGCGTCGACCATGAGTTCGCAATCCGGACCTATGGTATCTCGAGCGGCTTTGACAATTGCCTCGTCGCTTCTCCGGTCCTTGCGGCCGAATGGTCCCCAGCCAATCTTGAAGGCCCGGAAGCCGCGTGCCATGGCGGCTTGGAGTTGTTCGACCATCTCCGGAGTGTCGGTCATCAGCATCGAACCGTATGGCTTGATGGATTCACGATAACGGCCACCGAGCAGACGGCTGATTGGCTGTTCCGTGACTTTGCCGAAGATATCCCATAGCGCAATGTCGATGCCGGAGATCGCATGCGTGACCGAACCGCCGCGCCCCTGCCAGAACGTTTGCTGATGCAGTGTTTCACTGACGGCGGCCGGATCCAGGGCTGAGGCACCGTAGAGGAATGGACGTAGGACGGTTAGAGCGCCTGCCACCAGTGCTTCGGAGGTGTAGGCGCTGCCGAGGCCGGTGATCCCTTCGTCAGTGATTATTTCGACCAGCGTCATCAGGTTGCGCTCGCGGTCGCTGAACGCATCGTCCCAGCCGCCGTCGGGTGTTTCGCCGAAGAGCGGTAGGAGACGGATGTCTTTTATTTTCATGGATAACTCCGGTTTGTGATGCATCCGCAGACTGTCGACGCGGCAACAACGCCACCGCGAAGGTCAGGTATTATATTGTCCATCAAATAAAAGACACGGCGCGGACGGCTTATTCTTTACAGTTCATTATCCGTTCTTTTGGCGTGGGGCTTTGCCTGCCAGTTTCCAGTGCTATTTTAGCGGCTCTTCGTTTTTTTAGTTACTGATCCGCTAATTCACATGCGCATACCCCACAATTGGCAGAGAGAACCCGGCATCCGGCTCTTGCCTTCCCGTGACCTCGACAGTGGTAAGCTGCAGGGTCCGTGCATCGTGCGCAAGCCGGACGGCGGTTTTCGCCTGTTTTACACTGCGGTAGGTCCCGGCAAACCCTTTCCGAACTGCCAGGGCTACATCCTGAGCGCGGTCTCCGACGATGGCGTGAATTTCGAGAAGGAGCCGGGCTTTCGGCTGACACCGCAGCGGGATATTCCGCACATGTCGCGACGGGTGCTGGTACCGTCGATTATCAGTGTGGGCAATGGCTGGCGCATGTACTTCGAGTCGAGGGGGCCTGCTGACCGGCCGTTCGTGATTTGCAGTGCGTTTTCTATCGATCAATTGGCGTGGGAATTGGAGGACGGCATTCGTTTTCAGGCCACCGGCAGTACCGGAGGGCCGCGATATTCGGAATTGCCCGATGGCCGCGGGCGGTTGTATTGCTGCGGGGCGACGCCCGAAGAGCCGGAAACGGGCGGCGTCGTCAGCGCGATTACGACGGATGGACTTAATTTTGACATGGAGCCTGGCTATCGCATTCGTAACAAGCAGCAAGACTATGACTCGGATGGCTGCACGGCTGCTCAGGTCGTTGCGACCGGCGGCGGCGACTGGAGCATGGTTTTTTCCACGTGGGAGGACGCACCGCCGGGCGCCGATGTGCCGCCGCATCCGAGTACCGAGTTGGCGGCGGACGGATCGAGTGCGGACTTCGCAGCTGCTTCGATCGCGTCGGACATGGCCGGATACCGCTCGCGGATATTTATGGCGTATTCGATGGACGGCCTTGTTTGGGAGCATGGCGAGTGTGCTGTCGACGGCGCCGGCTACGGCGGTGACGGGCCCGATGCGGTGCATGCCGAGGATATGTCGGTGATCCGGCTCGAGGACGGCAGGTATCGCATGTACTACGCTGCCTGCGACAATGACGGAATCTGGTCCGTCACGAGCGCTGTCACAACATGAACCAACTGGAGAATCACGTGAATTTATTTTCTGCTTTAATCGTCCGGCCGTTAGTCTGCCTCCTTGTTTGTGTGACCGCCTGGGCGGACGCCCCTGCGCCCGGCGACTCGGCGCGCGCCTACCTGGCGTTCGTCAATCGCGCCTGCGACCGTGTCGAAGCGGATCTGCCGAAGGTCACTCGAGTTGCGGAGATTGCCGCGGATCGCCATATCAAAGGTGGCATACTGCGCCTCCCATGGAACCATCAGGGGCTGCAGGACGAGCTGTGGGGACGCAGCGGCGGAGTGATCCACATCGGCACACGCCGGCCGCACAAGCACGATCGCAGCGCCGAGGAAAAGGCTCAGGACGTCGCCATTATCGGTTGGCAGCGAGCCCCGGTGGCGCACAAGTTGAACGAACTGAAACAGCTGAAATCCGAAGGGGTATACATCATCGGGTTCGGCCCGTGGGCGTTGCCGGAGCTGGCCGAGTATGTTGATGTTTGCGATGCCTGGTTCGACAGCGGATTTGGCTCCGACGACCGCGTTGTGGAACTGGCTGACGGCAGCAGGGCAGGGCGTGGCAATATGCTGGTCGACATGCTGTATGGCTGGTCCTTCATCGCCGAGTATATCGCGGCGTTGACGCGCCGCGGCAAGATGCCACCTGTTTGGCAGGCGTATCTATACGACGAAGGCGTTGCCTGGGGCAACAAGTATTTTGGAAAAGTCCAGTTTCACAGTGATTACGAAGTGCCGCCGCAGACGGCCGGGAGTTTGGCAAAACGCTACCTCACCCACATCCGGGGACTGGGGGACAAGTTCGGTCGCGAGCAGATAGCGAATACCAACAAAGCCGTCGAGTTGATCCTCGCCGAGCGTCGCGAAGGGCGCAAGACCTTCTGCGCTTCCATGGGGCACGCGCCGTGGACTTTCGTCTGTGCCGATGAAGGCAAGGCCTGGGGTACCAATGTCGATATCCACAGCAACCTCCCTCGCCAAGTCGCGAGCTATATGAGGGACTCGCCGGACGGTGCGCTGGTGCTGCATGTTGGCTACTACGGCACCGACGCGAAAGCGCTTGAAATCTTCAGCAGCAAGCAGCAGCGTGTCATGTATATCAGTGCCAACACCGAGCGTGCCGGCGAGACGTCCTTGATGACGGGCTTCGTAATTCGGGCGGTTCCGGAGGACGCGCCGGTCTATATCAATATGGGTATCGCCTTCGGCGACGCGTCCATTGAACTCGAGGGTTACCCGCACCGAATCCTGCCGTCCAGTGGTGTCATGCAACTGGTCGCGTACCAGTGTGTCAATGTCGAAGTCCTCAACCGCATGGGACCGGTGCCGGCACAGTAAGACTCTACAGGTACTGCAAAACCTCACGCAGGTCTTTCTTCTCGATCACTACATCGGCGATCTCGTCGAGCCGCTGCGACTTCGAGTTGAAGGCGATACTTAGTCCTGCGATCTCTGCAATATGCACATCATTTTCGTTGTCACCGACAAAGACGCATTCTTCGAGTTGCAGTGATTCCCGTTCGGCGATGACGCGCAAGCCGGTTGCTTTGTGTTCCATGTCGTAGGGGGTCGGTTCGCCGCCGGTGATGTTGCCGGCGGTGTCGAAGAAAATTCGATTGACGAAGACGTCGTCGAAATGATCGGTATCCAGGAGCGTGTCGATGACGATGTCGATGGAGCCGGAGATAATCGCCAGTTTGTAGCCTTGTTGCCGCAGTGTGTCCAGCGTTTCGATGGCGCCGGGCATCAGTGACAGTTGCCTGATCACCGCGAGCAGGTCGTTGCGGCGTTTGCCGCGCTCGCGCCAGGCGTCGATGTCGGCCTCGAACCACTGGGCGTAAGTGATTCGACCATTCAGGTAGTCTTCATAATGGCGCTGGCGTTGATCCTTCGGTACATCGAACGCGTCATGCAGTGTTTTCCAGATGTACACGGTATCGTCGACTAATGTACCGTCGAGATCGAAGCAGATCAGTTTGTATTGCATGGCAGGTGACAGCCGGTTGCGGCTCATTTTGAATTATTCATTGATACAGTAGCGTCTGTAATTGAGAAATCTGACTGAACATTACTGACGGGGATTCGGGATGAATCGTGTGGCCGGTTTGCTTTGTGCTCTGGTGTACGATCAATTATCCTTTCAGCTTTGGACACTGCACCGATGCAAATGATAAATGCGCCTGATTGACGGTATTCGTAGATTTCGCTGGTCTGATTGTCCGGCTTGGGCGGTATGGCTGATCCATGCGCTGGCGCTGGTGCCACTCGCTGCTCTGATCATTTCCTTTCTGGTCGCACCCGGGCAGTTGGAGAGCGGCGAAATCCGTTTCCTGCCCGAATGCCTGTTCCGTGCTGTTTTCGACCGGCCGTGTCTGGGTTGCGGGATGACCCGGGCGTTTTGCAGTATCTCGCATGGCGACATCGCGGCCGCCGTCGATTACAACTGGATGAGCCTGATCTACTACCCGATTTTCGTCATTGTAGCGCTGCTGGGAGCGATGTCTTTGATTAGTTATTTGCGTATCGTCCCGGACAAGGGGGGATGCCATGCTGCCTAATCCGTACGAGTCGCCGTCACCGTACGAGCCGTCTGTGCAAAACGTCGAATATCGGCCGCGTAATACCGAAGTGTGTGGATTTATTTCGTTTGTTGTCGGCCTGATCTCGTTGGTGGCCTTGCCGTTCAGTTGTTGCTGTAACGTTGGGAACATCATATTTCTGCCGATTCCGATTGCCGGTATCGTATTGGGAATCGTGTCTATCTCGAAGTGCCGCGCTGAACCGGAACGCTATTCCAGCACACGCTTTGGCGTAGTCGGCATCATTCTGTCGGCAGTTGCGATTATTGTGATACTCGTCGTGTTCACGTTGCTGATCTTCATGTTCAATTCCGATCAGCCTGGAGAGCATTTGATCAGGACTCTTGAGAAGCTGGAGACGTAATAGTGATCTGCCGGCGTGGTCAGGCCTCATCCGTCCCTACTTTTACCGTGACCGCACCATCTGCGACGCCGATCCTGAAATTCGAGCTATTCGGAAACAGCTCACCGTCGACCTGCACAGGCACCGGGTTGTCGACGAGGATCTCGACGTGCCGCGCCTGAATCCAGGCGCGGCCGCTGTGGTTGGAAACGAACAGGCGTCGCAGGAAGCTCGGGAGATGCCGGTAGGCGAAGACAAACCGGTAGACGTACTCGACCCGGCTGCGGATCAGCGCAATGTCGAGAAGGCCGTCGTCGGTGCGGCACTTTGGGGTCAGATCAAATTCGCCACCATAGATGCGTGTGTTATTGACTACCACATCCGTTACACTCCCTTCGTACCAGCGTTTCCCATCAACGAGAATTTCCATCCTGAATCGGCATTTGCTGAACATTGCCCGCAAAGTCGCCAGTGCGTAGATAATATAGGCATGGACCAGGCGCCGCAGTACGGGCTTCTGTAACCGCTCGGACATTTGATTCCGAAAGCGTAGGATCCGTGCATCGAGCCCGACACTCAAGGCGTCGGCAAAGTAGTACCCCGACCAGGTGCCCAGGTCGAGTTTTTTGTCGATACCGTCAGTAAGGTTTGCGATCGCTGTTGGCAGATTGCGCGGGCCCGGCTTCAGCCGCAAGGATTTGGCGATGTTGTTACCGGTGCCGAACGGGAGAATAACATAGCGCGGCTGCGGCCGCTCGGGATGTGATTTGCCGAAACGCAGCAATGTGTTGACCAGATGGAAATGCGTGCCGTCGCCGCCGATGCCGACGACGGCGTCGAATGTTTCCGACTCGAGCTTTCGGCACAAGATCTCGTTGAAATCGGTATCACAGATTTCCAGCAGTGTTGCATCGATCGAGTGTTCCTCAAGCAGTGCACGCAGGCGTGGTATTTCCCGCTGGAATCTGCCGCCGCGGGCCCGGGGATTGTAGCAGGCGACAACTTTCACGGATTGACGGGAACCCGGTCGTAGCTGAGGTCGATACGGGTCACGGGTTGGCTGTTGCCGATATGCTCGTCTAGGATGTAGAACAGCCGCTGAAAGCTCTTCTCGAGATTTTCCTGGGGAAGGGTGATGACAGCGTTTGCCTGGATCATTGATGCGGCGTTTGCTTGCAGGTACACGCGTAATTGGTCTTTATGCACCTGCACGATATGGACATCGAGATAGTTGCCTTTCGGATGCCCCCTTGCCTGTCTGAGAAACTCGAGTGCCGCCATAGCGCCGGAGTGCGTCAGTTTTTCGCCCGTGGCATACGAATCGAGATCGGCGATCCCGGCGACAATCGGTAGTTTCGCCGGTAGTGAGCCCTCGGGTGGCACGATAACCACGCCACTCCCGTCGATCAGTCGACCGGTACGTTTGGCCAGGCAGGCGACCGGTGTGCGCCCGTAAATGGTCAACTGCAGTGTGCCGGGCATGATGCGTCGTACATCCGCTTCCTGAATCAGTGGCATCTCCAAAAGCCGTCGTCGCAGCTCTGTTGGCTCCGATTCATAGAGATTCGTTTCGCCTTCCGTCAGCTCCAGATGGCGACGGATGAAATCCTCGGTGACGATACCCTGTTCGATGCGGATGTTGATTTGCTCGATCGTGAAGTGCGGATTGCTCGAATAAAATAATTGGCCGATACCATAATAAATCCCCCAGATCAAGCCGATGACAACGCAGGCAATAAAACCCCACAAAGCCACGCGCGCCAGAATTATCAGGCGAGAATGAGCCGGCTTGTTCGTCTCCCGCGCAGGTTTTCGCGTTTCGACAGTTTCCACGTATGTTGTGTGGTGCAAAAGGTGTAACGATCGATCCGAGTCAGTGTATGAAAGTAGCGCCCGGACGGCTGAAATGCAACGCAGAACAGATGTTATTCAATGACCGAGGAAGTTACCCCTAACTTTTCGTCACGTCTTTCCTGGGCGTCTCGACCGAATGCACTGGCCCGGCTGCAGTGCAGTAAAGCGCATCTCGGTGTCCCGCTGCTTGACCTGACGCAGTCCAACCCGACGACCACCGACTTCGTGTTCCCGCCTGCCTTGAGTGCCGCCCTCGATCATCCCGACGCTATGTCCTATGAGCCGGCGCCGCGCGGACTTCCTACCGCACGACAGGCGGTTGCAGATTATTATGCGGCAAAAGGCGCTGCTGTGGCATCGGATGACGTGATCCTGACCTGCAGCAGCAGCGAAGCCTACACCAATCTGTTCCGCCTGCTCGCCGATCCCGGCGACGAAGTACTCGTGCCGAGTCCCGGCTACCCCTTGTTCGATGACCTTGCTGCTCTCGAGAGCGTCGTGCCGGTGACCTACCCCGCGGTCTACGACCAGCGCTGGCGGATCGATGTCGATGCGCTGGCAGCTGCGGTCTCTGCACGCACGCGTGCTGTCATCGCCGTCAATCCCAACAATCCAACGGGTGCCTGGTTGACCCGGGAAGCCTGGGACGCAATCTGTTCGATTTGTGTCACCCACAATCTGGCCGCGATTGTCGACGAGGTTTTTGCGGACTTCGCAATTGACTTGCCGGAGGATGCGCTCACCACGGTTGTCGGGCAGCCGCCGATGCCGACGTTTGTCATCAGCGGTCTCGCAAAAGTGGCGGCACTACCGCAGATGAAGCTCGGCTGGATCGCCGTATGCGGACCGCCGGCGTTGCGGGTCGCCGCCATCGACGGTCTGGAGCTCATCGCCGATACGTTTCTCTCTGTGTCGACTCCGGTGCAGCTTGCACTGCCGTCGTTACTCGAGGCGCGCCACGATTTACAGGCGCAGATCCGGTCACGGTTGCGCTTCAATCTGGCAAGCCTGACTGCGGCTGTGGACGGCAGGGCTGCCGAGGTGCTGACTGTCGAGGCCGGTTGGTATGCGATCGTCCGCATGCCTGATTGGCACAACGACGAGGACTGGGCGCTGCGTTTGTTGATCGAACAGGATGTGCTTATGCACCCAGGCTTTCTGTTTGACTTTGCCGAAGATCATTGTCTCGTCTGCAGTCTGCTTACACCACAATCGGAGTTTGCGGCCGGTGTTGCGCGGCTTATGGATCTGATTGCTGCAGATTGACGCTTTGCGTCTCAGCGGTACGCGAAGAAGGTATAATCGTCGTGGAGGTAGTCACGGACGACTTCGGTTCGGTTGATTTCCAGACCGTTGCAGAAGTCGAGGACGTACTCGACAGTTGGGCTGAAGAAGCTCGACTGGCTGGTTTGGTACAGGTTGAAGCCGTAGGCGACCTGCGCCAGGGATACTGCACGCTTGACGATGCCCTCGAAGAACGGCTGGTCGCCGAACGCGAAGATGCCGCTGCTGACAATGTAATCGAAACGTCGCGTTGGCGGTGCCAGCAGAATGTTGCGTGCCTCAAAGACGGCGGTCGGGCACTTTCGCTGCGCCAACTTGATGGCCTCCGGCACGATATCGTATCCCGTGAAATCGACGTCGATGTCGCACGCTTCCAGGTACACCGCGAAGTCGCCGATGCCGCAACCGATGTCGAGGACGCTACAGCCATCGAGTTCGCCGATCTGCAGAAATGTCTCGAACCGCACCTGCTGAGTCTGGCTCGAGTGCCAGTGCAGTGATTTGTATGAATCACCATGTCTCCGGACCAACTCCGAATAGACCTTGCGCTGCCGATCCTCGTTGTCCTGGAAGGTCGCTTGCGTGGTGTCCATCGTGATCATTTTAACCTGCTGATGCGGTCCATCGCTTCTTCCACGGCATCACGCTGATTGAAGGCGGACAGACGGAAGAAGCCTTCGCCGGCTGCGCCGAATCCGGAGCCGGGGGTGCCGACAACGTGAGCGTTCTTCAGCAGGTGATCGAAGAACCCCCAACTGTCATAGCCCGCTGGCGTGCGCAGCCAAAGGTACGGAGCGTTGACACCGCCGAAAATAGTATAACCGCAGGCTGCGAGACGATCGTGCATGATTGCGGCGTTCTCGAGATAGAATGCGATGAGGCTGTGCACCGCGGCCTTGCCTTCCGGTGTGTAGCTGGCCTCGGCGGCGCGTTGCACGGGGTAGGAGACGCCATTGAACTTGGTGCTCTGTCGACGGTTCCACAAGCCGTGCAGCGCCACGGGGTCGCCGCTCACGGTGTACCCGGTGAGTTCACGGGGCACCACTGTGAAGGCGCAGCGGGTGCCGGTGAAGCCGGCGCTCTTGGAATAGCTGCGGAACTCGATGGCAACCTCGCGGGCACCGTCGATCTCGTAGATCGAATGGGGCAGACCATCCCCGGTGATGTAGCCTTCGTAGGCGGCATCGAAAAGAATGATGGCGTTTTCTGATCTGGCGTACTCGACCCATTCCGCCAGAGCGTCGCGGGACATGACTGCCCCGGTCGGGTTGTTCGGGGAGCAGAGATAGATCAGATCGACATGCTGCTCCGGCAGAGCTGGTACGAAGTTGTTGTCCTCGGTGCATGGCAAATAGACTACGCCATCGTAGCGGCCGTCGCGGCAGGCGCCGGTACGACCGGCCATGACGTTGCTGTCGCAGTAGACCGGATAGACCGGATCGGTGAGGGCGATGGTACTGTCGGTGGCGAAGATTTCCTGGATGTTGCCGGAATCGCACTTCGACCCGTCGGACACGAAGATCTCATCGGCGCCAATATCGACACCGGCATCCTGGTATTCGTTCTTTGCGATCGCTTCACGCAGAAAGTCGAGACCCTGCTCAGAGGGATAGCCCCGGAACGACTCGTCGTGGGCAAGTTCCTCGGCGGCGTTTTTCATTGCGTCGATGATCGGGCGCGGGATGCCTTTGACGACATCGCCGATACCCATGCGGATGATTTTTGCGTCGCTATTGGCATCGGCGAAGGCGCTGACACGCCGGCCGATTTCCGGGAAGAGATAACCTGCCTGGAGCTTCAGATAGTGTTCGTTGACGTGTGCCATGGATCGCAAGAGTCGGGGTTGAAGTGGAATTGTTGAATGAGTGCTGGGACTATATCATCGGGAGGCCGGAGTGTGCAACCCTTGCCGGCGCCCGGCAGGGGGCAAAAGCACGGAGTCGAAAAGATCGATAGGGGGCGTTGAATCTTGCAGAGAGGGTGCCAAGTCAAACAACTTCCCCGCTACATTTCTCTGTGAGAAATGCGGATTTTTCAAAGTAGCTCCGCAGTCCACTGATGTTGGGACCTGCGGTATGATCATTGATCTTACTTAGGGTTGGTGCCGTGCGATCAAGTGTGTCCTCGTGGTGAACCTCTCAGGGTTCTTCGAAGATTGCCAGGATATCGTTGCACAGCGCGGCGATGTCGGGGTTGCCATCGTCGGTGTTGAGGTGCCAGAGTCGGCCCCACCTGTCATTGGCGAGATGCTGTTCCATCATGGTGCGGCGCTCGTCACTGTTCACCTGTCGCTCGATTTTCGGGCGGGCTTCGTCCATCTCGATCTGCGACCGGTTCATCAGGCGCTCGAGTCGGACTGCTTCGGAAGCATCGACCAGGATGATGTTGTTATTGACCAGCTTGGTCCATTGCGCTTCGACGAGGATGGCACCTTCGAGCACGACAATACCTCGCGGTGAGGTCTGTGTCTCCTCATACAGCCGGGTCAGCATGGGCTCGCGCATGATCTGGTTCAGTTGTGTAAGTGCAGTTGGATTGGCGAAGACAATCTGGCCGAGGGCACGGCGGTCGATGGCGCTGCCCTCGAGCACGAGATGCTGCCCGAACGCGGCCGCGATGCGGTCGCGGGTCTTGCGGTAGATGGCACCGTCGGCATCGCTGAGCACGTAGTGACCGACTTCGTCGAGGCTGATGTAGGTTGCCGTCACCTGCTTCTGCAATTGTTCGATAAGTTGCTGCGCGACGTATGTTTTGCCGGCAGCAATGCCGCCCGCAATGCCGACCGTGAAGGTGCCGCGTATGCGCCGCTCCAAGGCTTCTTTGACATGCAGAGGGCAGTAATTGCTGACATCTCCGCCCTCGGCGACGATTGCCTTCACGACGCTGGAACTGATGTGCGACAACTCCGGACGGGTTGGATAGAAAACGGTGTCGACGCCGGCGTGCAGACTGTCGTTGACGGCGAACTGCACCATCTCGCCTTCGAGGTCGCTGTTGTTGCGGACGCCGCGGACGATAAAGTCAAAGTCATTGCGGTAGGCGTATTCGGCGAGCAACCCGGTGAAGCGGATGCAGTTGACGTTATCGAGACCGTCGAAGCACTGCTGCGCCAAAGCCAGACGTTCGTCACTGGTGAACAGGTAGTTGCCGACCTTCTGTGGATTTTCGCCGATTGCGACCACTACCTCGCTGTACGTGCGTGCAGCGCGCTGGGCAATGTCGATATGCCCGTAAGTGATCGGATCACCGGAAAATGCGTAGATAGCTCGCATGCGTTTACCCTGGGTCAGACGTTCACTTTCGGTCGCGGCGGATCGATCAGCAGCGGTGCTTCGCCCCGAATGACATGCTGCAGATCACCGAGGCATTCTCTCGCCGTGACATAGCGGTCTTCAGGTCCTCTCGCCATCATGGTCAGCAGGACGTTGGCGACCGTGTCCGGGACATCCGGCTTGACCTTACGGACATCCGGCGCCGGCTCTTTGATGCGGGCGTCGATAACATTGAGCAGTTCGTCATAGCAGAACGGTGGCTCATTGGCGATCAGATGATAGAGCGTGCAGCCGAGCGAGTAGATATCGGAACGATTGTCCTGGTAGGCATCCTGGGTGACGCTCTCGGGGCTCAGGTAGAACGGCGTGCCTTCGACGGCGCTGATATCGACGGCCGAATGTTCGTGGGCGGTGACCAGGCCGAAGTCGAGCACCTTGACGTAGCCGGCCTTGTCGACCATTACGTTCTGTGGTTTGATGTCCCGGTGAATGGTAAGAAAATCGGACCAGACGAAATCGAGGGCGACGGCAACGTGGGTCGCTACCGTGAACGCGTCCATTGGGTCCATGGCGTCATAGTATTCGAGGTATTGCGCGAGGTTGATGCCGTCGGGAGGTTCATTGCCCGACATGGGGTCGTCACATTTACGACATTTCCGGGCGCTGTTCATGCTTGCGGATTAGTTAATTTTGGGGTGACAACACAACGAACTCGGCACGTCGGTTGTTGGCATATGCACGTTCACTCGTGCCGGTGTCGGCGGGTTTGTCTTCGCCGTAAGAAAGGGTACGCATGCGGCTATTATTTACACCGAGGGCGACGAGATAATCGCGCACGATGATGGCCCGGCTCTCGCCCAGGGCACGATTATATGTATCGCTGCCGCGGTTGTCGCAATGCCCTTCGATGACCAATTGGTAGCGGTTGTTCTCGAGTAGGTACTGCCCGAGCAGTTCGAGTTTGCGTCGTTCGGTGTGGCCGATCATATTCTGGTTGTAAGCGAAATAAATCGGCGTCCAACGTCGATCGGGATCCAGCAACACGACCATGGTAGCTTTGTCGCCATCGCTGACCGGCAGAGGGTCGTCGTATTTCGTCCACTTGTCCCAGTCTTCGCGTAGTTTTGTTGGCGGCTCGATCACGCGGAAACCAGCATCATTACCGGGCAGACCGGTAATGCCCGGAGTGTCGTTGCCGGTGTCACCTGTGCTGTTGTCGGCGGTATTCTGATCGCTGTGGTTTTGCGCAGCGTCTGGCATCGTGTTTGTGAGTACGGTGTACGGCGCCAGATGCTGCGAGTCGACGACAGGCGGCAGGAGGGCCGGGGTGCGGCAACCGACGAGAGTTGCTAGGGCTGCAAAGGTCAAGGCTCGGTACATGTTTGTGAACGTCCTTTATGGCCGGTGGTGACAGGTTGTGGTTGTTGCAACGAAACAGCATTCCGGCATGCCCACATTGCTGGATCGCTCATCAACAGTTACGTACTGTGCCTGGCGCTATTCTGTAGGTGCCAAGTGGTTATGTCGCAAGCTGTTGCGGCGAGAGGGCAGGGTCTTTTATGGGAGCCTCGCGACAACTTGTGTGTAATTTCCTCAACCTATATCGCGTATAAGCGGTGTGCAACTGGAAACCTGCGATTATTTCCGGCGTCTAACAATGCTGTCAATTGCGACGGTTCGTCACCTGCTTATGGTCTGGGAGGTGGTGCCGGAGTCTTGTTTTTCGGCAAGGTACAGGTAACTTTGCAAGTTTGTGTGCAACCCTTTGTGTTGACACGGGTTGAGGTTCATCCTATATTGGCTTCCATTAGTCTCCTCCATCCATCGAAAATATGTCCGGAAATCGCTCCGGAGTGAACGGGATCCGACATGGCTACACCGAAACTGGTTGTTTTGTCAGAGCAATTGCGAGGGCAAACCTACGAACTTAGTGAAGAAATGTACTCGATCGGGCGGGGTGAGCAGGAGAGCATCTGTATCCCCGACCCGACGGTAAGCGGTCGTCACTGTGACCTTGTTCGCAACGAGGACGGGACATATTCGGCCCGCGATCTGGGCAGCACCAACGGGACGCGGATCAACGGTGTGCGAATCACCGAGCAGCGTCTGGGGAACAGTGATATTCTGCAGGTCGGCGGCATTGAGATCATGTTCGACTGTGAAAAACAGTCAATCACTTCAGCGATGGCGACGCAGACTGGGATCAACTTGGAAGACACCGCCGGTGGGATGGTCGTCGAGGAGATGTCCAATTTCAGCCCGTTCGCCGGGAAAGGGGCGAGGGGCGCGGATAATCCCAAAATAAAAATGGTGGTGACTGGAATCATCGTCGTGTTGTTCATAGTCGTCTGCGTTCTCGGATATTTTCTGGCTCAACGCCTGAGGTGACCTTCGGCAGCGGCTTCGACACCGGGCGCCACGAGATTATTCTGAAGCTGCCGGTTACTTGCCGGTTTTGGCCCGGACCATGCGTCCGTGAGCCTGTATCGCTCTGGTTTTTAGCAATCATACCGATCCCTTACGAGGCTGCCAGTTTCTATGCCCGACGATAACAACAATCAGGATCAGGACGGCGGAAACCGTCCGCACGATACGAAGCCGTCGTCGCCGCAGTTTCCGACGATGCTGATCTGGATCATTATTCTCTTTGTCCTGCCGCTCGGTCTCATTTACATGATGGGCAGCAAGGAGAACGACGAAATGTCGACGTCCGAGTTCCTCTCACAGCTGGCCAATAACCAGGTCTTTGAACTAGTCATTGAGAAGAACCCAAGCACCAGTAGGAGTATTGCGGTCGGCAAGTATAGGGATGATCAGGGCACCGAAAGGGCCTACGAAGCCGAAGTTTTCCTCAGTGATGATTTCCTGGAGATGGTGAAACAGAGCGGCGTCGACGACTGGAAGATTGAAACCAAAGACCCGATTGGCCGCACCCTGCTGCTGTTCATCGGTCCGCTGCTGCTTGTCCTGCTGATCCTGTATTTTCTCTTCGCACGCCAATTGCGGAACGCCGGCAAAGGTGCCATGCAGTTCGGCAAGAGCCGAGCCCGACTCAGTCAGAACCGACAGAAAGTCACATTCTCCGACGTGGCTGGGATCGATGAGGCGAAGGACGAGGTCGAGGAGGTCATTGATTTCCTCAAAGAGCCTGACAAGTTCAAGCGACTTGGCGGCCAGATCCCCAGGGGCGTAATCATGGTCGGTCCGCCCGGCATCGGCAAGACCCTGCTGGCGCGCGCTATTGCCGGGGAGGCCGACGTGCCGTTCTTCAACATCAGCGGATCCGATTTCGTCGAAATGTTTGTCGGTGTCGGTGCCAGTCGCGTTCGTGACATGTTTGAGCAAGGCAAGCGCAGCGCGCCTTGCATCATTTTCATCGATGAGATCGATGCTGTCGGTCGCTCCCGTTTCAGTGGCTACGGCGGCGGCCACGACGAACGTGAACAGACGTTGAACGCGCTGCTCGTGGAGATGGACGGGTTCGAGGGGAAGTCCGGCGTCATTGTCATGGCTGCTACCAACCGCCCCGACGTCCTCGACCCGGCGCTGCTGCGGCCCGGCCGTTTCGATCGCCAGATCAACATTGATTTGCCCGATTTTAAAGGGCGCCACGCCATTCTCAAGGTGCATGTCAAGAAAGTCAAGCTGTCGGACACCGTCGATCTCGAGATCGTTGCCCGCGGCACTCCTGGTTTCAGCGGAGCCGACCTGGCGAATCTGGTCAATGAAAGCGCCTTGTTAGCGGCGCGCGAAGACAAGAACGCCATTTATATGGACGACCTCGAAGAGGCTCGCGACAAAGTTTGCTGGGGCAGGGAGCGACGCAGTCGCGTCATCGACGATCACGAAAAGAAAGTCACTGCGTACCACGAGGCCGGTCACGCCCTCATCGGTCTGCACTGCGACAATACGACGCCGTTGCACAAGGTCACGATCATCCCGCGCGGCAAAGCCCTTGGCGCGACCATGCACCTGCCTGAGTACGACAAGTACACGCATACCAAGACCGAGCTCGTGGATGAGCTCACGGTGCTCATGGGCGGCCGCTGCGCCGAAGAGATTATCTTCAATGAAATCACCAGTGGCGCCTACGTCGACATCAAGCAGGCCTCCGCGATCAGCCGTAAGATGGTTTGTGAATGGGGCATGGGCGAGACCGTCGGCTTGCTCAACTACGGTGACATCGATGGCTATGGTCAGGAGCCTTATCACGGCGGCTACAGCCCCGAAACTGCCCGCGAGATCGATCTGGAGGTACGGGAGATCATTGCCGGGGTCAGCCAGCGTGCCATGGACATTCTGATGACGCATCGCGACCAACTCGAAAAGCTAGGCGAACAACTGCTCGTCGAAGAGACGATGGACGTCTTCGAGATCAAAGGGCTGCTGGACATGCCGGTCGGCGACACCGAGAATAGCCGCCGCTTCAAAGGGAAAGGCCGCTTAAGCTCGGACGAAGACACCCTGGACAGCGGTGATGGTGATGGCACCGAAGGGGTGCCGCTGCTGGTTGAAGCTCCGGTGGACGATGATGTGGAGATGCCAGCTCCCGTTATCCCGGACGCCCTGGCCGACGATGACGCGGAAGTTGACAATGTCGACGTAGACGACAAAGCCAATGAAAAGGTCGTCGATGGGCCGTTGCCGGAAACCGCCGAACCCCTTGCACCCGACCGCCATGATGATGCTACGGACGCCGTCACCGGATAACATTTCCCGGTTGCCGGCCTGTGTATGCCTGGAGCGGCCCAGCCCCGGCCGGCGGTCGCAGATTTACCCGCTACGGTTTGACTCCTTACAGAATGGTGTCATTTAGGTAGCCGTCCCGCGAGATATACCGTATCCAGACCGCCGCGTGACGTGTGCGGCTGCAACCAAATTCCACACCGAAACAGAGAGTGGAATCGCCATGGCGCGACCGGAGTCCAGCCTCCAGCTAAGTTCGAGTGACATGAATGATCACGGTGTTCATACCGTACTTGTGGTCGATGACGTGCCCACCAATGTCAAGATTCTTGTGGCGCATCTGGAGGCCAAAGGATTTAAGACGCTCGCTGCCTACAACGGCGAGGAAGCCATGACGATGGCGCTCAAGCATATGCCGGATCTGGTCATGCTTGATGTCAACATGCCGGTCAAGAACGGGCTCGAGGCGTGCGAGGAACTCAAGCAGAATCCTGAAACCATGATGCTTCCCATCATTCTGGTGACAGCCAACTCGGACACCAATGAAATCGTCAAGGGCTTCGAAGTCGGTGCCGATGACTACCTGATCAAACCCTACAATTACATGGAGATGCTGGCACGCGTCCGCTCCATGGTGCGGATCAAGGATACCCAGGCGATGCTGCTGGAGGTCAATCGGCACATCGACGACCTCAACCACGATCTCGAAGCCAAAGTCAAGGAGCAGGTCAAGGAACTCGAGCGCGTCAACCGCCTGCGTCGCTTTTTCTCACCGCAGATTGTCGATTCCATCGTCTCCGACGGCGCCGAGGACATTCTCAAAGAGCATCGCCGCGAGATCACCGTGGTTTTTCTGGATTTGCGGCATTTCACCAGTTTTGCGGAGACCGCATCGCCGAATGAAGTCATTTCGACGATCCGCGAGCTGCAGGCCTGTGTGGGGCCGGTGATCTTCCGGCACCGTGGTACGCTGGAGCGGTTCACCGGTGATGGCATGATGGTGTTTCTTGGTGATCCTGAGCCGATGGTTGATCACCCGTTGCAGTCGGTGAAGATGAGTATTGCTATCCAGAAGGAAGTGGATCTCTGCCTGCGCGAGTCCTGGGCCGCCAAGGGATATGACCTTGCGCTCGGTATCGGTATGGCAACTGGCGTCGCCTCGTTGGGCACGATCGGGTTCGAGGGTCGTCTTGATTACGCCGCCATCGGCAGTGTCACCAATCTCGCTGCCCGCCTTTCCAGCCGTGCCGAGGGCGGGCAGATTCTGTTATCCGCGAGAACCAATGAAATGGTCGAGAGCGCTTGTCCGACGAATGCCGTCGGTGAAGTCGAATTGAAGGGCTTCTCGCATTCGCAGGCGCTGTACGAGGTTTCTCCCGACGTCCAGCTCGAGGCTATCGGGTAAACGGTGGGCTTTGTCCCAACGTGGACTTTCTCGATCGCCACTCGCAGAGCCGGCACCGGATTTTGCGTCGGCGGCGAGGAATGGGGCCTGATTGAAGCTCAGCCGGATGCCCCCGAGGCAATTCTTGCCGATGGTGAGCCGCGACTTTTTTTCTCTCTCTCTTTCTCTCTCTCTTTCTCTCTCTCTTTCTCTCTCTTTTTCTCTCTCGCGAACCATCGGTTTATTTTTTTATCAGTCGCTGAGGTCGGCCACCCAGTCGTCCGCCTTGGCCAGGCGATTGGCGAGGATACAGGCGATGCTGCGCACAACTTTGAAGGCGTTGAGATCGTCGGCATCGAGCTTGGCGTTGAATGCGGCCGCCGGCAAATGGGTGACGCGGCCGGATTCGGTACAGCGGACTGTTGCAGCGCAGGATGCCTTGCTGATCAGGGACATTTCCCCGAAGAAAGACAGCTCGCTGAGATGCGCCAGCACGGTTTCCGAGTTACCATCGGATTTGATCACGTCGAAGGTGCCTTTGCTGATGATGTAAAGCCCGTCACCAGTCGCGCCTTCTTTGACAATGTCGTCGCCGATCTCTGTCGGTATGCCCTTGCTGATCTCGAGCAGTTCGGCTATTTGCATGCCCTCCAGGTCATCGAATAGCGGCACTGTCCCGAAGCGTTCCGTATCTGTGGCCATGAATTTCTCCCGTGCTGGTTGGTTGTACGTGGTCAATGTAAACACACCCGTCCGAATGTCTAACTCGAAACGCGACGGTTTGCGTCGATATCGGTATCTGCTTATGCGTATACGATTCTCCGAATAAGCGGCCGCCGAGCTGGGTCGGCATAATCTGCATATCAGTGCGGCCGAGTACGACAAGCTGCTTGTAGTCCTCGGTACTTTTCTCCGTCACCCTTGGCGATGAGATTTCCGTTCAGTTGCTGATCGGCCACGAATACTACATGACCGGTCGGCTGGCAGGCACTACCGCCGGCCATTCCGTCATGTTCTGGCGAAACAGCCCGGTCATGCCGGTGCCTGCCAATACATGTATTGGCCGAGGTTCCTTCGGGAAACGACTGTCGGGAGCGAGGCGGGGAGTAATTGCCAGGCAGTGAGATGACATTGCGGTGAAAACTCAACAGCCGGAGCCAATGCCAAGATTCGTGTAAGCGTGTCAGTCGATTGCCATGCTTCCGTAAAGCGGCACTCCCGACTGCTCCGACAGCGTATCGAGGTACGCCCGCACCGTCGACGGATATTCGAGGCCGCCGATGATGGTAATGCCGCGCAGATGGCCGAACAGCAGAATGTCGTCGTACGACAACGTGCCGTTGACTGCCCCCGGCGATTCGATGATTGCGGCGAGCGTGACCAACTTAATGTTCAGTTCCTCTTTCAGTTCGGCACTGTTCGCCAGATGCTCGGCGAAAGGCCCGATCGATTCTTCCTTCTTCTCGGTGAAATAGGCGATCCCGCCGGCAGTCGCGAACTCCGCCAGTGGCGCCTGGACCCAGCGCGGCATGGTCAGCGGATTCAACGCTGCGTTTGCCAGCCAGTCGGTCAGTTCCGGCCGATTAGCGGACGGAGCCAGCACTGGTTCACCAAAGTTCTGATCGATAAACGTAACGATATCCAGGCTCTCCGGCATGTGCGTACCGTCGTCCTTCGTCAGGATCGGCACCACCTTTGTACCGATCAAAGCCGTCGGGCCGTCGACGTCGTCGTTAAGGAAGAATTCCAGTTGAAAGTCGAGGCCCTTGAGGCCGAAAGGCATGCGGGCGCGGACGCAGTAAGGGCAGTGATCATAAACGTAGAGTTTCATAAGTGTTCAAGTCTCAGGTTTCAGATGTCTGGTAGCCACCATGGCCCATAGTCAATAGTCTATCTCCCCGCTCAACGCATCAATTGCTTCTGCGGAACCGCGATAGACAAATGTTGTTGTCACATCTTCAACTTCGTTCTGGCCGCCATCGAGAGCCGGCGAGTGGTGTTCAAGCTCGCCGAAGCCGCCGAAGCCGCCGTCGTCAATATAGACTTGCACGATGTAGCCGCGCTTGCTCGCGTCCGAACTAGGCACGTCCGAGTAAACTGCGCTGTCGGCGATATTGAATCGACGAACAATAAGATCTGACGCGGGGCCATTGTCCCGTCGATAAAGCAGGGTGCCGGGTGAATCGAGATGGTGTAGTGCCAGCTTGTAATTGCTTTCCGTTTCTACTGCACATGTTACGGAGCCATCATCATTCGTATCATACTTCGGTTCGCCGAACAATGGCAACAACCGTCGTTCGCCTTTCGTGGGGATGACGATCCTGCCGCCGCCAATCACCTGCAGTAGCCGCCACAGGGCAGGCTGTGCGGGCGCGTAATCCGTTGACTTTAACGTCGTCCGCGTCTCGTACCCGGCGAAACTGACGCCGTCCGGCAGGGAATCTGGAGCGTCGAGGCGCCTGATCGTATTCGTCCACTGCAAAGTAACGTCGCGCTCCGAGCGGAAGAATCGTGTTGTGCCGGAACTGGTGATCGTCACACTGTCTGCGCTGAGGTTGACGGTTTCATAGTTCGCTGGATCAACCGCTTTTGGCACGTTGTAAGAACCCCAGAAATCATTTGCATCAGGGATATGCGTCTCCATTTCCGGCGAGATCCAGACACGGTCACCGCCATGATTCAGCCAACCGTCGTCGGCCAGCAGTGACTTTGCCGTATCACCGCTATCGAAGGCGCTGTTGTGCCAGATTGCGTTGTCACCGCCGTCCGGTGCAACGGCAAGCACACGACCGCAAAACGGTGCCACGAGTATGTCATTGCCGAGCAGGACGGTTTCACCGCCCGCCGCGGTGAGAGCGTCTGCAATTTGAATAGGGGTAGCCATAGTGATCGTCCTGAGTCTTTAGTCAAAAAAAATGGTTCACATCACCCGTCAGCGTGGAATGTACACGCACCTCTGTTTTTTTCCCGCGGGTGATGCATGATCGTTCTGTTATTCAACGAGTCAAATGCGGGTCGTGGAATTATTGGTGTCCCTTCACTGCTTTGACAACCTCGTAGCCACGGCGCCGGATGACCTCGGCGTTGCCGAATGTCTCGGCCATGAATTCTCGATGCCACTTGGCAGTTTTTGCGACGACCCAGGCATGGCCGCCAGGCTGCAGGGCGCGGTAGCCTGTGCGGATGAAAAGCTCGGAGATCTTGTGGTTCGAGAAATATGGGGGGTTGGCGACGAATACCGAGAATTGCCCCTTTTCATCCAAGCCCTGGTCACTTTGCAGCACCCGATAATCCGACAGTTCGTTGGCTTTGCAGTTGAGTTCGGTGACCATGGCAGCACGGACGTGCGAGTCGACGAAAGTCACATGTGTGTCCCCGACCTTGGCTGCCAGAGAAATGCCGACAACACCGCAGCCGCAGCCGAGGTCGAGGATGCGGTCGCCCGCCTGGACCTCGGCGACTTCGGCCAAAGCCTGAGCGCCTGCGTCGACTCGACGATGTGAAAAAACTCCAGGCACTGTTCGCAATTGGATGGTGTCACCGCCCGGTAGCGTCATGTCGAATTCAGCATCGAATTTCTTGATTTTTTTCAGCGGTTTATTCTTGGTCGCGATCAGCAGGGCAGGGGCGTTTTTGCGGGCAGCGTGTACGGAGCAGTTGCCGAAGAGCTTCTTCGACTGCTGTTGCTGCCAGGCGTGATCGCTGTCGACCGCGGTCAGGCATTTGCCGCCGGGTTTGACGGCCAGGTGGATCTGCTGCAGGATGTCCTGCATCAGTTCGTTCGACATGGCGCCCTTTGAAACCTGCAGCAACGCCGCGTCGAAATAGTCGCTTTGGGAGATGTCTGGAGTACAAAGAACCGTGACGTCTGTATTGTGGTTGCGCTCGAGATTTGTTTTTACCTTGCGTTGGTGGTAGCAGTCCAGCGTATGGACAACGACCTCGGCGCCGAGCAGGCCTTGCGCCGCCATGGCTGCCGCGCCCGTGCGATTGCCGCACACCAGGAGTCGGCAATTGTCGGGGAGCCGGGCAATCGCCTCGATCAGCAACGCCTCCGCGATGTTGATGCCGGACCGTGATGTTACGAAGCATTGGTCGTCGAGAAACGATTCTTCGGTGACCACGAGCGCCCGACTGTTGTCTGTAATCGAAATGTTCATAGTTGAAATTGTCTTAAACTTCGTTAGGATAGCGGCGGAACATTAAACATGAGCACTAAAACAGTAAGGTAACCCCATGTCTCTCCGGAATCTCAGTCCCCAGGCGATGTTTCGTAGTATTGCTGCCGGGCACACGCCGACTTGTAAGTTCACCGCTGATACGGCTGATGCATGCAGCGCTTGGCAGGCTGAGGCGCTGCCGCAGGTGCTCGCAACACTTGGTGATCATCCCGAACGTGTCGATCTAAATCCGCACTTTGTCGCCGAGTGGGCACATGACGGGTTGATCAAGCAGCGTTGGCTCATCGATGTTCAGGAACACCTGTCTGCGTCACTGCTCATTGCGAAGCCCGCAGATATGCAGGACGGGGATGACCGGCCGGCAATCTTGTGTTGCCATGGCCACGGCGAGTTCGGCAAGGAACCGGTAATGGGTAACGACAACACCCCGGACCTGCGCGCCAACATCGATTTTCACGGCTACAATTACGGCCATGTCATGGCGAAGCATGGGTTCGTGACCTACGCCATCGACTGGATCGGGTTTGGTGAACGCAACGACAGCAAGTGTCCAAACTCGAATGATATCTCGTTCGGTCGTGACTGGTGTAACATTTACTATCTGCACGCCACCATGCTGGGGATGACTTCTTTGTCGATCAATGTCACCCATGGCATGGCCGCCACCGATTTTGTCGCCACTCAGCCGGGCGTCGACGCCAATCGTTTAGGCGTCATGGGGCTCAGCGGTGGCGGCACGATGACATTGTGGATGGCGCTTTGCGATGAGCGCTTCAAGGCGGCCGAGATCATCTGCTACAGCGATCTGTGGGAGCACTTCGGTATCCGTCACGGCAACTACTGCGGCATGCAGGTTACGCCTGGTCTGTTCAAGCTGGTTGACTTGCCGGACTTGCAGGGGCTTCTCGTGCCGCGGCCGCTTATGCTGACGCTCGGCGTCAACGACTCCTGTTTCCGTATCGACACGGCGATGGAATGTGCGAAGCAGGCGAAACACATCTACGACGTCGCCGGCGCCAGTGACAAGTTCGAAATTGACCTGCACGGCGGTGAACACGGGTGGCCGGACAATAAGTCGGAAGCTTTCTTCAAGCAACACCTGAACTTTGGTTGACAGATGACCGTAGTTGCATTGACCAAGGGCGAAGGACTGTCGGATCGCAGCAGTACCTACAGCGATCCGGATACTGGTGCGAAAGTTCATCAGTTGACTAGTGACGACTCGATCAACCACAGCTTCTTTTTCCTGAACCCGTCGTTTCGTCCCGGTCACGAAGATCAGCTTGGGTTTGTCACCCACCGCGGTGACAAACCACAGATCTGCCTACATGATGGACAAGCAGGCAGGTCGACATGCCTGACCGACCGCGAGGGTGTGCATGCGTTTTCTCCGGCGTTCAGCCCGGACGGCAAGTGGATTTTCTACACCACAGATGCCGCCGAAGTATGGCGGCTCGATCTCGATTCCCTCTCGGAAGATTGTCTCGCGACGCTCGAGGGTGCCGGCCTGGGTGAGGCTGGCGTGAGTCCGGATGGACGCTATATCGTGACCGCCTGCAAATGCGCATCGGGGCACGGCGTGTATGTCGTCGACGTCGAAGCGCGCAGCGGCCGCGTCATCCATGAAACCGACATGAAGATCATCCACCCGCAGTTCCATCGCGTTGACTCGGATATCATTGAATACGCCGGTGACCCCTGTCCGCGGTTGTGGACGATTCGCCGGGACGGTTCAGAAAACCAGTGTCTGTACCCAAGCACCGACAAAGAGTTCTTTGTGCACGAATCCTTTCTCGGCACCAGTGATGAGCTGATCTTCACCGTCTGGCCGTATCGCTTGGCGAAGCTCAACATTCATAAACGCGAGCTCGAGACGATCGCGGAGATCAATGCCTGGCACATGGCCTCGTCAATCGACGGGACGAAGATTGTGTGCGACACCAATCATCCCGACATCGGCCTGTTGTTGATCGACCCGACAACCGGCGCGTACAAGCCGCTGTGCACCTCCGGATCGTCAAATCAGGGGACGCAGTGGCAGCAGGACCACCCCGCCGGTGCCGATGTCTGGGCATCGATCCGCGGCGAAAAAGGGGAAACACTGAGTTGGATGGAGATGAAGGTCGACAATGTCTACGGGCCACAATGGACTCACCCGCATCCCGCATTCGACGCCGCCGGCGCCCGCGTGGTGTTCACCTCCGATCGCACCGGCACACCGCAGATGTACGTGGTAGACGTGTCAGAGTGAATCTATTCCTGCAGAACGGTTGGCTGGGCAGTCGATGCGAAACCGTCCAATGCCGATAGAAGTTTTCCGACTTCGCCGAGCCACAGATTAATCACATCACAGACAGTGACTTGCCGTTGTCCTGAGTATCGATAGCGAGCAGGAAATCCACCGCTTTTTTCGCCCAGTCGTCCGGTCCCGGGAAACTGCTCGCACCAGTGCCGAAACAACTTTTCAGCATGTCTGTGTCGATGATGCCTGGGTTCACGGCGACGACTGCCAAACCGGCCGGTAGTTCCTGTGACATTGCCTGGGTCAGGCCTTCAAGCCCCCACTTACTGGCGCAATAGGGTGCCACCTCCGGCGCTGTCGAGTGTCCCCAGGTCGAACTCAGGTTCACAATGACGCCGCAGCCGGCGTCGATCATTGCCGGCACAAAGGCGCGGATAACGCTTGCCGTGCCGCCGAGATTGACGCTCATGACGCTCATGAACTCGTCGTCGTCGATCTCCCACAAGGGTGCATTGCGATTGATCACTCCGGCGTTGTTGATAACCAGATCGGGCACCCCGTTTTGTTCAAGGACCGCATTCGCCCAGGATTGCACCTGGACCCAATTGGCTACATCGACAGTGTCGAAGCGATGTGGTGAGGGACAGCTTGCCTGCAGGTCAGCGATTGGCGATGCCGACCGGCTACACCCGGAAATGGTGTGGCCGCGATTGACGAGCGGCTGCACGAGAGCTCTGCCGAGTCCTTTCGTCGTGCCGGTAATAACGATGTGCTTGCCCATGGTGCAGTGCTTAGCGCTTCACCCTGCCGGCGCCGCCGCTGGCCAGCAACTCCTCGACCTCGGGGACCGAGACGAGATTGAAATCTCTCGGGATCGAATGCTTCAGGCAGCCTGAAGCGATGCCGAACTCAACGGTTCGCGGCAGGTCATAGCCCGACATCAGCCCGTACAAAATGCCGGCAGTCAGGGCGTCGCCGGTGCCGATGCGGTCGACGATCTGAATCTCATACGAACGCCCGGTGTAGCAGTCGGTGCCGTCGAACATCGTAGCGCCATAGCGATTGCTCGACGAGCAGTCGCCTTCGCGTATACCCATGACCACTCGTGTACAGCCGAAGCGCTCGTGCAGTTGACGTGCGGCGGCTTCATGGCTGTCGGCCTCGAGGTCGAACATTTGGTGGACATCGCCGAGGCTGGACATCGCCAGGTCAACTGACGGCATCAGACCGGCAAACGCTTCGCGAGCCGCCTCCAGGCTCCATAGCTTGCTGCGATAATTGATATCGCAGCAGATCTTCACGCCGAGCCGCTTCGCAGCTGTGCGGGCGTCGTGGGCTATCTCGACAATGTTGGCGCCGCGCGAGATGCCGCTGCCGCTGAAAACAAACCAGTCTGCACCCGACAGGATTACGTCCCAGTCGAGGTCACCCCGCTGCAGACTCTGGAACGAGGTGTGTTCACGATCGTAAACTACGTTGGTCGAGCGCTGTGAAGCGCCGGTCTCGACGTAGAAAACGCCCAACCGTTCGCCGCCGCGCAGCATATGCGCAGTATCAACGTCGTAGCGCCGCAGGTTGTTGATGACGCATTGGCCCATCTCGTGTTCCGGCACTTTGGAAACGACGCCGGCACTGATGCCCCAGTGGCTGAGGTTAACGGCGACATTCGCCTCGGCACCGGTGAAACTCATGCCCAGCGTGTCGGCCTGCACCAGGCGCATGAACGGTGGCGGATCGAGGCGGAGGAGTAATTCAGCGAGAACAACGACTTTTGGCATAAGGGTTTCAGGCTTCGGGCTTCGGGCTGGGGGTTTCGAGATGCAGAGACCGACAATATCCTTCCGAAAGGTTTCACATGCCAGCGATGGCTGGAACCGCCAAGGACCTTGAACTACGGTACAGGAACGAACGTCGAATACCGAGAAGATAAAAGGATCGATACAGTCCGGCCATTTTTACATGAATTGGGCGACTTCCTCTCCGGCATTCGACGTTGGGCGTTTGTCTCTTGAACGTTCTTAACTTTCCCGAATAACCCGAACATCTTCCCATGTCTCCTGTAATCGTTGGACTCGGCGAAATTCTCTGGGATTTGTTGCCAAGCGGCCGGCAGCTCGGCGGGGCGCCAGCCAATTTTGCGTACTTCGCAAAACAGTTCGGTTGCGACGCCCGTGTCGTCACGGCGGTTGGCAACGATGGGGACGGCCGCGACATTCTGGCGTATCTTCTGGCGCAGGACCTGCCGACCGACGGCGTTGCGGTCGTTGATGATGCGCCGACCGGGATTGTTACCGTCGCGCTCGACGAGCGGGGCGTGCCGACCTACACGATCCATGAGCCGGCGGCCTGGGATTGCATGCCGAGTGTCGCCAGCCTGGAACTGGCCGCCGGCGTCGACGTTGTTTGTTTCGGCACGCTGGCCCAGAGACGGGCGCAGTCACGTGAAGCGATTCAGACATTCCTGGAGCATACACCCGCGTCTGCCTGGCGGGTGCTGGACGTCAATTTCCGCCTTGGCATCTATACCGCCGAGATCATCGAACAATCCCTGACTGCTGCCAACGTACTGAAGGTCAACGACGACGAGCTCGAAATTCTTCGGACGTTCTACGTATTGCCTGCCGGTGACGAAGCAGCGCTGCGTGCCTTGGCTGAGCGTTTCGAACTTCACGTCGCTGTTCTCACCCGCGGCGCCGCCGGCAGTATGGCGATTTCTGGCGCCGCCAGCTCGGAGCAGCCGGTGATTGCCACAGATATTGTTGATACCGTCGGTGCCGGCGATGCTTTCGGGGTGGCATTCGTGGTCGCTTTGGAGGCAGGCCAGCCGCTTGATGACGCACATGCCCTGGCGGCACAGGTGGCGTCATTCGTCTGCTCACAATCTGGCGCTATGTCACCGTTGCCAAAAGAGGTTCTCAGGCAATGGGATCGCGGGGCCCCAAGCGCGTGATGGAGTTGTGCCGCGGCGGTCTCCAGTGATGATCAACCGCCGGCAGGAAGACCAGTGGCAGTAGACCGCGCCAAAGACTACCTTTCCAGGATCCCCTTTGCGTGTTATTCTTAAATGGTTGGCTATATTTCGCTTTCCGATGCAGTTGTTTGAACTGTTTTCCCGATTCACATCTCTGCGAGATAATACAATGGCTCAAGTAAAGCTCGAAAACGTTCGCAAGGTTTATCCCGGCAACATCGAGGCAGTCAAAAATTTTACGTTGGATATCGATAACAACGAGTTCATCGTCCTCGTCGGTCCGTCCGGTTGCGGTAAGTCCACAACTTTGCGGATGATCGCTGGACTCGAGGAGATTAGTGCGGGGAAAATTTCGATAGGTGACCGTGTCGTCAACGATCTGCCGCCGAAGGATCGTGATATCGCCATGGTGTTTCAGAATTATGCACTGTATCCGCACATGACGGTCTACAACAATATGGCGTTTTCTCTGAAGTTGCGGAAAATGCCGCGGGCAGAGATCAAGCAGCGCGTCCAGGAAGCTGCCGACCTTCTTGGCATCAACGAGCTGCTCGCTCGTCGTCCCAAGGAGCTCTCGGGTGGCCAGCGCCAGCGCGTGGCCGTCGGACGGGCGATCGTCCGACACCCGGCGGTCTTCCTGTTTGACGAACCGCTTTCGAACCTCGACGCCAAGCTGCGTGTCCAGATGCGTGTCGAGATCAGTCGCCTCCACAACAGCCTTGATGCGACGATGATCTACGTCACCCATGATCAGGTGGAAGCGATGACCATGGGCGATCGTATCGTTGTGATGCGCGATGGCGATGTGCAGCAGGTGGCCTCCCCGACCGATCTCTACGACAATCCCGCGAATCAGTTTGTCGCCTCGTTTATCGGTACGCCGCCAATGAATTTTCTCTATGGCCGCGTTGCCAAGCAGGATGATGGATTGACCTTCGAAGAAGGTTCCTGCACGATTGCGATTCCGGCTAACTTCCAGGATGCTTTGGAACCATTCACCGACAAGCCGCTGGTTTTCGGTATCCGTCCAGAGGACGTCGGATCGGAGACGGCGGAAAATGATTCACCGGTCTTCATTCGTGCAAGTGTTGATGTCGTGGAGCCGATGGGCTCAGAAACGATGCTTTACATGCGCACTGCAGACAACACCTTCATCTCACGGATCGATCCGCACCGGACCTGTCATGCCGGGGATGAAATGCAACTGGCGCTGAATATGGACAAAGCCCATTTCTTCGAACCGGAGACGGAAGAAGTCGTGGCATAAGTCTGGCTGCCGATTACACCACGAGCGTACGATTCGGATCCAGGTCACGGCCCGGTCGGTCCTGCCTCCAGTCTTTTTTCCAGAAACCACTCTTCGAGTTGGCTCGGCTTGAGGTTGACTCCGATTATTTTATGGTCGGCGTCCAGGACATAGAGCTCGGGTGTGATGTCGACATTGTATTTCAGATGGTGCCGACTTTCGTAGCGTGGGTCGATGACATTGTGCCAGGTCAGTCCTTCACTCTCGATATAGTCGAACCAGGGATCGACATCGATATTGAGGCATAAGGCGTAGACCTCCAATCCCCGATCTTTCCACCTCAGATAGATGTCGTTCAGTTCCGGCGTTATTTCCTGACAATGTTCGCAGTCGACGTTGTACATATACAGCGCGACAATGGGAGACTTCAGATCGTATAGGGCCAGGTCGTTGCCGTCCGGATCGATGCATTTGATGTTCTGCGCAGTCTTGCCCAGCAAACTCGGTCGCAATTTGTTGGCGCGCTGGCGTAATTTCCGCAATTCTTCACGGGGAACCGAAGCGGCGAGCTCGTTCGTCATATACTTGTCGACGACATGTACGTAAACGGATTCGCCACCCATCATCGTCGATTTGCTGTAGCCGAGGCACAGATAACTCGTCACGTAGCTGAACAATTCGTCGTTCCTTTTTACTTTCGCCATGACCTTGTCGACCGACTCGATAACTGCCTCGACGTTGCGCGGCGTTAACTTTTTGATGTACCGGTCAAGCTTATTGTGGAACACCGGTGTCCGCAAAAGGCGAGCATCCGTGAAATCGAAGTTGCCCCAATACCCCTCAAGGTAACGCCGTGTCTGCTCTTCGATATCGAGTTCGCCGTTCGCCAGCTTTGGGTACTCCAGCAGCGGATTTTGGCCACTAAGTTTGTATACCGAAAAGAAGGATTCAGGATGCTGGGCGCAGAACTGGTAAATGTGGGAGTGCCGTTTGGCGACCAGGGTATTGCGTTGTGCTTGGAGCTCACTTACGTCGGCGTCGGTGTCTGCCTTTCTCAGTTCGTTGATTTTTTTGATCACCGGGTCAACTGTCTCTTGGTAGGAGGTTTCGTATGCCAGGTTTTCGTAGAGTAATTTGTTGTCGAGCGAACCGGTGATTGTCGCGGCGCCTGTGAGATCGTCAAGACTGGTGTGAATACTGAACTGCTGATCCACATCGAGCAGGATTTGCAGCCCCTGTCCCTCGGGCAGCACCAGGGAATACAGACCGCTGGGGAAAGCTTCGTCCTTCGTAACGACGATCGTTGGCCCGGAGACAGTGAATGCTGGCAGTGCCATAAAGCTTTGGTCGCCGGATACCCCGATAAATTTGCACTTGCCGCCCTGAAACCCGTCTATCGTAACTTCGATGTGGCAAGGTGGCGTGTCCGTTTGTGCCAGGGCCAGACCGGCAATGAAACAGCTCAATAGGATGGATTGTTTTATCATTCGATGCTTGCTCCTTTGATCCCGTCCCATATCATAGCGTTTGGACGGCCGATCAGCCAATGGTTTTGGGCAGTAGTATGCACCCAATGTTTGATCATTTGCGGCATGTTGCTATGTTTGACGCCGAGCAAGCCGAATCTGTTCACTCACTTTCATTGATTTGCCGGGAACCGGAGATGATTTCATGAAAATCAGCAGCGTGACAGCCATCGTACTGGCGCTTCCCGAAGTTACTGCAGCCTGTGACGGGACGCAGGATACCTGCCTGATCCGTATCGATACCGATGCCGGCATCACCGGTTGGGGTGAAGTCGACTCGTGTCCGACAGTGATCAAGGCGATTGTCGACGCACCGTTGTCCCACCAAATCTGCAACGGCATCCGCAATACCCTGGTAGGCGCCGATCCGCTGGGCATCGATGTCTGCATGCAGCGCATGGACGAGACCATGAATTATTACGGGCGTACGGCCGCTGGCGCCCATGCTCAGGCCGGTGTCAATATCGCGCTTTGGGACATCCTGGGAAAGGCCTGTGATCGCCCGGTGTATCAGTTGCTTGGTGGGCCGTTCAAGAAGAAGTTCAGAGCCTACTGTTCCATTCTTTTCGGTGATACCCCGGCCGAGACCGGCGAGCTTGCCCGCAGGTTCGCCGACAAAGGTTTCACCGCCATCAAGTTCGGCTGGGGACCGATGGGCCAAAGTGAAGAGAAGGATATCGCCCTGGTTCGCGAAGCCCGTAAAGGCGCCGGGGACGACATCGATATTCTCGTTGATGCCGGCCAGGTGTGGGACTGGAAGACCGCTTTGGTGCGGGCTCGGCAATTCCAGGAGTTCGGCATTTTCTGGCTCGAGGAACCGTTGCACCCGCAGGACGTCGACGGCTATCGTCGTCTGTCCGATGAGAGTCCTGTGCCGATCGCTGCCGCCGAGGCCGAGGCGAACTTCGAAGAATTTGAGCGCATGGTTGTCGACGGCGGGCTCGATTGGATCCAGCCGGACCCGGGGCGCTGCGGCATTTCCACCTTTGTCGAAGCCGGTAAGATGGCTGTGCGCAATCGACGCAAAGTCGTCAACCACAGTTTCAAGAGCGGCGTTACGCTCTCTGCTTCGTTGCAGGCGTTGTCGGCTATTCCGGGAACGACTGTCTGCGAATTCTGCATGGCCGACTCACCGTTGCGTCACGAACTGACCAACGAGGTTTTCGATATCGACGACGACGGCTTCGCAACACTGCCGGAAGGTCCCGGGCTTGGTGTGACGATCAACGAAAAGATCATCGAGAAGTACCGGGTTGCGTAAAAAAAGTCAGGCGGAAAGTTTACTCGCCGTTGCTATGTGGGCTTCGCCAGAGACTCTGACAGTTGACCTCTTTTTCCCTATCCCACCACAGCGTCGAGCTGGGAGAACACCTTCTCAAACGCACGCACTGCGTACTGCACCTCGTCGGGGGTGTGAGGCCAGTGATACATGTTGATCAGCCAGGTCGTTTGGTCGGCAACTGACAGGCCGACCGGATAATCTTCGACGTTATAGGTGACGCAGCCTTTGTAGTGGCCGTCCGACCAGGGAGAACCTTTGCCGTAGCCGACCTTGTCGTGGATGACGCTTTGGGCCGGCAGAATCTTGCGCTGCCAGGAACAGATATTCAGACCCTCGGCACCAAGCGCATCGGTGACAGCATCGCGAAACGCTGCTTCCGGCATGTCGTACCCGGCCGCCTGCGCTGACAGCATCAGCGGGAAGAACCAGTAGACACAGGTGCGGTCATCCCGGTACTGCGGCAATGTTACGAACTCATACTGGCCCAGTGCATCCCGGAGGATCTGTGCATTGGCCATGCGGCAGGCATTCATTTCGTCGAGTCGCTGCAGTTGACTGCGTACGAAGGCTGCGACGAACTCGGTGGTGCGGTACATCCAACCCATGGCGTGGCTTTCATACTGTCGTTTCTCGTCCTTGTATACGCGCTCGCCAAATGCGCGCACCATCAGGGCTCGTTCCTTCAGTTCGTCGTCGTCGGTGACGAAGAAGCCGCCGTCACCGCCGCACAGGTTCTTGTACTTGTTGAGGCTGAAGGCGCCGACCGCTGCCAGCGAGCCAGTCTTCTTGCCGTGGTATTCGGCGCCGTGCGACTGGCAGGCATCTTCGATCACTGCCAGGTCGTGTTTTGCCGCGACCGCATTGATCTCGTCCATGTCGGCCGGGTAACCGTTCAGGTGTACTGGAAGGATTGCCTTTGTGTACGGCGTGATCGCGGCCTCGAGTTTCGTCGGATCGAGATTCCAGGTTTCCGGCTCAACATCGACGAAGACGGGGATGGCGTTGTGATGCAGCACTGCCGTTGCCGTGGCAATAAAACTGTAAGACGGCACGATCACTTCGTCTCCGGGGCCGGTGCCCGTTGCTGCCACGGACATATGCAGGGCTGCAGTGCCGCTGTTCGTTGCCAGGCAGTGCTTCACTCCGACGTACGCCGCCCACTCCTCCTGCAGAGCGTCGATCTCCGGGGTGTCGTCGCTGTTGATGCCGTAGTCCATGGCCCGCATGACAGCCTGCTTGTCGGCATCGGTGATGCATGGCCAGCGTCTGGGAATGTCTGTCGGGACTGCCTTCGGTCCGCCGTTGATTGCCAATGCTTCACCCATGTCTAAAGCTCCATGATAAGATTAGCGATTGCTTCCCGTGCCGCTGCCAATTCGGCCGGATCCCGTGTGTAGCTTTCCCAGTCCGCGGCGACGCCGTGAACGATTGCGTCCATTTTCTTCTGCGCGCTGTCCGCGATACTTTCATCGGCCTTATCGATGGCATCCTGCAGCACACTGAGCAGGCCGAAGTCCTCGATGCCTTCGCGCAGTTGCTCCCAGCGGATCGAGCCGACAACGTCGTCGATGACCGGCAAGCGGTCGGGCAGGGGTGCTTCGTCTTCCTTCACGCTCGGGCACCCGTCCTGGATGGCGATGAAATTTTCGATCAGCCGCGGCGTCAAAATGTGCGGGTCCTGCGATTGCGGATCGCGTGGCGGATAGACGTAGCCCCATGAACCCGGCGGACAGCGCCAGGAGGCATGCTGTGCCGGGTCGAGCCACGGGTTATAGACATCTATATGTTCGCGAGCTTCACCGGTGTATGGATCGAATGCATGGCGCTCGATCGTATGCTGCCGTTCCCAATAGCCCATCGCGTAGTAAAGGTAGCCGGTAACGCCGTAGCGCCAGCAGATCCACGGCAGGATACGCACCTTGATCAACGGTACGTCGAGAAAGGTTGCCGGATATCCGCCGCGTGGGTGGTTGCAGTTGTAGCACCAGAAGGTTTTTTCGGCTGCGGCATATTCACGCACGCGATCGAAGGCCTCGGCGTTGCGGATCAATGGGACCAGGACATCGAGCGTTTCCAACAGCACCGGGTTGTCGTCCGAAGCCTCGATCAACCTGATGTCCGGCCAGATGTCGCGAACGAATCGGGCGAGCTCCAGATAGTTGTCGACCATCTCATTCATCGGTTCGTCGTAAATATGCTGGAAGTAGCGATCGGCCCAACCGCGTGCGGTCAGGTGGTCACGGAGTGCCGGCAGCAGCTGCGCCAGCAATTCGATGTATTTGTCGCCGGCTTCGAAATCGGTCGGCTTGCCGCTCTTCGGCAGCCGGATTGTCTCGCCTGTAGGCTCGTCGTGAATTTCGAAGAAGTGGTAGCCGTTGTCGTAGAGGTGCCCGCCTTCGATATATTCGAAGCCCGCGTCAAGGAACATATTGACCCAGCGGTCGAATTTGGTGAAATCGAACCGATAGCGGCCCGGTGCTTCCTGAATCGGATCGATCAGCGTGTCGGGCCCGACAATCTGCGTCAGAATCGTGTCCTGCCGATGTGCTGCCATCGCGGCGGCATAACGAGCAAGCACACCCCAGAACGGCTCGGAATAGAGTTCGACCGCATGATATTTTGCCAGGACAAACGGCCACACCCACAGCGTCGATGAAAACGGGATATGTTCGGGCAGGCGAATCGGCCAGACCGTCAACTGCAGGGGCACATGCGTCTTGCCAGCGTCTGTCGATACGGCTATCCGGCCACTGTAGGTGCCCGGAGCGGCGTCTTGCGGAATCTGCAATTGCACCCAGATAGAGCGGCACTGGCCGAGCGGCACCTGCATACGATCCTCAAGGCACAGCGGGTCCGGGAAATACCCCGGCGCATACCGCTCCAGTTCTTCCTGCGCCAGTCCCTGACTCGGAAACCGCACCGGCACCAGTTCGACAAATCGGCACCGGATGTTGGTCACGTCGATCGCGGCATCCTCGGATCGCAGACTGTCGATCACAGGCGTGTGCAGCATGACCGTTGCCTCATCCGCCTGGACTACGATCTGTCCGACCTCACATTCGCCGGCGGCCCCGGTCAAAACAATTGCGGCATCGGCATTTTCCGGCATCGCGGCGTCTGCAAAAACTTTTTCGAGGCCGTGCGTTGTCCATATTTTCATCGTAATTTCTTCCTGGCGCTCTTGGGTTCTTGTCCAAGGCAGGTTTTGACTCCGCGGGCGCTTTGATCATCCCGTCGCTCGCCCTCGTCGTCGATGCCGCCGTGTCGGCTGGAGGGCTTTTCGGAAGCGTCAATCATCCGTGTATCCCGGGATCGAGTGGTTGGCCCATTGGTGATGGTAGACCCGCTGGCCGACGATCGGGCTGGTTGGCGGCTGCCAGCCCGGGTAGCGCCGCCAGTCGTTGCCATCGGCGGCCGTCGTTTCGCCGCACTCGTTCAAATGGCGCAGCAGCACGGCCTTCATTTCTTCCTGGATGGCGTTGGTCATCGGCATGTCGGCAACGTTGTTGTTCTCCTGCGGATCCTGTCGGCGATCGAAGAGGAACGCCTTGTCGTCGCCGGCGCTGTAGGCGTATTTCCAGCGGTCGTTGACGACTGCATAGATACCGCGCTCGGCGTGCTGGAACTGGATGAACACTTCGTTGCGGTCGATTTTCCCATTGGCAAGCTCGTTCAGGTCGATGCCGTCCATGCCGGGCATGGTGCCGGCTCCGGTACGATTCAGAATGGTCGGGGCGATGTCGATCAGGCTGGCGGGCTGGTCGCAGCGGTGTCCGGCCTCGAAGGTGCCGGGCAGCCGGACGAGGAGCGGGATGTGGGCGGCGCCCTCGTGCATTGAGCCGAGATGGAAGGTCAGCAGGTCGCCGAGCATGTCGCCGTGATCGGACATGAACAGGACCAGGGTGTTGTCCAGCTGGCCGCGGCGCTCCAGGGTCTCCAGCATGCGGCCGATCTGAAAATCGACAAAGGAGATACAACCGTAGTAGTACGCCCGGACGGCGCGCATGAGTTGCCAGTCGACGCCCTGGTCCTTGAATGTGGCGCGACGCTCGTCGCGGTTGACCCAGGTCCACAGTTCTTCAAAATTCGGCGGCACGTTCGGCAGCGGCATGAACTGCGGCCGGTACAGCTTGTGCCAAGGTGCCGGCGGCGTCCACGGCGGGTGCGGATGGACAAAGCTGGTGTACAAGTAGAAGGGCTGCCCGGCATCGGCATCCTCGATGAAGGCGACAGCGCGGTCGCCGACCCAGTTGGTCGGGTGATGGCTGGCCGGCATTTGGGCGTTTTGCGGCATCGACATGGTTTCGCCGCGGCAGCCATGCGGGTCGGTGATGTGGCTGTAACCATTGGCCAGCAGCCACGGCACGTAGTCGTCCTCCGCCGGGTGCGGCACCGTCTCCTCCTGGCGGTCGCGCGTCTGGAAGCCGTTCAGCGCCTGCATGTCCGGTGTGAAATGGCATTTGCCGACAGCGTGCGTGCGGTACCCTGCGTTGGTCAGGCAGTCGACAAATCCGCGGTTGCCGGAGGGCAGGGTGGGGTAGCTGTTGTCGTAGCAGCCGGTATTCGGCATGTACTGGCCGTTGAGCATGCAGCTGCGGGCGGCGACGCAGATCGGTGCCGGTGTGTAGGCGCTGGTGAATGCCGTGCCCTGGTGCACCAGGCGGTCGAGTGCCGGCGTGCGGATGATCGGATTGCCCAGGGCGCCGATGGTGTCGAAACGCTGGCTGTCGGTGATGATGTGCAGGACGTTGAGGGGATTAGCCATAGGATGGGGGCGGGACGAGAATCAAGCGATTTTTAATGGATTTAGGAAAAGCAATAAATGAGAAAATGCGATGCAGAGTTAACAGCAAAAGTTGAAGTGCGGCCGTTCGGACAGTTTCTGGCTGCCCGCCGACGGGTTGTGCTGGTTGCTGGTGAACGGCGCGGGGGCACGTCACCTGACAACTTTCATCGCACTTTGCGGCAGCGAGCGAGTCGATCCTGCCCAAATCGTCATTTCAGGGAAGCTGATGTTGCCGACATGACCGTCCACATACAGAATGTTGACTGCATTGCGCGGGTGATCATCGCCGTCGTATCTGTCCGAAGTAATATCGTTCCGCAGCGCGCTGTCGGTCATCACTACCCAGATAGTACCCTGTGACTCCGACGCCAGACACACGCTCGAGGGATTGCTGACGGAATTTATTTTCCTGGATTCCGGTGATCCCGCGGCCGCCATATAGTTATATAGCCCGTAACCGTCGGCGAACTTAAAGCCGCTATTTTGGTAAGCTGCGTTGATGCCGTACGAAAGAAATTCATTCATCGCGGATCGATCTGATCCCCAACCGCAGGAGTCCGTATAATGTTCGGCATAGCCGCAACCACAGAGTTCATGAAGGTCCCGATTGTGCTCGAACGGACACACGAAAATGGTATTGTCGCTGGAGCCGGGATTGTCCGGATCAATCTCGACAATCACCGAATACGGTCCCAGCTGGTCCGTGGGAGCCGAAAACCGCAGCTGCTGTGTGTCGCCACACCCGAGAGTGGCGTTGTTGTTCGGGTAGCCGTTGAACGTATCGTCGTTATCGTTCAGGTACGAAACCTGGGCGATCCCGAACTGCTTCATGTTACTGGTGCAAAGCACTACTTTGGCGGTGCTTTTTGCCTGGTTCAGCGCTGGAAGCAGCATGGCCGCGAGGATTGCTATGATAGCAATGACGACGAGCAGTTCGATCAAAGTGAATTTTTTACGCTTGCTCTGTTGCACGGTGGCTGGGGCTATCTGTTTGATTCGCAGAAAGACGGAAAGTTAACTGACTGATTATAATATTCTTACGAGCGTCGTTGTGCAAGTTTGGTCAGCTGGTCTCGGCGCGACTCTCTGCTCATGGAGGCGCTTCGTTCGCCTTCACATTTGGGCAAACGTCCCGCATGCGGGTTGATCGTCCGTTCGATTGGATGTCGGGCGTTTGGACATTATAGTCGGACGTGGCAGCAGATTAACAGCATCTGCCAAGGCTCGGGACAATGGATGAAGGCAATCGAACAACTCTGGAGAATTTGATGCGGAGATTATGTGGATTTATATACACGCTGCTTGGCGTTTTGATGCTCTCAGCGATGTGCACCAGTGCCCAGGACGATCTTGATGCCCTGAAGGCGGCGATGCAGGCGGGTAATCTCGCTGGACTCGAGGGGTTGCTCCAGGGCGCTGCACCCGGGAATGACGATATCATGAAACAGCTCGCGAAAGACGATGGCGTCGAAAATATCCAGATTGGTGCGGTCGAATCGGCGGGCAATAAAGCGACAGTCACCGCCACTGCCACACGGCACGGACGCCGGGTCCGGGCCATGGTGAAGGCGGAATACGGCCCTGACGGCTGGAAGTTCGAAACGTCCGAGTGGACGGATATCGGTGGCGCGCCCAATCCGCCGAAATCCACTTCTGAGAACAGACGATCCCCAGCGCCTGCCAGGCAAAATGTCGAACGACCGTCGCGAGATGGATTGGGCGTCAACCGCCGCCTGGGGGACATGCCGGACCGACGTGCCAAGCCAGCTGCATCGGCACCCCCGCCAGCCCCGGACTCGCAGAACCCCGTCTCGAAAAAATCTCCCGCGGCCGACCAGGGGCAACCGCAGGGCGAAGCGGCGGAGTTGACCGGCGATGAACGAGTCTGGGTAAGCTCCAAAGGTACCAAAATGGTCGGTACGTTGATCGGGTATGGAGATGGCACGGTAATCATCAGGCGGAGCCGCGACGGCAAGCATCTCCAGCTCGAGTTGGCGCGGTTCAGCAAAAAGGACCAGGCGTACCTGCAGTCATTAGATCGAGACGAGGCGCCGGACGCCGGCGGGGAGCGCACCTGGACCAGCCGCAAAGGCAACAAGGTCGTTGGGCGCCTGGTCAGTTTCGAAGAAGGTGTCGCGGTCATCGAAAAAAGCGAAGATGGCGGGACTGTCAAGATCAAGCGCGAGCAATTCAGCCAACCGGACCAGGACTATCTGGACAGTTTGTGGTAGAAGCCCCCGGCTCGACTTACTCATGCCGGGCAGGCTGCCCTGGCAACCCGCAGAGTGTTGCCGCCGATTACTTTTCGGATGTCCGCATCCGACTATCCGTGTTGAACCAGCCCGCCGGCGAGATGTCGGGCATTGTGAGCTTACAATTGAGCTCTGAAATTTTCAAATCGAGAGGTCTTGCATGAGTTCTCCGACTCAGTAGGTGTCGCAGTGGTTAGCCGGATTCGGGGATGTCCTTGAACGAAGGGATACGGCTGCGGCCGTGGAGATGTTTGAGCAGGAATGCTATTGGCGGGATTTGGTGGCGTTTACCTGGAATATTGTGACGGTGGAAGGACAGGAAAGTATCGAGGCGATGCTGGATGCGAGACTGGGGGATGTACAGCCGCTGTGCTGGCTGTGCCGGTTGGTTGACTGGCGCTGTGTGCGGATGTACACTGGCTGCGTGTCAACGATTTCAGTCGAAGTGGGTTCGAGAGTATGACTGACAAGTGCCATATCAGCAGGATCAAGCTGCCGGAGTTGTGCGATGGGTGATCTGATCGGGCATTGGCCTTTGGCCGGAAATGCCGGCAACCGCGCCGCTGCCGACCTGCAATCGAGCCCGGCCGACATCGAATTCGGCCATGCGGGGCCGGACGGGAAACCGGACACGGCTGCTGCCTTCAACGGCCGCTCGTCCTGCATCGAGATTGCAGATCATCCGGCACTCGACCTCGGGCAGGACGATTTTGCGATCACGGCGTGGGTTAACAGTGATGCCGACCGGCACGATGTCGCCGGCAGCATCCTGAGCAAGTACGACCCCGAGCTCCGCCGAGGTATGCATCTCTACATCGCAACGAACGATGGGGTGACATCGGCAGCGCTGGCGAATGCGCGGCAGTTGAGTTTCGGCATCGACGACGCACGCGCCGATCAGACGTGGGCCGACTGCGGACGCCCGGGCAATGCCGTGAAGATCGACACGTTGTCCGTAGTCAATGAAGAACTCTACGCCGGTACCCTCGAGATCGGTGCCGACGAGTGCGGGCACCTGTGGCGCTATGCTGGCGGGCAAGACTGGGTCGACCTCGGCAATCCCGTCGGCTGCAACGCTGTTCGCTGTCTTGTCGAGTTCAACGGCGACCTCTATTGTGCCACCGGTCGTTATGCTTTGGCGGGTTCCTGTCTGGGCGAAATCCTGAACACCACGCCGGGTGGCCAGGTGTTCCGCCTAACGGCGGAGGGTGAGTGGATCTATTGCGGGCATCCCGGTGAAGCCGTTGGTCTGCCGGATGACATGGACACTGGCGAGTACAACTTTGGCAAGGCGGATGATGCGACATCGCTACAGGTCTGGAACGGTTCGCTCTACGTCGTCAGTAACCACATCAAGGGTGTCTGGCGCTACGACGGCGGCACGGAGTGGACCTGCGTCGGTCCCGATTCCCGGGTTTTGTCGTTGACTGTCTATCGTGGCGCGCTCTATGCCCTGGGCAACGGCGGCCCGATCTACCGCTTCGATGGCGGCAACGAATGGACAGACTGCGGCACGCCGGAGGGATCGACTCAGAATTATGGTGCAGCCACTGTGCGCGGCGAGCTCTACGTCGGCACCTGGCCTGGCGCTGAAGTTTTTCGCTATGCGGGGGACAACAACTGGCAAGGCTTCGGACGGGTTGGTTACGAGATGGAAGTCATGGCCATGACGATGTACAACGGCAAGCTCTATGTCGGCAGCCTGCCGATGGCGCACGCCTGGCGGATGGAGGAAACAGGCGACGACCGGCAGTTCGATGTGATCGCGAATCTCGACGAGACGCCGGTGAAGCTGCGGCGCCTCTGGTCAATGGCCATCCATGACGGCCGTTTGTACGCTGGCACCTTGCCGGGCGGTCGTGTATTTGCCTTTGAAGCGGGCAAGATGGCTACCTGGGACCGGCGCTTCCCCGGCGGTTGGCATCACCTGGCTGCAGTCAAACGCGGTGGTAGCCTGGAATTGTATGTCGACGGCGTCCTGCAAGCGTCTTCGACACCGTTTCTGCCGGGCGACTTCACTCTTGGCAATACTTGTCCATTGTCGATCGGTTTCGGAGCGGACACGTATTTTTCAGGAATGATGAGCGACGTTCGTCTCTATCGCGGCGCGCTCGATCACGGAGTGATCGGGGAGCTTTGCGGCAATGGAGAGGGATAAAAGGATACCCCAGCCCAAGTAGCTGGAGAGACAGGTCGGGGGCGTCTTGGTGGCGGCTCCTCGATGTCGTTACACCGGCAGGTTCTGCGGGCTCGATTCGTGCCGGTGTCCAGGCAGGGGGCTTGCAGCTTACGGCAACCGGTATCGGACGCGATAGTATGCCGGGCAGCCGTCGCCGCTGTCGGTGTCGCCGAGTGCCGGCGGCGGCGTCATTGGAGTCCAGTCGGGGAAGGCCTCGCCGCCGGAGTCTTCAATCTTCATGTCGACCCAGGTTTCACCGTCACGATCGAGGAACTCGGCTGTGTGCGGTTGGATTTTTCCGTTGTGTGGTACCATCTCGACGCCTTTCACGGCGGCGCCGGGGGGCAACGGAAAACGGACGCGGCGTGTTTCGGATGCGGTCACGCGCGCTTCCTTCTCGCTGTAGGTGACAGCGGCCTGTTTCGAAATTGCCAGGGCGGCGTACCACCCGGCCAGCGGGCCTTCACTGCGCTGGCGCCAGATCTCCGGGGGGTCCTCGAAATTCTTGGGGCGCCGCACGTGGACAATGTCGGTGATGTTGAGCGGGGCGTTCTCCTGCACGCGGATGCCGGCGCGGCGTCGCAGGAAATCCCGCGGCCGCATTGGCAGGTAACAGGTGTAGGGGTGAAAGGCGTGCTCGACATCCGGCACCTCGGCGGCGCAGAACACCAGCATCGCGGTGTAGTACTCCATCTGCTTGGTGATCGACAGGTGATACGGGTCGGTGAGGAACAGCATGTCACGCTGCAATCGCGTGGCGATGTCGCTGCGCTCGTACCAGTGCCGGGTGTCGTAGACATGATCCTCGCAGAGTAGGTTGGCGTCGGCATAGGGCTGCATATAGCAGTCGCCGAGAGAGGCTTTGCTTACCAGGCAATGCTTCTTTACAGATTTTGCCTTTTTGTAGATGAGTGCCTGCGCCTTCAGGCTCATCATGTCGCCGATGCCCCAGTCGGGGTCGTGGAACTTGTAGTGGCGCGGGTCGGGCCCGCGCCAGTGATTCGAGCGGAGCCAGTCTACGTCGAGACAGCCCGGCTTGCTCGAGACGATGTACTCGACCTGCTTGAGCAGGTAGCTGCGGCCCTTGGGATGGGTCCAGTCGATGAGCCCGAGCTTCGGGTCGTCATCGTAGAGGTGTTCGGTGTTGTAATAGGTCTCTGTCGATGGGGTGATGGGCTTGCACAGCGCTTCGGGATGTTTCTGGAAGTAGGGGATCTTCTTGTTCACCATGAACGGGTGGATGTAGAAGCACACATGCACACCGTTGCTATGAAACTCATCCACGATCTGGCGAAATCCGTTCGTGCCGCCCAGCGTGCGCACGGGCCTGTAGTCGCCGTAAATCCGGAAGATGCCCTGCTCGAACATGACGTTCATTTCCTTGGCGCGCAGCGATTTCTTGACGGTATAGGTCCAGCGTCGCAGGTTGTCGGGATTGATCACCGCCATGCGTTTGTCGCGGTCTTCCTGGCTGATGTCGTACGTGGGCTTTCCCGCGTCGAGCTCACGCCATTGTCGCAGGTACTCGAGACTGGCCTTGTAGACAGGGGCACTCCAGAAAGTCGGGTGGTTCGACGATTTTTTGCGGGTCAACCCGAGACGATCGGAAATGAGCCGGTGCTCGTCGAGGATGTCATGCGCGCCTTCGAGCCCGGGCACGATATAAACGACTGGCAGCCGTCCCCCGGTGCAGGACGGGCGGACAATGTCGAAATTGCAGGATAACCGTTGGTCCCGCACACTCAGGCGCATGATGCCGAGCGGCAGGCCGCCGGGAATCGAGAAACCGACAAAACCGCTCTCGGTCTGCAGGCTGAAGGCGCGTGGCGGGACGTTCCAGACATAAGTGGGCGGGCGTTCTCGCGGGTCCGGCATGCCGCCGGGGTCGGCGCCGAAAACGCTGATCATGTGCATGTACGCGGTGGAGACGCCGATTTCCTGGTCGCGGTCCTTTTCCCAGAGCCGGTCCCATTCGTCGGACACGTAGCTTTGCCAGCGGTCGCCCCGCCAGGTGGTTTCAGGAAAGTAGGTGAGGCAGTCGAACTGCTTTTTCTTCGTTTCGATCCAGAAGGCGACCTGGCATTCACGCACAGCGATGTGTGCGGTGCCGAGGCCTTTGACCGTTGCCTGATAGTGATCGGCTCCGGCATCCCGCCACTGGCCCAGGCTGGTTGGCTGGCTGTTGAGCAGCGGGGCCAGGGGTAGCGTGGCTCCGACCTGCATGTCTTTCAGGAGCCGCAGTTGGGTGCGGTCGAATTCGAACGTCCAGCCATCATGTTGGATTGTAGGCATGATTTGATCCCTGCTGTTCGGGTGGTGTTAACACAGACGCTGCAAATCAGTATGGCAGGCGCCAGCGGACGATTTCGTGGACGTTGCGTTCGGCGCCGCCCGGCTCCCTTGGCTCGTTGACATAGGCACAGACGCAGCAGCAGGTGACCAGTTCGCCGTTGTCTAGTTCGACGGTCGAACCCCAGCCGGTGTAGCAGTCCGCCGACATCGCAAGTTGGATGGGCCGGTCGAAGCTCCAGGTGTTGCCGTTGTCGCTGCTGACGATTGCCCAGATTCCAAAGGGCAGGTGATAGTTGGTGTAGGTAGCCAGCAACCGCCCGTCGTCGAGCAGCAGCAGATGCACTTGGACCTCGGCGGTGTTGCCCATGATCCAGGGGGTGCTCCAGGTGGCACCCTGGTCGGTAGATCGGCTCAGGTACGTGACCTGCCCGCCCTCGCCGTGGGTGCCGGGTGGATTGGAACGCAGGGCGCAGAGCAGCGTGTCGTCGGCGCAGCGGACGGCGCAGGTCTCTCCAAACCGGCAGTTATCCCAGTCGACTTTTCCTTCGGAGAAGGACCAGGTGTCGCCGCCATCGCTCGAGCGGGCGATCTCGAGGTGAGGTGAGGGTGCGAAAGGCACGCCGACATCGCCGTAGAGGTGATCGAGATATTGCGAACGCAGGGCGCGCACCATCAGCAGGCTGCCGTCATCCTCGACGACAAGCCGTCGGGGTACTGTCGGGCTGTTGATCGTATCCGTTCGCCAGGTGCGGCCGCGGTCGCTGGAGCGGTAGTAGACCATCTGCGTGATGTCCTCGACGAAGGCCTTGGACTCGACAGTCATCAGCAGTGAATCGTCGGTCAAGGCGGTGAGGCTCATCTCCTTCCCGAAGAGTTCCGTCTCGTTGACTTCTGTCCAGGTATCGCCGCGATCGCTGCTGGTGTAGACGTGGATGCCGAAGAGCCCGGCGGCGGTGACGCGGCGACAGACCGCGAGGATCAGGGTGTGATCGGAAAGTTGTGCGACCGCACCCTTGAAATTGCCGCGGGGCCCGACGCGGATACGGACCGCGGGCGAGTAGTTGGAGACGGTGATACGCTGGAGGTTGACGCCGGTGAACCCGGTGATGGCGGCGGCATACTGACTGTAATCGTAGCCGGCGCGCAGGGGGTTGTTGCGCGTTTCTTCCTCGTCGGTCGGCCGCAGGCCGCCGCTGATGTCGATGTACTTGTCGTTGTCGAGTACCATGAGACGAACTCTACAGTTCGACGTTCTTGAATTTCGTGAAGCCGTATTTCTCGAACAACTCGATGCCGATGCGTCGTTTGTCGGCGATTGACAAATCGGTGCGGCGCCATTGCCGGTGCAGGTCGTGCTCGAAGGCGCGCATGGAAATGAGCTGCTCCGGCAGAATCTCCAGGCAGGTGGGCGGTACGACGATGACCCCTTCGTCATTGGCGTGGATGACGTCGCCAGGATTGACTGTGATGCCGCCGATGTTGACCGGTTCATTGATTTTGGTAAAGCGCAGCGCGGTGTGGTGGACGCATTTGCCGCGGGCGTACACGGCGAGACCGGCGCTGGTGACGCCGGCAACGTCGCGCACCCGGCCATCGCTGACGACGCCGATGCAGCCGGCGCGGGTGAGGACCTTTGCCATGCCGTCGCCGATGACGCATTCGTGATCTGGCCGGTTGCCGACGGTTTTGATGATCCAGACGGCCGGCAGATCCATCGCCTCGATCTGCTCGAGTTGTTCCCAGTACAATTCCAGCGCGACAGGGTTGTCCGGGGAACTGCTGTCGAGTTCACAGGTCACGGCAACGCCGACCGTTGGACTGATGGTCGGGGTGAGCGACTGAATGTCGCCGCTCATGTAATAGTCGTGCGTCGGGGTGTGGTCGATGTAGTTGATGGTGTTGGCAAGCAGGGCCGTGTCGAAGTCGGCGAGTTCGCGCATCAGTTGAAAAAGGTCGAGGGGCATGGGGGGATTCCCTTTTGGTTCGGAAGGGTGGAGGTTATTCTTTCGGTTCCCCACGGGGCGGTGGGCCGTCGAAGGTGTGGGCGTCGATGTTGGCCTGGAAATAGCCCTTCATCACATCGGTCGGTTCGGTTGTCAGGAAAAACGACTTTTCACCATAGAGCCAGGCGTATTCGCCGGACACCATGAAGGCGTGCTGCAGGGCGCGCCGGTGATTGTTGTAGTCGCGGGCATTGACCGTGGCGTCGGTGTCGCTCCAATTGCCGGTGTCGGCCCAGATGCCGCTGGCGAAACTGAGCTTGTGCTTGAGTGCGCGTACGCTGCAGAGGCTCTCGATTGCGTCATCGTACATTTTGCGGACATTGGCGATCGGCCGGTAGTCGGTCCTCGTGTAGGTCAGTTCGTTGCCGGCGATCATCATGGCGTTCTTGTCGAGACCGAGCAGCATGCCGTCGAGGAACGCGGGGAACAGGCCGTTGTGATTTTGGTCGAGCGGTCCGTTGCCCAAGCGAGCTGTCCACTCGTACAACCCCGGGAGTACCAGGATGCGGGCGCCGGGGAACGCGGCGCAGACTGTGCGGGCGTATTGAAAGCCGCGCTGCCGCACCTGCGCCCGCACCTCGTTGAATGGGCGCGGGGCCTCTTCACCGTCGAGCTTGTAGCTGCCTTCGCGGTAAACCGGATATGAAAACGGAATATGCCAGGTGCCGTTCGCATGGTGCCCCCTGTATTGCTCGCCGTCGAACAGAATGCCGACGAACCCGCATTCTTTTGCAATGCGTGCGTGCAACCCAATGTTGTGCAGGAGGATCTCCCAGTCCGCGTCGTTGAACCAGTTCTGGCAGCGGGTTCTCGGGCCGTCCCACCAGACTGCATAGGATGACCACAGGAAGTTGTCGGTGAGACGTCCCCAGTCTTCGACAGACTGGAAGGCCTTGATCTCCGGCTCGAACTCTTCGTAATGGCGTTTTTCCAGCCCCCACCATTGGCCGGTCATATTGGTGCCTCGCGCCGGGACTGGCGGGTTGTGTGTGGCCATCGAAAAAATCATGCCATCGAGCCCGGTATCCTGCCATATTTTTACCTTGGCTGGCAGGTCAGTCGCGGCGATTGATGGTGAATGCAGGAGCCGGCTGCACAGTTCGCTGGCGCAGCGGATGAGTTTGCGCTGGCCGGAGAACAAGGACTCGGGCACATAGGGCGGCCCCTCGGTCGCTTTGGATTTGATCTCGATCACCTGGCCGAAGGGAATGACGGCTTCGGCACCGTGGGTTTCGTTGACGGCCAGGTGATAGGCGGCGATCTCCTCCGCGGTCAGCACGCGATCGTATACGGCCAGCTCGTCGATGGCACCGTGAAAAACCTGTTTCAGCGAATCCGGGTCGTTGATGTGGCCGACATAGATTGCCCGGACCTTGATCTCGACATCGCGTGCCTTGTCCAGGTCCGCCCTGACACGCAGCTTGCCATCGACGTAGACCTGCACGTTGCTGCTCTTCGCCGCGGTGTCCCACGTGATGACGAGGTGAGTCCAGCGGCCGTTGATGATGCCGGGATTGACGAGCGGCTGATTGTAATCTGCTCTGCCCTCCTTGCCGGAGTGTACGAACAGTTCGGTGCCGGAAAAACCAACCTGTGTGGTTTTCGAGAAGTAGATATCGGCGTCCCGGTTGCCGGTCAATTGGGTGGTGCAGAAATTGAGCAATCGGCGAGCACCAACTGACGAATCGCGCCGGATCCACATCGACACAGAAATCTGTTTGCTGGCGACGTCGAGACCGTTGATCGTGATACCGTCGGCGTCGCCGTCGAGAGCGAGGGCCTCCCCGACACGTCCGGTACCGAGCGTTGCCTCGAGAATTTGGCAGGTTGCGCCACTGCCACTCTTCTCCGCCACTGCCGAGCCATCTATATCTGCTGCATCGAACGCCCAGTAGCCGACCGGGTCAGCCGGAGGGGGGGTGGCGTTGAGGGTGGTGCTGAGGATCAGCAGAAGACATGTGGCGACAAGTGAAAATGGCATGGGCACTGGGATTCCGTGATTTGAAAAGATGCAATGTACCGTCGATTTGTTCAAATCCGAACGAATACAGCCTCAAATCGCCCATAACCAGTCTTCAACCAGAAGCATGTCATTGTTACAGCAAAAACGCCCTGTTGCGGTTGCGACAGGGCGTTTCGATGAATTTGACGTGAATTGGCCTCAGAGCTGTTCGCCGATACCGGAATCCTCGATTGCCTTAATCCGTTGGCTACTTGCTTTGCGGGCTTCTTCGATGCGCTTTATACGCGCTTCTTGCATCCTCTGCTCCGCTGCTGTGCGGACACCGCGATTCTCATAAATCACATTGACCTTGCCGTTCTGCCCGGACATGACGTGAAGAAAAATCATCGCTTCCTGTAGGGCTTTGGCGTTGTCCGGGTCGTCGTGGTATTTTTTCTTGACCATGTCCTTTAGAATTCCGACACCGGCCTCATCCACACCTTGTTCAGGAGCTTCCGGGAGCTTGTACTCTGCGATGATGTAATAGAGATGCTTGTTGTAGTACTGATAGGTCGTCTGCATGGCCGGGCCGGCCTCCGACTGATACAGCTCAAAGTTGCCGGTCGATCGTTGGAGCTTCAGGTCAGTCACGTTGACAGCGGTATCATCCGGGCTTTCGCCCCAGATGGACTTGCCGTAGCCCTTGCAGATTGCCAGGCTGGTGCCGTCGTCCTGGGCGTTGGTGGTTACGACCAGAGTCAATACAAACACGATCGCCATCAAGAAATTTCGGTCTGTCATGTGGATCTCCGAGATTTGATCTCAATTCGGTTTTTCGAATTGTATATTTCAGTGTTAATATGGTTACCTTGCCATCGATTTTCAAGGGACGGGCTCGTTGGGATATCGCAGGTTTCGTGCCCTTTTGACAACGAGGACAGCGCCTCGTGAGGCGTTTTCAGGATCAGATCAGGATATCGCTCGCGTTGATGTGACACCGGGCCGATAGGCGCGAGTGCGTATGTGTTGCGAGCCACCCGGCTATGTAATGGCCTCCACGGTTAAACCTGTCTACGCTGCGAGGCTCACCTATATATTGTCGACGACAAGTTCTGGAATAACAGTCTTTTTTCTCGTAGAATTCAACTGCACGTTGATCACACGGGCTGGATCTGTAGAGGCTTGCTAATCTTCGCAACGGCGTGCTCCGTGGCGTTGGTTTGTAAAGTCGAGCACAACGCAAAAGGTAGTTCGCTTTTTCGGCGGCAAGGAAATGCTACAAGTGGTTGTCTTTAAAAACTCTAAGAGGTCATGCGATAACCCTGGATTGAACTCAGACATCTACTTCCGCATTGCCGGTGAATGACAAAGAATCCTCCATCCATGTGTCCATGCGCAACACACCCTGTCGCTGTTTGTAGGCCAGACGCTGGGCTTTCGCCTGTGCCATCCGGATGGCTCGCCCGGCGAGCTGCTCGTGGGCCGGCATCTCCCGCTTCAAAGTAGCCGCGACGGTGCGCCGTACGGTGGCTGGTGTGAAGCGCATGATCAGCTCGTCTTCCAAGCTGACGAATGCCCTGGAACTGCCAGGATCGCCCTGACGCGCGGTTCGTCCGAAAAGCTGCCGATCAATGCGTCCGGATTCGTGGCGTTCCGTTGCGATAACATGCAGCCCGCCTTTCTCGGTGACGCCGGGGCCGAGCTTGATGTCGGTACCGCGCCCCGCCATGTTTGTTGCAATCGTGACGCGGTCGACACGTCCGGCTTCCTCAATGATGCGGGCTTCCTGTTCGTGTCGCACTGCATTGAGCAGCTCGAACTGTAACCCGCGAGTTTCCAGCTGCGCGGCCAGTCGTTCGCTGTTGCGGACGCTGCGGGTGCCGACGAGGACAGGCCTGCCCCGGCGATTCAGGTCGACGATCTCCGCCGCGATCGCCTGCCATTTGTCGTCCTCACTCAGAAAAATACCATCGGGATATTGCTTGCGGATGCATGGCCGGTTCGTGGGAATGGCAATAACCGGCAGCATGTACATATGCCACAATTCGCCGGCTGCCTCGGCAGCGGTGCCGGTCATGCCCGACAATTTATGAAAGAAACGAAAGAAGCGCTGGAAGCTGAGACGGCTCAGCGTTTCTGATGGATCGCTAACCGCCAGGCCTTCCTTCGCTTCGATCGCCTGATGCAGTCCCTGGCGCCAGGTGCGTTGCGGCATCATGCGTCCGGTGAATTCGTCGACAATGACGATTTTTCCATCCTGGATGACGTATTGTTTCTCGGGTAAAAAGAATTCACGACCGACGAGTGCCTGACGGATCAGCTCAAGGCAGCGATCTCGACCGCGCCACATACCGGGCAGCTGCTGCCTGGCTTCCGTGAGTTTGTCGGCCAGCCCGTCGTCCAGTTCGATTTCCTTGTAGCGCCGGTTGATTCGATAGTCAACGTCCACGACAAGCTCGGCGGCGAGTCGATGGGCAATCTCGCAAGCCTCGCGCAGAGAGTCATTTTCGCGCTGCTGAGAGATGATCAGCGGCGTAACCGCTTCGTCGATCAGCACACTGTCGGCCTCGTCGATGATCGCTGTATGCAGGCCGCGCATGACGATGCCGTGGGGTAGCTGCCGGTCACCGCGCTGCAGCATCATCCGGATGTGACGGCGTGACGAATTCTGCCATTGGCCGAGTCGCAGTCGGTCCCGCAGAAAGTCGGCCAGCAACTCTTTGCTGGTCGTGCAGGTGATATCCGCACGGTATGCTTCCGCCCGTTGCGTCTGCACCAGATCCGAGGTGACGACGCCAACGTTGAGGCCGGCCCATTCGTACAACGGTCGGGTGAGCTTTGCATCGCGGTCTGCGAGGTAGTCGTTGACCGTTACGACATGACAGGGAAGACCGCTCCACCCGGCGAGTACCGCGCTGATGCCGGCGACCAGGGTTTTGCCTTCGCCCGTTGCCATCTCTGCCAGGTAGCCTCGGTGCAGCGCCAGTGCACCGACTAGTTGAACGGGAAACGCCCGCAGTCCCAGTGTCCGGTGTGCCGCTTCCCTAATTGCTGCAAGGGCGGAGTGCAGTGTTTCCTGGTCGGGGTCATGAAAACGTCGGAAGTGTCGGGAAAAATCGCCCAGCCGATCCCGCAGTGCCTGGTCCGTGAGGTCGCCGTACTGGCCGCTGAGGCTGTCAATCTGCTCGGCCTCGGCCATCATACTCTGCGGTAGTGCACGGCGGCGGCGAAACTTGCCGAGCAGGCTGTGCACGTGTGCATCAATGCCTTTGGTAAGGTCGTCAGGCACCCGCAGGTCGGTAACTCTTGATTGTGCTGTCGGCGTCAGCATAAAAGGTCAGATCTGGTAGCGTTCCTGGAGCAATTGACGCAGTTTTCGGATGACCTGCGAAAGGATCGGTTTGCCGGGAAGCTGGAAGCGCATCCGGCCGGATCGCCCGTGGGCGAGTACGATGTCTGTTGCAGGAACACTGGCACGCACTTCAAAAAACAGTTCGGTGGCTTTCCGGCCCGATTCGTCGGTAGGGTCTACGGCGATTTCGCCGCCACCGGCCCAGCCCAGTGCCGCAGAGGGCAGAAGTTGTTGGCCGGCCGGGATCACGCGATAGTGATCCAGCGGCACGTCGATCTTTTTGCCGGCCTCTCCCGGTAAGCGGATCTGGATGCTGCGAATCTCGCTGTTACTCAACTGTGACTCTTCCCGGCGGCTGACCACGGCCCGAAAGACAAAGGAACTGTCATCGATAATTTGACCGAGTACGACGCCTCGATGGAGCCACATCCCAAGCTGGTCCTGCAGTTCCGACGCGACCCACTGGCCGTCCTGCCGGGCCCGCACAATCAACGTCCGGCGGCGGTGTTCGAGTTGATCAAGCCGTTGTCGGATTACCTGCTGCCGTTCCTCGAGCGGTTTGACGTCGGCGGGTTCGGAGCCCATGGCGCGGCGGTGGAGGATGCGAGTTTCGTTAAGCTGGGCTGTTGCGACAGCGAACTCAAACACGAGCTCGGGATCGTTGAGTCGTACGAGGGGATCGCCAGCCTTTACCATGGTGCCTGGGGGGGCAACGATTTCGGCGATGTACCCCGGGCTTTTATTGATCACTACTGTATATGATTCTGCCTGCAGAATCCCGGGCGCTCGAAAACGCACAGGGTAGGACACGACCTGCAGAAGCACGATCAGTCCAACGGCGATGCTGGTGACGACGGTGGTGGCGCGGAAACGGGTGCGGTCGAGTTTTGGACTCGACGCCAGGTAGCGAAACAGCCGGCCAATGGGTGCCAGCACCCATGAGACGGCGCAGATTAACAGCATCAGCAGGCCGAGAAGCAGGAACTTGTCCGCCACGATCAGCAGAATGCCGCCGAACACAATAACCCGGTAGATGCGGCTGGCGACCCAGTAGGCATACAGGAACAGGGTCTCACTCAGCACTTGCGTTGACGGTATGGCTTTGCGGCAACCGAAGGCGAAGCGCTCTACCAAGTACAGCGTCTGCTTGGCAGCCTGGCCGTGCAGGTTCGGGAAATCGATCAGGTCGGACAGGATGTAATAGCCGTCGAAGCGGAGTAACGGGTTGATGTTGAAAACGACAGTGCTCACCGAAGCGGTGATCATCATGTTATATGCCAGGCTGTGGATTGTGCCGCCGTCGGTTTTGGCCCAGATTATGGTTGCCAGCCCTGCAATAAAAATTTCCACAATCATTCCAGCCGCCCCCACGAAGATTCGGTGCCGGCGATTTCGGAAGGCCCACGACGAGGTTGCGTCCATGTACGGGATTGGCGTGAACACCAGCAGCATGATCCCCATGACATGCACTTCGCCGCCATAGTGTCGGCAGACGTAGGCGTGACCGAACTCGTGAAATACCTTCAAGGTGACGAGCCCGATGTAAAGAAGCACCAGGTTCCCTGGAGCCAACAGTCCCTGCGTCTGTTCCTGCACGTCGGCGAAGTTGTCAAAAGCGAGCTTGCCGCCGTAAGCGACGACGGCGATCCAGGCGATCATGCCGATAGGGCCGAGGAGTAGACGCACAAAGGACAGCGTCCGCTGCAGGAACGCATCCGGGTCGAACAGCGGGAATCGCGCGAACATGATGCTGAGCAGATAGTTGCGAACTTCGCGCTGGCGCCGTTTCTTGAACCGATCGAAAAGCTGTCTGCTGTCGCGGGACAGCTCGTATTGCAGCAAATTGGCGTGATATAGCTGGGCCAGTAGACGGATCACTTCTTCCTGGCCGGGTGCTTCATCGGCGAACAGTTCCAGGCACTCGTCCCAGACTTCCTGCACTGTCCGGCGATGATTCAGGCGTGAAACGAATTCGTATGCCGCCGGTCGGATCCGAAAAAACTGGTTGTTGAAGGGGTCGTGCAGGACGTGCCACTTTTTACCTCGAAAGTACTGCCTCTGGATCTGCACGTGCGCCCGCAGGCTGATGCGCTGGGAGGCAACGCGATACCAGGATTCACTGAATGTTTGAGGAACTTCAGCCATTCGAAGCAGCTTCCGGGATTTCAGGTTTCAGCAGATGCGGTTCCCTGACGCTTGGCACGTGAAACCTCCCGCTTTCTTCTACCACCATAGCAGCATGCGCAGGAAGTCGATTGTCTCGTGCGTGAAAATCCAGATCAGCCGGCGCTTGCCGACGGTCAATTTGCCGACGCCGGTCATGCCCGGGCGATACCATGTCTCCGGGGGGCCGACAAAAGTGGCGTGCACAGGGAAGACATTACCGCCGTCGCGGACCTCCGCGACGGGTTCGATGCGGTCGATGCGGATCGGAAATTTCAGTTCCGGTTGGCTGGCGAAAGCGATCTCGCCACTGCCCGCCTCGGCCAGTTCGTGTTCGTCGCGCTCATCGACGACCAGCTCGACATAGAGGTTTTCGAGCTTTGCTATCTTGAAGAGGATTTCGCCTTGATTGATCGGCGCGCCGATGCGTTCGCGCAGGTCACCCTCTACAACGACGCCGTCGAATGGTGCCACGACACCGGCTTGTGCAAGACGGTGCCGGGTGAGCGAAAGGTTGGCGTTTGTCTGCTGCAGTTGCGCCTCGGCAATGAGCCTGTCGGCTGGAGCGTTGTCGGCCCGTGCCTTTTGCATTTCGCGGCGATATCTGCTCTGATCCGCCAGGAGGGCGGTCTTTTGAAAAATCATATCACGGGAATCGAAGGTGAGCAGTGGATCGTCTGCTTTGACGAGATCGCCAACCTTGACGTCGACGCGCTCGATGTAACCGTCGAACGGTGCCGGGACATACATGACATCCTCGCTCTCTAGTACGAACGGTGCTTCGACGCGGTATTCGACCTTGCCGAAAAAAAGCACAGCAAGCGCGACCACGACGAGTATTGCCAGCAATTTCGCCCATGTATGTTCGACGCTGATCAACGACTGCAGTTGCCGCTTCAGCGTCGCGGTCCAGCGAGCCCCGAACCAGCGGTCGAGCCGGTGAAGGTCGTCGAGGCGCCGGGCGCTCTGGTCGGCGCACAACCGCAGCTGAGCTGCCTCGATCTCCGTGAATGGCGTGGCATTGCGCTCGAAAGTGAGCACCGCAACCGGACCGGACTCGATCCGCAGGGGCACGGAACAGATGTTATCGACCCCCTGGGCCCGCGCGAACGTCTCGTGATCGCGGCTGACGTAGCGAACGTCGGGTGGTTCAGGAAAAATGATTTCCTCATTCTGTTCCAGGCATTCTTCCATCGCCAGTTCCAAAGCGTTGATGACGTTCGCCTTGCGCTCGAACTTCTCCGTGCGGCTGATGGCTTTCAGCTTTATATATTTGCTGTCCGACCAGCCGAGGCTGACGCGGTCGCAGTGAAAGCGCGTTGTCAGTTCGTTGCAGGTGGTGAGCGCCGCTGCCAGAAATCGGTCCTCGGCATTGACCAGCACCATGAGATCGAGGGCGCCTACGAACTTTTCGACATCGTTACGCGCCTCCACCAGGGCACGGCTTGACTGGTAGATGTCCGGGAGGCTTACCATCAACCGCAGGCGTGCGATGACCTCACGCACTTGCTCCTCGGATACTGCGACGAGCAGGAAAAGAGCGATGCAATTGTTGTGTGTCTCTTCAAAGACAAACTTGACGCCGATGCCGAATTCACTTTTTCTCGCTGGAATCGGACGGATGGCCAAGCCTTTCTTGGAACTGGCCTCAGCGAGTTCGTGGCTGACGCCGGCAAGCAGGCGGTGCTGGCTTTCATGACCCTTGGCGGGTGAGCCGCAGACGATTCGCCAGTTGCCGGCTTCCTCACCGTTGGCTTCACCCCACAGCGCCACTTGCCCAGCGGCGGCTCCGGCGATCTGGCTCATGATGTCGATACACTGTTGCCAGAATTCGGCCGGCGTACCCTGGTAGCGATAGAGATCCGCCAGCGAAGACAGAGCGTCCTCGAGACTTTCGTCGGTCAGCATTTCAGCATGTGATGCCATGTTTCTGATAGGTGTATGGCGATGCCGCGGCGGGTTCAGTCGGCCGTGTGCAGCGTGGCGGCGAGCCCCGGCGATACCAGGCCGTCGGTGTTGTTGAAGATTGCCCGGATGCGCCGCAGGCCGCTGGCCTGGTCGACGACCGGTGAAATGAAGGAAACTTTGCCTTCGATTTTCTGACCGCTGCCCTCGACGACCAGTTGCACCGGCTGTTCGAGTGCCAGATCGGCGGCTACTTTCGGCTCGACATTGGCGATGAAATAGAAGCGGCTTATATCGACGATACGCACCAGTGCCTGGCGCGGGTCGCAGTTGGCTCCGACTTCCAGGTAGATCTCTTCAACGATACCGTCGACCGGCGAGACTATGTTGCGCATGGACAGCTGTTCTTCCGCCTGTTCGTATTCCAGTTTCTCGCGTGCCTCGGAGATCTCGTGTTGCTGCAGTTCGAGCCGGTCCAGGTCCTTCTGCAAGTCATGCTGGTCGACGGCAATGTCGTACTGCACTTTTTCCAGTGCTTCGGCGGTACGCAGTTGCTGCAGATCCGCGGCTGCGGTCTTGTGGGCCAGTTCTTTTTGATCCACTTCATCCTGGCTGATCGAGCCGGTACTGGTGAACAGTTCGCGGGTGCTGTCGAGGTCTTTTTTAGTCAGGCTCGCCGTGGCGACCGCCGATTCCAGTGCCGCCTTGTCTTCCCAGGCCAGCTTGCGACGCTCGATGTCGAGCTTGGTCTGCACCGAGTCAGCCCGTCGCCGCGCCGCTTCCAACAAAGTCTTGTCTTCCCACACGAGCTTGTAGCGCCGGCGCTCCAGCAGGGCGGCTTCCTTGTGCAGTTCGATCAGCACCGCACCGGTGCGCACAGTATCGCCTTCCTTGAAGTGGATGACTGCAATCTTACCGGGTACGGTGGCGCTGAGGATCGCGTCGTAGAATGGTTCGGTGATGCCTTCAATGCCCACCTGTGCAGCGGCGGTACCGCTGCATGCAGTCAGCGCCGTGAGCGTCATGGCAATGATATGGATCAATTTCTCGATATTTCTCATTTCTCAACCTGGAAACCATGTGCCCGCAGGAGTGTACCTTCGATAGTTGCCAGGGTCAGAATTGCTTTCTGAAAGTCGATGCGACCGCGCATCTCTGATTGGCTGGCCTCGAACAGATCTTCCTCCGCCTCGAGGATGCGTCGGGAATTGCTTCTGCCGTTTTCCAGGAGCTGCTGCTCGTCATTGAGCACACGCAGGTTGAGCTTCGTCACATCGGCCAGGGTCTGCATTTGCTGGTAGGTCGTGTCGATCCGGCCCAGTACTGTATCGACGGCATTGCCGAGTTCGATCTCGAGGTGCTTGAGATTGAGGATTGCCTGCTGCTGGCGCAGCCGTGCAGCCTCAAGTTCGCTGCGTGCCTGCCGGTTACCGATTGCCATTTGGAACTGTAGGAGCACTGACCAGTCGTTGGTTGTCTCGTCGACGAGGAAATCATGACCTTGGCGAAGCGCTTCGTCGAGGCCGTTTTGTCCGTAGGTTGCGACCAGATCAAGGCGCGGCCATTGCATATTGTCCGCCACGATCAGACGAATATCTGTTTTATCCAGCTCCAGCTTTTGCACGATGTAATCGGGATTGTGTTCGAGTGCCTGTTGCATGACTGTGTTGCGATCGAACTTTTGTTGCCCAGTATCAGGCCGGTCATCGGCGACATAGGTGTTGGCTGTTACGGGCTCGGATAGCAGTGTACGGAACCGGTTGATGGTTTCCGCCAGATTCTGTGCAGCAGCGGTGCGCTGGGCCACGCGCATGCGCAGGCCGACGTCGGCTTGTTCGACCTCGAGATTCCCGATCTTATTGAGCTCCAGCCGCTTTTCCTGGTAGTCATACAGGGTGCGGGCCATTGCGACGGACTCTGTGCGCAGCTTGATCTCGTCCTGTGCCAATACCAGATCCCAGTACAGCGATTCGGCCTCTGACACCATCGACAGCGTCGTGCTGCGTAATTCCTGGTGGGCGATGTCGGCATCTCGTTCGGTCAGTCGGACGCGGGCTCGGGTTACATCTGTGCCGCGATTCTGAAGCAGCGGTTGCGTGATCGTGAGGCTGGCGTTGGCCTGGTACTGCGTCTGCATGTCGGACAGAGAATTGCGCAGCCGCCGGACCGAGTATGCAGCTTCGTACCTGGTGCCGGAGTGCAGCAGCCCGCTGACTCCAAGATTCATGGTCGAATTCTTTTCCTGGTACAAATCCAGATTGTTACGCCGGAAGAAGTCCTCGGTCGTGTTCTGTTGCAGACTGTCTTCGTATTGTCCCGAGATCGACAGTACCGGGTCGAAGGCGGCTTCTTCTCGAACGACCTGTTGCGTGGAGACTTTCTTTTCGAGCCGTCGCACCTGCAGGGACTGGTTGGCTGCGAGGACTTTGATGAGAAACGTCTCGCGGGTGAGTTGCGTCTGGGCGCTGACTATACCTGTCATGGCGACACAAGCGAACACGGCGAGCATTGTAATGCGAGTCATAGAAGGTGGTCCGTAATAAAGGCGAATATTCAGAACGCAAGGCAAACTCCTAAAGTACACAGCCTTAATAGAAGTTCCCAGCGTTTGTCACATTCTCCTATCGATACTTTCGGTCAGGTGGATACTGGGATCTTCAATCGCAGGCAATATCTTAGCGGTAGAACTGGACCATTGTGACGCAACTCTCGTTGCATGTCAGCACAGGAGGACCGAATGAGTGCCGATTCGAATAACTACAACGGGGTCTTTCCCGTACTGTCGGTGCCGTACACCGATGACTTTGCCATCGACACTGCGGTGCTGAAGGCAGAAATCGACTTTGCGATCGACCATGGCATACACGGTCTCGTAATTGGCATGGTGAGCGAAATTTTTCGACTGGCCGATGCCGAACGCGATGCGCTTGTCGCCGCTACCGTACAAGCCGCCGATGGTCGCGTGCCGGTGATCAGCAGTGTTGGCTCCGAAAGCTTCGTACAGTTGCGACGCCATGCCCAGGCCGCCGTCGATGCTGGTACGGCTGGTGTGATTGCGATTCCGCCGACACTGGTCAGATGTGATACGGATGCGCTGCGACGGTATTACGAGTTATTGCTTGACGTTGTCGATGGTCCGGTCTTCATGCAGGACGCCAGCGGTTACCTTGGCAATTCAATTCCGCTGCAGTTGCAGATCGACCTCTATCGAGAACACCCGAACCGCATCAAGTTCAAGCCTGAAGCGCAACCGATCGGCGCGACGATCTCGAAGCTCTATGAGGGTACCGGCGGTGCACCGATCTTCGAAGGCATGGGTGGCCTGACGTTGGTCGACAATTATCAGCGCGGTATCTGTGGCACCATGCCGGGGGTGGATCTGTTGTGGGCGGTCATGCCTCTTTGGCAGGCCCTCGAGAAAGGCGACCTGGACACGGCCCAGCGGATTCAGGGGCCACTGTCGACGCTCGTTGCGATGCTTCACGACATTGATGCGTTCATAATCGTCGAGAAGCTGTTTCTGCACGAGCAGGGTATTTTTCCGAACACCCTGGTTCGGCCGCCGGTAGGTTACACCCCGGATGACCAGTCGATTCGCGAGTTTATGCGCCTCTTCAATGTCCTGAAGGACATCTGCGGCGTTGCATAGCTTTTTCGCGCGCGCACTGCAACACAGATGGACAAGCACCGCTTCTGTTCTTATTTGGAACTGGTGGCTTGCCTGTCTATGCGCACGTACGGTGCTGTTGATCAGGTGTCGTGCAATACAAACGTTGCGGCGTTGCGGCCGTTGATGCCGATGACGCTGCCCCCCGGGTGGGTGGCGGCACCGCAGAGATAGACTCCGGGCATTGGCGTCCGTGATGGCAGCCGTTGGTCCCACATCCACGGGGGCAGGCATTCTCCCTGGAAAATGTGGCCGCCGGTCAGTCCGACCTCGCGTTCGATATCGGGCGGGCCCATGATCTCCAGGTCGATGATGGCGTCTGGCAGGTTGCTGCAGAAGCGTGCCACTGCGTCGACGGCCAGACGTCCGGCAGTATCGCGGCGGGTGTCCCAGTCCCCGTCGGCGAAAGTGTACGGTACATACTGCGCAAAGATACTCATGAGATGCTTGCCGTTGGGCGCGACCGAGCTGTCGTGGGCGGAGTGGAAGTATAGCTCCGTCCACAGCCGTGCCGGTAAGCGTCCGGCCTGTGCGGCGTCGAAGCCGGCTTGCCACTCGGCTTTCGTCAATGGTGTATTGATCTGACCATGGTGATGCACACAATCGGTACCGGGGCGTGCGGTGAAACTTGGCAGTTCATGCAGGGCAACGTTGACCTTGAGGGTGCAGCCTTCAATCGGGACAGCGTCCACCTGGGCTCGCCAATCAGCTGTTGCAGCATCGCCCAGGAGTGACAAGGTGACCTTTGGATCGGCGTTTGAAATGACGATTGGTGCGTCGATTTGTTTGCCGTCTGCGAGTTCGACGCCGGCGGCCGGATTGATACGCGCTACCGGCATACCGGTGCGGATTTCCACGCCGGCGTCCCGTGCGATGTCTGCCAGAATGAATGAAACCCGGCCCATGCCGCCTTTGACATAGCCCCACATGCCCGGCCGTCCGAACATGCGTCCGCAGGAGTGATGAAAGTGGATCGAGGCGGTGCCCGGCGTGAACGGGCTGGCATTGGTGCCAATGATGCCTTGGCCGAGCAGCGCGCACTGCAGGCGTTCGTCGGTGATATAGCGTTCGACATACTCGGCCATCGACCACTCGAATAGCAGTCCCATGGCGTCGGAATTGTGCCCGACGCGTGCGGCCAACTCGTCGCGACCAGGAGGCAAGCCGATCCACATGTCGTCAGCATCCGGCGGGCGGATAGCATCTCGTACGCTGGCCATGAGTGCGTACATGGCTCGGAAACCATCGACATCACCCGGCGCGAAAGTACGCAACTCGTCGCTGCAACGGTCTTCGTCTTCCCACAACTGGATGCTGCTGCCGTCGTCAAACGGAATAAACATTCCGGGCTCTGCCGGGAACCATTCGAATCCGTGTGCCGGCAGGTTCAGTTCGTCGATGATCAGCGGGTGCAGCAGGCCACAGAGGTAAGCGCAGGGAGAGACCCTGTATCCCGGCCATGGCTCCTGGAGGCTGCAGGCGCCTCCGATCCGATCACGGGCTTCGAGAACCAGTACGCGTTTACCGGCGCGCGCCAGGTAGGCGGCACAGGTCAGCCCATTGTGTCCGGCTCCGACAATGATTGCGTCCCATTGCCGGTCGTGCATCTATTTGCCCAGCAGGAGTTTCCAACTGTCCTCACTGATCTCGCTGGAGGTCAGTTTGCCGAGCTCGCAGAGTTCATCCAGCAACCGCTGCGCCTGTTCCTCCGTGGTGCAGCCGACCGTCCATTTCTCCTCGCCGTTCTGCAGTTCTTCCATGCCTATCTTGAAGCATTGATTTTCCTGCACGACACGGGAGTTGAAGTTTTCGGGGGCACACGCAGCCTGCCAGCGCAGGAACGCTTGGTTGTCGGTGTGCTCGAGTAGTTCGAATCCTTCGAAGCCGGGGGCGGTGGCGAGGTATTCGAGGACGGCTTTAAGTTCGTCGTTGTCGTGCGGGCGGATGGCGACGAATTGTTCGGCGGAAGTTTCGTCGAGATCGAAACCGCCGAGACTCACAATTTGCAGGCTAGGGAAGGCCTTGGACAAGCTATTGATCGGGCTGTCCTGACCGACGATGGAAAACTGCACTTTGTACATATCAGGTCTCCTGAATCAGTGGATAGGTGGCGTCGTTGTCAATGTAACCGAACCTGACGGGCTGTCCATCGTGTAACAACGCGGGAAATGAGTTGTCGAGGATCCAATGAGTAACTGTTAGCAAATGTATGGCAGTTGACCCACCGCAAAGGAATAATGAATTGTGTATTTGATGATTTGATTGCACTGGCAGGAACACGCTGTGTTACAAAGATACTGGTCAGGGGAGGGGGACACGCAGTGGACTCGAGCTGTTGCCGGCGCGGTCGTGGACGCGTAGCTCGAGCCAGCCGGGGACGTCACGCGGCAGGTCGAGCTGCGCTGGTTGAACCGTCAGCTTCCGACTCTCTCCCTGGCGCACAACCTTGCCGCTGGTTGTGACGAACTGCCAGTGCAGTTTGCCGATGCCGCTGGCGTCGTAGGCGTCGAGCTGGATGGTGGCTTTTGCCGGCCAGTCGGCCAGGACGCAGAGGTTCTCCAGATGCAGCTCGGCGTTTTTATTTTCATGGTTTCGGTGGATCTCGATCTGATTGATCCGCACGTAGTCGGCCTTATCGCCGGCGGCTTGCCGGACTGCTGCTGCGACGTCGATGATCAACGAGAACCATTCGCCGGCAGTCCATTGGGTTGAGGTGTCGTGCTTGAGCACATGCGGATGTCCATCGTTGCCGCTGACCGGGATCACCACGTGTTCGCCGGTGGTCGACAATCGCAGGCGCACCGAGAAGTCGCCGCCTTCCTGCAGTTGCGGTTGTCGCATGCGCAGAGCCAGGTACGGATATGCATTGACATCCCAGCGGAGTGCTTGCCAGACATGTCCGTTTTTGCCGTGGCTGCGGGTCATGAGATAAGGCGCTTCGCCCAGCTTGTGGACCATGTCGATAACATTGCCCTTTGCACCTTCAAAGGTTGGTTCGAGCGTGCCGCGTCCTTCCCATTCGCAGCGCCAGAACATGTTGTCGGGAATTTTCGCCGGCAGCCATGCCGGGCCTGTTTTGTCATTGGCGTAATTGATCGGGATTGCGTAATCGCGTGCTGCTGTCTGGTTGCCAGCTCCGTCCTCGATGTTGTCGATCGTAAAGGTGAGCGTGGAGCCGGCCGCTGCCTGGTTGAGTTGGCGTCGCAGGATGTACGGGTAATTCAACTGCAGTATTTCCTTGTTGCTTTGGTGGATGAATTCGCTGAGGTATGGTTCGATTTCGATCGCTTTACCATCGACGCGAAAGCGCAGGTTCTCCAGCGCCAGGGGTGCGCCGCCCGCAGTCGTCAAGGTGATGCGCAGCACGGTGCCGTTATCGGCAGGGTGATCTGACGGTTCGATTTTTATTTTGCTCGAGATGATTGGTGTGTTGTCCAGTATGAACGGAACATCGGTGATACTTGATTGGTGGCCGTGCACATTGACGGCCTTCAGGAGCAGATGCCCGATGCCGTTGAAGTGCCGGAACTGCGGTGTGTGTAATTCGTAGTTCGTGATCTCGGACCATTCGATGGTCTGTCGCCGCTCATCGTCGAGTTGGTCATAAGGTGTCTTGTTCGGGTGTACTGCGACGTAGACCTTGTCGATGCCGACAAAGTCGAAGTATTGTGGCGTGAATGCCAGGGCCGCGGGCGATGCGACGGCAGGGCCGAAGACTATATCGTCAATATCCCAGTCGCTGAAGCGTCCGGTCTGGTTGGTCTGATGCATCGATCGAAAACGAAGGATTTCTGGAAAGAAATGCGTTTTCAGATAGGCTCGATCCCGCAGCCCGTCAGCAGCCATTCCCATCCAGACTTTCCAGTGTCCGCTACGGTCGAGAGGTGTGGCGTAACGTACCTTGACGGCGTTTTCGTAATTGTCCTCGCCAAGTCGGATATCAGATTTTTCCTGCAGACGTAAAGTGATGTTGGTCATGGCATCGGCTCGATACCGGAACTGCATGATCGGATACCTGGCAAGGCTGAACGGTGCCGCCAAATCAAAGGCAAGCCGGTGATCCGGATTCGAGTTGTAGCATTGTATGAATGTGTCCTGTATCGAGTTGCCGTAAATCAGGCGTGTCTGTGCCTGGGGCGTGCCTTTGGGCGCATTGGACTCAAAGGTTTCCAGTAGTTCGGTCAGCCCCTTGACCCCGAGCAGGACCGGCCGTGTTGGAGTTTCGGCATCGGTCCATTTGAGGACTGTCGTGTCTGACTGCGAGGCGCCGCCGAGGACGCTTGGCAAGAAGCTGATTTCAACAACGACGTCGCCAGTGTCTGCCAGCAGTTTGTCGACGCGCGGCAGCATAGCGGTGTAGGCGCCAAAGCCGGCAGGAACGAGATCGAGCTGGACGCCGTTGGCTTGCACGTTCATGCCGTTGAATCGGCGATTGCGATACTCAGGGGTGTGTTGTATGCGAATTCGACCAGCGACATTCTTGTCCCAGGAGCAGTCGATGTCCATCTGCTCCGGCTCATCGATCCATGACAGTCGCAGTGTCGTGATGGCGGTGCCGGGGCTGACTGTTCGCAGCCAGGCAGTGGTCAGCCCCTTGCTGTCGAGCCGGTCGATAGCAGAGTTGATTTCCGAAATGTCGCTACTGCGTGCGAGTGTAGTGCCGTGAGCCTGGCGCAGCAAAATGTACGAGATTTTCCTGGCAGCCGATGAATCTGCTGCGGACTCAGCTTCAGTCAATCTCGGCTTGCGATAACGAATCGGTGTGAGTTGGGCTACAGCATAGGCGGCGCCAGGCTGGTTGCCGCTGAGTCCCTGCAGTACGAAGCTCGGTTGTAGATTGCCGAAGCCGTCGAGGCGCACCATCATATTTTCCTGATCGAGGCTCGATCGAATTTCATCGATAGGCAGCCAGGCGAAAGCCTCAGTCCAGCGACCACGCTCGTGCCAGTTGCTGCGACGCCTTTTGGTGCCGGACACTGCTGTCTCGCCGTACATGGTGGTCGGCCCCTTGCCGAAGTCGGTGCCGCTGATGCGGTGAAAAAAACGTTTTTCAGGTACGAACTCTCCGATCGCGTTTCGACGGCCGATCGAGTAGTGGAAATTGAACTCGGCGTCATCGGTACGCTTTATGAGGAATGACCAGCCGGCGAACTCCGCGAGGGGTTCCAGGGGCAGGTCTGGTCGGGCATGCATGGCTCCGGCGCCGAGGCGATTGGTGAAGACGAAATACGGCCCATCCCACTTGCGCGTGTGCCAGGCAATCTCGCCGTAGGCCACCGGATCTTTCACCGTCCAGTGACTCGGCAGCATGGAGATGGCCGGATGGTTGCCTTCCTTGAGCTTCCAGTACGGGGCTTCGCCTGCCGATTTCGGAGCGGTCGGAGCGTTGTATTTGCGGAAGCTCCGGGGCATCGGACTGATATCTTCGGCGGCGATCTTAACTCGGGCGACGACGATGGAATTGAGAAAAGTCCACAGCCCCATCATGCCTTCGTCGAGCGGCTCGGCGTCTGTCTGCTCGAACACCAACTCGTTGTCAAACCACAACTCAAGTTTGTTGCCGATACGCCGCAGCTTGAGATAGTACCAGGCACCGTGGACGCCGCGGTCGTGCTTGATCCGGGGATCAGGGTTCAACTGCCGCAGGCCGTCGCGGGTGCGGGGAACCAGGTATTTTTCCGAGCGTGCATATTCCTCGCCATTTCGAAACAGTTTGCTGTAGAGTTGAGAGTGATCAAAATCCCAACCGGTGCAGGTGACGGTATAGCCGCGACTCGCCGAGGCGCTGTTGCTCAACATCGAGATGTTGATGTCGCCGCAACGACTGTAAAAACCCTCGCGCACCCCGGCGTAAACCTCGACGCAGAAGTCGCCGCCGTAACGGAACTTTGTCCACATGGCGCCGAAACTGTCGGCGGCTTGGCCGTTCATATGCGACCATGTCGGGTTGCACTGGAACCGGTTGGTGACCTGCCAGTTGCCGCCATTGACCAGCCAGTCGCTGGGGGCGCGGTTGAACATGTAGTCGGTCACCCGGTAGCGGTAGACTCGGCTGTCGGTCAGGTCCTCGTTGGCGTAGCCTTCCAGGCGCATTCGTCTCCCCTTCAACGGCCGATCGAGTTGGGTGCGGCAGACGATCGTGTTGTTGAATGTGACCCATGCCGTGTAGCCCTCATAGTGCATCGTGATGAGTGGCGGCATCTGTACCTTGCGTTTCTGCGGCATCAGCGGAACCGCATCGATCTTGCCGGCGTCGAGCTCGACGTCGAGCAGTTCGCGGTCGCCCGGGCGGGTCAGCCGGATATTGCCGCCCTCCAGTTCGAGTATCAAGGGCCCGACTTCGTGATCTTCCAGAATGCCCATGAACAATTTCCCGGACGCGACGACCGGCAAGGCAACCTCGAAGCGGCCGAAGAAATCGCTTTTGTGCCAGGCCGTATTGCCTTTCGGATCGATGATCCAGTCGCCTTCCGGCGACGACCAGTGGCGCATATAGGGGTCGTCCGCGAACCGGCGGTTCTTCTCAAAGTGGTTGCGGTACAGTTGCCGCTCGAACACGTACTGCATGCCGGAGATGAGGGTTCGCGTGTTTGATCCGACAAATACCCCGGAAGCGCCATCCAGGCGGCGGTCATGTTGATGGACCAGTGCGAGGTCGCCGTCGCGATAAAAACGCACTTCGCGGCCGTCGCTGGCGTCGACCATAAGGTTGACCATCGGCGGCTTGCCGTTTTCGTCGATGGGCTTCAGTGGTTTCTGCCAGACTTGCAGCGGCTTGGCAACATCGTCAATCACCTCGTAGACCCCGAAGATTTCGGCGTTTGCAGCCTGCTCATAGGTGAAACGATAGTGCGGGGCGTTGCCGCCGGTGTAGCCGGCCAGCAACCCGATGCTGTAGACGCCCATGATTGACTTGAAGTTGGCACTGAAGACATGCGGGCGGTCTGCCGTGCCACCCAGCACCAGCCACTGGGGATTGCGCGAAATGGCTGGGGACAGTTCGCCTGGGCCTTCGATATTTTTGCGGCGCTGAGGGAAAAATTCGCCATGCTCGAGGACCGTATAAAAGCGAATGTCACGGGCGTTTCGCAGATCGAGGTCGCCGAGGGTATGGACCTCGAAGTCGTCGAATCGCACTTCGGTAGGGGCGTTGGCAAACAGTCCGTAGCGTCCGCCCGCTGGCAGGACGTGCGGCAGGTCAATGATCTTGACTCGGTCCAGGTAGCAAACGATACGATCCTGTCGAGCTTCGACCCTCGGCATGACCCATTGGTTCGGCGTAAGATCCATGGCGACGGAGTAGAGCCGCCGGCGTTCGTCGCTGCCTTGCCGGCGCCACAGCGTGAGGATTGTCTCGTCGCTGCTGCGGGTCGGCGCCGACATTGTGAAAGCGTAGTATTCGTCCGGTCCCTGATAGTGGAAGACCAACCCGCTTTCTGTCCCCGGCACGAATTCGACGGCGGCACTGACTGCGTAGTCGTCGTGGAAGCCTTCGCCGTCGATGACCATAGCGTTGACTCCCTTGCCGGCGAGGCTGTAGAAATTGGCGCTGAGTTTCTCCTGTGGCGGATAGTCTTCGGCGCGCTTGTCATCACCTGCCGCCAGTACCCGGTCACGTACGGATCGTAACGCCCAGGTGCCGGATACCTGTCCGAACGGTCCGAGATTGGTTCCTTTTGTCCGGCGGTAGTGGGCAATGCAGGCTTGGTCGTCGGCTGACAACGAAGTGATTTTCGGCTTGATTTGTCCGGCGGTATCGATGCCCTCCAGTATGGCGCTTTCACCGTTGATCCCGACGAGCTCGCCAACGAATTTTCCGGTGTCGACGATGTCCCATTCGCGGATGAGAGCGTTCATAAAATCGGCGTGGACTTCGACGCGGCCGGTTTTCTGGAAGTACGGCTCTTTTTTGTCCTCCGGCAGGTGACGGGTCGGCAGCAACACGGTGAACGGTGGGGGCAGCGCGACGGGCAGCAATGCGATGCGGCGGTTGTCGGCGTAGATGCTCCAGTACGCCGGTCGCACCTTCAGGACAATATCTACGTCGCGCTCGTCCGTCGGCATGCCGGCAATGTCGAACTGCGCAGAATGGATCTTGTCGCGATCTTCTGTCTGGATGACTGCGGTGGGATCATCTCGACGCAATTGGACTTCGACTGCCGTGCCATTGCCGCCGTCGAGATGCAGTGTCAGACCGTCGCTGTCCAGCCATCTGGCCGTGAAATTGAGATTGCCCGGGGCGCGACGCACGCGTTCGACTTTTGCCAGGTCGGCGGCTGCCGCGACAGAGGCTATCGCCAGTCCGATTAGCAGCAGGAAGCAACGGGACGTTTTGCAGCGCGGTTTGGTCATTGCGTCAAGGCCGGGCGGGCGTCAGCCCGGAATTGTTTGGATTGCCGGGTGTGAGGTTTGGTTCCATGGCGTCGGGGACAGGGGATGCACGCTGGATGCCATCATTATGCTGGGTTATGGGCAAAGTTTCGTCGGAAGATTCAGTCCAGGACTTCGGCACAGACTTCGGCCAGCACCTCGAGGCCGTCGTCGAGCGCCGACTTGGGCGTTGTCAGCGGTGGGCTGATTTTGATGCATTCGCCGCCAACGCCGACCGGTGCGAACATCAGCAGGCCTTTGTGGAAACAGCCTTCGTTGATCAGGAAAGCAGTGTCCGGATCAGGCGTTCGCGTGCCGGGCTTGACGATCTGAATACCGCCGACCATGCCGCGGGCCCGGGCGCAGCCGAGCCGTTGCGGGCAGGTCTGCTGGATTTCGTCGAGTCCGGCGGCGAGTACCTGGCCCAGAGTCGCGGCATTCTGTACCAGGTTCTGCTTGTCGATTACTTCGAGGTTGGCAATGGCACTGGCGACTGCTACCGGGCTTGCCGAATGCGTTGAAGTCATCGAGCCGGGGCTGTATAAATCCATGACATCGCCGCGGCCAATCACCGCAGACAAGGGCAGGGCGCCGGAAATGCCTTTGCCGCATGCGATGAGATCCGGTTTGATGCCGTAGTGTTCGAAGCCCCAATACGTGCCTGTGCGGCCGAAGCCTGCCTGGACTTCGTCGAAAATCAGCAGCGCACCGCAATCGTCGCACCATTTCCTGAGCTGCTGCGCGTACTCGGTCGGCATGAAGTCGGGGCCGACGCCCTGGTAGGTTTCGGACATGACACCGGCGACCTCCGCGGCGGCGATACCTGCGTCTGCCAGAGTCGACTCGAACAGGCTGAAATCTGTATTTTCATTCTTGAAGCCATCAGGAAATGGCACCTGCACAAAGGTCGGGTCGAGGTCGCCGATCCAGGTCTTTCCGTCGGCCATTCCCCCGGCTGTCTGTGCGCCCATCGTACGGCCGTGGAAGGTGTTGACGAAGGTGACAAAAGCGTTTTTCTGTGGGCCGACCTGTTCTCGGCCCCAGGATTTTGCCAGCTTGATGCAATTTTCCGTCGCCTCGGAGCCGGTGGAGAGGAGGAACACCTTATCGAGGCCGGCCGGCGCACGCTCGGCGAGCATCTTCGCCAGGCGGGCGCGGCCCTCGTGGGGAAAGCAGTAGGTCGCCAGCAGGGGTTTGTCGATCATTCGCCGGATGGCCTCGATCATCTCGGGGTGCCCATGTCCGCTGTTGGTAATCAGTACGCCGGAGGACCAGTCGAGCCAGGTGTTGCCCCAGGCGTCGTGTATCTGAAAATCGCTGGCGTTGTCCCAGACTACCGGCGGCTGGCCCTGCATGGAAACGGGCTCGTACCGCATCAGGTCCTCGAAAATCGGTAAGGATTCCGGCACCGGCAGCGGTGTCCGGATCTTCCGGTATTGTGTGTCGACTGCCGGTACGTCCACTGGTGTCATCGAATATTTGCCGCCTGCCATTCGTACTCCCTGAATCTGTAAGTTTAGGCACGTAGAGAAACGTGTACTATACTATGGTTCGTGGCTTTGGCTTCCCCTTTGCAGCAGGTTGAAAGAGTGGATGAAAATCTCGATTCCATGTCAGTTTGCCGTGCTCGCGGTGTTCGGTGTGACCGGGCACGTATCCGGCGGCGATGACGAATCACAGTATTTCCTGCGTAAGGCGCGGCAGCATTATGAGCGTATCGGGGGATGGGGGCGACACGGCGGCGTCCAGATCCTCGAGAGACATGAACAACTGTATGGCGCCACGTCCGAAGAGGTCATGGCGTGGCTTGCGGTCCGTCGATCAGTGATTCGCGAGATCGTAGCAGATTTCGAGAAGCGCAGGACAACGATCGATGAATTTAGAGCTCGCTTAGCAGACGCCGACGAGATCCTGCAGACAGGTTGCGAGCAGTACGGCCTGATCACCGCTCATCTGCGGTTGATCACTATCAGAAAATCAGCGCTTCCGCGCCTGCGCGATGTGACCGAGGTGCGTCACCAGCGGGGAGAGATCGATGATGCCGGTTATGCCGAGGTGCAAGCGTGGCTGGCGGCGCATGATGCCGAGATCGACACTGTTGTCGGCGACCTTAAAACCGGAGCGATATCTGCCGATGAAATCACAGTCGCATACCATGAGCTGCTTCAAACGATGAAAGCCGCCATTCTGCATCACGGCTTGAGTGACAAAGGCCTGGAACGCCTGATCCGTAAAAGCGAAATGCGCCCCAGAAATAACGCAGCGGTGCGCATCACCGCGGCCCAGGCGGTCGAGGTTCGTGTATATCTGGCAGAACTCCGGGAATTGTTCAAGCGGGAAAAGTACATTGAACTGCTCACTGACTATGTCTGGATGTCAGACATCGAGCGCAACAGGTGGCAGGAAAGACCCGATCGATATGTTGCCGTAGTGAAAAGTAGACGGGAGGTCATTCTGGCCGTGATTCCCACGCTGATGGATGGTGAGAACTGGTTTGTTCGTCCGGATGGCACGATTCATGTGGTTGCAGGTCTGCGGGCTATGTCATCGTACCGCGGAAAATTCCGCAAGAACCGAGAGTCGGGGGTCATGCCCAGTATTACTTTGAAACAGAGACCGGACGAGGGCCATTGGCGTTTCGAGGCCAACGGTTTTCATTACTGGTACAGTCGCGAACTTCGTGGTCTTGAGCTGCGCTGAGATCAGATCGAGCCACTCACAACCGAACTTGCTACATGTCCGATCGTCCCACAAACAACAGAACCGCTGCCAGGATTCTCCTGGCCGCCTGCGCAACGATCATTTCCCTCGTTGCTGCGGAGCTCGCACTGAATTGGTGCCTGACTTCGGTGGCATCGCCGCGGCTGCTGCAGAAGTACGGGTCGGTCAAACAGATTCGCAGTGCCGCTGCGCTGCGGTTCGCGGCGCATCCGTACCTGCCCTTCATTCCGGCGCCGAATTACGCCAAGGGACTGAACCGCCACAACGCCCTCGGTTTTCGCGGCGACGAGGTTGCCGTACCGAAGCCTGACGGCGTCTACCGCATCGTCCTGCTTGGTGGCTCGACAACCTATTCGACGGGCATCGACGACTATGGCAAATCGTATCCCGTTGTCCTTCAGCAAGGCCTGCGAGCGTCCGGCCATGGACAGGTCGAGGTGGTCAATGCCGGGTGCTCGATGTATTCGTCCTGGGAAAGTCTGATCAATCTCCAGTTCCGCGTGCTCGATCTGGAGCCGGATCTGGTAATCGTCTATCATGGCATTAATGACGTGCATCCCCGATTCGTGCATCCGGCATCGGCGTACACTGGCGACAACCACGGCAGTCGCATGGCATTCATCGACCGACCGCAGAGTGCCTGGGACTGTTTGGCGCTCCTGCGAGTCGTGCGAACTGTATGCGGGCAACGCCGGGGCAACGCCGGCATGGGCGTGTTTCAGACGTATCATGGTGTTGAAACAAACCATGCCGATCAGTTTGAGTTGCAAAAGAAAGGGGGTACATATCCTGCCGGCATCTTTGAGTCCGTACCCGCTCACCGTATGCTGGCCGACAACCCGCCCGTTTTCTTTGAACGAAATCTCCGGAGCATCGCCGGTATCTGCCAGGCGCAGAATATTGATTGTATGCTGATGACGTTTGCCGTATCGTCGCAGTTTATAGATGAGCCACGGGTGACCAGCGAGGAATACACCAGCGCCTATGTCGAGCAGAACGAAGTTGTCCGAGGGCTTGCCGGCGAATGCCAGATCCCTTGCCTCGACTTCGCCGCGGTCATGCCGCACGATCGGGAGTACTGGGAAGATGGCCGCCATGTCACCGAAGTCGGTGCAGTCGTTAAAGCCGAGTTCGTTGCCAACTTCGTGAGGACAAACTTTCTGCAACCGACTGGAGGGGAGGACCCGTGAAGCATCGAATTCTGCAAATCTACGGTACCGTCACGGTTCTCAACGTCCTGCTGTTTGCAGCGATCTACATGAGATCTCCGGAGATCCTGATCGAAGAGGATATGCTGCTGGAAAATTTGACTGCCAGCACCTTTGCCATGGCCGCGGTCATCGGTTTGATCATGGCGATATTCCATTGGCGCGGCAACGGGCGGCATGCGTGGCTTACGTTGCTCGTGCCATTTCTTGCGGGACTGGCGGCACTGGACGAAATCAGCTTCGGCAAGCACGAGTATCTGTTGACCGTTCCATTCCTCAAGGTGTACGCATTCAAGATTGACGGTGTCCACGACCTGGTGTTGCTGGCCTGGTCGATTCTCGAGACCGACAAGCCGCTGTATCTGGCCGCCTACGGCATTGTCCTGCTGGCTTCCGGGGCGGTTTCCTGGCTACTCTGGCGGCGGTTTGTCGCGGGTTCACCGAAGTCGTGTCTGCGTGAGCTTGATCCTCGAACGTGGGTCCGCTTTCTGTTGATCGCAGTCTGCCTGGTGTGTGTGGCGCTGGTGCTGGATCTGGACCTTGTCGAGGTGCGCGTCCTGATCTTCGTCGAGGAACTTCTGGAGTTCAACGCGGCAGTGGCCCTGATTTTCGCCGGCCGCACAATCGGTATTGGTACAGAGTCGTTGCCGGGTGCGGTTCGAGCAGGGTCTTCGTAAATGCGGGGGAGGCACGGAGACCTGTGCACCAAGGGCACATTCCCATATGCATTGCATTGCTCAATCCCTGTCGCCGTTCAGCCTCTACGCTTCCGTCACGTGCCCGGCCTATGATATCCTTCGCCAAAACGACCGTGGTAAACGGCACATCGACCGGCAGTGTTGTACTGGGCGGATGGCGATGATGACTTTGACCTGAATGCCGGCGGCGAGCATGTTCTGAACCAGTGCGTGGCGCCGGGCGTCCCAGTCCAGCAGGACGATGATCCCTGCTCCGATCTCCGCGAGTTCGACCATGTCATTGCTCGATAGTTCGGGGACCACGACATCCGTCATCTCATCGAGGCAGGCAAGCACTTCGCGAATATTCCAGAGATGGCCGTGGCCACACTCGCGCGCAGCAGCCAGCCGAAAACGAAATCGACGATGAAGAGAGAGGCCAGTGTGAACGACAGGAAGTACACCGGCGTCGCAATGTTGTTAGCCCAGCGACGAAGAACGGGCCGGTGATCAGGATCAGCACCCGCATCCGCCCGGACACCGTAAAGTGCTTGACCGTGAACGCGTGCAGCCACTGGCCGATCAACACGTTCGGTGAACGATAGCCACTCATGCGGCGCCCGGGATAGTTGAACAGGGCGGGCCCGTCGAAAAAAAAACGTTTTTTCGCTTTCCGAATGAACCTGATCATGCCGTTGCTTGGCGGGAGCTTTTCAGGTCCAAAACGAATGCGATGACGAGTGTTCCGCCGATCAGCATTGCGAGCTTGATGGCGACACCCGCCAACGGGCTGAACTCCAGGCAGGTGATGAACGGCATCAATGCCAGGACCATTGCCACGCCTGCTGCGGTTCCAAGACGGCCCCAGGGATAGGTGATCCTGTAGTGCGGTTGGCCAAGAACAAAGTAGGCGACACAAGCAAGGATCGCGCTGATCAACGTTGCCACTGCGGCGCCCGGCAACCCGATGGCACGGATCAAGACGTAATTGAGAATACAGTTCAGAATCGCCGCGAGGACGTTGATCAGTGCAATGCGGATCGTCAACTTGGCGATGCTGAGTCCGTGTGCGAGCCGACAAAGCCGGCGCCGCCAAGGACTATGAATCGTTTTCCTGTAAGGTCCATGAGGCTACTTTGTCAAGTGTGCCACACGTTAGCGGTGTGCCGCAGGTTTGCAAAATAATTCACTGCTGCGATTCTTTTTTTACAACACATATATTTTTATCCGGCCTGCTTCAGGCTGTCGTCGGGGTTGGGTGCGGTTCGGATGAAAATATGCGATGCCACAGAGTGCAAGGTGTGGCAGGGCGGGCTGGTTGGCTGTCGGCGCAACATGCAGCAGCCTTGCCCAGTCCGGCGCCTGGAGACCAGTCCGATGTGACCGCCCTTTGGAACGGCCTAACACGTCTATGGCCTGACCGTCCCGGAATTACGAGTGCCAGGCAGGCGCTGCGATGATCACACCGGGGCGCGTTTTTTCGTCTTTGTCGCCTGCGTGGCGCGGCCCCAGGCCCAGTCGCGGATGACCTTGATCTGCTCACGCATGGTTTCCGAAAGTGGGACGATACTGCGCGTATGCCGGTAAATATCCTTGTTGTTGAACTTCCGCCCGCCATCCTGGTTCGCATCGATGCGGGCGGCAATGACGGCCTGTTCGACTTCGGCGCCATTCCAGCCATCGGTCGTCATGGCCAGGTACTCGAGGTCGAATTCCTTCGGATCACCGCCCTGGTTGCCGATGTGAATTTTGATGATCGTTTTCCGTTCGTCGTCGTCCGGCAGGTCGCAGAAGAATACTTGGTCGAAACGGCCCTTTCGGATAACCTCTGCCGGCAGATGCTGGATCTGGTTTGCTGTTGCGGCGACGAATACCAAAGGCGGTTTCTCCTGCATCCAGGTGAGGAATGCGGAGAAGACGTGGTTGCCGGCGTTGCCGGATTGTGCCATGCTCAGGCTGTTCTCGATCTCGTCGATCCACATGATCGCGGGTGCCACCGACTCGATGGTGCGGAGCGCTCGGTCGAAGGCGGCTTCCGGTGTGCCGTAGACGCCCGAGTTGACCATGTTCATGTCGAGCCTGAACAACGGCAGGTTCCAGAAACTCGAGACGATTTTGGCACACAGGCTCTTGCCGCAGCCGGAGACACCCATGATCAGGATGCCCTTGGGAATCGGCATGCCCGCATCGACGGCCTCCTGCGTGAATGACGTTTCGCGTTTGATGATCCAGTCTTTGAGGTTTTCCATGCCGCCCATCTGATCGAGCCCCAGTTTCTGCGGAACGAATTCCAGAAAGCCGGCTTTCTTCACCAGGATTTTCTTCTCCTCGAATATCTCATTGAAGATTGATTTCTCATCGAGCTTGTTGCCAAGCAGAATCCGGTGTGCCAGGTGCGTGACTTCGTTGAGGGTCAGACCGCGCAGCGCCATCCCCACTTCGCTGTGCAGTGTGTCCGGGATCTGGCGGTCGGGATAGGTCTTCTGGATCCGCAAAAACTGGTGGAGCAATTCCTCCGGTATCGGCAGGCCGATATCAACGAGGGTGACTTCTTTCTCGATCGACCGTGGGAGCGTGGCATCCGGCGAGACCAGGACGATGCTGGTTTGGCCGCTGCCGGTCAGTTCGTAATAGGCGTCGCGCAGTGCCCGCACGACTTCGTGCTGGTCCATGAAGTCGGGCATGTCCTTCATGACGTAGAAGCCGGGATGCGGATTTTTCATAATCGTCTGGATCGCGGTCACGGGGTCTTTGGTCTCGATGTCGCCGGGCGAGGGAAGGATCCCGGATGTGCATGACCAGGTGGAGACCTGCGCGTTTTCGTAACAGTCAGGCGCGATGGCGCGGAGGGTCTCCTCAACGCGTTTTTCTTCCGGCGTCTGCAGGAAGATCAACGGATTGCGGCCATTCACCGCATTCTGGATCTGTTCGGCAAATGTACTCATGGCTTGGTCCAGTTGCTTGAGTGTTGCACAGAAAGCCTGTACTCGCTTGGGTCGGCAGCAGCGGAATGCTATATTGCTGTCGGGGTTGCGATAACAGTACCCTATGAGGTATAGGGCAAGTTCGGTATGATTTCAAGTCGAGGAAACGATCTCGTGGCGTCCAATCGCGTGGCAGTTCCAGAGGAAGTTGTGGAAGCCACGATAGCTGCCTATCTGGCCGGCTACTTCCCGATGTCAGAGGATGGCGAACTCGATTACTTTACCTGTGATCCGCGGTCATTGTATCTTTTTGACTGTTTCCACGTGCCCACGAAGCTACGCCGCTTCTATCGCAAGCACACCTTTGATCTGAAGATCGACAACGCGTTCGAGCCCGTGGTGCGTGCGTGCCGGGCCGGGCGCCCCGAGTGGATCAGCGAGTTTCAGGTACAACTCTACATCGAATTGTTCGATCGCGGCTGTGCGCATTCGATCGAGGCTTGGCAAGACGGTAAGCTCGTAGGCGGCATATTCGGAACCCGCTTTGGTGCTGCGTTCCTGGCCGAATCGATGTTTTATCAGGTCACTCACGCGTCGAACGTCTGCCTGGTTTATCTCATGGAGCGGCTGCAGTACGGCGGCTTTCACTTCTGCGACATTCAGTACGCCAATGAACATACAGCGCGCTTCAACCCGGTCGACATAGAACTGCCTGAGTTCCAGAAGATGTATCAGCGGGCGGTCAGCGGCGAAGCAACGCTGGCGCCGTGAAGCCGGATGGAGAACCGTTGTTGTCTGCGGCTATGCCGGTAAAAATGGAGGGACTGACTGGGATTAGCGTTTCCGCGGTCCGAGCGCTACGGTGAACTGATTTGGCGCAGAGCCTCATAAGCGATGACGGCGACGGTGCTGGCGAGGTTGTGGCTGCGCGCATTCTGGCCAGGCATCGGCAGGATATAAAGGTCGTCCTTGTATTCGTCGTACAGACGTGCCGGCAGACCGCTGGTTTCGTTGCCGAACACCAGATAGTCACCGTCCGCGAATTCGAATTCCCAATATGGTCGAGTCCCCTTCGTACTCGCGAAGAAAAAATGCTGCGGCTGCTCACTCGCGACGAATTCGTCCCAGCCACTGTGCTGCCGAAAGTCGAGGTGCGGCCAGTAATCGAGCCCGGCTCGACGACGGTGTGCTTCGTCGAGCTTGAACCCCAGCGGTCCGATCAGGTGGAGACGGGCGTCGAGACATACGCACATGCGTCCGATCGAACCCGTGTTCTGCGGGATTTCCGGGGCCACTAATACAATGTTTAGTTTCACAGGTTCCATTGCAGCGCTAACTTCCCTCAGCTTTTTTCTCTGGCAGCGCGACACGTGTCTGCGCGCCTACGCAAATACACTATACCAATGCCAGTGCAGAACATGACACAACCCGAGCCGCAATCTACGCAGTTTGCAATCAGCGATCGTTCACAGCAGTTCCGCCAGTCATTCTTTCCTTCGGCATCGGCGGAGGATTGGTGCGATTGGCGCTGGCAACTTCGACATCGTTTGCGCGAGGCAGAGGACCTGGCGAAGATTTTTGAATTGTCGCCGGACGAGCACCAGGCGCTGACCCAACCGGGGCGTGCGTTTCCGGTCAGCATCACGCCCTATTATGCCAGCCTGATCGACCGCAGCGATCCGCTGTCGGCGTTGCGTCGCACGATGTTGCCGGTGCCGGACGAGTTTGTTGCGTCGCGTGGTGAGATGTCGGACCCGCTGGCCGAAGACCGGCACTCGCCGGTGCCTGGCATTGTACACCGCTACCCGGACCGGGTGCTTTTCCTGGTCACTGATTTCTGTCCCGTTTACTGCCGCTACTGCACGCGTTCGCGGTTGGTCGGCGGCAATGCCGAGTTCGACATCAATCTCGAGCAATGGCAGCGTGGTATCGATTACATCGCGGCGACCAAGTCTGTCCGCGATGTTCTGGTTTCCGGCGGCGACCCTCTGATCTATAGTGACGAGCGGTTGGACTGGCTGCTGCAGCGGTTGCATGCGATTCCGCATCTCGACATGATCCGCATCGGCACGAAGATCCCACTGGCCATGCCGCAGCGCGTCACACCGGCGCTGTGCGAGATGCTGCGGCGTTACCATCCGCTGTACGTCAGCCTGCATGTCACGCATCCGCACGAGATCACGCCGGAGTCGGCACAGGCCTGTGAGCGCCTGGCGGATGCCGGTATTCCGATCGGCAGCCAGACAGTGCTGTTGAAAGGCGTCAATGACGATCCCGAAATCGTTCGCCGACTTATGCACGAGCTGCTGAAGATTCGCGTGCGTCCGTACTATCTGCTGCAATGCGATCCGATCACCGGATCTGCCCATTTTCGGACGCGGGTCGACAGTGGTGTCGAGATCATCGCGCAATTGCGCGGCCACACCAGCGGCTATGCCGTGCCCCACTTTATTATTGACACGCCGGACGGCGGCGGCAAGTTTTCGTTGGTCCCCGACCATATCGACGGCCGGGACGGCGATGATCTGCTGATTACAAATTATGAAGGCCGCACGGGTTTCCGGTATCCGGACCCGGTCAGCTGATGAGAGACACTGCCCCCTGGATGCTCAGTGACATCACACGGCCGGGGCGGCGGCGGCGGCGAGAAGATTGCAGTCACTGAACATTTCAATGTAGTGTAGGATCTGAACGACCAGGACAATTTCAAGCGGCGTCTGATGGACTTTTTGGAACTGTATTTCAACGACAACACGAACTCCCACGAGCTGCAGAGCGACGGTATCTGGGGACGGCAGTCGCCGAAGCGCGGCGGCCAGATTCGTCCTCAGGAACGCCTTCGCCAAACTGCTTTGCAACACACGAAGTCACTCAAAACTTTGTCGCACAAGAAGTTCACGGTCCGGCGCGAGCCGCCGAGCTGACAGATCACCCTGCCAATTCAATTGCGGTAGTTGAGGCTTCACTATTTCTCTCCTGCAATTTTCCAGCTGCGGCGCGTACATTATCCCATGTCCGATACTGACCAGCAATCGTGCCGTGCGGAGATCGCACCGGTGCTCGGGTTTTACGCGATCCTTCTGATGATCCTGGCGTATCCCTTTATGAGGGGCGAGTTGCTGGCGGCTTACGACTTGGCCGAGCAGTTCCTGCCGTTCCGTGCATTTTATGCCGCCTCCCTGGAAGAAGGCTCTCTTGGCCTGTGGAACCCATGGCTGTGCCGTGGCTACAATCACCTTGGGGAAGGGCAGGCAGGTCTCCTGCATCCGGCCCATATTCTGGCCTATAAATACCTGCCGCTGCGGGTCGGGATTATTTTGGAGTCGCTGGCGTACTATCCGGTGGCGATTCTTGGGATGTATCTGTTCGCACGCCGTTGCCTGCGGTTCCTGCCGATGCCGGCGCTGCTGGCGGGCGGCCTGTTCGGGTTCTGTACATTCAGTCTGGCACATTTCCCGCACATTAACATGGTGTGGGTGTACGTGCATCTGCCGTACATGTTGCTGGCCGTGCACCGCTGCCTGTGCGGCAGGCGGCGGACGCCGTATGCTGCCTTGTTGGCCCTGTTGTATGCCTCGATGCTGCTGCTTGGGCATCCGCAGCAGGTGTGGATCAATTCGCTGGCGATCGCCATGTACGGCGTCTTCGTCCTGGTGCGTGAGACTGATCGCCGACGGGTGATCAGAGGTGCCGGAGTCGCTGCCGCGGGTGTGATATTCGGGGCGGCGCTGGGCGCCCCGCAACTTTTGCCGTCTGTGGAGTACGTCAGCGCATCGCCGCGGGGTGAGATTTCCGGTGAGGCGCGGCAGGCGTATTCACTGGAGCCGATCAATCTGCTGCCGAACCTGTCGCCGTTCCTGTTCGAGGACAAGGTTGTCGGGCACTGGCAGGGGCAGGGCGATGACCGACACGTATTCGCGTCGAAACAGGAAACGCCGGCCTATTTCGGAATTGCGCCCCTGGTTTTGATCGTCATTGTCTTTGTCTTGCACCGTCAGTTGCTGCAGACGACCTGCCGGAAGGAATCGATTGCGGCGGTGTCGCTGCTGTTGGTGACGGTGTTGCTCATGCTCGGCAGGTACGGCGTGCTGAACGCACTGCTCGAGTGTGTACCGCTGATCTCGCAGTTTCGGGCGCCAGGACGATACATGTCGATTTTGTGCGCGGCAATTGCGGTGTTGGCAGGGTTGGCGCTACACTGGCTCACGACACGCTCCTCGGCCTTCGACCGTTGTGCTTGGATTGCGGTGTTCACAATGCCGGTCCTATCAACGTTGCTGCTTTTATACGCCATACTGATGGGATCATTACTGATCGACGGGATGGTCGTCGAGTTCAATCGGGTCGCACTGCTGGTCGTCGGCCCGGTGGTTGCGGTACTGACTGCTGCCACAGTGATCGTGTTCAACCGTCGGGCAGACAAGCAGTCGGGCGTAGCCAGGCTTCTCGGCGGGCTGTTGCTGATTATCTGTGTGGCTGACATTGCGGCCTGCAACTTCCAGATACCTTTGACTTCCGTGCGCACCAGTACCGATGATTTTTTACAGAAAACCAAGGACATGCGGTTGACCGCCGACCAGTCGGATTTCCGGTACGTTGGTAAACTCAACCGTCCATGGTGGCGGGGCATGCGGCAGGCGAGCGGCTATCTGGGCATTCCGCCGCCGGAACGACTCGACCTGTTCGGTGAGCGGGGAACCGGTTTGACACGTCAGCATCTGCAGCTGGTGAGTGTCATGTATGCCGTCGGTGCCCAGACGATTTTTACGATTCCCGAGTATATGCCGCGCTTTCGCCTGGTAAATGCGGTCCGGCACAGCGACTCACCACTGGAGGAATTGGTCGCAGTCGAATTGCAGAACGTGGTGCTTTGCCGGCCTGAGGCAGGCAAAGCATTCACCGGGCCGTCCTTGCTGCGACAATCGAGCGGGCAGGTCGATGCGTCCTTTGAACACGTGCGGATGCTCAATGAAACGCCGGAGCATCTTGGATTCGCTGTCGCAACGAGCTTCGCAGACCGCATGCTGGTCTTGTCAGACACCTGGACCAAGGATTGGCATGCAACCCTGAACGGCGAACCAGTGACGCTGCTTCCCTTGTTCGACGGTGTCCTACGCGGCGTCCACATCCCCAAGGCAGGCAAACATACTGTCGAGATGTTCTACCGCCCAGTGGCCTTTCAACGCGGCCTGATAATCGCTGGAGCCGCGCTGGCTGTGGCGCTGGCACTATTTTTTTTCGGGGTTTTCAGGCGTAAGCGTCAAAGCGGCACGGTTCCTGCGGAGTAGGAAGGCGATGGGGCGAAAGAGTGAAGATGGTCGGGATGACTGGATTCGAACCAGCGACCTTTTGACCCCCAGTCAAACGCGCTACCAAACTGCGCTACATCCCGATGAAAACTGGAGTTGCGAGGGAATGGCTAAAATAGACTCGCCGATACAGAACACAAGGAAAAACAGTACTTTTTTGATGAATTCAGCCCTAAGGGAATATACACTTTGTGCAACCGGACGCCGGTTGTCAGAACCGGTAATCTTTTTGGTGAAACATGTTAAAATCGACGCACAGACTGTACTATACACATGTAGGGATGCATCGGTGCATATGCACGGACGAAAACTGGGCACTGACGACAATCCAGCGTGGCAGGGATTCGATATGGACTGCGATTTGTGCGGCGACAACGAGGCGACGAACCACATTCGGGTGGTTATCGACGGTGACACGAAGTCATTGAATCTGTGTTCGCACTGCGCCAACAAGAAGAAGATCAACCCGAATATGTTCGAGGGCGTTGCCCTGGCGGAGCTTTTGTACAATTTCGCGGACATGACCAAGGAAGCCCCGACCGAACAGCCCGCGATCGTGCCGCAGATAAGTTGTCCCACCTGCGAGTTGACCAGCACCGAGTTTCAGAAGTCCGGATTGCTTGGCTGTGCCGACTGCTACGAAGTCTTCAAGCCTTTCCTGCTCGAAGCCTTGCCGTCGCTGCACAAGGGTGTGAATCATGTCGGCAAGATGATTGAACTTCCGGATGACGGCAGCGTGCCTGCTTTCGCTGTCGAAGCGCCGGTGAATCGCGTCAAGGATCTGCAGGCAGCCCTGCGCCGGGCAGTCAGCAACGAAAATTACGAAGAAGCGGCAGCGTTGCGGGACGAAATCAAGAATCTCACGGAAGACGAACCGTCGGTAGACGGGCTCGACGACGAGTTTTTGTCATGAAAGCTAAAAATCCCATCGACCAACTTGCCGATCAGCCTGTGCAATGGCTCAGTGACGATGGCCCGGATGCCGGCATCACAGTGAGCACACGCATCCGGTTGGCACGTAATCTGGCGGGCATCCCGTTCCCGACGAAGGCCAACACACGTCATCGCCAGGCGGTTCTGCAGATGGTTCGTGAAGCGGTCGCCGGTGTGCCGTTGATGGATGAATGTATCGATGTCAAGATGTCGTCTCTGGCGGAGCTCGACCGCGTGTTCCTGCTCGAACGCCATCTGATCAGCCGTGAGCACTGCAGTACGCGCAAGACTGGCAACAGCGTGTTCGTAGCGCGCGGCGAGAACTGCAGCATCATGGTCAACGAAGAGGATCATCTGCGGTTGCAGGTGATGACTGCCGGCATGCAGCTCGAAAAATTGTGGCAACTAGCGGACCACGTTGATTCACTGTTGACCGAGCGGCTGCAGTACGCCTATTCCGAGGACCTCGGTTTTCTGACGGCGTGCCCGACGAATGTTGGCACCGGTATCCGCGCCTCGGTGATGCTGCATTTGCCTGGGCTGGTATTTGCCAACCAGATCGAGGCGATCACACAGGCGGTGCACACGATCGGGTTTGCCGTACGCGGATTGTACGGGGAAGGCTCGGATACGGACGGCAATCTGTTTCAGATCTCGAACCAGTCGACCTTGGGTGAGAGCGAAATTTACATTATCGAGAAGCTCGAAAAAATCATCCGCCAGATCGTTGAGCACGAGCGCAATGCCCGGCAGGTTCTTCTGGAGCGCAAGCCGAAATACCTCTACGATCACATTGGGCGTGCCTACGGTATTTTGCGCCACGCTTACATCCTCGAATCTTCGGAGGCGCTGCGTCAGTTGTCGGCGTTGCGGCTGGGTATTGACCTGAGCATGTTTTCATCGATCGACGCGCACACGATCAACGAGTTGCTGGTCATGATCCAGCCGGGGCATCTCCAGAAAATTCACAATCGGACGCTCGATGAAAAAGAGCGTAACATTGCCCGCGCCGACATTGTCCGGGGTAGGCTCAATGGTAGCAAACGCGAGACAACCGACGAACAATCTCATTGAACTGCTGAAGGGGCCGGGTGACCGGTCTCCGGAAACTATCCAGAAAGGGAGAAGGCAATGTCGAAGGACGAAAACAACGATTTTCCGATGAACAACTTTACACCACGGGCCCAGCAGGTGCTGAGCCTGGCGAAGAAGGAAGCTCGCCGTTTCGGGCATGACTATGTTGGCACCGAACACATCCTTCTCGGTCTGATCAAGCTTGGACAGGGCGTTGCGGTCAGTGTGCTGCAATCGATGAACCTTGACCTCGACACCGTGCGCATGGAAGTGGAGAAACATTCCGGTACCGGCGGCGCCACTATGCAGGAAGGCGACATCCCGTACACGCCGCGAGTCAAGAAAATTTTACAGCTCGCAGCCAGCGAAGCACGGTCGCTCAACTACAATTATATCGGCACCGAACACATACTTTTGGGACTTTTAAAGGAAGGCGAGGGCGTTGCGGCAAAGATCTTGCGTAGTCTTGATGTCGATGCCGATACGGTTCGCACGGAAGTGCTCAGGGCATTGGATCCCAATTTTATTCCACCGGAAACGAAAGAGGAAAACGAGATGAGTGCAGGTCCTGCCGCCGCTGAAGAAAAAATGCCGGCTCTCAAGGCGTTTGGTCGAGACCTGACCGAACTCGCGGTAGCCGGCAAGCTGGACCCCGTGATCGGCCGTGCCCATGAGATTGAACGCGTCATCCAGATCCTTTGTCGCCGTACCAAGAATAACCCCGTGCTGATCGGCGAAGCCGGTGTCGGAAAGACGGCCATTGTCGAAGGCCTGGCACAGGCCATTATCAAGGGGGATGTTCCCGAACTGCTTCGCGATAAACTGGTGATCGGACTCGATCTGCCGCTTATGGTAGCCGGCACGAAGTACCGTGGCCAGTTCGAGGAACGCATCAAAGCGGTAATGGACGAGATTGCCCGCTCGACCCGGGTCATTCTGTTTATCGATGAACTGCACACCATCGTCGGTGCCGGTGGCGCCGAAGGAGCGCTCGACGCTTCGAACATTCTCAAGCCCGCATTGTCCCGCGGCGAGATCCAGTGCGTGGGTGCCACGACCCTGGACGAGTACCGGAAGTTCATTGAGAAAGACGCTGCCCTCGAGCGCCGCTTCCAGTCGATTGTCGTCAACACGCCGTCGATCGAAGAGGCCATCGAAATCCTCCGTGGCGTCAAGTACAAGTACGAGGAACACCACCACGTCACATACTCCGACGTGGCGGTCGAATCTGCTGTCAAGCTTTCCGATCGCTACATGCCCGGGCGGCATCTGCCGGACAAAGCCATCGACATCATGGACGAGGCCGGCTCGCGTGCTCGGATCTCGACCATGATCCGACCGCCCGACCTCAAGGATATTGAGAAGGACATCGGCGAGATCAAGAAAGACAAGAAGCTGGCGGTCAGCCAGCAGGAATACGAAGAGGCTGCGGCCTTGCGCGACAAGGAGAAAACGCTCAAGGAGCTTCTCGAAGAGAGGCGCCGCGAGTGGGAGCAGAAGACCAACGAACACGTTGTAGCCATTGAGGAGTCCGATATTCTTTACGTGGTGGCCAAGCTCACCGGGATTCCTGTGCAGCGCATGGAAGAGGAAGAGGCTGAGCGCCTCCTGCGCATGGAGGAAGAACTGTGCCAGCTGGTTGTCGGCCAGGATGTCGCAGTCAATACGGTCTCTCGCGCTCTGCGCCGTTCCCGTGCCGATCTGAAGGATCCGCGGCGGCCGATCGGTTCGTTCATTTTCCTGGGGCCGACCGGCGTCGGCAAGACGTTGCTGGCGAAGTCGCTGGCCGAGTTCATGTTCGGCGATGCCGATGCGCTCATCCAGATCGACATGTCCGAGTACATGGAGAAATTCAATGTGAGTCGTCTTGTGGGGTCGCCGCCGGGTTATGTCGGCCATGGCGAAGGCGGGCAGTTGACCGAGAAAGTGCGTCGCCGTCCGTATTCGGTCGTGCTGTTCGACGAGATCGAGAAGGCGCACTCGGACGTCACCAACATGTTGCTGCAGATTCTCGAAGAAGGCCAGCTCACCGACAGTCTCGGTGTGCGCGTCGATTTCCGCAACACGATCGTGATCATGACCTCGAACGTCGGTGCCGGCGATTTGAAGAAGCCGACACTTGGGTTTAGCGGCGAGTCCGCACTTGAAAACAATTACGACCTGATGAAGGAACGCCTGGAAGCCGAGGCCAAGAAGAAGTTCCGTCCGGAGTTCATAAATCGTGTCGATGAGATCATCGTCTTCAATCAATTGCAGAACGATCACCTGATGTCGATCATCGAACTGGAGGTCAATAAGATCCGCCAGCGCCTGGAGCGGCACGGTATCTGTTTGATCTACGGCGACAAGGTTCGTGAGTTCCTGATCGAGGTCGGCTACAAGGCGGAGTATGGGGCGCGGCCGTTGCGTCGTGTTGTCGAGCGCTATATCGAGGACCCGCTGGCGGAAGAGATTCTGCGGAACAATATCCAGAAAGGCTCGGTCGTGCGTCTTGAACCCGATGGCAAAAAGTTGCTGTTTTTTCCAGAAACTGCGGATGCACCGAACGTCGGCGAAGTCCCGGATGAAGAGGTTGCCGAGCACTGAGTCGCTGGCTTTTGATAGTGGCGCCGACTCGGAAGGGTGCCGGGCCACTTGACTGTATACACTTGGGAGTGTATCTTAGCCTTACATCTCAACCGATGAGAACAGAACCGGTTTTTTCGGGCGGAGACCTCTACCTTGCCAGAGGTACCGCTGCTGCCGACAAAGGCCGGAATAGAGGCGAATGCGTCAAAGTACCTCCATAGACGTTGCGGAAGGCCATGCACGGACTGAGCGTCGTACCGATTATTACGACGACCAGGATGTCATTCAGAAGTATCTGCGCCAGATGGGTACTCTGCCCCGCCTGTCGCATGAGGAAGAAATCTTCTACACCAACGAGTATTACCAGGAACGCCTGGAACTCGACGCACTCCTGTGCCACTTTCCTGTTGTCCTGCAGAAAAACATCAGTGAGTGCAGGAGCAGCGAGATCTTTGAAGTTGTCGGTGAAGACACGGCTGGCGATTACGACACGCTCGAAGTTAAGAAAGAGCGTATCCTGCATCTGATTGACGCCCTTGAGAAGACCGCCGAGCACCTCTACGTCATCCGAAAGCAGGTGAGCGAAAAGTCGCAGGGCAAGCGGAACCTCATGTACCAGTCACTGGAGCGACTCATCCGGCGCTTCCACTTCCATGGCAAACTGTATCAGGATTGTATCATCGAACTAAACTCTTACGTCGATGCCGTCAACGGCAAGAACAACGACGTGGATATCGACGAGCTCGTCGATATCATCTCGATGCCGATCAAAGCTTTCATGCAGATCATGCCGCGTCTGAATCATTGCGCCCGTCACATGGAATGCGCCCGTAACGCGCTGATCGAGGCGAATCTCCGGCTGGTCATCAGCGTTGCAAAGAAATATCTCAACTGCGGACTGCCATTGCTTGACCTGATCCAGGAAGGCAATATCGGCTTGATGCAGTCGATTGACCGTTTCGAACCGCAGCGCGGTCATCGCTTCAGTACCTATGCCGTCTGGTGGATCCGCCAGTCCGTTACGCACGCATTGTCGATGAATTCGCGGACCATTCGAATTCCGGTCAACATGGCTAACGCCTTACATCGCATCCGCAAGGCTGAGCGCTTGCTGTTGCAGAAGTTCGGCCGGGAGCCGACGCCTGAGGAAATCGGCGAGTGTGTCGATATTTCCGTCGAGCGCGTCCGTGCTCTTCGTAAGATGGAACGCCAGACGATTTCCCTGCAGAGCGAGCTTGGATATGACGAGGATTTCCACGTCTTCGATATTATCTTCGATCGTTCGACGAAGTCACCCTCGGAAGAAGCATCCGAGAATCTCCTGGCGGAGACGATTTCTGATGTTCTGGAAACGCTGAATGAGCGTGAGCGAAATATTATTTCTCATCGGTTCGGCCTGCTCAACTGCCCGATCCTTACCCTCGAGCAACTCAGCAGTCAGTTCGACGTCACGCATGAGCGTATTCGGCAGATTGAAAAGATCGCGCTCAATAAACTGCGCCATCCCAGTCGACGCCGGTTCTTCGACGACTACCTCTAATGCCGCACGGCACCGATTCGCGTTTTTGTGGCACGGTGTATATACTGTCCGTGAATCCGAATCTTAAAGTACCGATTCATTTTTCCTTTGCCGGCCGGTGAACTGCTTTTTTACCCTGGATGATTCCGAAACGCGGGCAGGAATCTTCCCTGCCATGGACCCGGGCTTTTTTTGTCTCCTTCTTGTCTATTTTGCTCCGTAGGATTTGCCTGTAAAGGCGGTATCTTTGCAGTATATTGTTTTTGAGTCAAAACAGAACGGATCTCTGGGGCCGTTTATTCATTCCCATTGACTTTTATCGATTGGGCAAGTAGGAAATTTTTCCAACTCTTTCAATTCTTCAACTTTTTTGCACTTCCTGCCATGCCAGACGTCACCATCTATCACAATCCGCGCTGCAGCAAAAGCCGCGAGACCCTCGAACTTCTGCAGAGGAAAGGGATTGAACCCGAGATTGTCGAGTACTTGTGTGTCACTCTCGATGCCGATGGACTACACACACTGCTGGCGCAGCTCGGTATGGAACCGCATGAGCTTGTTCGCCGCAAGGAAAGTGTCCTTGCGGAAGAAGGCATTGATGTCGATGCGCTCGACGATGACGCACTCGTCGACCTGATGGTCGAGCACCCGATCCTGATCGAGCGCCCTATCGTTGTTTGTAACGGTCTCGCCTGTCTCGGTCGGCCGCCGGAGCGGGTTGCCGAAATTCTCTGATCGCAAACCCGCACCACCGATGTGCCATGCACGGATTCCTTCGCCTTGCCGCTGCCGTCCCGGATGTGCGGGTTGCCGATGTTAATCACAACGTCGAGCAGATCGTTGCGCTTACGCGTATGGCGGCAGACGATGACGTGGCGTTGGCGGTGTTTCCGGAATTGTCGATCACCGGCTACACCTGTGCCGATCTTTTTTTTCAGAGTCGCCTCACCGACACAGCCTTTGAAGCGCTTGATCGTATCGCGCAGGAAACGAAATCCTGTGACACGATCATCGTAGTCGGCGCGCCGCTGTATCATGGCAACCGGCTCTACAACTGTGGCATCGTGATGCAATCCGGACTGGTCCGCGGTGTGGTGCCCAAGAGTTTTCTGCCAAACTACAAGGAATTCTACGAGAAACGCTGGTTCACGCCAGGCGCCGATGTCTTCGACGAATGGATCAGACTCAACGGCGAAAAAGTGCCCTTCGGTGTCGACCTGGTTTTTGCCGGCGAGCACAATCTGGTTTTGGGCGTCGAAATTTGCGAAGACCTGTGGAACGTTGTACCGCCGAGCTCGCGCCTCGCCCAGGCCGGAGCCACGGTGATTGCCAACCTTTCGGCCAGCAACGAGCTTGTCGGCAAGGCTGACTACCGGCGCGACCTCGTTCGCGGTCAGAGCGCCCGTTGTGTCGCGGCCTACGTATACAGCGGTGCCGGCCCGGGTGAATCTACCACCGATGTCGTTTTCGGTGGCCACGGGCTGATTGCCGAAAACGGGATAGTGCTGGCCGAAACCGCCAGATTCACAGCCAGCAATGAATTGCTGTGCGGCGATGTCGATTGTGAGCGCCTGCGCGCGACGCGTGTTTCGGAAACGGTAATGCCGGACAATGACGCGTTTGGAGTTCGGGTCATTGAACTGTCTTCGCTGTCTATTCCTTCGGTATTGCGCCGCGAGGTGACGCCGCTGCCATTTGTACCGTCTGAGCCGTCCATACGCGATGAGCGCTGCCATGAAATTTTCAGTATCCAGTCCTGCGGTCTCGCCAAACGTCTCGAGCATACCAACGCCCATACCGTTGTCATCGGTGTGTCCGGCGGGCTCGATTCGACGCTGGCGCTGCTGGTCGCCCGTGCCGCTTTTGAACGTCTGGGGCATGACCTTGACCGCATCATCGCTGTCACCATGCCCGGGTTCGGAACGTCGAAGCGCACCTTTACAAATGCTGTGTCTCTGTGTCGGTCGATCGGTGCCGAAGTGAGGGAGATTGATATTGTACCCGCCTGCCTCCAGCATTTCGCGGATATTGGTCATGATCCAGAGCAGTACGATATCACCTACGAGAACGTGCAGGCTCGTGAGCGAATGCAATTGCTGATGGATATCGCCAACCGCGAAGGCGGCCTGGTTGTCGGCACCGGCGACCTCTCCGAACTCGCACTCGGGTGGTGCACCTACAACGGCGATCACATGTCGATGTACGCGGTCAACAGCGGCGTCCCGAAAACCTTGATCCAATACCTCGTTCGCTGGGTAGCCGACCAAAACAGCACCGAGGTGCGCGACGTGCTGCTCGACATCCTCGACACCCCGATCACACCGGAACTGCTACCGGCCCACGAGAATGGTGAAATTGCGCAGAAGACGGAAGAACTCATTGGTCCCTACGAGCTGCATGACTTTTTTCTCTATCATACGGTTAAGTACGGTGCGCGCCCGCGAAAAATTGGCTTTCTGGCGGAGCATGCTTTCGATGGCAAATACACCCCGAAAGAGATCAAGCGCTGGCTCGATTTGTTTGTCAAGCGTTTCTTCTCGCAGCAGTTCAAACGCAGCTGCATTCCGGACGGCCCGAAAGTTGGTACCATCTCCCTGTCGCCTCGTGGCGCCTGGCGGATGCCGTCCGATGCGGTCGACGATCTATGGCGCGACGATATTTGAAGATGCGATAACGAACGGGGTTGACTTCCGTTTGTCTTACCTGTTTTCTTGGCGTCACATCGTGCGTTTTCCGGGATCTGATCGGTTGGCTACAGCAGGCTGGGGCTTCCCGCCGGCGCATCGGACAGCAAGGTGACGCCGGGCCAGCTGTGACCCGCAAAGTCTGGACCCACGGTACGCAGCGGGCTGCGAACGCGCAGATGCTGTCCCTCGCAGAGACTGAACGCACCGCTACGCCGAAACTGCTAAGGCCTCGGCTACCACAGCAGCCAGAAAATCGCAATCGCGATCGGCAGCAGTAGCATCCCCAGACAACTCTTGCCTTTGCCCGCCCGTGTCCGTTGCATGTCCTGCAGTGCCTGACCCACGCCTGCGACAATCGCTTTGGCGATGTCCGGCGGCAGGTCGGCGTCCAGCAGTGTCTGATGTATCCGGTCCGGACCCAGGTTTTTTTCGAATATTGCTTCGAGTGCCAATCGCACCGCCGCAATCAGGGTGTCCGCCTGCACCTCGTCAAAGCCACCCTGCATCATCGACTGGCGCATGTCACCCAGGTCCTGCTGCGCGATGAGTAGGTAAACAATTGCCGCTACCGTCTCGACCAGCGCCTCTGATGCATCGTTGCCCAGGTCCTCCAGGACACTGGTGGTCGGGACCATGTCCTCCATCGGAATCTGGGCATTTTCGAGCTGCATCAGGATATTGAAATCCCGATCGATATCGAGTTCCGACAGGTACGTGGCGCTGCCGAGGCGTTCGGCGCGGCCCTCGAGAATCTCCAAAAAATGGTCAAAGGGCAGCGTCAGTTTATCCTTGTAGTCGACCACCACGTAATCGACCTTGCCGATAATCGTTGGCAGCAGCGTCCAGCTGGTAACACGGATACGCTCCTCCACCATCAGCACATCGGCATGATAGGCGCTGGCATATTTGCCGACGCGCATTGCCAGGCGTTCTTCGAATACCGGCATGTTCTCGTAGGTGCAGCCGGCGAAATCCCCAGTCTTGCAGTCGAGGGTGAAATAGTCGAACGGCAATGGCATTTCATCGGTGCCCTCGGATTCGAGTAGGGCGGTTACCCTGGTGACCGTCTCGACGAAATCCGTAATCGCGTCCTCAATCGCCTGCTCCGCGGTCAGATTCGCGACGGTGTATTCTTCGCCGTTCTCATGCACCAGGCGTCCGTTGCCGCGCGCCAGTGCCTCGCGTGCAAGGGCGAACCCCGTCTGCCAGTCCCGCCGGCTGGCCAGGGCGATGAAACGCAGGTCGACAGTATCGTCAGCACCGAGAAAAATAGTTACGCCGCGTGTTGACCCCGGGCTCCAGATCTTTGCTGCCACGCCGCTGCCGTATTCGCTGAAGTGGGGATCGCTGTATGGCTCGATCCCTTCCTGGGCCAATACGTCATCGATCATTTGATTCCAACTGGATTCGGACTGTGAACAGCCTTCAAATTTGAATTCGATTGACATGATGGACCGGGTAGGAGTGATGGGATTGGCGCGTCCCGTTATGATGCGTCCGCGGTTTGCCCCTGTCAAGACTCAGACAGGCAGTTTGCAATAGGCCGGTTCCCGGTGTCTACAGCAGTCCGACTGGTTTGCAGGACACACATCACAGTCGAGCATTTGTTCGGGGGCTGCCGGCAGTCATGATTCACATCACGCCGGTCGATGTCACGGTGCTTTGCTGGGCACCATTGGCGATAGCCCAAGCGACACGCCGCTCACTCGCACTCCGCGGGGGCTATGCCCACAGCTACTCGCCGGTTGCCGCCGGGACTTTGACGAAATCTTTGACCCGCATGGCCGGTGTGAAGACGGCGTAAGCGACAGCGACCTTGTCGCTCTTGTTGACGAAAGCATGCGGCACGCCGCGCGGGATGAAGAGGACGTTGCCGATCGTGCAGGGCCGGGGCGTGCCGTCGATGATGATATCGCCGTGACCGGACAGCACGAAGACTGTCAGATCGTGTTCGGCGTGCAGGTGATATGGCTCACGATCACGGACTCGCACGAGATGGTGCGAGGCATTTTCCGTGCCGCCCAGATCGATCTTGTGCATATTCTCGTCGGGTGGCATCGGATGTTCGCGAAGTTCTCTCGGCCAGTTGTCCAGGTGAATGGGGTCGACCCACGAACGCTTCGGCGTTGACCGACAACCGCTCATGATGCCGACAACGAATGTGAGGATTAGCAAGAGGCGGGCTCTGGGGCTGTTCATATCTGTCTCGCAGCGCTGTTGGTGAAGCTCGGATCAAAGATAGTTGCGGCCATGCAAAGTGCAACAGAGGCGCCATTGAATGAGACAAATGGAATCGGCAATGGACATTTACTCGACAATTTCACTGATGCTGTTACTGTGTCTGCTGAATCTATTCAGTGTAGCAATCATCCGATCGGAGGAAATCTTGATCACGCGTCAGACTTTTGAATCACTGTGCGAATTCGATACCGCTTTGCTGGCCAATACGAGGGGCTACCTTGACTCGACCCCACCCGCTGATTGGTACATGAGCGGGGCAATCAATTCTTTGACCCCGGAGATCGGACCGATTGCCGGGATTGCGGTCACGGCAAAGATGGACAGCAGCACGCCCGGCGGCAAGCCGGATATGGAGAACTACTTCGACCAGGTCGATCGCATGCGCAAGATGGACCTGCCGCTGATCTGGGTCGTAGAGACTGTTGGCTCACGGCCCGAACACGAGTGCGTTCTTGGCGACGGTATGGCTAAGATGTTGCACGCTGCCGGATGCCTCGGGGCTGTATGCGAGAGCTATTGCCGGGACATCTCCGGTTGTAAGGCCGTGCCGTTTGCGGTGTACGGCCTCGGCACGATCGCGCATCACGAAGTCATGCGGTTTCCAGAGGTGGATGTTCCTGTAGCAGTAGGCGGCATCACGATCAATCCCGGCGACATTATCCATGCCGACAGCGAAGGCGTGATACGCATTTCAGAAGAAATAGCGGAACCGCTGATTGACAAGGCTCCGGACATGCGCGGCTTTGAACAGGCGGTGCACGCGATATGGCGCCGAACGGACGTTGATAGCACCAGATGCCGAGAAGAATTAGCTAAGGTCTTGGAACGCTATGGCTTCACGACCCCTTGAGAGAAGTAGGAAATAGTTTGAGTTCCCCTTTATGTGTGAAGGACATTCTATTCTTTCGAATTGTCGTTAGCCCAGCCGCGGGCAGTTGGAGTGAGATTCACTCTGATAGAGATGCTTATTGGTTATTGCGGTCATTGCAATCCTCATCTCGATACTGATGCCTCCCCTATCCCGGGCTAAGTTCAACGCAAAGAAGTTGGTGTGCGGCAGTGGCCCGGTCAGGCAGATGACGATCGAGTATGACATCTGGATCAATCTCAAAGAAAATTGGGGCCCGTATGAGGACGACAAGGTTCCACTGGCTTTTGGGTGATCCGAGCAGTTGGCTCGTTGTCAGTGATGACAACTCGTTTCATTTGAGTCCCCAGTCGAATACGCAGCAGGCACATGTGTCGTATCGACACGGGTTCGACGGGCCGGATAATGCACCGACCCCGATCGATACATTTTATGGGCCGAACAATGGAAAATTAGACGGTTCGGTAGAGTGGGTGCCACGCGATGAGCTGCAGCATAAATGGCCAAAGTTTTCTCACGAGGGCTTCTTGGAACCGGCTGCCAGCTATAATTATTTGGCATGGTATTGATTCAGTTGGTTTGCCATGTACTTGCCGGGACGTGTTTGTCCTGTTCCCCTGGAGCGTGACCGTGCGTGTATCGACGCCTTACAGACGTTCGGGGTGTTGTCGGGTTCGGCGCTGGCGGAGAAATGATGACGCAGAGCCTACCAGCGGCGTTAGAAGTGATTGAAAACCTGCACGACGTCAGCAGCGGCGCCGTAATATTTGGCAGCAACGGCGTACAACTCTCTCTGGCAACAAGGGATGCCGCGCGCCGTCGACTCGATGTTTTGCTATGGGTGTATCCGGTGTAGCCTACACTTAGGGAGGTCGGAGAGAATTCGCATTCTATAGGGATTAGATTAAGGACATAGGCCAATGAAAACAACCTTGATTCAATCGCAGATTGATGACTACCGAAAAAACGGGTTTCTGGTCATCGACGAATTCCTGACACCAGACGAACTGGCGGTCTGGCGCTGTGCTGTGGATGAAGCCGCCGTTGCCAAGTGCCCGCCGGCGCGGAACAACGAATACTACGACAATGTCTTTCAGCAGCGGGTTAATCTCTGGAAGGACAGTGAGGCGGTTCGCGAGCTGGTTCTGGATCCCCGCGTAGGCAAGCTGGCCGCAGACCTGGAAGGCCTGGATGCGGTGCGCCTGTGTCACGACCAGGCATTGTGCAAAGTGCCCTGGGCCAATGCCACGACCTGGCACGTGGACAATCCCTTCTGGCAGTTCCATTCACATCATGCGACGAGCATGTGGCTGGCGCTGGACGATGTTACTATCCAGAACGGTTGCATGTATTTCCTGCCGGGCACCCATAAAAATTCCCGGTTTGAGTCTGTGCTGATCACGCCGAACATGAATCGGTTGTTCGAGAATTACCCCGATTGGGCAGCCATCGAACCGGTGCCGGTGGAGATGCCGGCCGGGGGGTGCTCATTTCACAACGCGCTGCTGGCACACGCCGCGGGGCCGAACATGACAACCGGCCGCCGGCGTGCGATGGTCGCGATATACATGCCGGATGGGGTAACGTTCAACGGCCAGCAGAACACGTATCCGCCCGAAGTGTTCGAGCGGTTAAAAGTCGGTGACGTCCTAAACGACGAGACCCAGAATCCCCGGGTCTATGCACGAGATGGAATGGTGATAAATTGAGTCACGGCCTTTAGGAAGCAGTGGACACCGGCTCTGTCGAACAGGAGTGGCTTGGGCTGCGGCTTTTTTTTCGATAAAAGCGGTTGCAGACGATGCCGCCGAAGGGCAATATTATCCGCGAGCATACATGACCGTCTTTTGAGGAATGGTCCATGGATTCAGCACGTGCATTTGCACCCGGCAACATTTCATGCGTCTTTAAGATCGTCGCACACGATGATCCTGCCCGCATGCACTCTCTCGGCATGGGTTTTACGGTGGCCGAGGGTGCCACGGTCACCGTTTGTCCGGCATCGGCGACATCGGTCGTTTTTAATGGGGAATCGATCGAGTTCCCTACCGTAGTGCAGGTCATTCAGATGTTGACGCCGGCGTTGCTGGCGGTCGATATCTCTACGCCGCTGCCTTTGAGCACGGGCTTTGGTCTGAGCGGGGCATCGGCCCTGGCAACCGCCTATGCGGTGAACGAACTGCTCGATTTGGCGCTCACCGAGGAGGCGCTTGCTATGTCCGCGCACATTGCCGAAGTGGAAAACCTCACCGGTCTTGGCGATGTTTGCGCCCAGTTCCACGGCGGTTGTCTCGCCAAACTTCGTGTTGGCAACCCCCTCTCCGCCGTTTCGCTGCCGGTGGCGGAACAGCCGATCTACTATCGATACTTCGGTCCCATCCGTACTGACGAAGTATTGTGTAACGCTGAGCAGAAAAGACGGATCAATCAGGCGGCGGACTCCGTGCTCGGTAAGATCGAGGAATTGCTGGAAGAAACCTCGGTAGATCTCGATGCGTGTATACGACTGTCGAAGAGGTTTGCTGTGGACAGCGGTCTGTTGAGCGATGAACGCGTGCAGCAATCGATCGCGGAAGTCGAAGGTAGCGGCGGCAGCGCCTCGATGATCATGCTGGGTAATGCCGTTTTCAGCACCACCGCCTTCACCGATGCCATCGAGACACGACTAACCAGGCAACGCGGACGTCTGCTGCCATGAGTGATGTCCCGGAAACACATCCGCGTTACCTTTCGCTGACGATGCGCGACCGTATCGTCGCCGGCGTCGAAGCCGGTGTGACATCGATCCACGGCCTCATTGCGCACGGTCGTGGCGAGGCTTTCGATTATCTGATCGGGGAGCGCACACACGACTTTGCAGAGTCCGCAATTGCGGCGGCGGCAGCGATGTTGCGGTCTGCCGGGCACCCGGTTATTTCGGTCAACGGCAATGCCGCAGCACTGGTGCCGAGTGAGTTGGTCGCCCTAGGATGTTTGGTTGGGGCGCCGCTGGAAGTGAACATTTTTCACAGTTCCAAGGACCGTGAGCAGGCTATCTGCGAACATCTTCAGAGGCACGGGGCTTCCGATGTACTGCTGCCGCAGACGGACGCGACGCTGGATTTTATCGATTCTAACCGCCGCTTTGTGCATCCCGAAGGCATTCTGAAGGCGGATGTGGTGTTCGTGCCGCTGGAAGACGGTGATCGCTGTGAGGCTCTGCGCAAGATGGGCAAGGATGTTGTGACGGTGGATCTCAATCCGCTGTCACGGACAGCGCGGACAGCGTCGGTTACGATTGTCGACAATGTCGTGAGGGCGATGCCGGTGCTGTTGGAAACTTTGCAGTCGATACCGGAGGGGCCACGTGATGCGGGGACGATCCTCAGCCACTTTGATAACGCCAGTACACTGGCAGCTGCTGCAGATTGTGTGCACGGTGGAGGTTGAACGACTTCGCGCCCATGCGCCGGGGAAAATCATACTTCCGAAGTGTCCGCTCAGTTTTCTTTTCGCCGAACGCCTTGTGGCCCGGTCATCGACTGTTCACTGTGGCGTCACGTTAGAGAACCTGACTGCTCCGTAATCCTGTCTGCCAACGGGGTTGCGGCCTGCTGCCGCTTACGGGGAATGCAATTGCTGACGTGTCTTAATCGCGCTTTTGGATTTTTTTCCAAGTGTCGCGCAGACCCACTGTGCGGTTGAAGACAGGGTGTTCCGCGGTACTGTCGGGGTCGACGCAGAAATAACCTGTACGTTCGAACTGCACTTTTTCACCAACGCTTGCCGTCGCTACGCAGGGCTCGGCGCAGCAATCGGTCAATACCTCAAGCGACTCGGGATTGAGGTTGTCCAGGTAAGTGTCAGTTTCGTTGGTGACGTTGTCGGGGTCGGACTCGGTGAAAAGCTCGTTGTACAGGCGCACTTCCACCTTCACCGCATGTCGAGCCGACACCCAGTGAATAGTCGACTTGACCTTGCGTCCGTCGGGGGCGTTGCCACCGCGGGTTTTCGGGTCATAGGTGCAATGCACCTCAATGACTTCGCCGGCGTCGTTTTTAACAAAATCGGTGCAGGTGACGAAGTAGCCATAACGCAACCGCACCTCGCGACCGGGTGACAGCCGGAAATATTTTCGCGGTGGATCTTCGCGGAAATCGTCCTGCTCGATGTAGAGCTCACGTGAGAACGGGACCTGGCGTTTGCCGGCATTGGCATCCTCGGGATTGTTGACTGCCTCCATCTCTTCGACGAGGTCCTCGGGATAGTTGTCGATCACCAGTTTTAAGGGATGCAGTACTGCCATGCGTCGCATTGCACGTTTGTTGAGATCCTCGCGCAGGCAGTACTCGAGCAGACCCATTTCTATGACGTTTTTGCGTTTGGTAACGCCGATGCGTTCACAGAAGGCGCGTATCGCCTCTGGGGTATAGCCGCGCCGGCGCAGGCCGCAGATTGTCGGCATGCGCGGGTCGTCCCAGCCATTGACGTGGTTTTCGGCTACGAGGTCGATCAGACGGCGTTTGCTCAGTACGCTGTGTGTCAGATTGAGCCTGGCGAACTCGGTCTGTTCCGGGTGGTTGATGCCCAGCGCTTCGAGATACCAGTTGTACAACGGCCGATGATCCTCGAACTCAAGCGTGCACAACGAATGCGTGACCTTCTCGATCGAATCGCTCTGGCCGTGTGTGAAATCGTACATCGGATAGATGCACCACTTGTCACCCGTACGGTGATGCGTTGCATGCAGGATGCGATACATCACAGGGTCGCGGAGGTTGAGATTCGGCGCGGCCATATCGACTTTGGCGCGCAGCACCCTGCTGCCGTCGGGAAATTCGCCGGTACGCATGCGCTCGAAAAGGTCCAGGTTTTCTTCTGTCGAACGATCACGGTGCGGGCTGTTCTTGCCAGGCGCGGTCAGGGTGCCGCGGAATTCGCGATGTTCGTCTGCGGTCAAATCGCAAACAAAGGCCTTGCCGTCTTTGATCAATTTTACGGCCCAGTCGTGGAGTTGATCGAAATAGTCGGAGGCGTAGTATTCGCGATCGTCCCAATCCCAGCCAAGCCAGCGGACGTCTTCCTTGATGGCTTCAACGTACTCAGTCTCTTCCTTGACGGGGTTGGTGTCGTCAAATCGCAGGTTGCAGGAACCACCGAACTCAGCGGCAACACCGAAGTTGAGGCAGATACTCTTGGCGTGGCCGATGTGCAGGTAGCCGTTTGGCTCCGGAGGAAATCGCGTAACGACGCGGCCGTCCCATTTGCTGGTGGCCAGATCCTCGGCAACCATGGTGCGAATGAAATCGACAGATTCAGTTTCTGTACTCATATAAAGAGTCCACCTGTAAGGTCCGGTAGCAATAAAGACAGGACGGAAGGAAAAATGGTCGGGGTGAGAGGATTTGAACCTCCGACTTCTGCGTCCCGAACGCAGCGCTCTAACCAGACTGAGCCACACCCCGAAGAAGTGAAAACGCGGATCTTACCGTAGAATCAATTTTGACAAATTCAAGGCTGGGACGGCCCAGCATTTTAGCGGGGATAGTCGTAGATGACGATGGTCGAGCATCACAGTTCGATACGGTCGAAGTTGCGCGGCACTTTGAAATTGTGCTGCAGCAGGAACATTTGCATCCAGTCACGGAGTTGTCTCCAAACCGCGGCATCGTAGCTTGGATACGCGATCGCTGGATCGAGGGCGCATTGGCGCATCTGCTCGACTTGCCGGCCGATTTCCGGTTGGTCGTCGAAGCTGGGGAGATTGCCGGATTCCTGCAGCAGGATAAAGGTGGTGCCCAGCACCACCGGCAGGCAGGCGGCAGGTGTGGCCGTGTTAAGGCGCCGAAAGGCCGTGGCGAGTGACGCATGCAGCTTTGGCATAGGATCTTCCAGGCCGCTGTTGTCGAGTACCAGTCGGCTGAGCCAGCCGGCCGCCTGATAGTGTGCGGTGTTGCGCGGGATGTGACTGTAAGGATCGAGGCACTCCGCTTCTCGGACGGTGTGCAGGTCGCTCCGGACGGCCGGTCGATAGATCACACGGATCAGACGGAAGAGGTCGACGGCGGGGAAGCGGCGTTTGGCGGTCTGCAGCGCGCCGCGCAGGATGAAATGCTGCTGGCCATTTTCCGACAGCGTGGCGATGATCAGACTACTTTCTGAGTACGGCGTCTTGCGAAGCACATGCGCTTCCACCGTACTGAGTTCACTCAAACCGGACCGCCCCTGCTCAGGCCAGACCCAAAAGGCCCATGACCTTTGGCGAATACCGGACGATTACCGGCGAGAAAACCACGCAGACCATACTCATGAGTTTGATCAAAATATTCAGCGACGGGCCGGAGGTGTCCTTGAAGGGGTCACCGACAGTGTCACCGACGACGCAGGCCTTGTGGACGTCCGAGTTCTTGCCACCGAGATTGCCCTTTTCGACATACTTCTTGGCATTGTCCCAGGCGCCGCCGGCGTTGTTCAGCATGCACGCAAAGGAGAACCCGGTTGCCAATGCGCCGGCGAGGACACCCATGACGCCGGCCACTCCGAGCACGAGGCCGATGGCTACCGGCGCGATGATTGCGAGCAGCGATGGAACGATCATCTCCTTTTGCGCCGCGCGCGTCGAGATGGCCACGCAACGAGCGTAGTCCGGCTTTTCGGTACCGGTCATGATGCCAGGATGTTCCTTGAACTGGCGGCGCACCTCGTCGACCATGGCACCGGCAGCGCGACCGACTGCTTTCATAGTCATAGCGCAGAAAACGAAGGCGAGCATGCCTCCGAGGAACAGACCACAGATGAGCAGCGGATTCATCAGGTTGAGACTGTAGTATTCGATGTAGAAATCCAGATTGGTGACGGTGTCGGCCTCAATGAGGCCTTCCTTTTTGACCCAGAAATCGAGGCCCATGATATAGGCGGCCAGAAGGGCCAGCGCGGTGAGTGCCGCAGAGCCGATGGCAAAGCCTTTGCCAATCGCTGCCGTGGTGTTGCCGAGCATGTCCAGAGCGTCGGTACGTTCGCGCACCTCAGCCGGCAGCCCGGCCATTTCGGCGTTGCCGCCGGCGTTGTCGGCGATCGGGCCGTAGGCGTCGGTCGCTAGGGTGATGCCCAGGGTCGAGAGCATGCCGACAGCGGCGAATCCGATACCGTACAGTCCGCTGGCGATTGCATCAGTGCCCAATGTCTCCGTGTCGAAACCGCCGTTGCAGCCGAATGCGGTGAGGATGGCTATGACGATGATGACTACCGGCGGCCAGGCGGAGTACATGCCGACCGCCATACCGTCGATGATTGTTGTCGCCGGACCGGCTTCCGCCTGTTTGGCGATACCCTGTGTCGGCGCGTAGGAGTCCGAGGTGAAATATCCTGTCGTCCAGCCGATGGCGCTGCCGGCGACCAACCCGGTCGTGATAGCACCGAAGATGCCCCAGGGAATCCAGCCGATCCCGGCGAGCACGCCGGCAGCAATGATAATAAGACCGGTAGCACTCCAGGTGCCGGTGTCGAGGGCATGCAGCAGGGTCTTCATTGATGAATCATCTTTGCACCGGACAAGCATCACGCCGATGATGGAGATGATGATCCCGATGGCGGCGATCGCCATCGGTGCGACGACAGCAGATTCCCCGCTGAAATTCATGGTGGCCGGCAGCGCCGCGCCGAGCGCCGCGGTTGCCAGGATCGAACCGCAGTACGATTCGTAGAGATCGGCGCCCATGCCGGCAACGTCGCCCACGTTGTCACCCACATTGTCGGCGATCGTTGCGGGATTTCGGGGGTCATCCTCGGGGATGCCGGCTTCCACTTTGCCGACAAGATCGGCACCAACGTCGGCAGCTTTTGTAAAAATACCGCCGCCGACGCGTGCGAACAGTGCCTGCAGCGAGGCACCGATGCCATAGGTCAGCATGATCGCTGTGATTTCCTGCCACTGGTTGACCATGCTGAAGCCGTCAGGCAGCAGGAAGCCGATAAGTCCGCCTTGGCCGGCCTCGACATGCTCAGGGGTGAAGACAAAAGTCGAAAGGGCCCAGTACATCGCGACGATGTTGAGCAGTCCGAAGCCGACGACGACCAGGCCCATGACTGCACCGGAACGAAAGGCGACCTGCAGGCCGGCGTTCAGACTCTGGCAGCAGCCCTGTGCGGTACGCGAGGAGGCGAGCGTCGCGGTCTGCATGCCAAGCCAGCCGCATAATCCGGAAAAAATAGCACCGAAGAGGAAGGCGACCGGTACAAGCGGGCTTTGCAGTCCCAGCGCGACCATGAGCACGAACAGCGCGACGACCACGACAACCACAATTGCCACCACACGTGTCTGGCTGCGGAGGTAGGCTTTGGCACCGTCTCGTACGTGCTGAGCAATTTCACGCATGATCTCTGTGCCGGGGTCGGCCTTCATCATCTTCTTGAAAAAGATGAAGGCTGACAGCAGCGCCAACAAGCCTGCCACGGGGATCAGAAACCTCAAGGTCAGAATCTGATCCATCGGAACAGTGTCCGTGTCTGTTGTTAGCTTTTCGCCTGCGGCCACAAGGTTCACGGCTGCGCCTGCAACTGCTTCCGTGTTGTCCTGGGCGAAGGTGCTGATGCTTGCAATCATAGCGGTTATGCCGAGAGAAATACGGTATAACATGGGTAAGTGATCCCTTGATTTGTAGTCTTGTAGGAAGTTCCGGATGAAAATAAGCGCACCTGTAAACCTACGTGGAATCAAGTGCGCTTGTACTTGTAAAAGGGGTTCCAAAAACTCAAAACAAATACTATGACGTGGGCTTCTATGGATGCAATGAAAGCAGCATCAATTTGTCAACAGTTTGTAGACGTCGGTATTCTGACAGTATTGAACGATGACTGTCGCCAGCATCGTTCTGATGTCTCTTCTGGATTCGCCGCATGCTTAGTTCGTGGTAGATTGTTTTCTCTTTCGCACCCGATGACAACGGAATACATTCTTGCATAGCCGAACCTTTCAATTCCTGACCATCCCAGCTGATCCTGAGCGGTTCATCACTCCGCGGTGTCAATCTCAGGCAGGCGCTCGAATACAACCTATGCATTGAGAAAAACCTTTTTATAGCGCTTGCGTTCATGCGCCTGCCCAGTTGATTCTTTATGGTTGCTCTTACCTGGCATCTTATTCTCGCTGCATGTTCCCTTCTGCTGGCGCGACGGCTCCGTTCTGAAACGACGTGGCCCCGGCTTGCTCTCGACACGCTGATTCTGTTCTACGCCGTCATGGTTACGACAGTTACCGTACTCGGTGCTCTCTCGATCTTGCGACCAGGCCTGATCACAGTCGCCTTGTTGATTATTCTCATTGCGACGGTGGCGTGTACACGACCGGATCGCATGCGTTGGCCGCGTGTGAGTGCGTTGCCACCGGTACCCGCGATTCTCTGCGCGGCGGTGGTCTGCATCTACGCCGTGACATTGTACTCCCAGAGTTTTCTGCCGCCGTTAAATTCAGACGCCTTGCTCTATCATCTGCCCTTCGCACGCCATCTGTATGAGCAACAGAACCTGTCACTGCCGCTTCTTTTTTTTACCGACCTGGGGATGACGTACTACCCCAAGGCCGGCGTCATGCCGTACTTCATGTTGATGCATGGCGAGCGCGAATACCTGCTAAAATTCGCCCAGTTGCCTTTTGTGCTTATCGGTGCTTTGTCCGCTTACTCGCTGATGTGCCATGCCGGATGGCGCCGCGATATTGCGGTTGCCGGTGCCGCTTCCTTTTGTCTGCTGGGGCCAGTTATGGCGCAGGCGAGCTTGTGTTTTGTCGACTTGATGATGGCATCCACCTTTATGGCGGCCCTCTATTATTTCTTCACCCAGGAGCGACGTGACACATTGCTGGCGCTGCTTGCCGGTGGACTTTTGATTGGTACGAAATCGTTCGCCCTGCTGTTTCTGTTCGTCGTGCTGCCGTTGCTGCTGCCAGGTCTCCGCGACAAGCTGCGTGGACCTTGGATCTGGTGCGGCGGCGCATTTCTCATAGTGATCGCCGGATACAACTACTGGCAGAACCTGTTTCTTACCGGCAATCCAGTCTACCCGGGTCAAGTGTCGATCGCTGGATTTACGGTGTTTCCCGGGCTCTACGAGTACGCCCGGGAGTCCATCGTTGCAGCCTTCGCTGGACTGATGCGGCATAATCTGGGGTGGGCCGGTGCATCGGTGCCGACGCTGGCGGTCTTGCTGCCGTTTCCCGTGCTGGTCTCTGTGGCCTTTGCATATCGGGAATCGAAGCTGTTGCTGTATGTAATTGCAGCCCCATGGATCGCCATCTTCTTGTATGCAATCCTGGTGCCCCCGTACTACCACGGTGAGCAGGTTCGGCATCTGCTGCCTGCGTACGCGGCCAGTTTGATCGGGCTGATGTACCTGCTGCAGCGCCTGCAGCGATTTGGTTGGGTCGCGTACATCGTGCCCCTGATCCTGTTTGTTCCACGCTTGGACAACCGGACCGTACTCCTATGGACAGTCATCATATTGGCCGTCGTGTCCGGTGTGTATTGGGCGTGTCGCAAATTTTCTCGGACGATATATGGCATCATCATCCCGATCGCTGTTGCACTATTGTTTCTCATCGTCTGGCAGATCCCGTTGCTTGATACGATATATCTTGAGAACCGCAACCTGTTTTTCCACAAGGTTTACGGTGACCGCGGTGCGATATGGGCGTTTGTCGACAAAAATTCCGGTGCGGGCAAGAGGATTGCCCACGTCGGCCTTTTCTACAACTACACGTTGCGGGGCGGCCACCTGCAGAATACGGTCGTGTACCAGTCAGTGAACAGCCCGGAAGTTTTGCCGGTGCATGAGTACCCGCGCCGGAGGATCCCAGCGCCATGGACACTGCCGCAGATCGAGAGCGTTTACCGCAGCAATCCGTCCGTAGAGATCTGGCTGCAGGGTCTCATCTCAGGCAACGTGGACTGGATAGTAGTGAACAAGGCCAGCGAAGCAATCGAGAAGAGATGGATTCGCGATCGCCCCAAGCAATTCCGCCTTATTTATGAGAACAGCTACGGTGCAGTCTACGCCTTCCATTAGGTCTTGCCCCCATTTCCTGCCGCGCGACACTCCACCAATTTATTCACCGATAGAACGGTCGACAGATCGCAGTGCGGAAACCGATTCCAGCAGCGTTGAAAGTGCGATTCCAGCCTGTTTCGTATAGATCTCTATCCTGGGTTCGCTGCATCCTTAGTTCGTGGTAGATTGTTTTATCTTCTGCATCTTCACTTCTGACTACTGAATACATTCTTGCATACCCGGGCGTTTCAATTTTCGGTTATCATAACACTGCTGCTCCTGATGGGGTTATGGCTCGACAGCAGCAATCCCAGGGAGGCGTTAGAGCACAAACTGCGTAACGGGAAAAAACTGCTGCTTGCCCTGTCGCATCAGCACGATGAGATGCCGTTGCGTGCCTACACCTTCGATCGCGCGACGCTGGCTACAACGCCGTTGTATATGATTGGCGGCGACGCCTCCGACCATTTTGTCTACATCGACAGCAACGGCCGTGTGCACATCGACGGTAAGCTCGATGGTGAACTGCGGGAGCAGGGCCGGTTACTGATGGCTCCCGACGCGACCGCGCTGTTTGTCGACGGGATACGCGTACCGCTGCCACTCGGCGGTTGGCGGGCTTTCCTGGTCGGTGATGCGCTGCATGCGAAGCCGCCGCCCTCCGTCGATTATGCTCGAGTGCGGGTGGCCGACGGCTTCATGCGCGCTGATCTGTTCGACGATTCCGATTGGCAGAAGACCTCCGGTATCTGGGTGATGAAGCAGCGCGGCGGCGGCATGCCGGCAACCAAAGCGGAACAGCAGAACTTCGATTTTCAGCGCGCTGTCAATCCGTTTGCCGTGCACGGTCGTGAAAACGGCATGTTGACTTACGGCGAGACACCGATGCCGCACGCCGAGGCCGAGGCCCGTTTCTTTTTCGGGCAGCCGCAAACGGGTCGATTGATTCGGCAAAACCACGTGCTGGACACTACCGATATGCTGATTGTCTTCGGTCAGGCCGACGGTCCGCAAGCGGCCTTTGGCTGGTCCGGCAGCCAGGGTGCCTTTGCGCTTCTGCAGCGGGATGGGGTTACGGCGCCCTGGCAGACAGTATCGCTGTGGTCCGACAAACGCCCGCCGGTCAGCAACTGGGTGAAGATCGGCCTGCGCCTCGAAGCGGGGTGTGCGGTTACCGGTTACCTCGATGGTGTTGCCGTGCTGCAGTCCGTACTTGATCGCGAGATCAACGGGCCCTTTCACATAGCCTGTGGGGAGGCTCGCATGGCTTTCGACGATGTCTATGCATGGAGCCTGCCGCAGCAGGTGAAGAATGCGAACCCCATTTTCGTCCGAAGCGGACATTTCGCCAACAAGAACAAGAAAAAAGATTCCGATCCTCCCGAGTTCGCCAAGTGGGCACGGGGCAGCGATACTTTTCTACAGTCCAAATTTACCGAAGCGGACCAGACCAATGCGGCGATCATTGCTCGCCTGCCTTTACACGGTTCCTTTACTTACGAATCGTTGCCGTACCTGGACTCCTTCGGCGATCTGCCCGCCGGCAAATACCGCCTGCAGTTATTTGCTTCTGGTGGGCATGAGGTGCCGGATCCATCGCGAGACCAGCCCCTGTTCACACTGGATGCAGACTATGGCTTGAAGGGGTGGCGTGTTCACGGTGTTCCTGCATGGCCGGCGGGCCACGACGAATTCACGCTGCGTTTTGGCAGGGCTGCCGACGATACGGTCCGCCTGCAGATCGACGGTGCCTGGCACACCGTGTCCAAGGTGCTGCGCGGGCCGATGCACGTAGCCGTGGTTGCGGTTGGGCAAGGCCCGGCGGTAGGACACCCGTCACCGGCGCATCACCAGATCTATGCCGACAATCTCGTTCACGAGTTGTTCGAGGCCGCACCGACAGACTGGAACTGGCTCGATGGATCGTTCCGTATGGACGCGCGGTGGGCTTGTCAGGATCGCTGGAATTTCATGGCCTGCGGTTCCTTGGCTGTTCCGTTTATGGTCGGCAAGACTATTGTCAACGGCGATCAGGATCATGAATTTTTCATGTCACTGCGCCCGGTAATGCCTTGGGATATAGGTGACCGGACCTTTGATTACGTGTATGGCCAGGTTGAGGGTTTGTTTCAAAAATTTGGCGGCTGGTACAATCGGCGGGACCTCAACTTCTCCTTCTGCATGGACGGGCGCAATCCGCTTTCAGGCTACGCGATTGTTTTTGGCGGCGACGACAACTCCGAGACGCGCCTGCTCCGCCGCGGTGTTGTTGTTGCGAAAACCAGCAAGGACGAGCACCTTTTTCGGGGCGAGGGGCACGGTGGCGTACATTATGTCTGGTGGCATTTTCGTGTCAGCAAGCACGACAACAAGATCCGGGTCTGGTTCAATGATCAAAAGCTGTTTGACTTTATTGATCCGCAGCCGCTAAATGGTGGGCACGTCGGATTCTGGTCGGTGCGTAACGGTTTTACCGTCTCCCGCTACAGCGTTGCCGCGGCGCAGTTCGAGCGCGCACCGCATTTCCTCTACGTCGCCAATGACAATACGGCCGCAGCGGCGATCTGGCAGCCGCTCAAGGACGATGATGTGCACGTCACCCGGGAACGTGAAGGGATGACGCGCGTTGCCTTTAACGGCGGTACGGGGTTTCACGCTGTACGCCACGTTTTCGACTCGCCGGTGAAGCTGCAGGATACCCCCGTGCTGCATCTGAAACTACGCTGCGATGAGAAGGTCTTTGTCAACCTGCACCTCGATATAGATGGTAAGCCCTATCTGCTGCAGCACAACGCGCCGGTGAGTCGGACGAAGTCGCTGCTCACGCCGGCCTTCGAGACAGGTGAGCAGTTTCAGAAGCGCGAGCTCGATTTTCAGGGGAGAGACAAGACGCTTTTACTCGGAGCCACTGGTGGCCCCGAGTATGCCGGAGGTACGGCAAACATCCGCTTTGATATCCTGCAGGCTTTGCGGGTACACGGAATCGAGGGTGGAGAGTTGCGGTCGATGACCGTGGGCAACACCAGCAACGAGGGCTATCTGCTCGCCGGTTTCGGCGGCAACCCGGCGCACAGCGGTTATGAGCTCGGCGAGCCTGAATTCCATCGGTAACGCACCGGCAACCAACGGGGCGCCTGAGGCGCCGCCGATCTGGCTGACCGGTATTGGCGCACTGGTCCTTCTGACCGCCTGTTCGCAGACGCGTCTTGGATCTGTCCCTGTCGCTACTGTCGTGGTCTTCCTCGGCCTGTTCGTTGTCCTTGTCTTTGGGCGCCGCCACTTGTCCACTCCGTTGTTGCCGTGGACCCATGGCATCATGCTCGCCGCTTTGTGTCTGGGGCTGGCGGGGTTGAGCCGTGCCGAACTCGGTGGCGGACTCCGGGAACTTCTGCAGGCCGCCGAGGCTTTCGTTGTTGCCTGGTATCTCTTTACGATTTTGCGGCGTTCGCAATTTTCTGAGATCTGCCGGGTAATTGCCTGGATTGTACTCTTTCTCCTGGTTGCCGGTCCCAGCGGCTGGTACAGGTTGGCGCCTCTGCAATTGAGCGATGCAAAATACGCCGCGCTCATTGTCATTGGCACGCCTTTTTTATTGGCTCACTTTGCCGTTGCCCGGCCGCGATCGATCGTGCCGGTGGCGCTGCTGGCGGGCGGTATGGTGGGCATCGCCTTTGTGGATGGCGGCATGCTGGTAGCCTGGGCCCTGGTCACGGTGATTACGCTGGTGCGTCTCGCCGGTCTACGCCGGTTGCCGGTGGCGGTTGGTGCTGTGGCTCTGATGCTGGCAGCCTCCGTGTGGGCAATGCCGAAACCGATGGCATGGCATACCTTGTGCCCGGCATATGACGGGGAGCATACGCGGCGATTGTACATCGAGTATGAGGCGGCGCTGCTGGCGCCACGTGACTACCCGCTCGGTGGTGGCCTCGGCCGGTACATCAGCCGTATCAACTATTTGCGGCTGCAGGTGCCGAAACTGCCGCACCCTGCCGAGAACAAGATCCGCACCGACAGCAACAGCCAGTTTGCCGTCACGTTGGTGGAATCGGGATGGCCAGCCGTGATCGTACTGGTGGTGCTTCTGCTGTTGGCGACGTTTCGACGGTCCGATGAGGCTTCAGATGCCGTGGCGTCGCCTGGGCATGTAGCTGCGACTACCGCGGTGCTGGGGGTGCTCCTGGCGGCCTGCTTCTGCACCGTACTGTCGCGCGGGACCGATGTCTGGGTCGGTGCGGTCCTTGGTCTGGCCGCGGTGCCGGCAGGCGATCGCGGGCGTTGGGCACGGCGCTTGATCCTGCCGGTCGGGATGTTCGTTGTCGTGTTGGTGGCGATTGGCAGCGTCGCGACTGACCATGCTGATCCACTCGCTCACATCAGTCCGCTGAACCGCGCCGCGCAGCAGCTCTGGCACAAAGAATTTACCTATGACAAGGCGCTGGTGGCGCGCGCCGACTATATCACCGAATACGGGCTCCCGGTGTTCGAGCTGTCGACCGCACAGGCTGTGAATGAAGAGTTCACGGTCCATATCGAAGCCGAGGATTACGATTTGATTTCAGGTGGCTTCCGGTTGATCAAGGCCAACGATGCCTCTGGGGACCGGGTCCTGGCAATTCCGTCGGACGCAGGCAAGGCAATAGGACGCGCATTGTACCGGTTCCAGGTTCCCCAAGAGGGAACCTACCGTTTCTCGGCACGCGTCATGTGGCAAGATGGTTGCTCGAACAGCATTGCGTTCGCGATCGGCGACACGCGGGGCTTTGTTAGCAGTGAGCTTTTCGGCGTCTGGCATGAACTGACCAGCCGTCAAACCTACGAACTGCCGGTTGGCCCGGTTGAGGTGACGATCCAGAATGTCGAAGATGATGTACAGATCGATTATATGCGCTTGGTCCGCATCGGGCCAGGGGCGGCAGCTTCACCTTGAGCGATGACTGTCGACGGTTGTGCTGGCGGTTTGTTATGATAAGCCGTCGACTATAGAGTATCTGGCAGGGCATTACCTGCGTACTGATTTTACACGCTTTTCAGCTCTCCAACTCCCCAGTCATCTCCTATGGCGAACGACGATACTACCGACAGCGACGCCGAAAGTATAATCGAAGCGTCGGAGGCTGAGATCCTCGATGAGGAACCAGTGTCCTCCAAGGCGGACACTGCGGATCCGGGTGACGGCGAGCGACTCGGCGAGTCGACGGCGATTCTCAGGGCTTCTGAGTTGCCAGAGGAGATCACCCTTATCTCGGGTACCAACAAGCCCGTTTTCCCTGGCATGGTTTTTCCCGTTGTGCTGAACAACGAGGAGCTTTCAGAGGTCTTTACCAAGCTTGCCAAGGAGAATAAGTCGATTGGTTTCGTGCTGGCCCGTGAGGATGCCGAATCGATCGATCCCGAAGTTATCCGCAACAGCTTGTACAGCATTGGTACCCTGGCGAGGATTGTCAATTTTGAGCAGGGAGAGGACGGCACTGTCAATGCACTGATGCAGGCCATTAAGCGCTTCGAGATTCAACGCATTCGAGTGGTAGGCGAGGAAATGTGTGCGCGGGTGATCTACATCAGCGATCCGGAGATCGCTGAAAACAACGACCAGATAAAGGCCCTGGCGCTGGCGATTATGAGCACCATGCGTGAGTTGATGACGTTCAATCCGATTTTCTCCGAAGAGATCAAGATGTTCCTGTCGCGTAACACCTGGGAAAACCCCGGACAGTTGGCGGATTTCTCGGTTACTATGACTTCGGCTGATCCGGACGAGCTGCAAGAGATCCTCGAAACAATCGATATCGAGGAGCGCATGAAGAAGGCGCTGTTCCTTTTGCGCAAGGAAATCGATATCAACCAGCTCAAAGAGAAGATCACGCTGCAGATCGAGGAGCGGATCACCCAGCACCAACGCGAATTCTTCCTGCACGAACAGCTCAAGGCGATCAAGGAAGAGTTGGGCATCGAGAAAGACGACAAGGCAGAAGAGCTCAAGCGCTATGGGGAACGCGTCAACGAACTGGAGATGAGCGAAGATGCGCTGGTTCGCGTCGACGAGGAACTCGAGAAACTGCAGCTTCTCCCGCCGCAGTCGCCAGAGTACATCGTGGTGCGCAATTATCTCGATTGGCTGACGCAGCTGCCTTGGGGGATCCTGACTACGGACCGGTTGGATATTCCGGAGGCGCGCCAGATTCTGGATCGCGACCACTATGGCCTGGACGACGTAAAGGAGCGCATCCTCGAGTTCATCGCCGTTTCGAAATTGCGCGGCTCAATGGGCGGCTCGATCCTTTGTCTGATCGGCCCGCCCGGCGTTGGCAAGACGTCGCTGGGGCGGGCTGTGGCGGAGTCAATCGGTCGCGAGTTCTTTCGCTTTTCCCTCGGCGGCATGCGTGATGAAGCCGAGATCAAAGGGCATCGTCGCACCTATATCGGTGCCATGCCCGGCAAGATCATCCAGACGATCAAAAAGACGGGTTCGCAGAACCCCGTGATCATGCTCGACGAGATCGACAAGATAGGCGCCTCCTTCCACGGCGATCCAGCATCGGCATTGCTGGAGGTTCTCGATCCGGAGCAGAACAACTCGTTCCACGATCATTACCTCGACTTGCCGTTCGATCTGTCGAAGGTCCTGTTCATTGCCACAGCCAACGTGCCTGACTCCATTCCCGGACCGCTGCTCGATCGTATGGAAGAGATCCGGCTACCCGGGTATATCACTCAGGAAAAACTGCAGATTGCCAAACAGCATCTGATCCCCAAGCAGATCAAAGAGCATGGATTGAAACGTGCCGACGTGGGATTTCGCCAGGACGGGATCAAATGCCTGATCGAAGGCTATGCCCGTGAGGCAGGAGTGCGTGGCCTGGAGAAGTGTATCCGTACGTGCCTGCGCAAAGTAGCGGCGCGCAAAGCCGAAGACCCGAAAGCCGATCGCGTCGTCCTGACACGCCGCCAGATAGAGACATATCTCGGTCGCCCGTCATTTGCCGACGACGTCCTTGCACATCAGGGGACGCCCGGTGTTGTCATGGGACTGGCCTGGACGGCTTACGGTGGCAGCGTCCTGTTCGTCGAAGCCATGGCGATCCCCGGCACCGGTGGTTTTCAGCATACCGGCCAGCTTGGCGACGTCATGGCCGAGTCCAGCACCATCGCCTTTTCCCTGGTCCATTCCAACGCCGCGAAGTACAAGGTCGACGAAGACTTCTTTAAGGAACACAAGATCCATCTGCACGTCCCGGCCGGTGCTACGCCGAAGGACGGACCGTCGGCCGGCATCACGATGGCGGCAGCGTTGATTTCCATGGCGACAGGGCAGCCGGTACCGCCGCACGTGGCGATGACCGGCGAACTCACCCTGACAGGTGCGGTGCTGCCGGTTGGCGGCATCCGCGAGAAAATTGTTTCTGCCGAGCGCTCATCGGTTGTCGATGTGATCATGCCTGCGACCAATCGGACGGACTACGACGAGATTCCGGAAAGCGTCCGCAAGGGCATTCACGCCCACTTCGTCGATGACTTCAAGGCAGTCCATCGCCTGCTCTTTCGCGGCGGCCTAGAAAAGCTGCGGGCCCGGCGAAAGGGTTAAGCAGGACGGACGTCCGCCTCCGTCGTATCCCGGCAGCGCGAAGTTGTCCGAGCAAGCGCTGCATGTCGCAAGGATTGTTTGTTGCTGTTGAATATTGGTCATCGTCGCAGATTGATCAATATTGACATATTCTCTTTCTGCATCATCGATTTCCACCTTATGTGATATCTGCGTTGAAAGTTCTGATTTGTATCCCGACGTATAACGAGGCCGAGAACATTGCCGGCATTGTCGAGGCCATTTTTTCTTTGGACGTTGGTTTCGATATTCTGGTGATCGACGATGGCAGTCCCGACGGTACGGCCGAGATGGTACGCAAGCTGATGAGCTCGCACGAGCGATTGCAGTTGCTTGAGCGCGAAGAGAAGGGCGGTCTGGCGTCGGCTTATGTTGCTGGTTTTCGTTACAGTGTGCAGCACGGTTACGACGTGGTCGGTGAGATGGACGCGGATTTTTCGCATCCGCCAGAGGCCTTGCGAGAAGTTCGGCGTCTGCTGGAATCCGGAGACTATGACTTTCTCGTCGGTTCGCGCTATACCGCCGGCGGCGGCACGAAAAACTGGGGGCTGGTGCGGAAGCTGATCAGCCGCTTCGGCAGTCAGTATGCCCGGATGATTCTTGGTGTCCCGATCAGAGACATGACTGGCGGTTTCAATTTCTGGACTCGTCGGGCGCTGGAAACGATCGGTATTGATCGGATCATGGCGGAAGGCTATTGCTTTCAGATTGAATTGAAGACACGTGCTTGCCGGGGCGGTATGCGCTACACGGAATTCCCGATTATATTCGAGGACCGCCGGCTCGGACAGTCGAAGATGTCGAAGCGCATCGTACTTGAAGCCTTTTACAAGGTGCTTCTGCTGCGTTTCAAGCTGTGAACCCGGCGAATAATCCAGGCAACCAACGCGTATGTACAGTCGAGCCCGTACCATCATCATCATAGTAGCCTTGCTGCTGGCTATCCCGATAGTGCTGCTTTTGCAGCGTGGAAGCGACGAGACCGCCGCGTCGTCGCCCCCGGTCTCCACGACAACGTCTTCACGCCGGACCTCCGATCGTTTGCCGACACCTTCCGGCCAGGCGGATGTATCGCGTCCGGCACGACAGCCGGACCGGGTCCATGGCGGTGTCGTCGACAGGCGCTCGACAGTGGCGCGAAGCGAACTGATCCAGTCGCTGCGGGATGCCGACGAGCCCGAACGCGGCCGTATTTTCGATGCGATAGCAGAAGAGTTCGAAATAGCCGACCTCGATACCGCGAGCAATGTCTATCGTCGGTTGTCTGGAATCGATGACCGCGTGGACTTCGTCCGGCGCGTGCTGGCGCAGATCATTGAGAGCAATCCACAGGCGGCCTTGGACTGGATCGATGCGATTGCTTCCCGAGGTATCCGGCCAAAGCTATACGGTGCTTTTGCGGCCGAGTGGTCGAAGATCGACGTCGCAGGTGCCTTGAAGTGGGCCGAGCAGTTGTCTTACGCTCAGCACAGAACCCAGGTCATGGGGGGTATCGCGGAGACCTGGGCGAAGGCGGATCATGAGGCCGCCGCAGCGTGGGCGGCGGCGCTGCCCGGACAGGACCAGCGAATGGTCGTGGATTCGATTGTTGCCGGCTGGTTCGCGGACGAGTGGAAGATGGTTGATTCCGGCGACATAGTCGAGTTTGACATGGCTGATGCCTATGAATGGGCGGCGCAACTGCCCGACAGCCTGGCCCAGAAGAAAGCTTTGGTCGCCGTGGCCAAGAGCTGGGCGTACGTGGACCCGGCTGCTGCTGCTGCATGGGCTGCCCAGTTTCCCCCGGGGCAAACCCGCACCAATGCGATGATCCACGCCGCGTCGACCTGGACGGCACTCGATCCGGCGGCATCGTCTGTGTGGTTCAACGAATTGCCGCCTACAGACAAAAGTACCATCACCGCCTTTTTCAGTATCGCCTCTTCATGGTCTATCAAGGAGCCGGAAAAGACGGCTGAATGGGTGGCAACTATGACCGATGAAGGTTTGCAGGATACAGGGTTCAGGATGGTATTTCGCCAATGGGCCCGGCAGGATCGTGCCGCGGCGGCACGTTGGATCGAGCAATCGAACATGTCCGGCGATCGCCAGACAAAATTCCTTGACCAGCTGGATCAGTCAGCGTTGCTTAACCAACGCTGATGCGGTTGGCTTAACCTGATGCAGCCGACGGATGAACCATCGAACCATTGGCCGCGATCAAGGGGCAGCAGTGAAGAAAATACCATGGAAATTGATCATGCTGGTGGCTGCGTTGGCGGTCATCGTGGCACTTGGCGTCAAGTTCGACATTGGCGATAAGTTGAAGACCTTCAGCGGTTGGGTTGCGGACCAGGGCTTTCTGGGGATGGCGGTCTTTGTTGCCGGATATATCGTGTCGACGATTCTTTTTTTTCCCTGTTCACTGTTGACGATCGGCGCCGGCACGGCGTTCGGTCTGGTCAACGGCACGATCCTCGTGTCAATCGGCTCGACGATCGGTGCTTCCTGTGCTTTCTTGATTTCACGGTACTTCGCCCGTGACGCAGTTTTGCGGATGACCCGGAAATATCCCGGCTTTGGTGCGGTTGATCGGGCCATTGGCGAGGAAGGCGGTAAGATCGTCGGCCTGCTACGGCTCAGTCCTGTTCTCCCGTATAATCTCAGCAATTATTTTTACGGGTTGACGGCGGTGGGATTTGGCCCGTACGTGCTGGCAAGCTGGATCGGGATGCTGCCCGGAACGGTGTTGTATATCTACATCGGTTATATCGCCAATGCTGCAGGAAACTCCAAAGCGGAGACCGTTTTCAAAGTCATCGGTCTGGCCGTGACAATTGTCGTCACGGTGATGATTACCAGGAAAGCGCAGGCGGTGATCCGCGAGTACGACGCGACCGAGGCTCTGCCTGACGAGGGCGAACAGACTTCCTGATTGAAGCGGAACAATTGTCCCGCCGTTATATGCGACTTTGGCAATAGCGATGATGTGTCACAGCATTCTCATTTGCACTATACTGTTGGCGCAAACGCTTCCTTTCATCTTGCTCGTAATCACACTTTTCATCACACTTGTTCATTGCTCTTCGATACGCTGAATACTATTTTTCGATTACAAAGTTGAACGTGGTTTTTACCCGTTTTCGAACTGGCTGTCCTTGGGTGTCGCGTTTCGGTTTGAACCGCCATTGCACGATGGCCCTGTCGATCGCTCGGCTGAAAATTTTGGGTGTCGCAGGGGCGTGGGTGACTTCCCCGACGCCCCCGTCCTCGAAAATTGTGAACTCCACGAGAAAGGCTCCTTCCCGGTCCCGGCGCGCAGCGCTCGGTGGGTAGATCGGCAGCGGCTTATTGATAGCCGTCCACGATTCGAGGGCATCGACGTCCTGCGCCTGTACCAGCGGCTCTGGGGCGGTTGTGTCGAGAGCATCTGCTGTTGGCGTGCTGTTGCTTGCAATGGGCGCCGGCTCTGCAGCGGCAGGGTGCGGTTCGACGGGCGCCCGCGTGGTGAGCTCGGGCAGGGCGGCAAGGTCCGGCAACGGTGCCGGCAGCCGGACATCGAATCGTGGTGTCGGCTGTCTTTGGGTTGTCGGCTGTGCCAGTGGCGGCAATGTCAGCGGTGGTGTTGGTGCGGTTATCGGGACATCCGCGGGTGATTCCGGCGCGGATTGGTCAGGAGCTGGTGTATAGGGCTGGACCCTGATGTCGGTGAACTCATAGACCTTCTCTTCCCCGGCCTCGTTCTGGCCCAGTAACTGCATGAACTGCAGCAGGGCGAAGGCCAACAGTAAACCGGCAGTTCCGGCCAACGTGGCGCGGAGGGCATTGCGATGCAGGCGTCGCTGTGATTCGGCCAGTTTATCAGCATGGTTCGGCATGCAAAAAATCCCGGGGTGGGGCCGCCACTAATATCGTACGCGGCGTCGTTTCGTCGAATGCGACGGTCGGGGTTCTCCTGTGCCGTCATCGGCGTCGTGGAGTGCAGCGATCTGGTCACGCAGCAGGGCGGCCCGTTCGAATTCAAGTTTTTCCGCGGCCTCCAGCATTTCCGCTTCGAGTTCACGCGTCACTTGGCCAACGTCAAACTCTTCGCCGGCTTCGGACATGATCGTGGCCTCGGTCTCCTTCGCTTCTTTGTAGGCGTGCAGGCTTTGCTGAATGGCGCGCTTGATTGTCTTTGGCGTGATCCCGTGTTGCTCGTTGTATTTTGCCTGTTGTTTCCGGCGATCATTGGTGAGGCGCATCATTGCTTTGAGGCTGTCGGTCATCTTGTCGGCATAAAGGATGACGCGGCCATCGACATTTCTGGCGGCACGTCCGGCCGTCTGCACGAGGGCGCGTTCAGAGCGTAGGAATCCCTCTTTGTCGGCGTCGAGAATCGCCACGAGCGCGACTTCGGGCAGGTCGAGTCCCTCGCGCAGCAAGTTGACGCCGATGAGACAATCGAATTTGCCGGCCCGCAGGTCACGCAGGATGTCGATGCGTTCGATGGCGTCGATGTCGGAATGCAGATAGGAGACGCGAATGTCAATGTCCCGCAGATAGTCGCAAAGGTCTTCGGCCGTGCGTTTGGTGAGGGTGGTGACCAGTACGCGTTCTTTGCGTTTGGCGGCGGCGTGTACCTCGGCGATCAGGTCGTCGACCTGACCATCGAGCGGTCGGAGAAAGACTTCCGGATCGAGGAGTCCGGTGGGGCGGACAACCTGCATGATTAGCGACGAGAGTTCGATTTCGTAATCGCCCGGCGTAGCGGAGACATAGATGGTCTGGCCGGTGAGGCTGTCGAACTCGTCGAAACTCAGCGGGCGGTTGTCAAGCGCCGACGGCAGTCGGAACCCGTGGTCCACCAGCGTCATCTTGCGGCTGCGGTCGGCGTTGTGCATAGCGCGCACCTGCGGGATGGTGGCGTGTGACTCGTCGATGATGGTGATGTAGTCATCGGGGAAATAATCGATCAGGCAATACGGCCGTGAGCCTGGTTCTCGTTGCGAGAGGTGGCGTGAATAGTTCTCGATACCGCTGCAAAACCCCACCTCGCGCATCATCTCCAAGTCGTACTGGGTGCGTTGAAAAATCCGTTGCGCCTCTACCAGGCGGCCTTCCAATTCGAACTTCTTCACCTGCTCCTTCATCTCTTCGATGATCAGCGACTCGGCGCGTTTCATTCTGTGTTCGGGCAGCACGAAGTGGGACGCCGGGAAAATGCGGATGCTGGTGATCTCGTCCTTCTCACTGCCGGTCACTGCGTCGCGGCAGCTGATGCGTTCGAGGTTGTCGCCCCAGAATTCGATACGCAGATAATCGTCGCGGTACGCCGGATAGACCTCGACAGTATCGCCGGTGACCCGGAACTCGCCGCGGCCGGGGCTGACGTCGTTGCGGGAGTATTGCAGGTTGACCAGGCCGTGCAGCAGTTCATCGCGATTGAGCTCGTGATCTGCTTCGAGCGCCACCGACATTTCATCCATGTCCTGCGGTGCCCCCAATCCGTAGATGCAGGAGACACTGGCGACGATAATGACGTCGCGTCGCTCCATCAACGAGCTGGTGGCGGCGAGCCGCAGCATCTCGATCTCTTCGTTGATGTGAGAGTCCTTGGCGATATAGGTGTCGGTCTGCGGGATATACGCCTCCGGCAGGTAGTAATCGTAGTAGCTGATGAAATAGCCGACAGAGTTGTCGGGAAAGAATCCTTTGAACTCGCTGTATAGCTGGGCGGCCAGGGTTTTGTTGTGTGAAAGGATAATTGCCGGGCGCTGCACCTGTTCGATCATGTTGGCGAGCGTGAAGGTCTTGCCGGAACCGGTAACGCCAAGCAAGGTGAGATGTTCGCGGCCGGACTGCAGACCGTTGACCAGCGCCTTGATCGCGGCCGGTTGGTCACCGGCGGGCTCGAAGTCAGCGTGAAGTTTGAAGGGCTTCGTCATCGATCGTCGCGGCTATTCGTATTCAGCTCGACAGGTTGTTCTTCTCGACTTTTTCGGAACGGTACAAGGTTGATGCCAAGATAGCTCAGGCAGCCGAAGAAGAAGGCGCTGACCGCGACCTCATCGAGATTGCCGACAATTGGTAGATTATCCGGCAGTTCAAAAAAGACTCCGAAGGAAATGTTTAACAGATACAGGCCGCTGAGCAGTATGCCCGCAAGGGCCGCGATGCGGCGACCGAGCGGCCGAGGCCCGGCAACTGACAGGTCATCGATTTGTTTGTTGCTCATGAGTTGATCGCCCGGCAAAGGTTTCTGTTGATGCAGCGCTCGGACAGCTCTGCGCCATGGATCAAAATTATGGCGTTTGCGGCACGACGTCAAGACCGGCGCTCAGATCTCTGTATCGGGTGGGATTCCATGGCGGATAGTGTTCTGAGTACAGGGCGGGGATGGCGAGCACCGTATTGATATGGCTGTCTTAGCCTTGAAGCGGTCGCAACTGCAACGGCGCAAAGCCGGCTCAACTTTGGCAAGGTTAATTAGGTCGAGCCTTCTTGTGGAGAAAAACGGAGATGAGAGGCCTCGGTCGAATTCTTTTTGTTGCGGTCTATATTGGCTTTACGTTGTTGTCGCATCACGAGTTTGATTATTTACTTGGCTCTGGCTGCATATGAGCGCCCGTATCCTAATCGTCGATGACGAACCCAGCATGCGCCAGTTGCTGCGAACGCATCTGACACGGCAGAATTACGAGATCCTGGAGGCGGCGGCGGCGGAGGAAGCGCTGCCGATCGTCAAGGAAAAGGATCTTGACCTGGTGATCACCGATGTCGACCTAGGCGGCATGACCGGGGTCGAGTTGCTCTCCCAGATCAAGCGGATTTGCCCGGATCTGCCGGTGATTATTATTACCGGAATGCCGGGGATCGAAGATGCCGTCGAGAGCATGAAGGTCGGGGCGGTCGATTATGTCAGCAAGCCGTTCCGGATCGAGCAGCTCAAGGCTGTCATCGCGCAGGCGCTGGAGCATCCGGATGAAACAAATTCGAAGACAAATGCGCCGGAGTCAGAGAATGGCGGGCGAATCCTTGCCGGCTATCAGCTGATCAAGCCTCTTGGTGAAGGCAATGTCGGCACGGTTTACCTGGCCCGCGACCGTGACGTTGACTCGTCCACCATGTACGCGCTGAAGGTTCTCAGGCCGTTTTTTAGGACCGAGGAGACCAAGCGCAACGCGCTGGAACGCATGCTGCGCGAGGCGGAGGCCATTGCCGATCTGGAACACCCGAACATCGTCCGGGTGTTCCAGTACGGCCTTGCGGAAGAAGATCTGGTCCCATTCATCCTGATGGAGTACGTCGATGGCAAGTCACTGCGCGAGGTTATCGCCGACGCGGACGACCTGACGTACATGAAGAAGGCACAGATGATTCGCCAGGTTGCCAACGCCCTCGCAGCGGTGCACAAGCACGATATTTGCCATCGTGACATAAAGCCGGCAAATATCCTGGTCGATGCCAATTACGATACGAAGTTGACGGATTTCGGAATCGCCCTGATGCCGGATTCCAGTTTGACGGTTTCTACGAATATCGTGGGGACCCCGATGTATCTGTCACCGGAGGGGTTCCATTCTTCGAAGGTCGATCGCCGGGCGGATATTTTTTCGCTCGGCGTCGTGGCCTATGAACTGTTCATGCTACAGCGCCCGTTTGTTGCACAGAGTATTGCGCAGTACGCGAACGTCATCCAGAACGACCTGCCGATAGAGCCGCGGCAGCTGCGCCCGGATTTTCCTCTGCGGTTGCAGTCTATTCTTGCCCGGATGCTGAAGAAAGAACCGGACGAGCGCTATAACAATACGGACGAGCTGGTGAGCGACCTCGACGGGTATCTCAAGTCACCGCCTTTGCGTTCGCATATTTTGAAAAAGCTGATTGACCGGCAACCGCAGTGCGATTGGCATCGCAGTTGAGTGCGATGCTCGGCCGTACACCGCGTGGCGTTAATCTGATCATTGCTAACCAGCTTCGCAGATCCGGTTAAAACCCGTTGATACGCGGTGCCATTCCCTATCACCGGTGCCCAACTCCGGAGTTTCGTGTTGTCGCTTCCCCGATTTGACTTTTTCCTGCCGGGGTGACGTCTTCAAACCTGCGTAAATGGCAACCAGCGCTTTTTCTCAACGACCAGTTCGATAATCTCGAGGCGTACACCCATTTGGGGGTCGATCATGCTGATCGTGCGATCGTCACCTGGTTGCGGGCGTTTCACCGGAAACGCCAGGGCGACCGGCCGTTGTTTCAGTTCGTGTTCCTGGCGTTGCCCCATTACAATTATTGCTATCCGGAGCAATGCGAAGTCGACACACCGGTATTCGACCCGGAATCGATTCAGACGATCATTGACTATTGCCGTCCGGGGAGGTATTCGATTTGTCGGCATACGTCATCGGTCGCTCACTGCTGCAACCCGGGACAGTCCCGGCTCTGGCGACCGTTGCCGCGACGGGCGTTTCTGCTTTGTCGCAGAGGCGTACAAGCACTGGGTGAGTTGCAGTTCGGCACGGTTGTGCCGCAGCGTTCGACGGACTTGCAGTATCGCCCTGTGGAGGGCGCGGATGTGCTGCGCAGCCTCAACTGGTGTCTCCGCCAGCACGCCGCCGAAGTGGATCGGCTGCACGTGCCGCGGTAGCACACGAAAGCCGGCGTCAGATAAAACCATACAACCGGTTACACGCGATGTTTGTGAGGGGGAAAAGTGTCAATGAAGTCCACTCCCGTAACCGGCAGGGACGTGGTGTCGAGGCAGTCGGCCAACGTCGCTGGAAAGCAGGGATCTTCCATTGATTGCGCCACCTGCAGCGATGACATCGACAGAACAACGGTCAATATGTAAATGATGCGTTGCGCTATTGCGCCGCTATGGCGTCGATTTGCTTCACAGCCCAGAGCACCTTAAAGTACATTTCCCGATACATAATCATGCTTTCCCCCGCCAGGCCCTACGATCGTGAATCTTACAAGATACAAGCTGAGTACTTTCACGCTGATTGAACTACTCGTGGTGATTGCGATCATCGCTATTCTTGCCAGCATGTTGTTGCCGGCGTTGCAGCATGCAAAGGGCACAGCGCAGCGTATTGTCTGCATGAATAACCTCAAGCAGATTGGCTTGGCCGCACAGTTTTACGCGGACGATAATGACGACTACATGCCGTCCGGAAAAATCGAGAACGCCTCCGAAGAGCATTATGTCTGGGACGCCTCCTATGCGCTGTACCTGGGCGGCAGTGAAGGCGATCCGAATTGGACTACGGAACGGTATTTTGCCGACACCCGCCAGAACAGTCCGTACGCACTTCTCTGCCCGACACGGCCCATGGGCCACTTATACCCCGACATCTGGTTTCCACCCAACGGCGACGGCGACAGCGGCGGCAACACGTACGTCGCGCACGGCGCCCAGGGCGAAACGACAATCGCGCCATACCGGCACGCACAATCCAACGACTCACCGCACCAGAAGCTCGGAAGTATTCCCACCCAGACATTCTTGATCGCAGACGGTATCTCTAACTACATGATCAGCCCGACGTATGCACCGTTGAACGAGGACCGCAACACCGACGGTTATTTCGATTCGCACAATATATTTGGCACCTACTTCTCCGGCATGGAGCAGGACCGCCATGGGTCGAACTCGAATGCCCTCTTTGCCGATGGGTCCGCCAGGTACGTATCGGCCAGCGAGGTCCATAACGCAGGCATGGCCGGCGGTGACGGCATGTTCGATGTCGCAGATTAGAGTCTGAATAGCTCAGACTCAAGTTCGGGGAGGCGTACAGCTTGGCAAGGTGAAGAACACGGCTTTATGCCGCGGCTGTGCCAAGACCGATCCGCCCTACATATCTCCCAGCCAGATCGGGTTTGTCCAGGGCCGGCGGCCTTGTGGATCTGAGCATGAGAACCTTACCCACGGCCGGCCGGCCAACCATGTCTCCAACAGATCGACGTGCATTCTGTCAGCGTCTCGCCGCCGGACGCGTGAATCGCGCGAGCGAACGAGGGGCGCGACTGATGGTGAAGCAATTGGCTATGATAGCGCGCAAACGGGCACAACCGCGGCCGGACGTAGAAATGCCCGTCTGCCGAATCGGCAGACGGGCATTGAATTACGAGCGCAGTTTCGCCGACACTTACGGCAGGATTTGCGACAAAAGTTTCGAGGCGCAACCCGCAGCGTCACCGTCGCACAGGTCGGCACCCGAGATAGCCTCGGCAATCGCAGCGGTGGCGCTGTCCACAAGTTGTGTAACGCTGCTTGGCGGCGTAGATGCCAGGCTTTCACAGAGGCTGTCGAAAGCTACCGATTCCAAGCCCTCGCAGTCATCGCAGGAGCGGATCAGGATGTTATCGACATCCAGCCCATAGCCGCCGAAGCTGCCGTTGGCCAGCAAGACGATGCGGTCAAGGGTGTCAGCTCCACCGGACGGGAAGCTTTCGGAGTGGGTGTCGGTGCCGCCGCTGTGTGTCAGGCGGGCGGTGGCGGTGCTGTTGACGTAGTCGATTTCAATCTCGGCTTCGACGTTCTCGGAAACTGAGGCCGTCGAGAGCTGCCCGCTTGTCCCGCCGATACCTCGAAAATCATAGACCCAACCGCCTCTTGTGCCGGCGGCACCGATATGCGCACCGCTATCGTTGTACGGTGAACTGATGCCAGCTTTGGCCAGGCCGATGTAAGAGTCGCCGATCGGCCCGGGAAGTGATTGTCTCAGATGCGCGTTGGTGATCAGCTTGCCGATACCGGTCGGAATCGCGACGTCTTTTGTTCGCAGCAGCAACTTGCCGGGGCCGGGGGAATCACCGTCGATAGCGAGGGTGTATGAAGTCGTTAGCGGCGTCGAGGAGTTGACCGCCATCGGGAATGCCAGACCGGAGGCCTTGCTGTAACCGAACGGTGCATCGGTAATATCCTGGCCATTATCGCCGCCCTCGAAGCTCTCGCAGTAGATGACACTTGGAATGAGGGTGCTTTCGATTTCGACATTATCGACGTCAACGCCGTAACCGGCCATGTTACCGTTCATCTGGATAGCAAATCGATCGATCGCATCCGCGGCACCGGCTGGAAAGCCCTGGGTGACGGAATCTGTGCCGCCGCTGTGGGTGATGCTCGCGGTCACTGTATCTGCGTCATAGTCGATCTCGATTGTGGCCAACACGATCTCCGAATAGCCGTCGGTGGTAATCGTGCCATATGCCCCGGGGCCGTTGCCCATCAGACCGCGGAAATCGTAGGTCCATTTGAAACCGTTGGTGGCGAGGATAAAGGCGCCATGATTCGAAAAGATCACCCCGGGCAAGCTGGAAACAGCCAGACCGATGCCGGAATCGTTGATAATACCCACCGACGAGACCGCGAGATCGGCCGTGAGGGTGAGCTTCTGGGTCAGGTCCGGGTACGGTATGTCGTCAAAGGGCCGCGAACGCACCAGGATATTCCCCGCGCCGCCGGTAGCACCGTCCGCTGCCTGGCCGGTAAGTCCGGTACCCGAAGCCACCTCTAATGTGAGGGAAAGGCCCGCGTCCTTGATATAGGAGAAGGGCGAGTCCGAGATGTTTTGTGAATCAGTGCCTCCCTCAAAGTCCTCCGAGTAGATCACACACTGGGCGTGGGTCGTCGACAGGGTCAGGCAAAGCAGTGCCATGCCCGAGACAATGGTTTTCAGCAATGGGGTCTTCATTTAATCCTCTCCTTTTGTATACCAGTTTCAGTAATTGGTGCATTAGCTCATCGATATAATTGTCAGTATAAGAAAAGCGCCGGAAAATTGCAACTTGTTTTTTGTCGCTCGTCAAACCGCAGAGAACCGTCCTACGTCTTCTCCAGCCGTAGGTCACGCCAGTCAGAACAACGGGCAATCCAGCACGGCAATCCTGCGTCTTCGAATTCGCCTTCGTCGCTTTGGCTTAGTATAGTACTTATTTGGATGTGTAAGTCTCTTGTTATAAGTGTTTTGCTTGGATTGCAGGAGTGTGTTTTCTACACTGGCTTCTTCCATTATCGTCGGGTTAGGAATTCCTGATATAAAACAGCACCAACAACAGGAAGGACGCGATAATGGCATCCAAAGCGGTCATGTGCGGGTGTATAATAATTATCAATGAATTACAGGAGAAGCGGCTGAAATAGAGCGGCTCAACGAAAACCTAAATTCACTCGAGCAGCGCCTGCTTGCATTGGAGATGACAGAAAATGGCAAAATCGCGGCAATTTTTATTGGCGGGAGCTGCGGGATTTGGCGGTATTACGCCATTGTAAAGGTTAGATATCGGTTAGATAAACAATTTTTATGCGGATGAAGCCGATTGGGCAGAATCCTCATTAATTATTGTATTACAATACTTTGGGATTGGAGCCAGCGGGCGGACTTGAACCGCCGACCTGCTGATTACAAATCAGCTGCTCTACCACTGAGCTACGCTGGCACTGTAAAAACGTAATATAGAGTAGCCTGCATCGGGGGGCAAGGTGGGGGTGTGGGCATGGTGTTTGCAGATGCGTCAGGAGTTGGCGAAGCGCATTATCGCTCGCGCAAACTTGTCCTGCAGCCGCTCCGGCAGGCCCGGTAATACCTATGCCCCGTACATCTTCTCGTAGTATTGCTGGTAGCTGCCCGACGTGACGTGGTCGAGCCAGCCCCCGTTATCGGAATACCAGTCCAGTGTGCGCTTGAGCCCCTCCTCGAAAGTGACGCTGGGATGCCAGTCCAGTTCCGTATTGATCCTGGTCATGTCGATGGCGTAACGATGGTCGTGCCCCGGCCGATCTTTGACAAAGCTAATGAGCGACTCAGGCTTATCTAGATACTGCAGAATCAACCGAACCACCGCCAGATTGGTCATCTCGTTGTCGCCACCGACGTTGTACACTTCTCCGACCTGGCCTTCCTGAAAGACCTTCCAGATCGCGTCGGCATGATCGAGAACATAAATCCAGTCGCGGACATTCAAGCCATCGCCATAGACCGGCAGCGGCTTGTCTTGCCTGGCGTTGTTGAACATCAGTGGCAGCATCTTCTCTGGAAACTGGTAGGGGCCGTAGTTATTTGAGCATCGCGTGATCACGGTGGGCAGGCCGAACGTATGATTGTAAGCGTGCACGAGGTGGTCGGCGGCAGTCTTGCTGGCGCTGTATGGCGAGTTGGGTGAGACGGGGGTGTCTTCGCGGAACTTGCCCGTGTCGCCGAGCGATCCGTAAACCTCATCGGTGGAAACTTGAAGGAAACGTTTGAGGTTGTGTTCCAGTGCGGCCTGCAACAGCACCAGGGTGCCGCTGACATTCGTCTCGATGAAAACCTGCGGCCCCGTGATCGAGCGGTCGACGTGGCTCTCGGCAGCGAAATTGATGATCCCGTCAACTTTGTACTCGCTGATGGCGCGATTGACCGTCTCGGGCTCACGGATGTCGCCGTTCAAAAAGGTATGTCGCGGGTTGTCGAGGTTGGCGGCAAGATTCTCCAGGTTGCCGGCATAGGTGAGGGCGTCGAGATTGACGATGGTTATGTCAGGCTCCTTATCCAGCATCATGTTGACGAAATTGCTGCCGATAAAACCGGCCCCGCCGGTGACCAGAATGGTTTGCGGTTGGCTCATATTAAAGTCTCCAGAAAGGCGGCGAGTGGTTCTTGCCAGTGCGATCGTGGTCGGTCGAGGAGTTTATCTACCTTACTGCAATCGAAACGGGAGTTCATGGGCCGCGGCGCGGCGGATTCGAACGCGTCGGAGGTGCATGGCACGATGCTGCACGCCGGCGCCAGCGTGGACATTGCGAACGCAGCAACCTCGTAGCGACTGCCGTATCCCGACGCGGCATAGTGAAAGGTGCCGCCAGCGTTCTTCTCCACCAACTCGCAGACCGCTTCGGCGACATCGACGGTCGCGGTGGGCGAGCCGATCTGATCGTCGACAACTTGGAGGACATCGCGCGTTTCGGCCCATTTGAGCAGTCGTGTAAAGAAGTTTTCTCCGTGTCGTCCATAGGTCCATTGCAGGCGCAACGTCAGGTGGTTGCAGCCGCTTGCTGCGAGCTCTGATTCCCCGAGCAGTTTGCTGTGGCCATAGACGCTGATCGGGCAGGGGGCGTCGTCTTCGATGTGCGGATTTTCCTTGGTGCCGTCGAAAACAAAGTCGGTGCTGAAGTGCACAACCCGGCGTCCGGCGGCGGCGGCCAGAAGGCCGAGTTCGCCCACCGCTTCGCCGTTGACTGAGTTCGCCAGCTTCTGGTTTGATTCCGCGCCGTCAACATTGGTATAGGCCGCGCAGTTGACAATGACGTCACCTGCGGCGATGGCTTCCTGCCGCGCGTCATGCCGAGTGATATCCCATGCGGGCTGGTCGAAACTGACAACTCGATAGCCGCGCGCAGAGAAGGCCGACACGACTTCCGAGCCGAGCATGCCGCCGGAACCGAGGATGACGATGGAATCCATTCAGGAGGGTCGTGAAATTATTGGTGGCGGTTTGAGGCGTGAACTGATTGCAGGGCATAGCATACAGCCACTGAGGGGCGGCTGCAAAAAGGGCGGGGGCGTTGGGGTTCCTCCGTCTTTTCCCGCTTCAGCGTTCACCCGCGGCTGGTTGGGGCCCATGCCGAATGGCTGGGGAGAGTGATATGTCACTTTCATTCTCTATTGTTCTCAATATATTAGACGTTAGCAATCAGATTGCAGGGACCGTAGCTCAATGGTTAGAGCAGCTGACTCATAATCTGCTGGTTGCAGGTTCGAGCCCTGCCGGTCCCACCACCTTTCCGTCCCATTCCTCCAGGATGTCCTCACTGCTGAAGAAGTATGTCCACGATGTTGACTCTGTGCGTTTGTTTTCGAACGTCTGGGTCAGGGATAATGTCGATTCCTGTCGGGGCTTGATTGTCAGGGCGACGGCCAGCGTCCACTCGCGAGTGCGGATCTCGCAAAGGTATGCTTCCGTTTCGTCGATCGTTTTTTCCAGGCTGACGCTCTGCCAGCGCAGCGGGTGCTCCCTGTCGTAGATCCGACGACAGCCGCCGGCGCGCATCTGCCGGTCGAGGATCGGCACGAGATTGTGTTTGTCCCGGGCATGAACCAGGAGCGTCCGCGCCTGCACCGACTCGAGGAGCTGTTCGGTACCGCCCAGGTGCACGGCGCGGTTGTCGAGCAACAGCAGGCCGTCGAGCCGGTCAATGCCTTGGTGGCGTAACCATGAGGAGAGTCGGAAAGCGAAGCGCTTCGAGCCGGTATTGATCAGCAGCGGCTCACGCCCGGGTGCACAGACCAGCAGGACTGGATGTATCGACGAGTCCGGCACCAGTACCGTCACCGGCGGGTGCTGGTCATAGATGCGGTAGCGGCCGCAGAGGACGAGTGTCACTGCGATCAGGAGAATCCCCATGACAAAGCTCCGGCGCAATTGCGGAATGACCAGCAGAAACGCGAACAGCACGAGATAGTACACGAACATCAGCAGCAACGGCGGTGTCGCTACGGTGATCACGCCCACGCTATTGGCGCTGATGTCCGCGAGCGTGCGCAGGAGCAGCAGCGGCCATTGCAGCAACCAGCCGATGCCCGTCGCGAACCAGCCGAGGAAGAGCGCCGCGAACACCAGCTTCACGACGCTCAGGAAGATGATCAGCCAGGCGATCGCACAGACCGCCATGTTGGTCGGGATGCCGGCCGGCAGAAACAGGTTGTTGTAGAACGCTGTAAGCCCGAGCCCGCCCAGCCAGGCGGCGGACATGCTGATGAATGACTTCAACAAGATGATCCGGCCGCGGTCCCAGATGTGATTCAGATTCTGCGCCCGGATCGGTATCCAGTGCTTGCGCTCGAAAAGGTAGTTGACAATAAACTGGCCGCGTCGCCAACCCCAGATGAGCGCCAGCACGATGATAAAGGAAAATTGGTAGCCCGAGTGGTACAGGTGAAACGGATTCAGCACGAGCATTGCGACGGCGGCAAATAAAACGAAATTTGTGGTGACCATCGGAAACTTGAGGCCGCGGCCGGCCGACCACACGGTCAGCATGACCCAGGCGCGTATCGCCGATGGCGCAGCACCGGTTGCGATGACGTAGAGGAAGAGCAGTACCGGCGCCAGAAAGTATTTGATCGAAAAGGGTACGCGAAACAGGCTCAGCAGCAGCATCAGAATGGTGAACAGGATGCCGACGTGCAACCCGGAAATCGCGAACAGGTGCAGCATGCCGCTACGCAGATAGAGGTTGCGGTCCTCCGGTGTCATGCCTTGCCGGAACCCGCAGGTCATGGCGGCCAGGACGGTGCGGTCCTCGGGTTTGTCAATGCCTTCGACGATATGGGCTGCAGCATAGTCGCGCATCGAGTAGAACGCCGCCAGCCCCCGGCGCCAGCCAGTGGCTCCAGAGTCGACGTTGGCATCATAGGCGTGAAAGATGTGCGTGATGCCGCGCCCGCGCAGATAGTTCGCGTAGTTCATGGTGCCGGGCAGTGCGGAACGCCATGGCAGGCGGAAAGCGCCGGTGGCGCTTATGTGATCGCCGTAACGGATATTTTCGGGACCGTCGCGCAGCAGGACCTTGCCGCGACAGCGCTGCCACTCGCCGTCGTGCATCAGGTGCGTGAGTTTGAGCTCGACCTGCCGTGGCTGCTCCAGCCATTGCAGCGAATCGGTGACCGGTAGCCGGACCTCGGTCACGACGCCACGGATCTCGCCGGAGGCCTCGGCGGCGTTGAGATGTTTGACATAAGTTTGCCAGGGAGTCCAGGCATGCGCGATGGTGAGAAGTGCGGCAGGCAGCATTGCCCAGGCGTATTTCCAGAACTTGTGCGGCAGCGTCAGGAATGCGACGCCGATCATGGCGACGCCGATAGCCGCTGCAATGGGTACCGAAGCATAACCGAAAGCCGGCAGGCTGACCGGTATCGAGGCTGCCACGAAAAACCAGAACACCGGGAGGCAGGGCAGGGGGAGCAGCAGGTCGTCGGGCAGGACCAGACGATCGCGAAGCTTTTGGACAATGGCAGGGAGGGGCATAGACGCAGAGACGGAAAACGTTGGGCAGAATGATCATCACCAATTTACACGAATTGCTGCGAATTGGGATAGCTGGATAAATTGAGATAGAGTAGAGATCGAATCGTCTTGTATTAGAAGAGGAACTCTATGGCCAATCTAACGTCAATCGAATATGACCGGGTCTTGCCGCCGTTGAAAGGCGTTGTCTCTTATGCCCATGACGCTCCGGACACTACGCCCGACGGTGCCGCTGCGATGTTGCAGCCGCAGGTCGCCCAGGGCGATCGTCGCGATGGCCGTGTCTATTTCTACACCGACGAGATCGAGCTGCATTGCAACGTTGCTGTGGCGACTGGGCGGCCGTTGATCGTGATGGGTGTCTCGGGCTGCGGCAAGTCGTCGCTGGCGCACAGTCTGGCACGGGCGATCGGGTGCCGCTACTACGAGTATGTGGCGACGTCGGAGAGTCAGGCGCGAGATTTGTTCTATCAGTTCGATGTCGGGCGGCGGATCGCGGATGCCCAGGTCGGCGGTGCGGATGCCGAGACCTTGTGGGGCAATGTGCACCAGTATATCGAACCCGGCCCGATGTGGTGGGCGCTTGATCCGGGCAGTGCGTCACGTCGCGGGCGCGAGCTGGAATCGACGATGCCGTTCCGCGCCGCTCCGGACCCGTGTTTGTGGGAGCCGCCATACGGCAGTGAGCCCGCCGCCGGGATTCCCGCGGTCCTGCTGATTGACGAGATCGACAAGACCAGACCGGATTTTACCGGCAACCTGCTGGTGCCGCTCGGGTCGTATCAGTTTGCGATCGATGAGCTGGGACGCATGGTCTCGCTCGACCGCCCGGTGTCGCCGCCATTGGTCGTTATCACCAGCAATCAGCAGCGAAAACTGCCGGACCCGATGCTGCGCCGCTGCATCGTGCTGAACCTGGCCTACCATACTCCGGATCAACTACTGGAAATCGGCCTTGCAGACGACCGGATGTATCCGTTGAAATCCGCTGCGGGTGAGCTCTGCGAACCGAAGGACAGTGGGTGGTTCAAACGCCTGGCAGAGAAGATGTGTGAACTTCGCGATGGAAATGTCAGCACTGCGGAGTATCTCGATGCGGTGCACGCATTGCGCGTTCTCAGTGTCGACGAATCAGCCAGCGAGGACGGTGTCTTCGAAACCGTCTGGCGCCGGTCCGATGAGTCGTAGGAAACGAGTGGCGAGTGTTCGAGACCGATTTGCTTCCACCGTTCCTGCCCAATCGGGATTGCTGGCGGGATCTTGTCCGAAAGCCGTTTCAGACGGTGGCGGATTTTCGGGTCGTAAGCTGTTTCGTACATTGGCGATGCTTACCCGGACCAGAAGGTGAAGCCAGTGGCTCGGCAGTAGCAGTCGCGGGAAAATTAATCAATGTCGGGCGGTTTCCAATGCGCGGAATGAAGCATAGACTTAGGTTTGATTTGCCCCGCCATCAGAAGATGAAAGCCGAACACTTGCGCTTGCCATCCCGATCTTGAGAGGCCGCGGCCGGCAACGGGGCCCGACCATCGAGAACCACCAACGGAAACATCTGGCTCCCCTATGTATGCATACCAGCTTACTGGTCCGAATCAGGGTGTCTATCTCGAAATGGATCGTCCACAGCCCGCACCTGATGAAGTCCTTATCCGCACTCACCGCGTCGGGCTTTGCGGTACCGATGTCGAAATGCTGCACGGCACAATGCCGTATTTCCGGCTGGGCTGGACAGAGTACCCGGTAATTCTCGGCCACGAATGGTCTGGCACGGTCGAGGAGGTGGGCAGCGCCGTCGGCACCTTCGCCACCGGCGACCGGGTGACCGGCGACGTCTCTATCGGCTGCGGCGACTGTGTCAACTGTATGCGCGGACTGTACAACCTGTGCATCATCAAACAGGAAGTTGGTCTCTGTCGCGGCAAGGACGGCGGCTTTGCACAGTACCTGACCATGCCGGCACGGCATTGTTATCACTTGCCGGAAGCAGTCAGTCTCGACGACGGCGCACTGGTCGAGCCGGCGGCGACGGTCGTCAAGGCGATCCGCAAAGTCGGATTTGAGCCGGGTGCCACCGTTCTGGTCACCGGCGACGGCCCGATCGGCTTGTTGGCGATGCAGGCTGCCGCGGCGTACGGCGCCGGATGGATCGTCGTAAGCGGTGCCGACGCCGGCAAATTGGCGATGGCCAGGAAGTTCGGGGCCCATGCCACGATCAATGTCACCGACACGAACGTCACCGAGTATATCAACGACCACACCGGCGGGCTGGGGGTGGATTATTCCGTCGAAGCCAGCGGCCATCCGGTGGCGTTCGAGGACTGTATCACGGCGACGCGCCAGGGCGGCACGATATCGGTGGTCGGCATCTATGATCGCCCGATCAAGAACCTGGACATGGGTGTGGCTGTCGTCCGCGATCTCACCATCTGCTGTTCCGTTGCCAGTCCAAATGCTTTTGAGCAGACCCTCCGCCTGATGGCGACGGGCAAGCTGCAGGTTGCCCCGCTCGTTACCCACGTTCTCGAATTGGCCGAAGCGGAAAAGGCGTTCGAAATCCAGCGATCCCAACCCGAAAAGCGGATCAAGATTCACCTGCAGCCGCCGGCAGTGGCTTGATGCTCTCTAGTAGGTCGTCTCTGTGGTCTCCGGGATGACGACCAGGGCGTCCCAGCATTCGTGCAGTTTGAGCTGCATTGGGTACTCCGGGTAAAACCTTTCCGGGATTATCAATCCAATATTTCGAAATGGTTTGAGCTCGTCCAGTGCCGCCGGGAGCTGGCGCAGATCGATGACGCTGGCGCCGCGTTGCGCCGCGGCCAGATCGACTTGGTGTGCTGCGGTATTCGGCTGCAGTTCGTGTACGCCGATGCGGTCACCGGCCAGGGCGTTGCAGCGGCCTGAGAACGTGGCGAACCCGAAGCTGCAGATCGTCCCGCGATAGTCGTCGTATACCTGCGCGCCCATATAGCGTATCGGTTCGTCGATGCCGATGTGCGGCATCTGGACACGAATCTGTTGCTTGATCAGATGCAGGTTGTGCGCTGTCAGGAAAAACCTGGCGTCGTCCGGTGCGGTGTCGACGATCCATTGCAGGTTTTTCGCCATGTAGAAGTCGCGCAGCAGGACATCGGAGGTCCCATAGAGATGTTCGTTCTGGCGGACGATCTCGGTGAGTCGGCGCATGGTCCGATATGTCTCGGGCGAGCTCTTGGCGATGAGCATTTCACGACTGTCCTCGAACAGTTGAATCACTGCCATGACTCCGAGGCGGCATTGCTCCTTGAACTCCGGGCTCTGCTTATAGTAGGCCATCATCTGCATAAGATTACCGTACGGCCGATACTGTGCATACAGTTTTTCAGCACGCGCGCCGAGATCCGCTTTGTCCTGCAGATACCCGAGGAGAATATTGATCGCCTGATAGCACTCCTGCATGTCGATGCCCCAGTAGTGAATGCGTTCCCCAGGCGGTTTGTCCTGATTGTATTTGGCGATCCAAATCAGGTTTTGGCGCATTTCCATGGCGCGCCAGTTGAAGTAGTCGCGCCGCAACAGTTCCTTCGGTTCCGGCACGCGTGCCTGGAGGATCCGATCGGTCAGAAGACCTTCGTCCAGGTGGGCTTCCAGCAGGAAATACTTGAATCCTTTGTGCTCGGCAAGATACTGAAATACGCGATTGCGGAATTGGAAAAACTCGCGGGTGCCGTGTGTCTGTTCGCCCATCGCCACGATCCTGTTGTCGCCGATGATTTCGAGGACTGTTTTCAGGTCGTGTGTGTCTTTGTGCGGGGCCAGGTGCTGCAATGGCGAGGCGTGCGCCTTCAGCCACTGTTGTCGTTCAGTCAGCGGTGCAGCCCGGCAGTCCCATTGCGCTGCGATGAGCGTGATCAGAAATATTATTCGCATTTTTTGTCGCCCGAGTTAGGTGAATTGATTCACCATAATCTCTGATCCCTTGATTCTCAAACCTTAATACACAGCGGCTGAGCCGGGGTTGGAGAGGATTAGGGGTGGAGAGAGTCAGGACAAAGAATCAGTCCGAAACCGGGGGTGTGGGGTCACAGTCCCAGGTTGAGAGTAATACCGATGTATTTGTCCAACTGAATCGACACGACTGCCGCTGCAGCAACCAGCATCAACTCCCCAAAAATAAGACCGATGAAAAATGGCTTGACTCGTGCATATGCATCCTTGCTGCCGAGTTTCGTGACAATTGTCTTTGCCAGCCAGCCGAGCATGATGGAAAACCAAAAGGTTGTCATGTGGTGGTTGACCAGAAGAATCAGTCCGAGCGGGTGTGGCAGCCAGAAAATGCGGCGCCGGAAGAAAAGCAGGCCGGTCATCAATACGGCCCCGGCGATCATCCAGTTGCGCTCCGCAGGGGAGGCACTTGGTGGGTTGCTGACGAGTTCCGCCGTCTTTGTATAGGTGATCTGTGGCAAGCCGGTGTGAAACCACCAGGACATGGCGTTGGCACCACGATTGTATGACATCATGATCTCCGTTCCCACTGCAACAACCACGGCAAGCACGATGGCGGCGAACAGGGCTGTATAGAAATGTCGCCGTTTCATTTTTAGATCGGCGCGTATCTTCAAACTGTTGGCCATAGCCGGTGCGATAAAGGTTTTTAGATCGAAGAAGAACACCGCATAGAAAATCAGAAATGGTGACATCAGCCACGGCGCCGACCAGGAGTTGACCATACCCACGGTGGTCTTGATGAAGTGCAGCGGCCCGGCCCATGGCTGCACCATGATGATCCCGCCCTCGGCAACCGCGCGAATCAGTCCGGTAGTCAGCAGGATGAGGATGGCATAGGTAATGATGGCATAGACGGGATGCATGCCCATGTGCCACATCGCTATTATCAAGCCGGCTGAGCCCAGTAAAAAAACTCCCGACTGGATCCGCAATTCCAGGCGCTCGCCTGCTTCCAGGCCGGCTACCGCTGTTGGCCGAAAACAACTTAGGAAATAGTGCCGGGCCTTGAACAGTGCTACCGCCGAAAAGACCAACAGGGCGCCGCCACCTTCGGCGGTTTTGAAACTCATGGTGTACAACCAGTCGGACGGGAAGGAGTTTTCATTGACACCGTAGCCGAGCCACACCAGAACCAGCAGTTGAATCATATAGAGGATGACGAAGAACCACATGGAAAAAGAGACACGCTGCGGTATCAAAAAGGCAACGCCGATAAGCGTGAAGAAAATGGTCGATTTGGCATAAGGCATGAGCCCCTCGAAGATTGTGCCGGTGATTCCCCCGGTCCACTTGTGGGTCAGGTTTATGCCTGTGACTCCCGGGACTATGCCGGACTCCGCGAACAGGTTCCAGCCGAGGATTGATCCGGCAATCAGCGCTCCTGCCCAAAACAGACCGCTACGGTAAACCGGGGGCAGTACACCCGGTGCAGCGTCTTTGCCGGCCAGTTCTTCCTGCAGTTCAGCATAGGGGTAGACCACTTTTTCATGATAGGCCCACTGCCGGAAAATCAGCGCGTTGAATGACATCAGCACGGCGTACAGCAGGATAGTGATGGTACCCCAGAGGATCAGCGGTTTTTTCCAGACGCCCCAGGGAACATCGCCAACGATCAGGCGGCGCAGCGAAACGTCGATACCCGGGAAGGCCCGAAGGATCGGCGCCAGGCTTGCTTTAACCTGACTGGTGGCGACGGTGCCGTTCACGAGGCCGTCCTTCAGCGTCCGCAGTTGTGTCGTCAGGCTGTCGAGGCGCTGGTTCGTTGCGAGTTCGCGGGCGATTGTTTCGCGGCGCCGTTCCAGGTGCTTCAGATCTTTATTCAGTTCCCTGCGATCTTCTTCCAGCCGGTAGATTTGTTTCTTGAGTGCCTTGCGTTCGCTGCTTTTGGCGAACCGCTCGGTTTCGTAACGTTCCTTCAATGTCTCGCCGAGGCTGACCAGCTCGGCGCGAGTGGTGTCGACCAGTTCCTGGGCCCGGGCGACATCCGCTTCCAGCTGTGCCGTGTTGCTCAACGGTTCGAGAACGGCGATTGCTTCATCGATGGCGGCTGCCGGATTGTCCGATGGATTCTTAAACTCGTCGCGCAGAGTTTTCACCGCCTTGCGTCCGCGGACACAGCGCCCGAGCCGGGCAGTGTAGATTGCCAGGGTGTCGTCGACTGTGAAGATGATACCGGGATAGGCCCGAAGGTCATCAGGCAGTCCGTTGCGGAACATCTCAACGCGTTTGAAAGCGATCGCTTCGAGCTCGGCCAGTGCTTCGCGGGTTTCTTCGACAGTCTTGTTCTTCGTTTCCAGTTTCGTCTTGGCGGTCGCCATCGTAGCGGCCGCGTCCGGTTCACCTGTTGCTTGCCAGGCGGTCACAGTCTCACCGTATATTTCGCGCGCCACCGTGAGTTCTGTCTGCGCCCGGCTCACTGCCATGTCTTTCTCTGCCTTCGTCAGATCGGCTGCCTGCGCCTCGGCCAGTTGTGTTTCGGCAGCACCGACCCCAGCTTTGGCAGATACAACTGCCTGGGCCACGGCGTAGAGGTCACGCAGTTCGTCGCGGGCATCAGCCGCCTTGAGGTACTTCCGTGCGGCCGCCTGGATGCCGGGTTCACTGATGAACCAGGCCTCGTGGACGTACGGTTCGATGTGCCGGTCCCACTCGGCCTGGCGCGAGTTCGTCTGTGGATTGAAAAGGTTTGCAACGACCGGGACTACCTGCGCCGACAACCCGAACAGCGAAATGCCGCCGGTTACAACGCCCATGGTCAGGATGATCAGCAGTTCGCCCTGGTTGAACGGCCGGATCACCCGGATCAGGCGACACAGCGGATTGACCACCAGCACCATGATGAACAGGAATACATAGGGCAGCAGCGGAATCTGCGTAGCCGAGATATGGCTGTTCTGCGCATTGTTCAAATACACCGTCATGATCGCGAACATGACCGTGACGATCATGCCGATCAGGAAAGCGCGGATTGTGATGGACTTCTGATTATCCATTGATTTCGGTCAGCCTACCTCAGTAAATCAGCGGGGAGATCATTTTGTACAGTGTTGTAATAGCGATTGAGACCATGGCGATCAGGCCGATACCGCAGGAATAGCCGGCGAGAATCACCGGTGCATACTTCAGCCACTGGTCGCCGAAGCGCCGGCGGAGATAAAACCTCCCGACCAGGGCGCCGACAAACTGAAAAATCAACGCGCCGGGGTGTGATTCGCCCAGGCCGCGTACCAGCCCGAATACTAGGAGTGTCGGCAGGCCGATCGCCGAGAGTAGCATGTAGACCAGCACACCGGAACCGACGCCCCAACCGAAGTAGCCGAAGTTCCATGCCTCCAGGAACTCCGAGCCGCTGCCCATGGTGGAGGTCATGATCAGGCTGGCATTTTTTGCATTGAGATCCCACATCACCTGGGCAAATGGAAACGCGTCCGAGGGTACCTCTGCCATGCCCCAGAGGACCTGTGAAAACACCAGTATTGAAATCAGCAGGATCGGCAGCGTCAGCAGTTGCGTCTTGATCATGCTCTTGAGCTTTGTGCCAGTCAGTTCCATGATCCGGAAATCGACGATGGCTGGGCCGTACATCGGTGTCGGCGTGGGGGCGAACCAGATCCGTGCCCCCTGGTAACCACTCAGAATAAAAGCTGCTTCCTTGACCATGGGGATGCTCACGGCCTGACCGCAAAGGCCCTCGAGTTTCGCATTGGCGTATGCCAGGACCGGATTGTACACGACAACATAGAAAACGAAAAACAGCCATGGGAACCCGGGCACCAGCCATGTGCAGAGGCCGATCCAGAAGGCGCTGTTGGCAACGTAAATGAAGAGTGCCAGTAAGATCGAAAAATCGCCGCGCCTGGTGTTATTCGTTATTAGTCGCCGCCAGCCCTGGCGGAAGGAGAGCTGCGGATTTGCCCCGTCGGTGCTCCGCCCGCGCAGGGCGGCGATCAACGGTTTCAGGATCTGGCCAAGGCTGATGACGACAATCGCGACCGTTAGCCCGATACCGAAGGACAGGTAGAAGTCGACGTAATTAGAAAATGTCGTGTCAACGAAATCCATCTGCGGTGTCCACGATGCCAGGATGCCTTCCTCCTGCAGGATCGGGTTGAGGATAATTGTGATAACCACTCCCAAGACACCGCCGACAACGGCCCAGAAAGGAATGACGGTGCCGGCCAGGAAGGTGCCCAGGTCCATGGTCAGATTCATTGGCGTTGCGGGGCGAATACCCGCAAAAGCCTGGGTGAAATCGATCCACGGAATCGGAATAAGTTGCACCGGCGCAGCCAAAAAAGCGGCTGACACAGCCGGTACGCCGATGTAGAAGACCCCAAAAATAAATCCGATGACCCCGCCGATGGAGAAACATCGCCATCGCCACTTGTGCTGCGTATCCCGCGTCTCGATCAGGGCAACCATGCCGGCAGCACCGACGGGTGCCATCGGGAACGGCAGTTCTTCGACATCATTGACTAAGCGATAGTTGACATAGCTCAGGCTGAACTGGTCTACTTTGGTTATGATCAGGCCGACAAAGACCATGGCGATCGGTGTCAACCATGCCTGGGTGAAAAATGTCCGACCATCCGCCTGGATCTGCGCCGCAGACGGTGCCCACCAGTCGGGAATCTCCCGTGCCACCCCCACGGCGTTGACATATTCCGATTGTACAAAGAACTGATTCCACAGAAACCCCTGAAACGGATAGCTCATAGCCATGCCGGCCATCATGTATAGGACATAGACCTCCTGCATCCGCAGTTCCTTGAACGAGCGTCGTGCGATCTCCGCGAAAATGATGATGGTTACCCAGCGCCCAGCCTGGTCGACGTGGCCGCCGGCACCGACCACCAGTTGCAGATACAGTGTTGCCGGCACCATCATCGCACCGACAAAAATCGCACCGACGACAGTTTTCCAGTTGAAGCCCTCTTCGAACGTCTCCGGCGGCGACATGATCGCCCGGTAGTCCTCAAGCTCCTGGTCCTGCTGTTTGTTTTTTCTCCACCACATAAGGCAATCCGGTTAAACCGTTAATTCACGTGATTGACGGCTCAAGTCCTTTTTTTTCCGGGGTGATAAAGTCCTGTTGCTCTTCCTCGGTGAGATTGCGCCACTGCATGAGGTAGGCGCGCAGACGTTCGAGAAAAGGTTTGTTGACGGTCGTCCAGTTGGTGTCCTGACCGGAGATCCGCTCGATCTGGAGCGTGATACGGTAAGCGCCGACGACATCGTCGAAGGCGGCGATGATCCGCAACTCCTGCGTTACCCCAAGATCGTAGGGAGCCAGTGCCAGATGATAGGTCAGGCAATGACGGTCGCGCGCCTGTTCGTCTATGTCCTGGGTTCGCGCTTGCAACTCGGCGATCAGGTCGCCGACAGACGCCTCCGTATAATGCTCGAAGTACTCCTCCATATATCGCAGGGCGCCGCTCATCACAGCCGGTTGGTAGATGAAGGGCATCGTTACCTCCATGAGATTGCCGCAGCGATCCGGCATGGCCCATTTTCGGGTGCCGGACGGAACCGCCTCTCGGGTGGCGCGCATTGCAGGATAGAGTGTCGAGATGACGACTACAGCGATGGTGATCGCTACGACATACACGACGGTCAACGACGAGAAGTTGAAGTTGACATCCGGAAACCAGCCGGTGTATTTCAGTCCGATACTGGAAATCTGCCCGACCAGATAGCCGCCGACCGAACCGATGATGCCGAATACCAGCGCTTCGGCAATGAAAAAGAGGCCGATCTGCGTTGGGTTCATGCCGATGGCGTTGTAAACGGCGATCTCGCCTTTGCGCTCATGCACTGAGCCAAGCATCGTGTTCATGATGATCGTACAGGCGATCAACAGTGGCAGGATCAGACGTTCGAGACCACCGACCGAGGTGCTATAGCCGGAGCCGATATAATAGGTGCCGACCTCCTGTGTGTGCGCACCCTCATCGCCGATCGTGAATGGCTCCGTTCCGGCAATGTAAAACCTGGCGCTGGTCGTGGTCAGTATTTGTTTCACATACGGCCATATCGGCGCATCGTTGGGCAGGCGCACGGAAATGCTGAATGTGTGTCCGCCGAGGCGCCGGCAGGTATTGACCGGGATGAGTATCATCTTTGATACATCGTTGTAATCGGTAGAGGATACAGCGCTTTCCCCGCCGCTTTCTGCCTGTGCGGCGGCGTCGGCTGCTACCTGTTTGGTACGCATGACGATACGCAGCGGCACCAGCGGCCGATCGTTGATGTCGCGCATGGCCCGGAAGTCCTCGTCGCGCAGGATGCCGACGACTCGCAGACTGTTGCCGCGGAAATTCACATGGATATTGCCGATATCCGCCGGCGATAGTTGCAACGCGTCGGCGACGCCGGCAGAGAGGATCGTTTCATTGGCGCTATCGGAACTGAAATATTTGCTGCCTGCGACCATCGGAATGCGGCGAATCAACCCGTTGTCGGCCTGGGACAGTCCCAGTAGGCTGTTGACCCGGGCGGGGCTGTCTTTGCCTTCTGCGTCGAGGCGATAGCTCACCGGTGGCAGTGCGCCGCCGTACTGGATTCCTATGGTTGTAGGCGCACAGATCCAGCGGCGCTCGGCAATGTCGACATTAGCCCCGGCGAACAACTCGCGGAAGACCCGGGCCGAGCCGCTGTCCATGGGAAATCCTGGCCAATGGAACATTAATCCGGAATACGGTGCGGTGGCGGACTGCGGAACAATCGTCGGGCTCATTTTTTTCGAGACACTGGTAAATGCCAGCATGGTGAAGGCTATGAGTACGATGGTTATTGCCGTGAGGCCGGTGCGGATGCGGCGGCGCTTCATGTTGGAGACACCGATCAGCATGGCCTGCTGGCCGACGCCGCTGTGCTGGCTCTTGAGCGCTGCCATGCGCGCATCGAAAAGCAGCTGCATTTCGCCCTGGAATCGCGAGAGCAGGATCCAGATGACGCCGAGCCCGAGTACGGCCATCATAAACGCTACGAAAATAGCTTCCGGCGCCTGTGCAATGCTGAAGGCCGGATGAATGTTGCGAAACAGCAGATAGGTCAGCCCAAAAAGTGCGAGGAAAATTCCCCCTTGCATCTCGACACGGACAGCCTTGAACAGCAGCTTCATAAGGAAAAAGCAGAAGGGCAGCATCAGTGCCATGTATGCAACGACGGCGACCAGCATGTCATTGCGGACATTGGTTGACTGCGCGTAAGCCTTGACCTCGGCGCCCAGTGCGCTGTATAAACTTTGAATGTAGCCGACATGATCGTGGGTCGATTCCGCCTTCTGCAACGCTTTGAGATACCCCTCACCGTCGGCGATAAAGCCGTCGATTAGGCTGTTGGAGACGCCTTTCAACTGGTCCTTGCGCCGCTGGTTAAGTGCTGCCATGTCGAGTGCTGCGGCATGGAAAAAATCGGCCCCGAGCGGGTGTTCACTGCCGTAGCCGAGACCCTCCTTGTTGATTGCCAGCCGTTTTCGTGACGTGAGGATGTTGTAGCGGCGGCCGTGCTTTAGATAGAGCGCGCCCGGCCCTGGTTCGAAAGCTGACGGCCGCATCGACAGACCAGACCTGATCCCTGTGAACCCGTAGCTGTTCGGTTCCGCATTCGTCGCTGCGTCCAGTACCAGATAATCCCACGTGTTGATGGTGCTGGCAGAGAGCAGCGACGGATCATTTCGTTCGTATATAGGCAGTTCGATACACTGGAACATCGGCATGCGCAGGACTTCCACGGCACCTACCATCAGTCGCGAGTATGCTTGTCCCGAATCGAGGGCGTAGTCGATCTCGATGAAATCGTTATCGAAATGAAACGCTGCCAGCGTCGTTTCCGAGCCGTTGTCGATGAGAGATTTATGTTTTGAGTGATCCCGGACACCGATGTCGTAGGTGCCGCCCGATGAGCTCAAGCCGTAGAACATCGCGACGGCGCGTTCATCGGTGATGATGAAATTGGCGCCGATGACGTTGCCGGCCTGGATCGGGGCACCAGGCTGGCGGTGAATGACAACGCTGCCGGAGACTGGCAGCGTTGGCGTCACGGCGGCGGCAAACGGATCGAAGCGGTTGGTATAGTAACGGGCCGAGTTCGGTATGACCCCTTCTTGATGGTCGAAGGCGGAGGGCGCCAGGATTTGCTGATCGTTGAGCAGAAGGTTGACCAGTTTCTTTACCGTGTTGCCGCCGGCAGCAACGTGGGCCTCATCGGTGTGCTCGAAATCGTCGGCAGGCGAAAAACTCAGGCCGGCATCGGTAAACGGGGTAACGAAATTAAACGAGGGTATCTGGCCGGCCCCCTGGAAATACCGCATGCTCATCGAGGCATCCGTGAAATAATGGCCGATTGGGAGACCCTCGCTGCGGCTCAGACCGTCGACATACTCGGCATCCTCCGGCCCCGGAATATTGACGCTTTCCGCAAGTTCTTTGAGGTTTCGGCCAAAACGGATGTACCACCGGGATTTGCCCCAAAAATCGTCGCAGGTCAGGCCGGTTTTGTTGTTGCGCCAGTTGAGGTCGAGTCCCAGAGTTAGGCGTATGGTCTTGCCAGCGATGACCTGGCGGATACTGTCGTTTGCTTTGCCAGTTTCCAGATCGTGGCGATTGAGTGCCGCCGATCGGCGGTTAGTTTCGCGTATCTGCACGACGTACCTGCGCAAAATCTCTTGTTCGACCGGCTGCAGGTCAGAAAGCTTTTTCGTGAGGCCGATCTTGTTGAACACGGTGAGCACGCTGATGTAATGCTCGAGTTCAGCTTGTATCGCTTCCTGCTGGCGACTTTTTTCGGCATCGGGCAACTCACTTGTGTACACTTTCACAAGCTGCTCGCTCAATTGGTTCTTGTCCTGCGTGCCCAGTGTGACGACCGGCGTTTTGAGGCGAACGATACGGCTGGTGGATTCATCGACTGCATCGCGCAGGTCGATAAGTAGGCTCTCGTCGCCTTCATCGTCCGTGCCGTCGAGGTGCAGCTGTGAATAGGTCTTGTCGTAAAGCTCCTGCAGCCGGATGTCTGCGACGATCAGTTCCCGGGACCTCTCAACGGCCTCCTCCGGCATCAGCAGATGCCACACGAGCATACGTTCGCCAAGGAAGTGAAGAGAATGTCCGTTCACCGCAGCCAGCAATACGCTGCGCTTCGGCGGGTTGTTGCGCAGTTCGTCAAAGAGCTCCATCAAGAGTGCCAGGTTGTAGGCGTTGCGGGCGCCAACGGCAAGTTCCGGCACCACACAATTTGTATCCATCGGCGCGTACACCACGACGACGTCATTTTTTAGCACCTCGTCCGTGCCGGGGATCAGTGCCCACAGGTTGCGCAGGTTGGTGTTTTTCCAACGGGAAGGTTCACTGTCGATCGTGACCGAAAGCGCGTTATTCGCGGTCCCGATCATGGTTTTCAGGGATTCCCCGGCATTGCGCTCGATGAAATAGCGTGGTACCGAAACTTCGGTGGCGTACACCTTGTCGATCGACTCGGAATGGTAGTAGTGCTCGGGTTCGATAAATACGAATCCCTTGACTCCGTGTCGCAGAAACCGCTGCCAGTTGTCGCCGGAGTTGTACTCCATGAGGCCGATCGAGCCTTTCAAGGGCGAGCCCTTAAGGCGGACGAGGTCGGCTTCTGTACCGGTGCCCAGATAAACCAACGGGGCTGTGAAGCTGCGTTCCGGGAAGTTGCCCGGACGAACCAGCGACGGATGCATCGGCTTGATGTCGATCGCCGGCCCGGTGCCCGGGCTCAGCGATGCTTTGCCTGGCCGGAACGAAGGTGCCGTAAAGTTGATCTCGCCATGCTCCAGGCCCGAAGCTGAGAAATCCGCAGCGACGCGTTCCGCCAGTGCGAGGTTCGCGGGCGAGCCCGGCAGCCGTGTTCCGGCGTTACGTAGCCACTTGCTGTAGCCAGTGTGCTCCTGCTGGGCCGGGACCATCGGTGTGGCACCGGCGAGGACTGCGAAGGTACATAATATACAAAGACGCATTGGTGAATTATTTTAGAAAGCTTTGTGTTCAGAAGCAAAGCCATACTTTGCTTCAATGATAGCTTGATCGCAATGGGTAGTGAGCGGAAGAATGAACGCTCTTTGCCCCATATAAATTGTGTCGCACGCTTTCAATTTGCATGGATGTCATCTCAAGGCTGATCCGTACGACCGGCGACCAGGCTATGCCAGACGAGCTAAAATGGAACCATTGAATTTTTCATTGGATGATTTCGAACAGGCCGCGGCAGAGGTGTATGAGGTGCTGTCGCCGTCGCCGCAGATCTCGTGGCCATTGTTGAACGAGCGAACGGGCTGCGACGTTCTGGTGAAGCACGAGAACCACCTCCCGACCGGGGCCTTCAAGGTGCGCGGCGGCATTTGCTATGCCAACGAGCTGGCTCGTGAGCACCCGGAAACGCCCGGTGTCATCGCCGCCACGCGCGGCAATCACGGCCAGAGCGTAGCGTTTTCGGCGGCACGCCACGGCCTGGCTTCCGTCATCGTCGTGCCACACGGCAACAGCCGTGAAAAGAACCGCGCGATGCAGGGCTACGGCGCCGAGTTGATCGAGCACGGGCGAGACTTCGATGAGGCGCGGGTCCATGCACAAGCGCTGGCTGAGTCGCGCGGGCTGCACATGTTCCAGTCGTTCGATCCGCGACTGGTGTGCGGTGTGGGGACCTACGGAATTGAACTGCTGCGGGCGGCGCCCGACCTTGATGCTGTTTATGTCCCCCTCGGTCTGGGCTCAGGTGTTTGCGGTGTGATCACCGCGCGCAATGCCCTGGGGTTGCAGACGGAAGTGATTGCCGTCGGTGCCGAGCAGGCACCCGCCTACGCCTTGTCCTTTGCGGCAGGGGAGGTGTGTGAAACGACGTCGGCGAACACGCTGGCCGACGGTGTGGCCGTGCGGATTCCGCACCCGCAGGCGCTCGAATTCATGCTGACCGGTGCCAGTCGGATCGTCTCGGTTTCCGAGACGGAGATCCTTGACGCGATGGGGTTTTACTTCACCGACACCCACAACGTCGCCGAAGGCGCCGCCGCGACGCCCTTGGCGGCGTTGTTGCAGGAAAGAGAACAGATGCGCGGGAAAAAAGTCGGCCTCATTCTCTCCGGCGGCAATGTGGATGCCGAACTGTTCGAGCAAGTGCTGAGCCGAACGCGGGGAGAGGGATAACGAATGAGATTCACCTCTGCGATAGCACAATCAATTGTGATTGCCTTTGTATACGCGGTGGTGATCCAGGCCGGATTGCACGCCGACGAAGTCCAGTTGCTCGATGGCGAACGGGTCCGGGGCGTCGTGTGTGTGTTTGCCGAGGACGGGGGTGTCGTCATACAGCTTGCCGATGGCGAGCGCCGCGAGCTGGCAGCAGCAGCGGTTCTCGAGGTGCAGTCGCCGCAACGTGGCACTCTCGACTATGCTCGATTCAGCCGCTACCGGGATAGCTGGTCGCGCCTTGAAGTGCTCAGCCGCACATTCGCCAGTGCCGACGGCAAACGCCGCGTTACGCTGGCGGGCGCGGTGCACATCGCAGATCTCGCGTACTATGATGTGTTGCAGAATCATCTCGATGCCCACGATATCGTCCTTTGCGAGGGCGTGGGTGTTCAGCGAGATTTTGCAGACATCGAAATTCCAACGGCCGAGATACGCGCCGAGGAACTGGCGAATCCACCGGGGCGCCGCGGCTTGCGGCACTCGGAGCTGGTGGGCCTCGATTTTATCTCGTCCTTGCAGGAGGGGATGGCGAAAAGCCTCGACCTGACCTTTCAGCGTGACGGCCTCGATTATTCACACAGTTGGTGGCTACCTGCCGATGTGACTTCGGAAGGTCTTCTTGGACTTATCGACGAGAGCGAGAACTCGGTATTCATGGATATGTTCGCCGGCTCGAATCTGCGCATGGAGATAATCAGCAACAATATCATGTTCCTCGCCATGACGAATGCGATGACGAGTGTATTCACGCGCAAGCCGATGGAGATGGTGATCAAGGAGGCGTTTGCGGAGTTGCTGATCTCGCAGATGTTATATCTTGGCGGCACTGCCACAGGACAACCTGTCTCCGTCGGTCCGGAACCCGAAGATGTTGACTCAGGTGAGCCGGAAGCTTCAAGCGAATTGCCCAGGGCCGATACGTGGGTCCAGGAAATTCTTATCCAGGGCCGCAACAAAGTTGTTATTCGGCGGCTGGAGGAAGTCCTGAACGGCGCGCCGGATGTGGAATCGATTGCGATCTTCTACGGCGCCGCACACCAGGCGGATCTGCAGCAACGACTCGAGCGCCTCGGTTTCAAACCGGTGCGCGACGAGTGGTTCCCAGCCTGGGACATGAGTTACGATCTCAAACCGCTGATTTCGCCGGAGTGGGTCGAGAAAGTCAAGGCCATCCAAAAGGCGAACGCGGAACGCCTCGAAGCCGAGGAGTGACGGTTTTTCCCACGGTGACGGTTTAGATCTTCCGCAGCTCGATAGTCTCCCGGGCCTCCTCAGCCGTGGCGATCGGGCGGCCGACAGATTTTGCCATCTGCACGGCACGCTCGACAAGCTCGGCGTTGGTCTGTGCGTATGTACCATCCGGATGCTTGCCGCAGTCTTCGAAGCCGACACGGACGTGGCCGTTCTGCAGGATGCCGCGATTGATCTGGGCCCAGTAGGTCATCGGCTTTTCCTGGCGCGGGTACGGATCGAAGTATTCGTCGTGCGAGCCCATGTTCAATGAGCTCATTGCCGGTTTGATGCGTTCCCATAATTACCGTTTCTGCTCCGGTCGCATGCTGGCGAGCCCATGTTGGATCGGATGACTGGGATACTCTTCCCTAACCTTGTCAACGATCCCTGCTGTTCCGTCGATATCCGGGATCTGCAACTGGCGTCCGTCTGGCTGTATCACCGGGTCACGGGAATAAATCCCGTGGATGTGATCCATTGTGGCGCCGGCGGCGTTGGCGTCAATTTAGTTGGGATGTCGCAGAGATGCGTTTTGGAGTATCGGGCCCTGGTCTTTTACATCACCTGGGCACGTCATTCTTAAGCCTTGATCTCCGCAACCAGCTCATCCATGCGCTGGAGCAAGTGCGAGTAATCGCTGCCGACCTGCAGCCAGTCGACGCCACGTGCTGCCATTGATCGGGCGAACTGCGCACTGCCGCCCATGCCGCAGCCGACGTAGATGCCGGCGCTGTGGGCGGCCGCAACGATGCGATCGCATCCTTCCTGAATCACTGGACTTTCCAGGTTGCCAAGATCGCCGAGCGCACCCGACAGGTCGAAGGGGCCGATCACAACGGAGTCCAGATTCGGAACCTGAACGATCTTGTCGATCGCTTCCAGCGCCTCGGCGGTTTCAATCATGACCGAAGTAAAAATATTTTCGTTGGCCACCGAAAAGTAGTCCAGGCCGATCCGATCGTAATTGCTCGGTACCCGCGGCGCCACCCCGCGAGTGCCCATCGGCGGGTATTTGCAGTTGGTGATGAGTTCCTCCACCTCCGCGACAGTTCGGATCTGTGCCGCGACAATGCCGTCGGCGCCGGCGTCGAGCACCGGCTTGATGACGCTTGGATGGACACTGCCGACGCGCACGACCGTGCCTTTGCCGCGGCCGCGGGCGATAGCCAGGTGGGCGTTGAGTGTTGCGGGATCCTGCTGCGTGTGTTCCAGGTCGTACCACAACAAGTCGACCGAGTCAGCCAGTGCGTCGGTCACCAGCGGGTCATTGAAGGTGACCGACGTGGCAATGATGGTCTCGCCAGCCTTCAGCATTGCGCGGAATCGGCGGATGCCGGTAAAAATTTCATCGGCGCTCTGTTTCTCTGCCATGATCTATCTCCTTATGTCAGCATTGTTGTAACAAGTTTCAGGTTTTAAGGCGCCGGTGGCGGACGGCAGGCATGGATTCCCGGACACTTGAAACCCCAAACTCCCAAATATCACCACCCACTACCTTAGTGGTTTCCACGATCAGTTGCTATATCCTGTCGTTGATCGGTGCGTCGGGGGGGGGGCTTGCGCTCGCGCCTTACCTCGAACTCGAGCTAGGCGGGTACCATCACACCGTACTTCCTTCGGCGGGCGCCGACGAACGTACGTACTTGGCCATTATCTGAGATCTTGGACGGAGGCACCTTTCGTTGTGTTGAAAACGACCCGCTTAAGTTCGTCCTCGATCGATCCAAATCAAGGTAAATTTAGCACGTAACCTTTTTGCCTTTGCTGCCGAACGTCCGGGGCGGACCGAGTTATCCACTGTTTCGACCGGGTACGGAATATAGTGGAACTGCAGGCCTGCCTGCAGTGGGCCTCTCCCTGAAAATTCTTCACGAAATTCTCCTTTCGTCGGCTATGTGCTAACTTATTCCTGCGGTATCGATAGAACTCTGGTTGGATGCATGAAAGACAAAACAGGAAGAAGAGTTTTTCTCGGCGCTTTTCTGGGAGCGCTTGCCGGTGTGGTCCTTTCGGGACTCATGTTCATCGCATTTGCGTTCATTCTGTACCAGACACAGGTTTCCCCCTGCTTTGAACAGGATGACTTTGGGGAATTTCCATCAGAATCGTTGGAGCCTCCTGATTTTTCCGCATCACAACCGCACGCGGATTATGACTGGAAGATAATAGATCTCGATGGAAATGAGGTTGACTTCGTAACATTCAAAGGAGAATTGATATTCCTCAACATATGGGCGACGTGGTGTCCCCCCTGTGTCGCGGAGATGCCTACGATACAAGCACTACATAATCGAATGGGAGGGAAGATCCGGATGGCGTGCGTCTCGGGTGAAGAACTTCAGACGGTTAAGGCGTTTGCGGAAAAGAAGCAATACTCTTTTCCTATCTTCGTCTTGAAAGGAAATCTGCCGGAAGTCTATGAAACTGATGGGATTCCAGCGACGTTCATAATAGACGAAGATGGGCAGTTGGCCTTCTCTGAAGTCGGAGGTGCCAATTGGGGGCACGAGAGTGTGGTTGAGTACCTGAATAACTTGTTGAACAGAAGAAACGTTGCCAGGGAAAACGACTGACTGTAGAAGAGGCAATCCCGCGTAAACTATACCCAGCCAGACGCCCGCTACGAGCGCGCTGAAGCGCGTCGCAGAGGCCCTTGTTAACACTGAGAAGCCTCCGATGAATTTCAAGGCAGAGTTTGACACCGTGGGATACGTGATCGTCGATGACGCCATCGATCCGGCCGGATTATTGCCCTTCACTGGGCCGACGGCACACGCCCCACGGCCCCGGCCAATCGCTGGTGCCACAGTCGTTCACAGGTCCTGATCCACCGCGTTTTCAGGAAACGCCGAATTCATTGATTGCTCCGTACGCATGATGAAATCCCAGCTGGAGAACCGCCTCGAGATCGGCCGCGTTTGCCGCTACGCCCGTGGCTATGAGGCGCTCGCCGATCTGTCGCGAAGCGGCCAGCTGCTCACGGGCCAAGCGTGCGCCTGCCGATTCCGACTTTGCCAGCATGGCGAAGTGCTCGTCCAATCTATCCGCGGCGCACGGATCCTGCAGTAATGCTTTCCAGGTGATGTGGGAGTTGAGGTCCAGTTCGTCATCAATGTGGCTGGTGAGTGCCTCATAGCCGCCCGTGTCGCGGTCGAAGACAGCGACTGCCTGGCGCCCGTCATAGCTGAAAAAACCGTCTTTCTGGGTGCCATCCGGGTATTGGCCGCCTTTGTGCCCGTCATTCAATAATGCCTGGATCAACGGTGCCTCGAACAACTCGCCATCAATGTGAGCGGCCATTGTCCGGGTGATCGCGTGAAAGACATCGAGCCCGACATAGTCGATCAGCTGTAAGGTGCCCATCGGCCGGAGCAAGCCGTCGCGTGTGACGCGATCCATCGCGCACACAGCTTCATGCAACGGCCGGTCCGTCGCCAGACGCTCAGTCATTGCAAGCGTATGGAGCGTATCGCGAATGAAGAACCCGTTGCCGATGAACCCCGCCACATCGGCCGAACGTACTTCGGTCTTGCCCAGGCGCTGGATCAGGTCCGAGGCAATTGCCACGAGCTGCGGCTGTGTTGAAGAGGCTGGAATCAGTTCAACCAACTTCTGGATCGCGGGCGGATTGTAGAAATGCAGCCCGACAATCCGACCACCAAGATCCGCTGTGGCGTCGAGGTGGCCAATGGGTATCGAGGATGTATTGGACAGCAGCCAGGCCTGGCCGGTGACTGCCGCATCGATCCGACGCAGTGTCTCGATCTTCAGTGGCTCGATCTCCGGCACGGCTTCCAGGACAAGACGGGAACCCCCGACATCCTCGATCGCTGTCGTCATCCGAATCACGGCAAGTGTGTCGTTGACGAAGGCGTCCGCCACTTCGTCTGCCGTGGCCTTGGGATAGAACGTCTGCAGGAGTTGCGGAGTTTTCGCCGCCCGCTTGCGCGTCTGCACGGCGATGTATTCGCGCAAGTCAGCCAGAGCCGACTCGCGCACATCAACCAGTGTCAACACCGGCGACTCCGCATCGTCTCGGCGGCTGAGCATTGCAAGCTCCTGCGCCAACAACAACGAAATGCCGCTGCCCATCTTGCCCGCAGCCCCGACAACTGCGCTTCTGTGTAGATATGTATCGAGCGCATTCATGAATTGCCAGATCGGCGCTTGCCTTCGTAATCATGGCGTACAGGACGGTGCCGGTATTCAAGCACAATCATTCGATCGGGCCCTCAGAGCATTGGCGTCCCATGATCCGTGTGAGTGCGGAAGCCAGCAAGGCACAGAAAAGTGGTCGCTAATTCGAGTAGAGCATAAACTGACCATATACGCAAACCCTGCAGAGCCGCTTCCGCATACTGTCATCCAAACAGCGTAAAGAACCAGCTCTTTATCGATCTTTTCCGGATCACTTTCGCGACAGTGGTCATGTGTCGTATCGCGCCATTACGAACATCTTTGCAGTTGCGGTCCCTCGGTCGCGCTCGCACGGGGAAACTGGGGAATGCCGGATTGGTCGGGACGGCGGCCGCTGCCGGCTGCCGTTGGGGAGTGTTCGGGGATGATAAAGTCTCTGTTTGGCAGCGTTTCGTTGTAGACAATTGCCGCATCTGCCGCCGTCTGCATGCTGTTATCTGAGTTGGCACGATGTTCCTTGAACACACGAGCAATCTCCAGCTCGGAAAGTTCCAGGAAATGCAGGGCCGCTGCTTTGTCACGGGCAGCCTCGGCGCCGGTCACGCCGTTGCGCAGTTGCCGGTCCAATTTGCTCAACACACAAGCCATTGCGTGCAGCCACATTGCCGCATCAGCGAGGCGTGCCTGCACGGCTTGACGCCGCACGATCGTCTCGCGATACTTCTTTCCCGCCAGCTTGAATTGATGCGAGTGTTCACGGACCAGACGACAGAAGCGTTTTCCATGCTCCGTCAATTCCGGTGATAATCCCGGGAACCGCGGCAGCTTCCGGGGCATCCCCAGGAAGAGTTCGGCGGCCAGCCCCAATCCCCGGGCGATAATCGCCGGCCGTCGAGCCAGTCGGAGACAATTGGAGAATCGCTCGAACAGCGAGCAATTGGGACCACCGGCCATCGTCTGCAGGTCCAGCATGTGCTCAGCCAACTGCTTGCCGCCATAGGCAAAGATAAATGCCTGCATCACCTCATTGGCACCTTCAACAATCAGATAGATCCGGCTGTCGCGCATGGCGCGCTCCATCTCGTTTTCCGTCATGAATGCCTCGCCGCCCATGATCTGCATGCTGTCGTTGATGACGCGCCAAGCCATCTCCGAACAAAAAACCTTACATACAGCAGTCTCCAGCATGATGTCCTCGTCCCCTCGTTCAAGCATGCCGGTGGTCGTATAGAGCATCGCATCCATGGCATAATTCATCGCGTTGATGCGCGCAATGCGCTGGCGCACCAACTCAAAGTCCGACAACGGTCGCCCAAACTGATATCGGGTACATGTCCACTTGATCGCCTGCTCTGCACATCGTTCGGCGGCACCCACGATACCGGCGGAAAGGGTGCAGCGGCCGATGTTTAAGCATTTCAGTGCCACACTCAACCCTTTGCCTTCCTGGTGCAGCAGGTTTTCGCGAGGCACCTTGACGTTGGTAAAGCGGATCCGTGCCTGCCAGGTGCCACGGATTCCGCACTTGCTGCGATTTGCCTCGAATATTTCCACCCCGGGCATGTGCGGAGTACAAATCAGCGCTGTCACCCCTTCGGTGAGTTCGCCGCTGTCCGGGTCTTCGAATGTTTGCTTTGCCGTCACGGTGAACATGCCGGACAACGCTCCGGATGTTGCCCATTTCTTTTCGCCGTTGACAATAAAATAACTGCCGTCAGCGCTGAGTTCGCAACGGGTCTCCTGACCGCCTGCATCGCAGCCCACATTGGGCTCAGACAGGCAGAATGCGGACAACATGTGAGTGGCCAGATGAGGCAACCACTTCTGCCTCTGATCATTGGAACCGAAATCCATGATCGCTCTGCAGCCGATCGATAGATGGGTCGATACCATTACCGAGGTTGCGGCACAGGTTGCACCGATGCGTGACAGCACGCGGTTGTAGTTGGTAATGCCCAGTCCCAAACCGCCGAATTCCAAGGGGATAGTCATGCCCATAACGCCGAGATCAAATAGCCGTTCAATTACCCAGGAGGGAATTTCCTGATCGCGATCGATCTCGATACTGGGGTGCTCCTGCGAGAGGTACTGGTCGAGGTGCAGAAGTAGCGTGTCGCAGCGCCAGCGTTCAAGCTCATCCTGTTGGGGAAAGGGCGAGAGCAGGTCATCGCGCACTCGTCCCCAGAACAGGTTTTTGACGAACCCCATCTGTTGCGGCTCCGGTCCGAGCATGCGTTCGGCATCCTCGATCATCTTTTGGTCGCGTTCATCGACCCCGGTCATATTTTTTAATTCCGCCATAGTTCGCTATCTCCGTTTGACATAGAATAATTTAACATTAAAGTATCTAAAAGTCAAGTCTCGACAACAATTGCAACAAGCGTGAGGGTGACGTGCCAACCAAATACCCAGGTGATGCCGACGAAGTCCGGGCGCTCAACGCCTATATCTGCCTGCTCCGTGCGACGGAATCGCTGCTCGCGAAATCAGCACAGAACTTTCGCGGGTCAAGGCTCACTGCCAGCCAGTTCGCAATGCTGGAATGCCTGCTGTTTCAAGGGCCTATGAAGCCGAGCGAACTGGCTGGAAAAATGCTTAAGTCGGGTGGCAATATTACGATGGTAATCGACAACCTGGAAAAGCGGAAGCTCGTGCAGCGAACGCCACATGCCAGTGACCGTCGGGCGATCATCATTTCGTTGACTGCAGCCGGGAATAAACTGATCGAAAGTCTTATGCCGCCACAAGTGGCATGCATCAAAGATCAGATGGCTGTACTTACGCCCGGGGAACTCGAAACCCTGCGCCAGTTGACCCGCCGACTGGGCACGGCTCAGTAACGGGACAAACACGTATAGGCGCGTGAATGCCTTAGCGTATATTTTTAAGTCGGCAACTTGCCATGGGGTGGTAACAAAACACAGGATCCTGTCAGGAAGTAATACATCGACGGTATTGAACTTTCTTTGAACCGATGACAGGCCTGTGATACGTTAAAGCCGATAGCTCGTCTATTTCATTTAGTTGAAGCTTATAAAAATGCGATATTTGCCACACCGCACAAAATTTACACTGATTGAACTCCTCGTAGTGATTGCGATCATCGCGATTCTTGCATCGATGCTGTTACCCGCATTGACACGGGCGAAGTCGGCGGCTAAACGGATGACCTGTGCCAACAATCTCAAGCAGTTGGGGCTGGGTGTGGTGTATTACGCCGATGATCACAAGGGGTATTTGATACAATGGTACAACCCGGATTATGCACCAGGGAATAAGGGCAACTGGTATGATGATTATGCGCTTGGGCCGTATTTTCCGCCAGGTCCTCCAAACGGAGCTAACAACTTTATGCGACATATCTTTGCCTGTCCGGATTTTCTGAATGATCCGATCGGCTACAGCATCAACCGCTGGTCGACTGTTGCTTCCGATGACCATGCCGCGCCCCACGGTCCGGGCCCCCACAAAATCGAATTCTGGCGCAACCCGTCCGAGACTTATCTCATTGGTGACTCCAATTTAACGGACTTCGGCTTTGTAGCAGCCAGTCAATCACTGCATTATTCGTTGTATCGTCATCTCGAATCGTGCAACATGCTCTATGTCGATGGGCATACGAAATCCTTGAAATATGTCGAGCCGTATATCGCTCCCGCTTCTCCCTGGAGCCAGGAGCTATAGTGCCGTGCAGTACTGATTGGGACGCATCGTGAAAACGTCCAGACCCTGTTGGCTAACCGCGCCGTGCATTACTGACGACGAGTGCGTATGCAGTTGAGGCTCGCTTTCGCTGCGGCGATGCGCGCAGGATACTATGCGGGTTCACATCCCGAAAGGTATCCGGAAGGCAAAGATCGAATGGCCCGTCGGCAGCGGCCAGTTCACAGTGTGCATGGCGGGAACACATGAGTTCCAGGCGTAGTTTCGCTCAGAGCCGAACGGCTCCCTCGGCTACGGCCCGTTTTTTGGTCGTGGGAAATCGGCTCTCCAGGGTGACGCAGGATGCTTTAAAGTCGTTCACCGAATATCTATATCTACCTGCGATGCACCAGTCGAACACCGCCGTTGATACCGGCGGCGTACAGCTCTTTGCTGACGCGGATGCGGACCTGTGCCGTGTCGCCGGGTTCGAGTGTTTCGGTGATCACGAACGCCTTCGGCTTATCCCAGGGAGCGCCGGGCATGCTGCCCAGTGACTTGCCGTTCACCCAGACCTCCGAGTCGCCATCGATCATGCCGAACAAGAGCCATACAGTGCCGCCGGCAATATCATCAGGCACGACGAATTCGGTGGTGTACCAGGCGATTCCATGGTAGTTGATGCCCTGTCCTGTCCAATAGTCATCGACGCGGATGTCGCGCCATGTGTCCGAGTCGTCGACGCGGAATTTCCAACCACTCGCCAGATCGAGCAGCTCGCTGGCGTTTAGCGCCTTGAACGGCGGCCGGTATGGATTTTTCGCGAGCTCATCGCGCCAGCGGTCGGTGATCGGCAGGTTGTGGCGTTCAACGAGCGCCAGCGTCGCTTCACGCATCTTGTTGTAACGGGCGAATCCGGATTCATTGGCGGCAGTCGCGAGGCGCTGCATCTCGAGGGTGTTGAAAGCGGCGCGCATCATGGCAACATGGCGATCGAAGGGGGGGGCAGGCGCCTGCGTCTCCGCTTCGCTCAGCAACGCTGATAAGCGGTCAACGTCTTGGTCGGGCAGCGCCGTGATCCAGCTGCCCCAGATCTGATGGTCGTCGATCTGGTCCAGGGCTGCTTCAAATTCGACATAGAAACTCTGCATCGTTGTTTCGGCCGGACCATATATGTCGTGGCAGAACTCTGCGATCAAGATGCTCACATCACTGTTGACATCCCAAAGCAGGCGACCTTTCAAATAATGCCAGAGCCCGGAGCCGGCCCAGCTGCCCTGGCCTTCGCCGGCCCAGGCGATGACACCATGTGCCTGTGAATAACGCAACAGCGCCTGGTAGCGTCGAAGATGGCCCGTCGGTACATCAAAATTGCCGCCACCCGGCGGGTAGTCGTACATGATGACAGGGCGCCCCGCCGTGGCCCAGTGGGTCAACCAGGCATGGGCTGCGGCATTGGTCGGGCAATTTTCTGCCGTCAAATCGTGGCTGAGGCAGATACCGTCGCCATAGGCATATTCGACGATAATATTCGGTGCCAGTTTCCAGTCATCGCCGGTTGGCGGCATGACAGTGGAGCCGTAGGCATAGAACGAAATTTTGATGTCGGGGTGCACCGCGGCGACCTTCTGCGCGACCTGATTGACAAAGGCTATCCAGCGCCGGCTCATCGGCCCCGGTCCCTGCTTTGATTTCAGCCCGTAGGCGTCGTACAGGTCGTTTCTCTGCCATTTGCTGTTTGGCCCGTCTATCGCTTTGCACGCATCGCATTCGCACCAGTAGGTGGGTTCGTCGGAGTGACTCACGGAGAATCGCCAGCAGTCACCGTATTCGTTAAGCCAGGAGATCACGCGATGGCTCACCTCGGCGACGACTTCCGGATTCGACAGGCAGGCCTGTACGGGGCGGCCGTCCTTGTACTGGTGCACGCGTCTGCCGTTGTGCAGGGGGTACCAGTCCGGGTGCGCGGCAAACGTCTCGAGCGTTTGCGGGAAATCTGCCGACGGGATCAGGGCGGGCAGGGTATGCCCTTCCCGCAGGCGCAGTCCGTGGCCGAGTTCTTCACCGTAATCGAAAGTTGTCCCGGCGCAAATCGCGTTGATGCCGTTACGCGTCGCCCACTTGTTGATATGTACCTTGAACGCGCCCGGCGAAGACGGGTGCGGGTGCCAGCCCCGTTCGACGAACGTCGGCGTGTACTGGAGGGGTGACTCCGGCAACTCCAGTTCGGCGCGGCGCGGCACGATTTCGTCGATTATATGATCGGGCAGGTACCAGCGACAGCCCTGGTGTCGCAGGAACTCGTAAGCCGCGAACAGCGTGCCTTGCGGCCCCTGGCCGATGATTGCGATATCACCGTCGCCATAACCGAGATAGATCGTATCGCGCGCCCAGTCGCCGGGGTTGTGATCCCGCAGGTTTTCTGTCGTGCGCCCAACCACCAGTGCCCGGCCGTCGAACCGGTCGGTGTCCTCGGCGATTACCGGCAGCGCGACACGGGTGATCTTACCGATGTAGCGTGCCAATTCGTCACCCGCAAACTGCTCTGCCGGAGTGGCTGCTGTCGGCACGATGACCTGTGTGATGCCGTTGACAGTATTCAATTCATTGGCGTGGGTTATGACGACGAGGAGGGCCGTGGAGAGTAGAATCAAGATGCAGCGCATGGTTGTATTCTATACGCTAACGGCCGAAAGGTCCACAGCAATGGAGCCATGTGCCGCGGTAACGGAAGCCACGTTCTTTGCGAGTAATGCGCTTGGGTACCGGTGTGTCCACTGCAGGGGCACAGAGATGCCGGGTCGGCACCTGGAATAGGCCGCGAGAGAAGTAAGCGTATGCGCCCGATTTGCCGCCGATGTTGATGTTGCCCGTCGGAAGACGCACTCAACTCCAATGTCCGGTTAGCCGCTTGATCTCTCGCCGACGGACAGCAACTTGCGCGAATATTTTAAGCGCGCCCTCAGTCCGGCTTACAGGCCTAAGCCGGAGAGTGCTGCCGCCAGACAGGCGTCGGCGCTCGACGGTGCGCAGATCGGACCGCCAGCTGCGGCCGAGGCCGCCTCGTGCGCCGCGATGGCCATATCTCGCAGGTTGGCGACCGACGTCGGCGGGGTGGTGGATAATTCCGTACACAGTGCGTCCGCAGCCTCGTCCTGGATCTTTTCACACGGCACGCAGATCAGATCGGCGCTGACAGCCACGCTGGTGACGCCGGGGCGCAGCCGAGCCAGATTGCCTGTGGGGGTATGCGAATCGAGGTTCCAGAGTTCGTTCCATGGCGTCGAATTGTTCAGGGAATTCGCCGGCGCCATATACCAGTGGTGCAGTGAATCCTGCCCGGCGTACTTGCCGACAAAGACAATGTCGTCGAGATCGTCACCGTTGACGTCGCCGACGGCGATATCGGTCACTGAATCGATGGCGAACACACCGACAATCCCGTCGACGGAGATCTTACCATTTTGGAAACCGAGTACAATCTCGTTAGCCTCGGTGGTGGGGTCTGCGTTGCCAACCGCGACTGCCTGTGCCCCGGGACGCAAGCGATGCCCATTCGCACCCACTTTTCCCGGGGTGTCGGCATTGAAAATCTCATGCCACGGCGTCGGGTTGGTCGCCGAATTTGGCGTCGCCAGATAGAAAATGTGCAGCGTATCATTCCCGGCGTACTTGCCGACAACGACAATCTCGTCGCCTGCTATCGTCGGATCTACGTCGCCGACTGCCACGTCGGAGACGCTGTCAATCGCAAAAATGCTGACGGCACCAAACTCACCCAGCACAATAATCCGTCCGTCCGCAGTTCCCAACACGAGCTCGTCGCCCGGCTTGGTCGGATCTATGTCACCCGATGCCAGCGTCGTGGCCAGCGGATACAGCCGGCTCAGATTGGCGGCGACCGAGCCCGGGTTGTCGAGATTGAACAGTTCAGTCCACGGCGTTCCGTTGGTCGGTGAGTGCGGCGGGGCAACGTAATAGTAGTGCAGTGAATCCTGCCCGGCGAACTTGCCGATAGACAAGAATTCATCGACACCGTCGTTATTGACGTCGCCGGCCGCGACATCCCCGACGGAATCGATTGCAAAGATCCCGACCACACCATCGACCCGAATGATCCCGTTGTCGTAGCCGGCCAGGATGTTGGACGCCGTCGTCGTGTGGACGCAGGCAATGCTCAAGGCCAGCGCTGCTACCAATATTCCCAGATTGTGTACGTTTCTGTTTTTCATGCCCTGTCCTTTTTTTCTTGGTTGTGGTGTAAATCGTTGCTTTTTTACCCACCGTGCTGTCCCGTCTCTCACGAGATACCACCCACCATGATAAGAAAACCCGAATAGAATTGCAAGAAAAAAAACTGTTACACTGAGGTCTGTTTCAATTGCACAGTGCGTCCCGATCGCGTCAAAAAGTGGCATCCCGGTTCTTTCTGTCCAGGGCTGCACCGAGCGCTCTGTCTTTACACTGTTGCACGTACCTGCCGTTGTGCAGCGGGTGCCACCCGGCGTTCACGGCTTCAGGTGCATTTTGATTGCCGGTGATTGTCCGAAAATGTATTTTATGCATGTGGATGCCAACTGCAAAACTATCTCATTGATTCCTCATCCCGGTGCGCGTATGTAGTCTTCCGTGTAGCAACTTCCCGCGATATAGGAATGCCAGCGTGGTGTCAGTGTAAGTTTCCGGTCCAGGTCGACGATGTCTTCCTGGCGCACGACTTCGGGCTTCACCAAATTGTAAAAGCTGAATATGGTGCCATCAGCGAGTTGCACACTGCCAGGGCCGCCGATATAGCTGGACGGCAGGCAACTGTCGTTGAGAATTTTCTCGTTGTCGATGTCCCAGGTTTCACCTGCATCGTGACTGAGCGTTGCCCGGATACCGCCGGGAAAACGTCGATGGGCGTAGCCGCACATAATTGTACCGCTTTCCAGGGCCAGGGCACTGAGTGGATAGCCCCCGCGAATGCCGGTGTCGAGGGGGGCACTCCAGGTTCGCCCGCCGTCGTCGGAAAAGCAGCAGCCAGTCTCCTCGGCGCGCAGCAGGCAGATGACGCGACCCGAAGGGTGATAGACCAAACATGATTCATTGTAGCTGTGCACGTTGGCAGGCACTTCGATTAATTCAAAACTTTTGCCGCTGTTTTCGGAACGCAAAACAAGGATTTGCAGTGGTCCGAGGAGGTTCCCATCGATTAGCTCGGCGTGTTTGATGCCGCCGTAGCACGGCACCAGAATAGTGTCATCGGGCAACACTATTGCGCCGCCGCCAAACATGCAGCCGAAGTGTCCGTAACCTGTGACATCGACAACTTTTCTGAGGCTCCAGGTTGCGCCACCGTCGTTCGACACACGCGAGAATAAGTTGGTCGGATCATGGGTCGCGACGACATCGTCCGGCAGGTACCGTTGATCCGGCGTCGGTCCCACGTGCAGGTCCCAAACGATACGGCCCTCGGCCCGCAGTTGCTCGGTCATCGAAGCTGGCCAGAGGTCCCAGGAGAGCATACAATCGTCGTGCCAGACATGGCCGATGCCGAGTGCCTCGAGCCGCGCCTTTTGTTCGTTTCGTGGTGTCAGTTGCCGGTCGTCGACAATCTCGACCAGCGTGCCGTCCGAGAGTTCGAGAGGGATGTGATAGGCCCAAGGTGATTCAATCTCGGTCCAGCTGCGGCCACCGTTGCTGCTTTGCATGGTGACTCGGCGGAAATGATCGAACAGGAAGTCGTCGTTGTAGCCGGAAGCATCTGCGCTTTCAAACTTTACGATGATGTCCCCGTTTGCCTGCAGCCGGATGCCACCTCCGCCCGGGTAGCCGTAAGTATAGGCATTCCAGCCGGGGCGATCATAGATGTCGACGTCCCATTTCATGTGTAATTCACAATTGTCATCAAGCTCGGTTGAATCGCGACGGCAATTCTGTTTGGTTGAGGATTCGGTTTACGAGTTGGGCTTTTACAGTTCCGCTATTGCGTGCAGCAGGTATTTTCGGGTGAACAGGAATCCTTGGCGGGGATAGACCGGAAACTTACTGGGATAGCAGCTGAGTTGCACTTGCGCAGCGCGCTCGAGTTCGAAAATTTGCATCAGTGACCGTGCCATCAACACGCTTGAGAGACCGCGACGGCGCCAGCCCGGCTCGATGAGCACGGGACCGTACTCCGCAGTACGGTTTCGATCGTGCGCGCGAACAACATTGAGTATGCGATTACGACGTCGTCCTTCAGCGCCACCATGGGTGCCGCACAAATTATGCCAGGTGCCGACATATGGTGCGCGTTCGTAGAATTCCTCGAGGGCGGCAATATGGTCGGCGGGAACAGCATCTGGGTCGCCAACCGCAGCTCGGACACGGTGTCAAAAATGATTAGAGGGAACTGATCGGGCGGATAGGCCGGTCTAACAACATAGAAATTTAACCCGGTTTGGTTCCGACCAGCATCAGACAACCAGACGCTGCGAATAACGCGAACCATTGTTGTTGTGGGAAAAGGTCCCATATATCCCGCTTATGGGCCTGAGATCGATGTATCCCACCTGGTTAAGTGGGGTGGCTACCGGTTAGGTTTGCCGCTGTTCTTGTCGGTTTAGCCGTTTTCAGAGGTAGATGCCTTGTCAGTAACAGTGCAGCGTCGTCAGCTTGTGCCCTGGTTGGTGCCCGTAACAGCTGTTGTCCTCATAGCGGTGGGTTTGAGTACTTGCACTAATAGCGGCCCAGCTGGTGACACCGGTTTGACAGGCCCAGCGGGTCATTCCTAACCATCGGTATGCACCGGACGATGAGCTCTCTACTAACCGATGTTTCTCAAGGCGAAATCAGCAGTGGAGGCATCATCGAGTCTATCGCCGGTCGCAGGTATGGTTTTCGAGTCAACCTCGAAGTAGAAACCTTTTAGAACTTCCAGGGGCCCAGCGGGCCCCTTTTTTTTGTCCCAATCTTTCCCTCCCCTTCCCAAAGAACTATAAGACCTGGCTCCTGCCTGGGTGGGGGAATTGGTAGACGCGCTGGCACTATTTCTTTTCGGCCTTTCAGGCGTAAGTGTCAAAGCGGCACGGTTCCTGCATAACAGGAAGGCGATGGGGCGAAAGAGTGAAGATGGTCGGGATGACTGGATTCGAACCAGCGACCTTTTGACCCCCAGTCAAACGCGCTACCCAACCCCCAATGGTGGACGAGTATCTGAAATCTATGCTGAATGGGCTTTGCCCGTATGGTCGTTATCTTTTTTTCTTGACTTTTTCCCCGACTTTACCTATAACGTCAAACAGTCAGTAACAACTATCGGAAAAACTCAACAATACCTTATTGAGGTTCTTAAATGAAAATTACGACGTTCACACTCATCGCTGCTCTTTGTTTCGGGGGTGTCACCGCCCATTCCCAGATATCCAGGACGATCACCTATCAGGGTGTGCTCAAGGATGCCAGTGGCGCCAGGGTGACCGCCACCGTAGCTTTGGACCTCAACATTTATGCGACCACAGGTGGCGGCTCACTGTATAGCGACAGCCACGCTGGCGTAGACGTTGCCAACGGTCTGTTCAGCGTCGTTATCGGCACCGGTACCGGCGGCGCGATCAGCCTGCCGTTTGACCAGCCGTACGAGCTTGGTGTCACCGTCGATTCCGGCACGGAATTGTCGCCGCGCACAATTTTGACCGCAGCACCGTACGCGCTCAATGCCAGCGGGGTCAACATTTCCGGCGGCAGTGCCGGCGACGTACTGACCAATGACGGGAACGGCAATGGTGCCTGGGGCGCGGCTGGAGCCGGCCCGCAGGGGCCACAGGGTAAGGCCGGTGCGGATGGTGCTGC